>Ga0209363_1000231_pt1 | contig 19625 bp, 9 predicted proteins | sample WorMetexBAHAMAS3_FD_187385 | JGI IMG/M metagenome (GOLD analysis project Ga0209363, IMG submission 187385) | Marine gutless worms symbiont microbial communities from Max Planck institute for Marine Microbiology, Germany - Inanidrilus exumae... | ecosystem: Host-associated > Annelida > Digestive... | reverse complement strand
CGCCCCAAAATTGAGGGTTTTTGGGGTTTTTGATTTCCTTAATTTGGGAGCAATGTGAAAAATTTCCAAAAAAGGCACATCCTTGCGCGAGTCCGCGTCGTTTGAGCCATCGTGCGTGAAAATCCGTCTACATCTCTGACCTGTAGGTGAGTTCCTTAAAAAAGGGGCATAAATAAAAATAATTTTGGTTATATTTCACCCATGTGCCCAGAAGCCCCCCATGGACGGATATGCACCTAATTTGGCACAGCCGTAGGGATCGCCGACGTAATCACCTGTGACAAATATTTTGGTGATCGGTTGAGCGGTGTCGATTCTGTGGGGGGTCGAAAATTGCCCTTTCCCATTGACAAAGCCAGTGGCCGTTAACACAGGGCTGGCGCTACCGCGCAGCCTGTGATGAATAAGCATAATGCAACATAAGGATTAACATTCAATTACACTAATGTCTAACTGATGACGAGGATATACATTGTGACTTGCATGTTAATACAAATGTAAGCATCTGACCCCTGTAGTCGCCACATATATGATGAAATCCGATTGCCACCAAACTTGGCATGGTGATAGAGGACCTACAGCACGTTCTTTCACCTCCAAAACGTTTAGGGGTCTGATGCATAGTTTCGCCGCTAGGGGCACTGAAAATTTGGGGGGTAACCAGACCCCGTCAAATTAAAACGCCCATAACTCCATAACCCCTTAAGCAAATTTGACGAAACTTTAACCGCTAACGCATCCTGAAACGAGGCACAAATTCTGCAAATTTTATGAAAATCGCGCAAGGGATACGCCCCTGCGGGGCGTTTATATTCCACATTTTGGCAAAATATCAGTAACAATTTCAGTTTTAAGAGCTATACCCTTATCGTTGCACCGATGGGGTGAAATTTGGCACGGAGGAGGGGACCTTCAGAAGGTCCCTTCCTCCGTGCCAAATTTCACCCCCATCGGTGCAATGTGTCGCCCCTGCGGGGCGGAAATCCTCAAAATCAGCCTTTGAGTAAATACAATAACCGGCGCTTTGCGCTGCGCGCACTTCTGCCGGTTCATAAGGCCCATTACCAAATTCGGTAAAATAACGCAAAATAAGGGCCATTTCGCCGTTGAAGGTCATTCAAGGTCACCGATTTTGGTACCAATCAAAAGCTTATAATTTTTTTATATGACGTCTTATCAAAACGATAGTTAAGCAAGTACAGCACATTACGTCTAGTCTTGAATGTATGAAGCTGCTAGGAATTTATACCGTGGGCGTCGCGCGGTCCCTTCGCAGACGTTTATTACTACTAGACATAGTAATAGCAAATTATCCATAGTTATGGCTTTGTCAATCACTTTTAGCACCGTTTCGGAGTTATAGCGGATTTATAGCATTCCAAATGTCAGAAATCGCTATATTTCGCTACCCCTCTTGCGTTTAAATCCCCCCGATGAATGGGAAATAAAAGGCAACGCCAAATGAAAAATTCTCGTTTTGATCCACCCTTTGGGGGACTTATGGGTAACGCACAGGGTTCATCTATGGCTCGATGGAAAGCGCGTTGTCGACTTCGTATTAGCGATAATTGGCCTTTCCTCGCTAGCTCTCACGGCTGTGACACTATTAAGTGAAATATGTCGAAATCGGCACGGAGCAGCGAGGCCCGAAGGGCAAAAGTTTGAGGCCCAAAGGGTCAAAGTTTGATGCCCGAAGGCGAGGCGGGAGTGGAGTTCTTGGGCAGCTGTAGGTATGGGAGGTCTTGCACCCCACCCCTGAATTCTGCCTACGACACTACCCTTAGCTATATAGCGGCCCTGGCTATACGGTATACCGGACCTTGGCTATAGCGGACCGGACTGGTAACTCCCTATAGACATTTTTGTGCTTTATGCGAGCATAAATAGACTCGTAGTCCTAATTGACGTTGCAAAAAATGCCCTGAAATTAAATGACTGAAATATCGGATTATTAAACCCTCGGAGTCTCGGACTATTGAACACTCGAATTATCGAACCCTCGGACTATTGAGACATTGCCCATTTGAGACCAGCTTTAGGTTGACTCTGTCGATGAGTCGACCTAATAAATTCCCCGTCTTGTTTTTATTATTCACTCGCAGACCTCTCGTCTTTTTCAACCACCTCTTACCGTTGACACACAACCAGTAAAAACAAGCCCGGGCCATTTTAATGCTTCAGGACACACACATTGGACTCAAAACAAAGACTGTCAGCTTTGTGTTGCTCTTCCTCCTGTTCAAGACCTTCATCCCGCAAGAATGGTCGTGGCCATAATAGTGATAAAGTCACTGCCGAGAAACAATCGACCACAAGAAACAACATGCCAATCAATCAATGGCACTCGAAAAAAAAGTAATTACCTATTGTTGCGTCAATGTAATGTTTAACGAGGAAACTTTTATCTTCATTCATCTGAATGCAAGTTTCAGCATCTTCCATTGGAGGCTTGCGTCTTTTGCCACTGCATCTCTGGAAGAAACCAACAAAGTCGGCATGGTCAGCACACTGCGTCACTGGCCTGCAATGATAAATACTCTCCTATACTTTATAAAATATTCAACAATGAGCGTCTGATGAAGCAGCATATATAATAAAGCTTGTTCTTCTAATCGTTGTCGGTTCCAAGCGTTCGCGAATTTCTGCATTTTTGGTTGGTTCGCCAAGCAACTGAACTACTGAAGCAATTTAATACGAACTTTTATATCACAATTATCCGATAAAATATATAGGCCTACGTAAACAGTGACGTCAGTTTCCGGTGCGCTAGTGATGGGCATGTTTCATTTTTTCAACACAGTCACTGCTGCGTTCACTTAAAATTATCAACAATATTATTGAGTTACCTTAGTTTGTGTTACGAGCAAATACATTGTATGTCTGAGAATACGAGCTACAACTATGGAACAATTTTAATATGACTGGCCAAATTAGGTGAGGCACGCGCCTCGTGCCTCAATGGCTATCTATTCTATCCTCCTAGCTCCGCCGCCTATGAAGTCAATGGGGAAAGCAAAAATTTAACCCCCCCACGCCACCCCTAAACCCCTTAACTTAACCGATCGTCGCCAAAATTTACTTACGTGATTACGTCGTGGATATCTGCCATCCTGCAAAATTTCATCCAGATCGGATAAGGAGTTTCGTTTCTGCGCATGCGCGATTTCGCGCATCAAATTGTTTACTCGGCTATTTTTCGTTCTTTTGGGGGTTCTTCAAATCGTCTACAGCCAAGACGCCTGAACGGATTTTGACGCAAAATACGTCAAAAGTAGCGGTTCCGCGCAATTAGGATGTGCCTTTTTGTGTCGCAAAACCAAAAGTTAAGCTTTACACCCCTTTTTGCCCCCAAAACCGCCAATTTGGGGCCCTTTTTCGACGGGACTTAGACATTTTCGCTCGAAAACGCCTTCAACATTGGACATGTACTATATAAACGACCCTTAATCGTCATCGTAGCTCTATAAAAGTTGTATAGTCAATAGGCATATCGGGGTCAAAGATTCCAAAAATGTAATTGTTTTCGACCCCCTACTTACAGGTCACGTGATACGGCGCATGTGCAGTGGCTCCAAACGCATTGTTAACGGTGGCCTGGCGGACATCATAACTCATAAGTCAATAACGGATAGGCGAGGCGTAGGATCTTCAAACTTGTTGCATGGAGGGTTAATATTAATATTAATACTAATACTGTTGTTATTATTATTATTATTATTATTATTATTATTATACATTGTCTCTATGGCGATGTGCTGATACGTAATAGGCCTATCACCTTTTTGAGTTTTGTTGTTTTAGTTTTGCGACATAGCCATGCACTGTCGTCCTGTTAAGTTTTTTACATTAATTCATAGTAATATCGCACCATTTCTGAGATATAGCCGAAAACCATAAATTCTCTTACTTACTTAAAACTGCTCATCGCCATATCTCCGAAATGGCGTAAGGTACCATATACATTACTGTGAATCACTATAGCCTAGGAACTCGCATATGGGCTTTCGCTTGGTACAAAGTTCGGTGACCTTGAGTGACGCTAAGCCACATTGCAATAGCGATGGTGCATTACAGACGACGGCAATAGTTAGCCAAACACCGTGGCCAAAGCTAGCCTGCAAAATGTCCACAAAAGCATAGTACATACTTGTGACCCTGTAGACAGCCAGTATATGTATTCGCCCCGGCTAACAAACCGAGAGCTCGCCATTTCTGAATATTATCTGCAACAACAAGTGATCATGCTACTGCAAAAACGCTTACCTGGTTGCTAAGATACTAGCCTAATTAGTTGCAAGAAAGAACATGAAACTCAATAAAGTAATCTAAAGGTAGGAAACCAGCAAATCTGACGCATAGTCAGTCCTACTGTGGAGTCTGTGGGCCACAGCCCAGTCACGCTATGCCCAAACAAAGTAAAAACTATACCATACTAGTGGACAGGCAGAGACAGCAGAAAGAGGTGCTTTAAACACATCACAATCAACTGGCAGACACTTTTATTACGTAGCCTAAATAACTAAAAACAGCCATTTCTTAAATCACCCAACACATTCTTTGCTCATTTCAAAGTCAAATTTTGCTACATATATTTAGCAAATACTCAAAAAGACAAGACAAGAAAGCACTCCAATGAATAACATGCCTTATTTCTCACCTGAAGTTAACATGGAGGGCCCAAAAGAGATTTGGGGCCCAAAGGAAAAGTGGGGGAATTTTAACGCAGAAATTAGGGCCCTCTCACTTTCAATTTGCTTCCTACGCCTATGCAATCTATATGCAATTATGCATGCATTAGCTGTACATTTCTGATGCCTATGTAAGGCACCTTTACAGAAGGATATGGTATACTTAGAATGGCGCCCCCTAAATTGCTGCTGATGGCACAGCCCGACTCTGTTCACTGGTCCCGTTGAGACCACCCGCGTGCTGACGATAGCTCCGGGCGGGCAACATATTCGGTCATAAATGCATTAAGGCGGGTGCTATAGGGGTGCTGTAGCACCCGGGCCTGCAGTGTTGGGGCCCGCAATTGGTGTGAGTAGAAAATGTTTGTGTTGTATAGATAGGCCTATAACTGAAACTTGTAAAATCTATAGGCTCTTGCAGCAGCTGAGCAGCAACAGAAATTAAGCTTATTAAAACTTATGCTAAAATTACTAAGGCTATACACAGCCGAAGTAAACTGGAAGCAGAAATCAGAAAACTCGTTACCATAGCATGAAACAAATCCTGCTGGTAATTTGGTAAAAGCCAGTACACAAAAGCCAGTCTATTTTGTGCTCAATTTCAACCACAACAGCTGCGTATACACAAGCATGTCAAACTTTTCAGACTACTCGTGGCAGGCATTACAAATTTATGTGAATAATGGCTCCGACCACCGTCAGACAAAGACTGAATTCTTCGTATATAAAAGACTTATTTGGGTGGTGGTAGCTTTCGACACTTAAGACTTAAGTATCGAAAGTTACTATCTCCCAAATGCCAATTTTCATTTAGGCCTATTATTAAATAATAATATTTTTTTCACCGATTTGAACTCTTAACGCTAACCCCGCGGTGCAGCAAAAACGCCAAATAGCAGTTATATAGGCAGTTAGCTGGTTATAGGTCTGTAAGGGGTACGCATTTGGCACAGAACCCGGGCCCGTACTAGCCTTAAATTCCCTTAATGCGACCGCGCGGCCCTGTTTTCGATAGCACTGGAGTAGGCCTATTGAGCGCAATTATCGTCAGGCAGTCGCGTACTTTGTTTCGTACGTTCGAAACGATTTATATGACCTAAGCATAGTGTTAAGTGAGATGGGGAATCCTTGTTAATTTCAGTGCAGCTTGTCTTGCTATAATATACACAAGACGTAGAATTTTATAACGTTCTGTTGCTTCAATCAATCAATCAATCAAAACGAATTTATATAGCGCCCTACGTCGCAGGCGAATGCTTATTTACAAAACGTCTACAGTAGTAGACTAGTAGGCAAGTAACGTAAGTTAACTAGTGAAATTTTGCAATAAACGTACTCACCTCCGATATGATGCTTCGCTGATACGATGAAGATTGAGAGCTACTGAGCATGACGCGCAATTTCCAAAATAACGCATGCGACTTACGGACGAAAATGGCGCCTTTATAGCACACCATTTCAGCTAGCGGATGCTGCAGCTGCAGCAGCGCTGCTGCTGATGCTGGTAATGATTGGCTAGTGGCGGCGGAGCCTATTGGGCAGGACGGGCAGTTGCCCGCCCACTTTTTGATCCCAATTGGTCAAACCATGATGTTTGCCCTACCACTTTTTGCCCTACTGCAATTTTTTTAAACGTGCATTTTACGTTCTTTTATGCAGGGTTAAGTTCACCAAAGATGGCAGCAAAACTAGCAGTCAAGCATATGGCGCCGAAACGGTTTCAAAAGTGAGGGTGCACACGCGCCGGAAATTTTTTTAAAAAGTGCTTCTCCACTTTTAGCTTGTGCCGCCTGTGGGGTGGGCACAGTTGTGAACGAAGGGGGCACAGACGGGCACAGCATCATGCAAGTTCTCATATTTTAGAGCAGTTATTTTAAGCCCATAGTTATGGGCGTATATAGGTAGGCCTGATGACTTTCTTAGCTTGTTAGCCTTTAGTACAGTGGTTCTTAGTTGTAATTTGGCGCCTCAGATTTAAATCGCTTTACAACAGAAGGTGCAATCATAGGCGCCGGAAGGTGTCAAAAAGTGTGTGCCATGGCGAGCGCGGTAGCGCGAGCCTATAACGGGAGTCTGGGGGCGGAGCCCCCAGCGGGGGTCCAGGGGGCAGAGCCCCCGGTGAGGGGTCACCTTTTGCACCTCACATTTTGCACCTTTATAGGAGAATATAATTAGGCCTGTTATCCACACACGGCTTCCGTTGGTTGACGTCTTGGCGTAAGATAGGCCTATAGGCCAGACAATTTGACAAAACACCCAAAAATATAAGGTGGGTATATTAAATGCCGAAAATTAGAAGGCTGGCATACATGTAGGCCTGCACCAAAAAGCGAAACTCTGGCATACACCGAGACCGCACGGCGCACAGTCAACACTAAGTTTGCACAAGTAGCTCAGCTGTCGCTGACAAACCCGCGCGACGCGCTGCATTACGACAAACGGCAAAATTTTAAAACAGTCACGTGACCATAACCACGCCCTTTTTGTTGGTGATATGTCATTCTGTTGTTAGAATTGATATAGCCTATACTCGTGTACAAAATTTGACGACTAGGTTCAGCCATTCCATGCAGTGATATAATTGGAGCCCTAAAAATTTCAGTGGGTCACATGACTTAACCACGCCCCTATCAGGGACAGTTTGTCGTCCGAAGGCTGTGACTTGCACATTCAACCCTTACATCAAATTTGTAGTCTTTGCGATCGCCAATTACGAAGATGCATAAAACAGTGCAAAATGTAGAAATTGAGGTGCTTTAACGTGCAAGGTTATCGGCAACATAACCATTCGATAGAGCGCATACGACTTCCTGTTCAAATTTAATAGAAACTATGAGGTATGGCGTACCGTTTTCGAGATATTATCGCTTATTTTCCACAAAAATATAGAGGTCACGTGACAGTGACCACGCCCCTTCAGGGACAATTTGTCGTCCGTAGGCTGGGACTTGCTATGTTTAACCACATATTAAGTTTGAAATGTCTGCGATTACCTGAAACGAAGAAATGAAGGGCAACGCCAAATGTAAAAATTCTCGTTTTGAGCCACCCTTTGCGGGACTTAGGGGTAACGTACACGGATCTATGCATGGCTCGCTGAAAAGCGCGTGGTCGACTACCTATTAGTGCTAATTGATTTTTTTCTCGCTAGTTCTCATGGCTGCGGCACTATTAAGCGAAATCTGTTTAAATCAGAGTTTTCTGAAGGGGTGGGTCAATTTGAGCGCACATTTTTGGTAGATGGGGACGTCGCCCGCAATGCCTCTATGGACCGTTCGTTAGATAGAGGAATGATGTAACTACAACTTTGCCGCTGGAAGTTTTCACACAAAGAAACTTTGCAGCAGACTTTTTGGAAAAATAGCAAAATCGCGATTTGTGCCACCCTTTGGGGGAGTTAGGGGTAACGTACACGGTTCATCTATGGCTCGTTGGAAAACCCGTGGTCGACGTCCTATTAGTGCTAATTGAACTTTTTTCGCCAGCTCTCACGGTTGAGACGCTATGAGCAAATATTGGCTGAAATCGTGCTGTTTGAAAGGGGGTGGGTCAATTTGAGCGCAAATTTCAGGGGGAAGGGGGGGGTCGTCCACCAACGAATTTTGGCGTCAGAAGACTAGAGTCCCTATGCTATCACGTGGTGTTGTTTGCGTAATCCTACGTTTAGCCGTTTTGATACAATACCGGAGTGTGACACACAGACACAGTCACACACACACGCACACAGGATGATGGCTATTACCCGTGCATCGCTTGCGCCGCGCAGGTAAAAAGTTTGAGGCGATAGTGGGCATTCATTCATTCATTCATATTCGTATGAAAACAAGTTGACAGACCGCAACTATACATAGATAAGAAAATGAGTTAAATAAAATAAGCTAAAAATACTAAAGAAAAACTGGAAAAGTAACTAATAACAGTCTTTGTAGAGTAAACGAACGATAAAATTGCGATCAAACAAGTCAGTAGCTTTGGGTAATAGTTGTCTGTCATGTTGCTTATTACGCAAATTGTAATGACTGTCCGATTTGGGCGGAAGAAGACTAGACAGAATGTGATTGTCATTAGTAAGTATGCGCTAGAAGAGTTTGTCATCTGCTGCATCAACGAGTTGAGTAAGATCTGCGTGCTCCGGAGAACACAGACGGCTTCGAATACTACGACGCCGAAAGGCCTCCAAGTGATGTCTGTCCGCGGCTGATGTAAATCCCCACCATGCAGTGGACGCGTAGCTGATTTTGGAGATAATCACAGCCCTGAACATTTGTTGCAGTGCTTCGTCACACAATCCGTGGGCACGTAGTACCTTCAGCGCATACAGATGCTGGGCACACGAGCTGGTGACGCTGTGAACATGCTTGGAAACTGACAAATGATTGGTGAATGTGACTCCGAGAATCTTCAGAGATGTAGAACGGTCTATGTCAGGTAGAGGTGGAGGTAGAGGAATATGTCGTGATTTTCGTTTGGGGTCTGTGAATGATCTCAGTGGACTTGGATCGATTGAGCGTGAGATTGTTAAGCTTAAGCTTACGCTAAGTTGTAGATTCCGAGCCAGAGAGAGAGACCTGTGATATTTTAATAAATCCTCGGGATCACATGCTGAAGTGATTTTCTTGTATTTTACAAGTTACTAAGTGCAATCTTGCTTTGCTTCACACTTTGCCGAAATGTTCCTTTCCTGACTGATTGCGGCTCGAAAATTCTCCCAAAATGTCGAGAGGATTCAGACTGGCGGATATTGTATTGAAAAGTGACACGCAGTAGCAAGTTATAATTACTAACCAGACGTTAGTAAGTAAGACACGTGAAATTCAGCTATAGATAGTATTGTCTATATGAAAAAATTTCTACACACATACAGTCTAACTATTAACAAATAACAGCGCCCATACTCACAGAGTGTATATAGGCTATATTGGTTGCACTCTCGACTCCAGTCTTTGAACAAGTTGAAAAATTCCGTGTGGGCCAAATACATGGCCGGCCCACACGGTCAAACATCTGTGTGGACCATGGCCCACATGGCCCACACGGTTCCGGCGCTTATTGGTGCTATGCACATTTTATGTAGGCCTTACGCCATACTGCTATAGGCCTATAGGCTATTTTTTGCAAATTTGCAGAGCGTATTAAGTCTCCTCGCCAGTCGCCACCTGCTGTAGGCCTACTCTGTTTTAAGCGCCCCTTTTGCTGCTAGCTAGTAGCTTGCATTATGTTTTTAAAATTTCGAAAATCCAAGATGGCGGCGGCGGCCGCCATCTTGAAAAAAATCGAAAACTGACATATCTCCGCCACGGTTTGAGCGATTTCGACAAAATTTGGCTCAGTGACGCAGTTCGACCTTTTTGACCGTTGCGACTGCTAAAAATTTAAAATTTTAAAAATCTAAAATGGCGACCGACAGTCGTCTTTATACGTACTCTATTGTTTCTTTCTTTTGCTATGCCCCCAAAACAGCCATAAATATACGGACGGTCTGAGTTGCCGTACAATAGGCCTATAAAATTTGTGTAAAGGTAGCGAGTTGGTGAAGTTACCTTGTTGTTTGGTTTTTTAATCACAGCAGAATTTTTTTTACTGCGGAGCTTGTTATAAAATATAAATCCCGTAAAAGACTACATAGTCGGTGAAAACTGAGCCAAGCATTGAAGTGGAAAATTATGTTTTTTGCAGAATACACACATGCAAAAATGGCCAGTCGTAACTCGTAAGTGAGAAACATATCAAACAGAGCCAAGAATGTACTGATTATCTTTAAACTGTACTGGACGATGAATGCACAAACGTTAAAAAGCTACCAATGATTAAAGAACTGGTCTTGGCTGCCATCTGGTTAGATGGACAGAAATGTCGCAGCCAAGAAGTGGGCTATGAGTGACTTGCTACTATCAACCTGCCATACCAAATCTGAAGTCTCTATCTTCGCCCACTACGAAGATATGGATACAAAATATGAAATGCGGGTGGTGTGTGGTAGTTAGAGGTCACTCTATAGGTCACTGAAAATAGCGCCATTCGATAGAGCGCATACGAGTTCCGATTAGCCTTTCATAGTAACTATATGGCCCTGTCTTGCACCGTTTGAGATATAGCGAGATACCGGTCGAAAATCGCCGCTTCTAACGTACCCCATTTTTAATTGTCGCCCCCACTGGGGGTGACCCCGTCGGAATTTCGCCAAGAATTTTGGTGTCAGCCAGAGTCCCTGCGGCCTGCGCTATCGTGTGGCGTTATTTGCGTGATCCTTGGTCTAGCCAGACAGACACACGATGACGGCTAGTATCGCGCTAGCATAGCATCGCGCGGGTAAAAATTGAATTAAAACACAAAATCACCATAATACAAAATAGCACGCAACAACACAATAGAACTTAAGAGTTGGACAGTGAATATAAGTACGTTGTGAGATCAGTCTTGGCTGAAAATGCTGAAAGCTGTTGAGGCTTATGAGATGTCCGTCGTTTGCTGCAAGACTGTTCACCGGTACAATTAGTTACCCTTCTGAAGAAGACGAATTTACGTACATCAACAGCATTCTATACAGTGACTTGATAGTCAGCTATTACTCCCCTTCCACCCACTCAACTTTGACTCAATTAGCACTGAAATTCAAAATCGTTGCATCTTACTTTTGCGAATTTCTTGGAGTATTTTTCGGTCACTTCGATATTCTAAGCAGATAATGTTATGGTTATGGGCAAATTCCAGAAATTCACATGTATTCAATTTCGCAATTCTACTCAAATCGTGAAAATCGTAAAAATTTAATGCACGCGAAATATAGGTGAATACAAGCTCCTCTCACATGCTTACAAAGTTTTCATATCCATTTTAGCAGTGAACGTGAACGTCAGTTCACGTTCGCTGCTATCGCCTGTCTGTCTGTCTGCCTGTCTGTCGTTTGTCTGTACTCTGTAACGTTCGTGCACCCCACTCACTGTACTCAGCCGGTTAAAATTTTCGGCAATGTTTCTTCGCCATTTGGTACATTGGCCATCCATTGACATCCACGGAAACTTTTTACCGAAATCGTCTCAGGGGTACCGTTCCGTTGGGGGGTTTAAACGCAATAGAGGTAGCCAAATATACCGATTTTTGAGCTTTCGTAAGCCATATCTTAGAAACGGTGCAAGATGGGAGGTAAGTTAGTGTTAATCACTAATAGGAAGTCGTATATGAGCTTTCCATTGGTACCAAAATCGGTGACCTTGAATGACCTTGAACGACGTAGTGACCCTTATTTTGTGGGTTTCTTAAATTTCTTGGAAGGCTTCTCAAACGACAGCACAGTCTGTTGAAGTCTTTTAATTGTAGGTCCGGCACTGCCGGTGTCACGAAAATCTCATTTTTTCACTCAAATGTTCTATTACTGCTTTTTCAGAGTTCAACCAGTCGCTGCTTGATTTCTTCAGTTTTGTTGACCTGAAACTCATATTCACGCTGCTGTAGACTCTAAATCTCGTAATTAGTTGAGTTTAGCTCTGGCCTGTTGGGCCATGGCTCAGGAGAAATGAAGTTGAGAGTTTTTCGCAGCAGCTGCTGAACAGTGTTGTGCACACCATGCACTGTTGCATGTATGCGCTGCAGAGATGGGCATGGGTTGGGTTAACCCATGGGTTGTGCTCGCGTAATGACTGTGTTAACGTCGCCATAACCTCGTCCGGTCATGCCACGCGCCATCGCTGACCGCCCATCTATCGCGTCGCTCGACGCGCCTTCGTGCGGTATGAATGTATTAGCAGCCGGCGCGCTATTGCTCGAGTCAATAATTACATTCGTCGGCCCGTCCAGCAACGCCCTGACGGGCTCGTCCTGCGAGATCATCATTAGCGTCGGCGTGTCACTCACGCCGCAGCAACCTGTTCAGCCTCGCCGTTATACAGACTTGACGCTAACTGGTCATCATGTGTCGTGTCAATTATTATTTTATTAGTCGGCGTTGGCGCTCCGTCATCGGTCGTCGTCGCTGATTCCCGTCGCGGCTGCATGCTCGTTCTCGGTCGCGTCAAATTTATACGCAATGATTGACTGGGTGGTCTGTAAGTCTTCGTCCGAGTCACGCTTAAGTGCTGTCGACTGACCTCCGTCCGATGTCGCTCAGTACGCAGCGTTACCACGTTACTGACGGGTGACCACTTACGTGGGTAAGCCGTCCGCTATAGGTTAGCCAGCTAGGCCAACTCAGCCTTTCATCCTTCAGCAAAACATTCGGACTACTGGCTGTTGTTAGCAGACTAAATGTGCTGTAACTTTTAATTTTACTTCAATATTATCTGAGTAACTTTTTACCTTTTTACTTTTACTTGACCAGCTAACTTTTCTACAGAATGCTTTTACTGTTACTTAAGTAAACAGGTGTACAAAGTAATTAGGCAAAGGACCGCATCGCTCACGATATGAGTTTTAGGCATATAGCATTATAGGCCCCCTGGCCCCATATGCATTTTAGTCCGCATCGCCTACACAGTGTATATGTGTGGCCTATAATTGCTACCGATGTCACGCGAAACGTGGACTGTCTGTGTTGGGCACACGGGTGAGGTGCGCAAAAACGGCTGTACTGATCGAGATGCCGTTTGGGGCTGACTCGTGTTAGTTCAGTATGGGAGCCATGTATAATGGGGGTCTAGATCAATCAATGCAAGGGCATCTTTGAGGGGATGCAGCCTTTTGCCACGCTACTTTGGACACTTGTTTGAAATGTAGCCTAAATAGCGTCAATTTCTATGTCAATTTCGCCCTCTGGCGCAGGGCCTCCCATCCCCCCTTCACTTATGGATGCAACCTCCCCCCTAGCCTAAGGTATTGTAGGCTAAGCTACAATTGTAGAGACCTACTATCACTCTACTGCCAGAATGCCCTGCACTGTACATCGATAATCGACCTACCCCTTCACACGTCGCGCATTGATGAACACTGACAGGTGACGTAAGCTACGAATAACAAGAAATGTCACAATCACAACTGCATCATTATACATAATGCAAAACAAAAAGCAGTGGCAGAACAAAATGGTCTGTTGATTAAATGCTTAGTGCTTGGCGATTATGCTCTACAGCTATGGACGTCATTTTTGAACGACGTCCTCGAGTCACTATACAAATCTGACTGAAACTCAGGCCCGCTCTGCCCTACCCAAACAGAAGCAGTTGCTTAGGCCTAAGTGAAGGGCTGCTACGTGCGAAATTGTCACCGTTGGGTGGGTTGTCTAACGATCGCAGCAGGTCTTTTTCAGACGACAGTATACTAGCAAAGAGGAGAGAGATTCATCAGCAAGGGAAGTTCATAGAGGGTTCTGTATATTATTTTGACTTTGCTGAGTGCTCGCTCTGCTGATGCGCTGGATACTGGCAGGCAGCAGAAGATGGAGTAAAGCACTGTCAAATTCGGAAAGCCAGACAATGAAGCAGAAATCGGTACGGCTATGTCCTATTGTCCCACTGCTTCACGAAAGTGTTTTGTTGCGATCTACTGGCATGTCTTCACGATCTTCGTCGTCGGCACTGTCATCATCACCCGCTGGTTCTTTATACTGAGGATCGTCACATTCTTCCACTGTACCGGTAGTTCAGATGATACCTTCAGGCCTGACAGTCTGTAAACCAATTTGAAGTCAGACAATTCTCGGCAAACTTCATCAGCGTCTGCTCCGTACATTTCACAAATGTCAGCCACATCTCCAGTTTTAACATCTTTCTGAGTTCCAGCAAACTCGTGGTGTAAAGTGCCACAGTTGTGCCATGAACGCGACCTGCTGCTCAGGAAAGCGACTGGCCATCTGCTGGTTAATTGCATCGGCTACAGCAATGAAAGTCTCCACTCTCCACCTTACAGCGTTCCTTGCCATCCATCCAAACATTCATCTGATCCAGCAGCAGTCATCCCCCTCCTGTCGGCTCCCGATCTCACCCAGCGATGCCTCACTGCTCAAGCTGCAACCACGGCCCAATTAATGCTCCTATACAGTACTGTATAGTGAATGCAGTGTCTTGTTCATAATACGTTTACTTACGCTATGAATGCGCTGCAGACTGCAGGCCAGGGGGATGATATTCCCCCTAAGACAAAATGGATGCAAGCTGCATCCTTCCCCCCTTGTGTGGGGGGGGGGAAGTTCGCCAGAGCAGTCCCTGGCCTGCTCTGGCGAACTGGACGAAGCATACACGTCGCCTTTGATTCTGGCCCATTCCCATTCGCTCTATTATGTGAAAACTTAACGTCATCCACAAAACCGGAAGTACATAACTTATTACACTGCCGTCTTAGTAGGACCGAGCCGTGGCCACAGGTAACATGTACAGAAAATCTGGTGATATTTGGACGTGTGGTTTATGAGATATGCGAGCGTACAGACAGAGACATACAGACACGCTGATCACAATACTTCGCGGCCTTACCGCAGGCGAAGTAAATACTGAGACAAGAGAAAGCGCGATTTGGCGCCAAGAAAGACCGACATCTGACAGGTGGGCGTAAATGAGCCTGACAAGTCACATGCATCCTGCAGTCGTGTGCGCTATGCCGCTGCGGGAGGGAAGTGTCAAATTAAGCTGCATGCATGCAGGCTGACACGGCTACTGCAGTTGCCACTGGCAACATCGACCACAGCATCAGCATTCGTTTCGCTTATACAACTGCTGAACTGCTCAGTTGGCTGTGAAACAGTTTCAAAGCGGCAAATTCAATTCTAGCGTCCTTCAACTGTCCTTTGTCCAGAGACGAGACCAGACGAAACATTTGGGGGCCTAAGTTTCCCCCTTCCCTTCCTCCCCTCCCTTTCCCCTTCCTCTTAGAAGTAGGGTATCGCAGCTAGGGGGTCTGGAGGAGCGCTGTAAGCTCCCCCAGCGGGGCCTGGGGCAAAGCCCCAGCCGAAATTGAATTTGGTGCATTTTAGCTTTAGGCTGAAATACGACATCTGATGGCAACAATTCTAATGATTTTCCTGAGAAGCAACTTACCAAATTTCGTGCAGATTAACCACTTTTACGCAATGCGCCCCGGAAACTACCAAATTCGGTAAAATAACGCAAAATAAGGGCCATTTTTCGTTCAGGTCATTCAAGGTCACCGATTTTGATGCCAATCGAAAGCTCACATACGACTTCCTATCAAGACCATAGCTAGGAAAGTACTGCGCATTAAGTCTTGAATTTATGAATCTTCTACAGAATTTCCACCTTGCAGTTATAGAATACTTATACCATGAGCGTCGCGCGGCCCCTCTGCAGACGTTTACTACTAGACACAGTAATCGTAAATTGTCTATAGTTATGGCTTTGTCAACCAATTTTACGTAATGCACCCCCAAATTCGATAAAACTAGAATGTTGGCAATTAACGTGTCAATTCCCAACCCGTAGATCGCCCGTCTTCTGCAGTTTTGACCGTGACAATTCGATGTATGAACAGCAAACATGAATGCTCACACTTGGCTCACTGAATAGGAACACCGGCTGTCAATGCTGCTCAGTCAGGTGTTCATCTATGTTAAATTCCCCTATGCATATCAATTCACTTACCAAATTTCAGCTTGGATTTTCAAAATTTTAATTTTCAACAGTCAGAACGGTCAAGAGGGTAGAACTGCATCACTATGCCAAATTTCGTCGAAATCGCTCCAACCGCGGCCGAGATATGGCAATTTTGCGATTTTTCAAAATGGCGGACGCCGCCATGTTGGATTTTTAAAATTTCAAATTTTTAACGGTCGAAAAGGCCAAGAACGTCGAAATGCATCAGTGTGCCAAATTTCGTCAAAATCGCTTGAATTGTGGCCGAGATATGGTGATTTTTCGATTTTTTAAGATGGCGGCCGCCGCCATCTTGGATTTTCAAAATTTGAAATTTTAACGTTCGAAAAGGTCAAGAGGGTCGAACTGCGTAACCATGCCAAATTTTGTCGAAATCGCTCGAACCGCGGCCGAGATATGTGAATTTCAATATTATGCTAGCTTGGCTTGAAAATGCCTATTCACGCCCCTTTTTGAGGTTTATGGGGGCACATTTTCCCCCAAATGATGTCACTCATCGTACTAACATTCAAATGGACCATCCTTGGGGCAAACCGCGTCATATGATAGCAATGATAGGACTATCTTGTACAGTTACCGAGATGTAAGCGCGCTATTATGTCAAAAATCGCAAAATTCCCCCCCCACATAAACTACCGCGTCGATCTCCGTCACTATGTAACCGACCCCTACCAAATTTGGTGAACATATAGGCTAATAATCACTGATGAACACTATTGTTTTTGATTTTCTATTTTCCTTTCACATTATGAGTGACGGCGCATAATATGTTGCATATAGACGCGAGATTGGGCGAAATTTGGGGTTTTCGCCCCTCATTTTTGTTAGGGGCACTTTTTTGAAATCGGCATAGCAGCGCTTCTTTTTCGAGTAAAGCCACGTCATGTGGAAAAGTTTCGAAAATTTGCAGACGTCGGTAAAAAGTGAGTTGGGAAGAAAAGAAACATACGCAAAACATAAGATCGACCGTTCACAGAACGGGCGATCTAATAACCCAAAATAAGGGCCATTTCGCCGTTCAAGGTCATTCAAGGTCATCGATTTTGGTATAATCGAAAGCTCGGACTTCCTATTACTGATTAATGCTAACTTACCTGCTATCTTGCACCGTTTGCGAGATGTTGCCTTCGAAATGTTAAAAATAGTTATATTTGGCTATCCCTCTTGCGTTTAAACCCCCCAACGTAGTGGTTCCCCTGGGATATCTCCGTGAAATTTTCCGTGGATGTCAACGAATGGCCAAGGTATCAAACGGCAAAGAAAAATTGCCGAAAATTTCAACCGGCTGAGTAGGGCGCACAGTCGTTACAGACGACAGACTGACGGGTGATAGGATAAAGCGAACGTGCACGTTGAGTTCGTTCGTTCGTTCTTTGCGGGCAGGGGTCCAGCCTACTCTGGACCCCAGCGCTGAGACCATATAGCGGTCAAGTGCGCTTGCCCGAGGAGAGGAAGGGAATTGGTAGGTGTGTGCGGTGTATGTTAGCGAGTGTAGGGTGAAGGAGGGATTGAGTAGGAGTGAGCAGCTTGTCGGGTATTTCTATAGCGCGCCCCTTCTAGACGTGGCCTACAGTCTGGCTTAGCCCTGACTGGCGCTGTGTGTTACGCCAACCAGCGGCCAGCCAAGTCTATCAGCTTCGACTCACGCCGGCGCGGCAGGCAAACTTGACACTGCTAGATCAAGTTGCCTGCAACGGTCACAGTTTATAGAGGACACCGTCGAACCCTCTTTTTTCCTGCCCGAGATTATCTCCCTGTTCATCATGTGCGTAGGAATTATTATAGAAATAATTCTTTGGTAGGCGGACGCGCCCGGGCCGAGTCGAACCCCGGTCACTGAGCGACACGTTGAGTTCACGTTCGCTAACAAATCACTGAAAATGTAGTTTCTGACAAAGCAACTTCGTTTAGGCCCCCTATGTGTGATTAGTGACAGTTTGCCTACAGCTGATGCTCAGTTTCCTCTTCTTTTGCAAATGCATGATCTCAGGCGGGGAAGAAATCTACTGAAGATATTGAGCAAGTCACATTATTTGCATCATTAGTTCGATGCAGTTTCTGACGATGTTCCAGGGGCTTACTTTGTATGCAGATACAGTGTGTACTATTTAGTTGAATCGGCAAATCACTTTCAGCCAGAAATCTTGATAACAGACGGAGAAAAAAAACTCCTGCTGCAGCGGTCCTTCACACCAAACAGCTGGTACGTAAGGGTTTGTGAAAGGAGTAAGGATAATAAGCCTAAAGGGAGGAAAAGGGGGTGGGGTATAATGCTGATGGGGGGAAATTGATTGGCAATAAGTTATGCCAACGTCGATAAAGGTTGGCGGTTGGTTGGCTAGTTATGTTGGCCTGTCGCCTAGTACGGATTTTCCTTAACCGTTGGATAGTGCAATCTTCTGGCTACATTCAGACCAAATTTAATTTGGTTCGAATGTAGCCAGAAGATAGCACTATCCAACGGTTAAGGAAAATCCGTACTAGGTCGTTAATTTCGTCCACCTAGTCCCAGCCGTCTTTTTAGGGTTCCATCTGGAAGACAGCTATCCCCATCATTTTACAGCGAAAATTTTTCCACTCAGTCTAATCCGCAATAACTTGAAAAGTGCGAGATATGGTGTAAGTTAGCATTATTTACTAACAGGAAGTCACATGCGCGCTGTCGATTGGTACAAAAATCAATGACAGACAGAGGAGCTTCACTGGTGGTGGCCGGATTTAATGCGCTATACGACAGATGAAACGGCAGGGGTGAGAACACTGTGGCCCGATTTGGCGCTCCCGAGCATGTCACGTTAGTAGTGACCCCAGATTCTCCCACTATACCCATTGGCTGGACCTTAGGGTTTAGATGTGGCATTTCTGGTGATTGTTCGGTAGTCAGTTGCGGCGGGGCACTAGTCATGGGTGAAAGAACCGGAGGCTGGTCTTGTTCCTCGGGCCAGTCCTCAATTTGGGATTGAGCTCCCGGCTCCTCAAATTGTAACCCGCTACGGCTGGAAATTCTGACTGGTCCACGTGGCAGCGCACCGAAGTAGAGCTCTGTACATGTATACTTGCCGAGAGAAAGGGGGACCCGGAGTGGGAGGGGAAGGGTTAGGAAGGAAAGGGTGAGATGAAGGATTAGGGGAGGGGATGAAGTAAGCCTCGGCCGAAGCATCACATTTTTTAAAGGAAAAATATGAAAAAAATTGTGGAGGCGTAAGTAAAATTGTAATTTTAATAAGGACATGTTGCTTGAAAATCTTGCCAAAAAATTCGCCCAGATAGGCTGAAAATGCACCAGAAACTGACAGAAAGCATTTGGCGGACCCGCTGGGGGAGCTTATAGCGCTCCCCCAGACCCCCTAGCCGCAACCAAGGGGTCCTACTTCTAAGGGGAGGGAGGGGGAAGGGATAGGGA
>Ga0209363_1000230_pt1 | contig 19644 bp, 12 predicted proteins | sample WorMetexBAHAMAS3_FD_187385 | JGI IMG/M metagenome (GOLD analysis project Ga0209363, IMG submission 187385) | Marine gutless worms symbiont microbial communities from Max Planck institute for Marine Microbiology, Germany - Inanidrilus exumae... | ecosystem: Host-associated > Annelida > Digestive... | reverse complement strand
CATAGCTCTCCAACGGGGGAATGCGGTCGCCTTCTTAAGCACTTTTGACACCGAGTAATATTCCGTCGTGGTCGTTATTTTTGCTTAGCTTAATTTTCATGCCTGCGGCTTTGTGCTGGTGGGCTAAAAAAATAATAATAATAATAATAACAATAGGTCACTTTGGAGACAAGATTACATGAAACTAAACATGTTGCAACTATGATTGTTGAAACACAATGGTCGCAGATAGGATGGGTCACAATGAGCAAACGGATCTCAGCCGATTCTGGGTCAAAGGTCACAGAAAGTAGCTCAACTTTTAGGGGGACACATTGTAGATCGACACTAGTATTTTTGTTTGTGGATGCGACGCTTCATTCCAGAGATATGCAGTGTCGAGTGCGGAAGTCACAAAAGTGGTCAAAAATTTGATGCCTTTGTGCCCCAAATTTGGGGGGAGGGCCCCACAAATGTTTGGGGCATTTGTAAATCGACAGCACTTCCTACCTACAGGCCAAGTTTGGTGAGATCCCATCACTGGTCTTTCATCTATGCTGACTAAATCTGCTAAATGCAACAACACACGACTCACTTTTTAGTATTGGACAGCTGCTGGTTCATGGCCGACGACAATTTGTTAGTGCTGCTGACGTACGGCTGAAGACTGAACGAGATCTTGTTGAACCTTGGCAGGTTTTTCTATACAAAATGAATTGCAGAATGCACAGCTTTAAATATAACATCGACCAGACATCAATTCATGGCAACCTATTCACTGACGTAAACTCTGGCATACTACAACTAAGTAGTGATGTGAGGATTGTGGTTTTTCCTCTCGATTCGATTTTTTTTAATAAAGAATTCGATGTTGATTCAATTTTAATTTTTTCACCCCCAATATGCGGAGTTGAATATATAAACTCCTGCACACTCGGCGTGATTAGACTTGCTGGGGTGTAAATCCCATTCTGTGACTTCCTGCGCCGATCGCCGGTCCCGCTAAGCAATACGGTATCAGAATCAAGTCACACTTGCTCCAAAAAATCGTGATATCGATTCCGTTCAATCTTCCTAAACAATCACGATTTTGATCTCGATCATCGTCACATCACTACTTAAATACATATTTTCTGAAACGTGACAGCATCAAACCAGTTTTACCTACAGAATGACAGCTGGTAACTAGTTATTAAACAAGCAGTCAAAGAATTTTGACGAGAAGCCACACTGTAGTTGTACTGCATGAAATCCCGAGGCCATTAAATCTCTGTCATGTTGTTAAGTGCGTGACAACTTCTGCCGCTGTTCCTAAACATTAGCAGATCCATGGAAAACGAGACATTGTGAGTGTAGCAATAACCTGGACGGTGACGTCGACGACCCACGTCGGCACAGTCTCGTGAAGCATCGTCTGTTCCGTGTCTCCTCCGGCGTCTTTACATAGCAGCCGGTACTGAGTCCTTCCTCCGACTTCACTAGACACACATCATACATCACACAAAAACTCACTCATTGATTCACATTCGCGTAAAACAAGTTCACAGATGGCAACTAAACACATCCGAGATACGAAAAAATTCAGGACAAAATAAAGCTTAAACAAGTATGTCAGTCCTCCTTATTGTCAGGCCGAAATGTGCGCTGGCTGCATTGCATGCTGCCCATGGTGAGTATGCCGACAGGACAGATGGACGCCAGACTATTACTTTATGCTTTCCGCTAGATACAGCCAGCATAAAAAGGAAAGCCATATCTTCTAAATCAATTCTACAAAGCCATAGTTCATAGCTTCACAGTACTTTATTTTTGATCGCTTCATCACACAGAAATCTCTCAGATGAGGAATACAGCAGACAGTCCAATAATGTCAAAATTATACGCAAACTACCGACTCGACAAAGAAGCAATGAAAATACAGCCACTAAAACAAACAAATGTAAAAAAAATTAGAATAGTTTCAGCTCACATAAACACGCCACTTTAAATGATGTGCCAATGTCAACTGTAGAATTATGTAGTGCAACACAGCTTCTAAATTGATACATATGCTATGCTAGTTCTCAAAGTACAGAACTACATTTTCACTTTGTTTTTGGAAACGATAAAACTAACAGACTAAAGGCCGAGTAAGACACAGAGATGAACCTGAAAATGACTGGAGTGTGATCTGGCAAGCTGAAATGATTGTTGCCACCTCGTTTGCTGCCGTGACTTCCCATCTCGTCATCAACTTCAATCACAAATCAACACAAATTACTGATAACAAAACACACACATCACCAGATACCGCTTTCTTTTACTAATAACCATATAACAGCAGTATCGCTCTGATAGCCACGAAACAAGAATGACCCTTACTGCTGGCCATTTTGGTCCTTTTTGGTGATTAGTCAACACCAATGAAATGGAAAATGTCAGGCAGCCTATGAATTAACTATGCCTCTATCTCAATTGGTTTTTGAGATCATGATGATGTAAATGTAAGCAAGTTTTTTGCTACTTCTGGTAGCCATAAAGACATGGCATGCTGACCAGTGGGTTTCACTTTCAGCATGGGGTTTCCTATTAGTGTTCCATATTAACACAGCTCGAAACTGCACCGTTTTTGAGCTAGGAGCATAGGACAGACAGACAGAGAGCACCTTTGCTTAATGTCCCCCCCCCCACTCTGGTGACGGAACATAATAAGATTAATAAATGCCTCACTAATGAGCAATAATCTAGAAAAGGCTCAAATTACTGTTGTTGTTAATACATCTGTAATTCCACCATTAAAACAACAACAATGACAACCATTGCTACTACTACTAACACTACTTTTAAGTTTTGTGTAACTGTTTTTGCTTTCTCACTGGAGCAGGTATTTTTACGGTCTTGACACTTTTCACAAACAGCATCAAAGCACAACAACAACGACTATGATTTGGTACTACTTTCACTTAGGGCCGGTTTTTCCACTGCAAATTAATCCTCCATTAACGTTAATGGGAGATTAATTTGCAGTGAAAAAACTGACCCTTAATGGCCATTTTTCCAGATCAACCTGGGTCAGCCAGTTCTCCATCGGATCCTCGTCCTCCACCTGTTCCAGAAAAAAATCTCTGGAGAATAGTGGAATGGATTTTTACCTGCTGGATTTAAAGCACAACTAATACTATTTCTTATAATAAGAATAACCGAGATGATATTTATGGTGCTGTCATGATGATCACATGCCATGAAAACGGTGATGTTAGCTTTATGTTCCTTCTCACGTATAAACCAGTGATACATAAGAGATTAGCACATTCACAGACGAAAATAACACTGTCTCACCAGCATTGACAAACGTTGGCGGCCAATGTTCCAGCAGAGCTTGCAGTACAAGGCAACCCAGATTCACTGTCGAATCAACACCGACAACCAATCGAATGTGTTATTTTATATAACACCATTAAGTCACAACCAAAGCAGAGCTGCAGACTGAACTAAAAAAGCGTTCAGTAGAGCGCATACCCCCCACCGACCTTGAGTTTTGACCTTGACCTTCCAAAATTTAATCACCTTATCCCCTGTAGCCAAGGATATGACTGACGAAATTTGGTGACCATCGGACTTGAATTGGCATCAGGAAGTTGTTCACAAACATATATACCCATATATCTACAGACTCCGGCAAAAATAACCTCCCATCACCTTTGGTGGGGGACGTAATTATTTTACAGTTTCTAATTCAGGTATGTCACTGTTCTACGGTGCCATAATTGGTCAAGATTCTTAACTTAACTTTCACTTGCAATCAACTACATCCTCACTGGAAATTGTCACCCAGATCTTGAACTATGTTCTATGATATTGACCTACAACTGTCATTGTCTGGATACACAGACACACACACAGTCGACCAGTCGCTTTACCTGGACCACTAGCATAGTTATGTATAAACTAAAACAACCTGATGGCAGTATTATGAACAATGACAACAATAACTGTATTAAACATGAAAGCAATAAATCAAAAAATAAATTACATAATCTACAAGCATGTTGGTCCAACTTATTGATGAGTTGGCATGTATGCCGGCCACGTTGCATGCTGCCCCCTGGTGAGTAACGGTGAGTATGCCAATGGGACAGACAGACAGACGTACGCCAGACTGTTACATTACGCTTTCGGCAAGACATGACCAACGTAAAATTACTACTATAAAAACAGGTAAAGGCTTCCCATACTCGATACAGAGCGTTGGGCCTGGAGCTGACCAAGTGTACAGGCAGTCAGCCCGCAAGTGACAATAAGTCATCCACCAGGCGGTAGGCTGCCATTACTTTCCGCCAGGCCTGCGGTTATCTTCCCAGCCACACAGCATCTCCGGCCCTTGGCTGGTACCAAGTTATACTACTTGGTGACAGAGGCACATAGGTGTGAACAACTTGCCCAAAGTTGTTACGCAGCTTTTGCCCTCAGTAGGATTTTAACACATGACCTGTTGATCGCAAGTCCAACGCTCTACCCATTGCGCCATCTAATACTACTATACAAACTACCAATACGTTTGGTTTATGTTCAACTGGAATGCTTCCCTGGAATCACTCCGCATTAAGCCAGGAATCTTTGGCAATTTTCTAGCAAGTTTTGTACAAATCAGATTCCCTTCCAACTGCCAAGCAATAGTGCTAACACAGTAAACGGAAAATGTGCCAACCCAAATATTATTGACAACAATACACAGACACCAAGGAATACAATGAAGTGAAATTATACATTTACGGTCAGATGCCTCTACAGTTGGCTGACCAATGCCAACCTCACGCGCTGAGACCCACGCAGCAAAGCAATCAGTTTCCTCAAGATGAACTGTCAGCATCTGTATTCAACCACACAGCAACACTGGTAGTATATCTAGATATTTATTACGACTACTTGCACTGCACAAGAAAGATATCTGGCCTGTAAAAAAGCTGTTCCACTAATCCCCTGAAGTTCTTTCCAGGAACAGGTGGAGGAGGAGGAGGACCCAATGGGAATTGACTGACCTAGTTTAAACTAGAAAAGGACTGTTAAATGGAAGCAGCAGCGGAGGACACCATCATAGACGAAAGTCCAAACCTTCTTGCTTGACTGAGAAATTAATGTTATGGGACATGTGCCAAAGACCCTGACTGTGCAACCAACCATGATCTAGGCTGATAGCCATTCAGGTACTGAACTATTCAGTGCTAAAAAACTATGCCTTTTTTATTCTGAGCTACTTGGTTTTTGTTTCTAGTTTTTCCTTATTTTTTCGTTTCTTTGCCGTGCGCTGGGCATCTCATCAGCTTTTGAGCACATGCAAATCTACTGTATCGTACCGTAATGCCTTGTCATTGTATGTGCGACAGGATAAGAACTACAAACATTTAAAGAAATGACTATAATTGTTTTCGTGTGCCTTAAAAGATTACTTATTTACTTACTTACATACAACACATATACATCCACTCTTTTCTGTAGTCAGTCGAGGTTGGGCCGGGTACTGATAGAGAACCAGTGGGAATAACGGTAGTGGGATTTTTACCGGTGCTCGATGCCCTTCTGGTTGCCCAGCCAACAGTATCAAATCACCAAACAGAATGTCAAAACTACAAAGAAAGGTGACCACCGTACCCCAGTCTTCAAGTCAACGGTAAACCAGTTTGGAATAAATATCCGCTTCGACCTCCGTTTGATTTCTTCCTCATAGTCACTCTTCTGAAGGTCTTCCACCTTGGCAGCCTAAACAAGTACATCGATCCTCTTTATTGTCAGGCCGAAATTATGCTGGACACATCGCATGCTGCCCCCTGGAGAGTTGGGGGTGAGTATGTCGACGGGACCGACAGATGGATGAACACCAGACAATTACATTACACCATCCACTATGAATGCGGCCATTGCTGACCTAGTATTTACAGTACATGCTGTACTGACAGTATAAATATTTGAATCAGAAATTATTACCAACTACTCTCATGGTCAAGGTAGAGCAATCTTTTTGCGTCTGTGGGCAATGACTTCTGAACGAAATGACCTTTACCTAAATATTTGGCATGGTGGTTCATTATGACACCATCAAGGTCAAGTTTGTTAACCTTAAGGTCAATGGTCTTTCACGGTTGCAGGATGAAGATTGTCCTTTTTCGGCTATGTATGCAGCTGACTGATTGAAAAGTGAAAGTAAGACTGGGAAAATCAGTTATGGCACATTGCGAGAAAATGCACAATGTAACAACACTTTGAACCACTCTACTTCATCTGTAGCAATAGGCTGCATCCAGCAATTGCTGTAATGCAGCTTAAAAACAAGGCATCGCCCTAACGGGACGTAACCATACTGTCCCGCCATGCAGTGTCGGCCGCCGGACTGGCCACGCGCCTGACCTGGTGGCGGCCGACTGCCCACGCGCATTACAGACGATGACAGACGACACCGACAGACAACAGCGTGCAAAATAATACTGGCCCATTAGGCGGGCCAGTAATAAAATACACATAAGGAGTGATTGCATGAATGCTAAATGGATTGTTGTTGGTGTTGTTGTTGTAAAAATAATAAGTATATTAACACTGCGATATAAAAGCTGTAGTACCGTGAGCACGTCCCATACTGCGATGTTTTCATCAGAGTCTTTGGTGATAATGTGACGCTTGTCCGTTAATACATGATACTGGCGAATGCAGGCTCCACCTTCAAGATCAGCACAAAAATATCTCTGAACACTCATGTAACAGTGATTCATAATCACGTTTATCATACCTCCTTCACACTGTGGTCTGCCAACTTCCATTACCAGTATCGACTGTGTGAAACAACCTTCCAACCTAACTGTAAGATAACCAGAAGAAGCTGGCACTCACAGGATGCAAAAACCCATGCCGGCACTGTTTTCTGTACCTCATGACCGTGACCTTGACCCTTTCACCATAAAATAGCTTCCCGGACTTAACAGTGAAACATCTTTATGTCAAATCTGACGATCCTGGCTGCTGCAGTTTTTGAAATGTCATGCGGAAAAACAGACAAAGAGACTAGAAAAGCTCAGTAAAGCAACAAACTGCATTCCCTCAAAGCCACTTGTCCACTAAGCAATCAACAAAGCTGGGTTTTAGCTGTGCGTGGTAATGGTTTGCCTGATTTTATGGGCTGTGCTGTTGGCATACTGTGGCTATTTGACGTGAGGATTACGATCACAGACAGCTACTTTGTACAGTATTAGATGGGGGTCAAGACCAGAACAAAGAAAGGGAGGCCTCTCCCTGGTGGTGGGGTGTACAATTTAAATTTTTTTGGCGGGCTGATTTCTATGCTGCTGTTACTATCTTACAGTTTTAAAATTGGATCGGCTTTTTATCCACTGTTAGACATCCCAGCAGCTGCTGAGTTCCTGTTAAAGCCGGATACTATACGTGTCATTCAACGATCAGCATCCAAGCACTTTTAAATACCTTTAATAATGACATTCGGGTGATCATTAAACGGACGAATGTCATCACAGTCGGCGTCACTGGCGGCTATTGTTTCTGGTAAACTCTACAACATCATGACAACAAAATAAGCAAACAGACAAAAATGCATCAATCAACAAAATCACTTGTTGACACAGAATCCATTAAACATTAAGTATTTAACAGAATGTGTGACATCCCTTCAGTTAAAGGTCAGTTAATCGTTGGTCCAGTATTTGATAACTCAAGTTGGCATCACGTTAAAAAACGCATTAATCACCACTCGGAATTACGCAGTTACCAACTGACCGCAGGTTTATTAGGAAAACGTTCAATGCAATGGATGTAATTACGGTTTCAACGTTGTCAAATGATGCCATTATCTCATCTAGTGACCTTCAGTGGCAATATCAGGTTGTGCAAACCTCAAAATCTACTCTCTCAGAAAATAGAGCAAATATTTCTTGCAGAACAGGTTAGTTGGAGTTTAACGTCCACTTTAAGCACAAATATGGCTACATCAGAAACAAAAGGTCAGGGGTGGAGAGCTATCCCTACCCAGTGAAGGAAGGCCAGAACAGGTAATCTAATGTGACATTTAAAAATTTAACATGGCCACAAAGTCAGTGCATGTGACTATTATTACACAGACTTATCTATGCATGGGAGTTTTATGACATCAAAATATCCGGTTTTGACACTGCAAAAACAGTTACAAGTACAAATGGTGGCCATGATAAATCAGAAGTCGTACACATATTGACAAAATGTTGATAACAGTACACATGGGCATAATCAGAACCCAAATGCTCCAAGAAAGTAACACTGGTACAGTTAAAAATAACTCTCACCCAGTTGTGTATTGAGCTGTCGGTGGTTGAGACCCACAGTGATGGCTTATCTGCCAAGCTCTTTGCAACTTCCAGCTGTCATAGCACATAAATATACCATAACGGTAAAGACTGGCCAGTTTACAACCCACCGTATGGGCGACAGAGTCACGGCTCTATCATGGCAAAAATATCACTTTGTTGGGACTCCGTGTAAAATCAAAGTGCAAGAAATTGCCCAGTAAAAATTTCAAAAGTATGCAAGCTGCATATTTAACTACATCTCCGGGAAGCCAGCACAGCCAAATTTTTTTGAAGGAAATTTAGCATGAGACGACATCACAGATGTAATCACGTGTGCCAATTTTCTTGGCAGTGATATACGGGTTAATGGCCACTGTCAATAGCAGTATTCTAGTCAATCAATCAAACATACAACTGTCATAAAGACTTCGACGACAATAACTGTTTATCACTTGTTTACATTCTGCTGACATCAATGAAAACGAAAGATGTTAATAGATGATACTTCACTTGTTTAGTAACTGATCTGAGACAGCAGTAACATCATATTACCTCTTTCTGACAAAAGCAAAACTGAAAAATTATTCACCGGATTTTATCTTTTCTTCATCCACAAAATGACCCAAGAGGAAAAGAACATTGCTCCCAGTCCCTTTACATCAGCTCTCTGATGCCGATACTCAGATAGTACTCATATATGGAGAAAAGTTGGAAATCTAATATACAGTAAGATGTATTATATGCTATTAATATAACATATTGTATCTGCTGGCACCAGTAATTAATAATAATTAGACAATATTATTTAACATAAATTACAATATAATATTTTACAAAGTCCACGCCTCACTATGTCATGAAAGGATTCCTTTAAAATGTGACATATGATGCAACGTCGACAAATTATAAAAAGTGGAAATGTCAAACATTTAAACCAGTCAGTTGAATAATTATACAGAAATTAACATTAATTTCTGAGTAATAAGAGCCAGTCGAGTGCTCTGTTTGTTAAAGAGATAAACAATTATCTCTGGACCACCGTGGTCAGTTACCTTGTCACACAGTACATATCAAAAGCCGACTATCCGACATCAGGTTCGAAATTTGACATCTTCTCCGGTTGGATTGGACGCTGTTTGAAATAACAGTGGAAGTGAAGCTTACTCGTCTGATTTTAAGTACTTATAAAATACCATTGCGTAACGTCAGAAGTGAATTTCATGTGGAAAGACTTTATTTGCTATATCTACATCATCAACTTATACGTATACATTATTACAACAAGCCATATCAACCAGATCGGTTTTAGCATATGAAACACTTGTCTTGATACAAATTATTCTAGTAACAGGTGCCAGATGTTTATTTATTGCATCTGCTGTATTGTTTAACTGTATATGCTTGTTGTCTAAACTTTGGGGTTTCACTCAATATGCATTCTGTAAAATACTTCGTTGTATAATAGGTTCTAAAAGAGGTCTACATATAATTCTTCTTTGGGTAGAATAACTGGGCCGACAGTAAACAACCAAAAATACTAGAGGAGTGGGCACTTGCAGATTCTCTGCCATAACAGATGGATTTAGAAACCAAGTGGGATCTGACCAGTAAAATGGAGGTAGGTAGGTATAATACAGAAAACAACTAGAAGCCAGCACTCATAAGAGTGCAAAGACCCACCCAGCAATGTTTTTGTAACTGCCATCGGCATAGTTAAACATGGCACAGTATGAAATCTTATATGTACAGTAGACAACCTTCAGCACTGGAGCACGTTCTTCACATAATAACATGTGATTGTTGGCATTACGAAGATCAGTCGCCCACACGCGATGGTCCCGACCTCCAGAGTACACAACGGTGAAGGCGTCATTGACCTACGGCATGTACAACAGTCTTGCACACGTCCTTGCTAATGGCAACAGTTCAGGTTTTACGACCCACCCAACACAAAACAGGTCATTTCAAAGACGTTCTTCACAGCCAATATCTTGGCTAAGTACTGAAACACTAAAAAACACAACAAAGCAAACATGCATCTGTAACAAAATATACTATAACATAAAATAAACCCCAAAAAACTTAAACCAGGTTTGGTCGCCTCCTACTACCTCCAGTCTGGAAACGGAGAGGGGTTATGTTAAAGGGTAGTACTGTCAGATAGCCAGCAGGAGTCAGGTGGCAGATAAAGAGGTATGAGGCCAGTTGGTGATTTGGGGTCAGTTGTTTGACACAGTTGGACAATAGGAAAGGAAATATGCCCCATAAAAAACTCTGAAACTTATCCCAAAAATTTCTCTTCTAGAATAAGTGTTGGAAGAAAACCAAGGAGCAACCGGCTAACCGAGGACCCATTAGAACAGAACAGAGGTGGTGGTAATGACTGATAAACAACAATCAAACACTGTGAAAAGTTTTATCAGGTTAACACAAAAACTATATAATATTACTCTAATACAACCAAAATAGCATACTGTTTACTGGCATGGTCACAATACCATACCATAAACAGTATGTTATTTTCGTTGTATTAGAGTAATTTTATACAACAGTCAAACACCTGGACATACCTGTAAAGACCAGACACCTTCGTCGTGCACCTTTATTGTTTGAATGCAGCGCTGCTGGCCTAGCGACCACAGCTTGATAGAGCCATCTGAACTCCCTGACAAGCACTGCAGCACACAACTTCATCTCGACTACTTAACCCTTGTAGGTGCTGTAGTTAGTAACTAGAATGAACTCAGCAGAGTATATACCTCGGCCACGCCACACTGAAATCGGCACTGTTGTTAACGATGAGCAGCAGGTCAATGCAAGTAAAGTAGGTTATAACTAGAAAAAGCCAGCACTCTCAAGGGTGCACAAATACGCCGGGGAAAAACCCAGCATGGCTTACATATGTAGGCAGCGGCGAACTGATGCAGGGAAATGATTCAGGGAAAAACCTGGTCTTGCTAGCATAGCATGGCTTGTGCAGTGAAGTATCGCACCAGGAAAAACCCAGTAAGGTTTACATATGCTGCCAGTGTCAATATTGCGTTCTGTCTGAAGACTGACACAGACACTGCAGCAACATTATCATTATTTGTGTAAGTGACAGGCGATGTACAAGTAAGGGACGAGGATAAGTGAGTCAATGGCATCAGCCAGAATCCAGTGGCAGCCTAAAACTTCTGCATCAGCAACTGTTCAGGATCAAGGTGGGACCAGTAGCCCGGGAAACTCAAAATCAACCATCAAACCAACCAGTGTGTATCACTGAAATCGCCTGTTTTCCACCAGTGACAGCAAACTCACTTGCGTGCCGTCGCGGTTCAGCATCAGCGCTTTGACGATGTCCGTGTGACCCTTCAACTTCATCTGCCGCATGCAGGTCCGCGGGTCCCAGACCCGGAGAACTTTCTCGGTCGAACCGGACACAATCACCGTGCCACTTGCATTCATCGCCAGACTGTAGATGGAGTCCTTGTCAGCATTCAACGACGAAGCTACGTAGACGCAACAGCAAGCAGCTGGTGAGAACCGGTGACTAAAATGCTAAAAAGGTAAAGGGTGTCATACCCCTTAGAGTGTAGGCCTTAGAGCACTGAGGCCACAGATGATATATCACAGAGTCTGTGATGAAGGGCCAGTGCAATGCCCAACCGACAGTTACCTTCCCAGCTGTAGAGCATCACCACCCACTGACCAATCCAAATTATACTGCTTGGTGACATGTGTTCAAGGGTATCAACAACTTGTTCAGAGTCAACGTGCAACTGCGCACTGACTGGGATTCACTACATTAACCTCTAGATCACAGCCAACACCAGACCTGTTGCATCACCATGCCACTACTTTGGACACAGAGACACATTCAGATCGAGAACAAAATTATTCTGTTTCGGCTTTCATTCAGTGACCAACAAACTCAACAGTAAATCAAAACTAGAATACATAACAGATCACTTCCAAAATTCAATCAACTGTTCTCTGCTCTGCAATCTACCTATTACTCAAATTTCACAAAAATCTGACGACTAATATTTGAGTTATCGGCTAACACACAGGTGGATCAAAACATTAGTCAGGCCAACCTGTGGCAGACGTAATCAAGTATACATTTCATATTAACCATTTCACTTCAATGGGGTACGACAGAAAGCAACCACAAAAAGCCTAAACATTCATGAAACTAGAAATAAATATAGACCCCGAGTCTTCGACGCCCCAGCATCAACATGGATGATTTCACCGCCACATGCTTAGACCTGCTGTGACCCTGACCCTTGACCTCCGTAATCTAACCAGGCTATCAGTGGGTAGGCTATCAGTGGGTGCTAGTGGCTATTCCGTGTAACTTTCATGAAGACTACTCAAGTAGTTCATGAGATATGGTGTTCACAAGATTTGACCTCGACGGCCTGTTGTGACCTTGACCCTTGACCTTCAGAACCTAATCAGGTCATCAGTAGGGGCTAGTGAATATTCCCTGTCAGTTTTATTACAACTGTTCAAGCCATTCATGAGAAATCGTGGTAACAATATCGGACCAGACGAATGGACAAATGAACAAACAGTTAATGTGACAGCACAAAAACATAAGGCCTTCACCTACAGTGTTGGGTGATGATGGTATAACAACAAAATCAAATGGCAGCCAAGACAAACAAAGGGTCGATACACACTGGTTACGGTGTTATTGGATGCAGTTAAAGCCGTCAGAACGTTCACATCCCACAGGAAGATTGTACGATCAAGACCGGCGCTCGCCACCTGCTCTCTGTCACGTGCATACGCCAAAGCTTTAACGTAGTCCTGCAAACAGAGCCACCTCTCATGGCTACTATACTGTCAAGCTGAACATGTCAAACTGCACAGCCCCAGTACTGGTAGAGCAGGAGTTCAGTGACGGATAAATGAAAGGATGAGGCCAGGCCAATGGTTGAAGGCAGTGTTTGCATTTCCTGTAGTTCTTTACTGAGAGTGGCACAGTGGTGCAATGGGTAGAGGGTTGGACTCATGATCAACAGGTCGTGGGTTCAAATCCTAATCAGGGCAAAGCTGCGTAACAACCTTGGGCAAGTTGTTCACACTTATGTGCCTCTGTCACCAGGCAGTATAAACTTGGTACCGGCCAAGGGGTGGTGATGCTCTGCAGCTGGGAAGGTAACCGCAGGCCTGGCGGAAAGTAATGGCAGCCTACCACCGGGTGGAGGCTGACTGCTTGTACACTGGAATCAGCTCCGGGCTCAAATGAGTATGGAAACATTTTTTACCTTTCCTACTGGTTGTTGACCAGGATTACATCCGGTCTGTAAAAGTCTGATCCACTGGTGCGGCGTGGCGTAGTGGTAACAGCGTTGGTCGTATCAACAAAGTTACTCTACGTCGAGCCTGGTTACTACTGGGATGGGTGACGTGTAAGGGTTCAACTACCGGAGGCGGCACTTTATTTTTGGTATGTAACCAGCCACGCAGGTCGACTCAGCCTTTCATCCTTTTGAGGTCGATAAATTGAGTAGTAAGCTGTAATCGGATGTTTGCTTCCTCGCACGAGTGGCGACGTCTGGTGAATGCTTACGGGGTGAAGGCCTGGTGCGGTTGATTGGAGCAGTGGTGTGTTTGCTAGCTGCATAACGCGGGTCCAACTGTACGTTAACGTGTGCAATTGTATGGCCGCAGTTCGCGCTACAGCACCATTGGCTCTTGCCAATGAACTGCCACTTCCGAGATTGTAAAGCGTGCTGGTCCGGTCATCGCATAAGCTGCGCTATATAAGAAACCGACCTTTACCTTTTACCTTCACCTTTATCCCCAGCACCTCTGAAGTTATTTTATATTTACTTCTTAATTTAATTACAACATACACACTGCATGAGTTTTTATTATGTACATCACTGAGCTGCCAGAAGAGTTGAAGTCAAAATGACAACTGATCACATACTTGTGCAGTTATTATGCACACTCAAATTTTTTGCTAGCCTATTCTTCTGCACTCAAAGGGGGCTTCATTCCAAAACACTCCATGGCGCTATACAAATCAGTTTATTATGGTTATTATTATTATTATTATATTATTATTATTATTATTATATCCCAAAGTTGTTTCCAGGTGGAAAAGAAATTTTGAGTGGAACGAAGGCTGATCCATGTTTACCTGAGAAATGGCTACAAAACAGAGGTCAGTAGGTCAAACAATACAAGAATGGTATAGTGTCGGCTGAAGGTTTCACTACTACATTTTGTCCAGTAAAGAGAAAACTAGGTAAGGTGCCAAATGTAATAGCCCACCCCAGCAAGGTACAGTCAACCAATCATCATATTCTAGAACAACGATTGTTGCCACAAAAGGTAACTGGTTAAAGATTAACGACCTGACTTAGCTAATGGATCTACAAGCAGTGTTTCCTTCAGCAGTTTGATACTGCTTGTTAGATCATGTGGCATTTACACTTACACTCAGGTATTTTGCATAACCAGCCTTCTTTACCAGAATTACTCAAGGTGGTATCATGTCCCCTAAAGAGAACCTTGGAAAAGTTTTATGCCCTTTCTGTTGACAAAACAACAGTTTCAAAACATCGAAGCAAATGGATACTACTGAACGGTACAGTTGACAAGGTCAGTAAAGAGGAAACGGTACCTTGTGGGTACGCAGAGTTGACATGCAGAAGCCCTTGTGAGCGTTCCACACCTTAACCGTCGTATCACTGGATGCAGATATTACTAATACACCAATATATAACATCGATGCTAACCAGAATTAGTACGAAACGGAAAGACTGAGTCACTATATTAAATACAACAAGGCAATTGTAGATATCAGACTTCACCCATGGAGTACAATCACACCGCCTTCGTGGCCAATAATAGACTCATCCAACGCTTGCAATGAAACATCTGCCCATCGTGTGCATGGAACAGTCCACATCGCAATTCATAGGTACATTAGGCTTGTCGGTCACGTTTTCCCCCTTCCTTAACCTAAGTCCCGTTAACGATAAATTAACTTCGCTTTCCTATATCCATGCATCAAAGTCCCTGGTATATTTGCTTTTCCACCAACGTTCACTGTTACCATAGTAACAATAGCCATTAATCGTTAAATTTCTCCATTCCTCTTCTACTTTAGTTGGCGAATAATTTCGAAATAGTTAGTCAAAATTATGCCCTTTAATAATAGGAAATTGAATTCTGTCTGACTTTATGGTAAATAAGTAAATTTAAGCGAAATAGGTACTTTGTAGCGAAATTCGTACTGCTATATGTACCATTATTTTTTAAAAACATGATGTCATCCACAAAACCATAAGTATATAATGTATTGCAACAATGCTGGAGGAGGACTGAGCCATGGCCATAGGCTTTCTTGCTTTCTTTATTGCGGGCAGAGTCCAGTCTACTTCTGGACCTCAGTGCTGAGACCATGTAACGGTCCGGTGAGCTAGCCAAGGGAGAGGAGGGGAATTGATAAGTGTGTGCGGATGTGTGCATGAGTGCGGGGAAGGCGGGGTTAGTAGGAAATAAACAGCTTGTCAGGTATTTCTAGCGCGCCCCCTCTGGACATGGCCTACTGTTTGGCTTAGCCCTGACTGGTGCTGTGTGTTGCAAAGTCCATTTGCTTTGGCTCAGGTGGCTAACAACGTTGACGCCGCTAATCAAGGTGTCAGCAATGGTGACAGTTTACAGAGGACACCGTCGAGCCCTCTTTTTCCTGCCCGGGATTATCTTCCTGTTCATCAAGTGTGTAGGAAGGTTTGAACCCCGGCTCCTGAGCGCATCACACTCCACAGCACATGACACCCGAGTGCTTTGACCACTGGGCTACATGGGCAGGTCCATGGCCATAGGCAACAAGCACAAAAGATTTGGTAAAGATCGCACGTGCACTTTCATACTGGAGAACATGCACCAAATAAAAATAAACTAGAACGGCGTTCAGTAGACCGCATAGCTCCCCCACCGATGTTGACCCTTGACCTTCCAAAATTTAAACACCTTGTCTCCTGTGGCCAAGGGTATGACTGACAAAGTTTGGTGACAATCGAACTTGAATTGGCGCCAGGTTGTTGTTCACAAACATATCTACCTATATATATACACCTATGTCTACCTATATACTGACGCAGGTGAAAACATAACCTCCCATCACCTTTGGTGAGGGAAGTAATGAATACAGATTATAAACAGATATAAATAATGCGCAAATTTTTTGCATGATTATCATCAAAGAAGCTTACACGTTCGGCCACTGCAACAAAGAGCAATGTCATTAACCCAGTCGGTGTGATGTTCCATGGAGAGCAGGTACTGATCCTAAACAAAACACGATAACTTCACACCAACACATATACACACAGTAGCTTAACAGCCAGATAAACCGAGGTTAGCTGTTTGCCCTCTTAATTTTCATCCTCCTAGTCAAGCAAGGCTGTTACCTGGAAGCAGACCGGCAGAGATTTGAATTAGGATTGCGAGCGAACGCTCTACCGTTAAGCCACACAGGCCATGCAGCAATGAAGTTCAACATAAATAAAACTTCTTAATTTAATTACAACATACACACTGCATGAGTTTATGTACATCACTGAGCTACCAGAAGAGTTGAAGTCAAAATGACAACTGATCACATACTTATGCAGTTATTATGCACACTCAAATTTTTTGCTAGCCTATTCTTCTGCACTCAAAGGGGGCTTCATACCAGAAGACTCCCTCGGAATAAAACTTTGGGATCTCTACAGCAGGAATTTCAGGACTGATCCCCTCCTGGTCGAAAACGTACTGCACAGATGTATCCCACTACATTCATTATAGCACAAATATAATATGTGAAAACAAGCAAAAAATTGAGTCTATAAAAGAAAAATCGCAGCAAATATTAGAATGATGACAAATAAAAAAAATTCATGAAACACTAACAAACAATAGTCATATGCAGTTCTCAGCTGTTTTCATGGCTGGTGTGAAAATTTATCAAAAACAAGCAATATACTGCAAAAGTATATGAAATTAAATATGTACACAAAACCAAATAACAAATGTCAGTTTTCAACTTTCCAGTTCAAAACATTTACTACAAAGTGCCAATACTACTACCTCAAAACATACTGCAACAGATATGCAGTTTACTGCACTATAAGTCCATTATATGAATGTGATGATGAAAGCACAATGTACGATAAACAGCTGATGGATAATCAGAGAAGTCTACTGCTCAAAAATGTCGGAAATATCAGAAAATTAACAAAATAATTTTTAAATAGTACACAAAATCCAGTATGAGTCCTGTGTTTGAAGGAAGTCTTGGGATAAGTTGGTGTATGTTAAATATACAAACCGCATGGTTTTTTGTGTTCCATATTCGAATAATGGAATCTCTGCCAGCTGAGTAAAGTCGGTTCAAAGAAGGGTCATACTTGAGACTGTTCACACCAGATCTATGCTGCCGTTCAACTTCATCACGTATCACATATGATATCTGTACAACAAGCACACATGTGCTGAGTACACTCTTATGATAAAAGTAAGAAACTGTCAGGAGAAGGTACAGAATCAGTACAGTTATATCTATCACTGTCAGCATCAAAACTAACATCAACACTGTCATAGCACCTACTCACAGTCGACATTAACAAAAAATTAGCTCCATACGGGACTGACGGTCAACTCCTCAAAAGTAAAGTTTCTGCCAACTTCAAAGTCACATGACACAAAAACTAAGCCAAATATCAAAAATCCGGCCCCGATAAGCTTTAGGTATTGTGCCCCAATTTAAGAAATTAGAATGTGTGGTCATTTGCCAGCCACCATTGTAAATGGGGGAGGAGATAGCCTTTGAAAATGGCCAAATTTCCAACTTTCGAGGGATCCTGACCTTGACCTTGGATCAGGTCATACTACACAGTACACACCGTCATGCATCACTCATCGACCTCTACCTAGTACCTACATACCAAATATCATTGAAATCGAAGAAACTTATTGTGGACGGATGGGTGGACAAACATTTGAGACCCACTTTATTAGGTCAGCTCAGAGGAATTGACCTAAAAACAATATTAACAGTTGATGCCAACTGTCTCACTGCACAGTAACTATCGCAGCATATTCAGCAATTTCCCCCTTCAAATACTGTTTCATATAGCTTCTCATTGTGCCATAAATACTTACTTTTCCCAGATGAAACATTATCATTGATACTTACTAAGTTACTGTTCCTTTCAATTACATTCCACAGAGGGCACTACCATCAGCTATGCTGTTTACTCAAGTTCTATAACCAGTGGTAATAAATATAAACTTCTCAACCGCAGATTTTATCATGATCTACGAAAGTACCATTTTTCTGCACGTATTGTTAACATCTGGAATAGTCTACCAAACAATGTTGTCGATGTTAACACTGTCAACGTGTTCAAAACACATTTAATAATAATAATAATAATAATTTATAAACAGGTTCTGGGCGAAGCACGATGTCAAATACGATTTCACGGCCAACCTAACCAAAACTGGAGATAGATCAGTGTGGGAAATATGTGAAACGTAGTTTTGTATTTGGCAGTGCTATTTGGCAGTGCTACATTGATACGGACATTCAGATGTTATCATCTGTGTCCACTGAAGCTCGTTGAGTTGAGCTGAGTTAACTAATCAGGTGCTTTAAAATGTTGCTTTATATAGCTTACTAACGCGTGTAAAAGTCCAAATTTTATTAGTACCTTTGACATTTCATGTGGCCGTTTTACTGCCGTATATTATACCAGCCGTTGAGCCCACAGTATGATCTGTAAAAACGAAGTGTCTATACACACGGCCGGCCGTGTGATGTTCCACTACGTTTGACTATACACACGGCCCAAAAATAATCAAACACGCAACTCAATTGTTTCTTTCTTTCTGTTATGCCCCCAAAAGACCTAGCCCCTTTTTCTTATATATCCCCACAAAAAACCCTCTTTTCAACGATAAAGTATGAACCGTTACTGTGTCGGTTAGGGTTAGTGTTACGGTTAGGGTCAGTTTAGTTTGATTTGTTAGCAGTAAGAGTTTTGCGACGTCAAGTGTCGCCATCTGTCGCCGGCCGTGTGCAGGTTGATTGCATTTTGCCTATACACACGGCCGACCGTGTGTATAGCATATTTGTACTTTTTTGACTATACACACGGCCGGCCGTACAGGGCCGACCATGCGTATAAGCAAAATGCAGTCAACTTGCCGGCAGTGTGCAGTTGACTGCACTGTGCCTAGCCTACACGTAAGCCGTCGCGGGACACATGAAGTTTAGCGGTACTCATAGGAAATGCATTGCGGAAAGTAGTGCGAAATAGTTCTATTTTGTTGACAAGAGTCACATTATTTACGTTTCAGATACATA
>Ga0209363_1000228_pt1 | contig 19725 bp, 16 predicted proteins | sample WorMetexBAHAMAS3_FD_187385 | JGI IMG/M metagenome (GOLD analysis project Ga0209363, IMG submission 187385) | Marine gutless worms symbiont microbial communities from Max Planck institute for Marine Microbiology, Germany - Inanidrilus exumae... | ecosystem: Host-associated > Annelida > Digestive... | reverse complement strand
CGCCGACGTGAGAGCCGAAGCAGATAGATGTGGCTAAGCCCACTGGCTAGGCACTGAAGAAGTGTCAGTCAGGTGGCCAGGCGCTGAAGAAGTGCCGGTCAGGGCTGGCACTGAATAAGTGCCAGTTCGGGCTTAGCCAGACAGTAGGCCACGCCTAGAGGGGGCGCGCTTAGAAATACCTGACAAGCTGCTCACGCCTACTTAACCCTTCCTCCACCCTACACAACTTGCACATAAACCGCACACACACCTACAAATTCCCCTCCTCTCCCTGGGCTGGCGCATTGGACTGACATAAAGGTCTCAGCGCTGGGGTCCAGAGTAGGCTGGACCCCTGCCTGCAATAACAAACGAACGAACAACGGTCTTAACCAGTTGAGTCGGTTAGCACTTCGGCGTGTTGACTGTTTACCGTTGGCTTGCAATTAAAACTAGTTTTTGCTAGTTTAGGAGTGAAGTTACAAATAACGTTTTTGCCTGCTCGTCAGCTTTTGTGTCGTGTACAACAGGACTCGCTCTATGGATATATCATCTACCAACTCTCTACCACCACCGTCACTTCGTGATCCCACATTGACATTGATGATACTTTTCTGTAGCAGGCTAAAGACATATTTTCGGTTTGGCCTACAAGCGAGCACTCGTGACTGCTTAGGCTGTAAGAGCGGCGCGTTACAAATGCTCTCATACATACATACATACGGTCGTTATCACAGGTAGAGAACTCATTAACAAACCACTAGACTCAAACATCCTAGCAATGTTGGCCTTGACAGCAATCGACGTGCAACAGACCATAGACTTTGCAGCCGAGTAGTGATATCTGGCCATCAGCGCACAGTGACTGTTGCTTTTCTGCGCCGTGTACAAATATTTTTACTTACTTACGTTGTGACATCATCCAGTGAACTTGATGCCAGAGACAACTAAATGTTCCATTAAAAACGTGCCCTATTCACAAAAATGATACTGGTGTTTATGCAGCTTGGTTAACCAACCGGACACTGACTGATAATGAACAAGTAGCCAAAGAATTTTGACTTGAAGGCCATATCGTCAACTTGTCACCCCTTGCGGCTGCGAATGGATTCGTCCGATCTTCACACCATCTAATAATGGTTCCTTGAGCCCACAAGTATCAAGACCCCAAACGGCATCTAGATCCGTTCAGCTGTTCTGGTACAGCTCACCCCAGAGACTCTCATTGCTTTTCAATTCGCCAGACAATCCCTATGAAAACTGCCCCTTCCCACCGGGGGATATTGACCGACATTTAATAAGGGTCACTTGGGTCCATCTGATTCCGCATCCAAACAGTATCTCGAATCTCGATCGTTTCAACTGTACTTGCAGTGCTCATAAACATGACCAACAGACAGACAGACAGACACACAGACAGATCATGCTACTCCACATCTGTAGCAATAGCTGCATCTTATTGAGCTAATGTTAAGAGTTAAAAGCATCCATCAAACCACTAAGCATTCGATTATTGTATAAATTTTAACTCAGTAACAGCAGCAGATGTTGAATAAATTCAGGTGAGCATGCTGGTACCTGGACGGCCCTGAGGTACGGCTTGACAAGTGGAATGTGGCCGGCTTTCTGGAAGAAGTTGACGGCACGGGTATGATCCATGCGCGGCGTCAGGACGAGCAGGAGGTCGTTGAGTAGCAGCGGCTTGTAGTCAAGGTAGAACTGCAGCGCACGGTAGTAGATCTCGATGTTGGCCACCTTGGTGATGATGTCTTTGAAGTGGCTCTCCTTCCATGCATCTGTCGGGTGATTCATCATAGTTATGATTGCGTTGTCATACTCCTCGTACTTGTCGTACAGAAACACAAGCTCCGCCCACAGGTGCGCCTGGTCGGCCGCTCGCAGTACCTACACCATAGATGACAAACAGTGTTAACTGTTATGTCTGTCATCATACCACCTATGCATATTGGCCTTTGTATTGTCAGTGTACTGCTGCCAAACATACAGACAACATATCTTTTCATAATCAGTCAATGACTAACAAGGGAAGCTGTATTACATGGAAGCGGTATTACACTGGCTGTCCAACAATGGTTCTCTATGAAAAGCAAGATTCAATCTTGGCAGCTTATTAGGGCTTGTACTTGTACAGTGCAATAAGACTAGTGGCTGTGCCAACGGCCACAGCAATGGAAAAACGCCAAATTTTGACCTATTGCATCTCCAAAACCACTTAATTTTTGATGGAGCCTGAAAAAGGTCCAAGGTCAAGGTAACAGGGCTATTATTATTATTATTATCATTACAAAATTTGTATAGCGCACAAATTCAAGCATGTTTGAGTCGGGAGGCGCTGTGCACCTGGCGTGGGTACACATATCAATACAACTGCCTATGTTTTCTGGTTTGTCATTCACTTTACCTCTTGCACTTCTCAGCTTTGGTTGCTCGTGCCATCCGCCAGACAGCAGAAACGGAGAAACTGTGGCCTGCTAAATACTAATGCAGTACGGGGACAGAACAAACGTCTCTCAACCACAGTATTGAGTGGAACTGACCTTCGGAATGTTGACCCTGGACCAGAAGAGCTCCAGATGTTCTCTCATCTTCTGTGGCTTGTACTTGGAGTAGAGGATGGCGAGCTCCGTGAAGATGCCCATGTGGGCGCGCTCCAGTCCTGAAACACAGTGCCAAACGTCATCCTTCTCATCATCATCACCCTCTCAACACACTCAGCTGCCGTGTACGACTCTGAACCCACACCACATGGCAGTGATGGTGTTTTCCCGATTCCTACTTTACTTCCTTGTATACTTACGCCTAAATAGAAGATGGGACTTTGATGCCCCAGTGTCATCGTGGATGCATGCACAACCTCAACGGCCTACTGTGACCTTGACCTCCAAAATCTAATCAGGTCATCAGTAGGGGGTAGCGAATATTCCCCGTCAGTTCTATCAAAACAAACAAACAAACGTGACAAAGACATAATGCCGTCACCAATACTGTCGGGTGGTGCCGGCTAAGTCAGCTGTACAGCCTTCATAGTCATAGTGCGGGTACGTTAGCAACGCAGCGATGATGTTAGCAACACTCATATGCAGCTTGCAAGTGAACAGGAAGTGTGCAATTTTGTGCATAATTTTCAGATGTCGACAGTCCAACTGATATCCAGTGTTTGTCATCTCTTCACGTGGTGGATTTGTGCCTGTCACGAAGTAGCCTCTCGTCAAATTACTTTGACCACTTTCTCTTATTGTGAACAAACAACAGTTCAAATGCCAGTTTTCAGCCGTCTCTCTGTCGGCTTGATTCCTTTCTCCACATGCTCCGTAGAAGAACTTTGGGATAACTATCACAGGTTTGGATGCTCTGTCACCCAACCCACATATGTCAAAGCGATGAAGAAAGATCAAAGCACTAAGCACAATCAAACATAAATTAGTCCAGCACGGGACTGACGGTCAACTCTTCAACTTACATTGCTGCCAAATTCAAAGTCAGGTGGCAAAAACTAGACCAAATATCAAATATCCGGCCCAAACAAATTTAGATATTGTGCCGTAGTTTAAGAACCCGTGTTCCGTTTCCAGCTCCCATTGTAAACAGCAAAGGCAGTAGCTCTTAAAAATGGAAAGATTTTCCAACTTTTAAGGGCCCGTGACCTTGACCTTGGATCGAGTCATACTGCATACCGTCGTGCATCACTCATCGACCTCTACCTAAACGCCAAATTTCATTGAAATCGAAGAAACTTTTTATGGACGAACAAACGAATGGACGGACGAACGAACAGACATTTGAAACCAGCTTTATTAGGTCAACTCTGTTGGAGAGTAGACTTAAAAATCACCAATAAGACTCGCATCTCTTCATCCACCGATGGATTGATTAAACACTGGTAAAGAGCTATAGATAACTGTTAAGTCAACCCCGTACACCAGTATGTTGATCTGAAGTGTCTTGGACACTGACAGACTGACTGTGGCACTCACCAAGAGCAGCTTCCAGCAGAGCAATCAGCTCCTCAAAGTAGCCGCGGTCCTGATAATAGTTGATCAGCTCCTCCAACTCATCAGCATGAACGACAATGTGAAGACCACACATCTGAGCTAGACGGAATTCCTCGTTGTCAACGCACGCAAAACATACCTGGACACACACACACACACCTCACCCGTCAGTTACCTGAACGAGCAATCAGTATACATGTCCATCCTGTGAAATATATGGCACATTTTCCAACTGCAGTGGACAATTACCAGTTTTCTGTGTCACCTTGTATACGGAGTGATCAATCAATCACACAATGGTAGACCTGACTGGCATCTCAACATCAACTGACCCTACACTCTTCTGAACCTCGGCTCTAGGAACGGCAGCATAAATCATGACAGGAATATAAATAAGTGTCCAAACTAAGTTGGCAAAAAGCCACATTGCCATCTTGTCTCCCCTTGTGGCGGCGAATACATTCGTCTGACGTGTGTGCTGGGCAGGCACATTCGCCCGCAGCAGCAGGTGAACAATGTGCAATGCACTCATGGGTACATATCTTACAATTGGCCAGCACTTGTCTCCCTCAAAAGTGCGACTTCCGGTGGGGGATCTAGACCCCATCTAATACATGGTTCCTTGGAGCCACATTAGTCTGCCCCCTACATGGCATCTCCATCAGTTCAGCCGTTTTTGCACAGATCACTGCGTGTCCAATATAAATCACGCAATATTCAACAGGCCACATCTATGCACTGCATGTAGGTGATGCGGTCTAAAACCCAAAATCTATGGACAAAATGTGACATCAACCCAGAAAACAGTCAACGCCACAAAATTCTAATATCTCAATCCATAAGCCCATTCGACCACAACTCATGGCTGTAACTAGCCAGCTAATGGTAAAAGCTAAAGTTCTCCCATACTTGTTACCAAGTGTTGGGCCCGGAGCTGATCCCGGTGTACAGGCAGTCAGCCCGCAGATGACGTGAAGTCACCCACCTGGCGGTAGGCTGCTATTACTTTCTGCCAGGCCTGCGGTTACCTTCCCAGTCAAATTATACTGCTTGGAGGCACATGCGTGTGAGTAGCCTTGGGGCCGTTACCTGGAAGCGTACCGGCCGAGATTCGTACCCGCGACCTTTAGGATCGCGAGCGAACGCTCTACCGTTAAGCCACACACGCCACTGCCAGCTAATGACAAAGCTACATGAAAACATGACAAGCAGGTTGGCTTCACACCTCTTTCCATGTCTTGGTGCTGTTGGCCTTGCGAGCACTGTCGACGGCGCCCTGGTACTCACCAAGATGTACAAGCGTGATCGCAAGACGAGCAAAGTTGGACACGTTGTTGTACAGCAGCTTAGCAGCCTCATACATTTTGTTGTCAAAACAACGGTCGGCCACCTACAGTTCACATTACACAGTTGACTACCATAAATACGTATTAACACATAACCGCACATCCTTCAGGATAAGCTGTTCATTGAGCTAACCATAACTCTGTTGAACAAGCTGAAAAGTCTAAACAAACAGCAACGGTTAAACCATCAACTTGTCGACTAACCCTGAAGACAAACTTTCAGGCTAAGCTATTAGTTAAACATTTACAAACTAGATGTAATAAAATATTAGTAAACCCTGAGAAGGCACTGGTACAATACAGACAATGTCAACTAGTACAATGCAACATTGCCGTTTGACATGCCTTAAATGACACACATTTCTGCCATGCGCTTATATACGTATAGTTATTACTGGCCCGCCTACACAGTTTAGGGGGGGCACATTAGTAACGGTCGCTGGCGTGTCGTCGTCGTCTGCAACACTCCATGGTTTGGCTGCAGGCGGCTTCATCTGCACAGGACAGGCAATAACGTCATGCCGCCTCCAGTCTAATTATAGCTCCACAGTAACACTGCATGGTGGACCAGTAGCGTTACGTCCCGTTAGGGCGACACCATGTTTTATTTGAAACATGGGTGTAACTTGGCCAGAGAATGCAGCATAGGTCAGTTTCGACGTAAGCCACCTCTGCAACTGCAGACTCAGCAGCTCTGCATCATCACATTTAACGGTTCCACATCACAGTGATGCTCCTTGTTGTCAGCATTTAAACCAAGGTAAACAACACACAGGAGTACTGGTCGCATCACATAAACGTAAGTTACCTGAGTAATTGCAGCGTGGTTCGGTCCCGAGATAAACTCTTCGAGGTCGGCCAGACGGTTTGTCATGGCATACGCAAACACCAACTCAGTTTCAATGAACGTCTCACGAGCCTTCTTACGCGCCATCTGAAGATATTTCACCAGCTCCTCCCAGTTGTCTGCGTACACATCAATAACAGATGTCAAATTCATTATGTTCACGGACACGACGTACTCACCTTTATGACTCACATGTATGGTGTGGTTTGCAATGGAGCCAATGTGGGCAGCTGACCTTCATCATGTTCTTTCTTTATCTCCCCATGAGAGATCAAAACTTTACGTGTTCTCTTTCACAACAACCAATCTTCAACCATGTCTTCCTTGGATGACTGTACTGTCTACCTTCTGCACTGTACAATGACTCTTTTCAATTACCATTTCCATTGTAATGAGTGTTTTTAAAAGTGAACCTGAGTTAGCTCATTGCGTATTTCACTGGCTCCAAAACAGAACCATAGGGGAAGAAGTATCACAGTGTACTTACAGCCTGGAAATGGAAAATCAACAGTGTCAAAGTACTCATGAAACTCACTCCATCCAATAAACCCACTGGCCTGGCCACATCCTTTCTCCAGCCACCACCTCACTCCTGATGCAGGTGGCGCTGCTCCTTTTATGCCTGCTCATGCTGCATGGTAGCGCTGCGATAGGGTGTTCAAATTGCGATTTACAGGTCACGGGTTCAATTCCCAGCCGATCCGCTTTCACGTAACATAGGTAAAATATGCCTTGCATCTCTCTGGGTTCGCTAAATCGAGTACCTGCTTTAGCTGTGGTCAAAGGTGGGATTCACAGCTCTGTCAGGTGGGAGGTAACACTGTGATCCCATACGGCATGTGAGTTTCCCATCGCGGTGAGGCTACATTGTTGCTAACTACTATACACTGTTTACTTTACTCCAATGCAGCATTCATACACACAATAGCAGCTAGCTAGCGTACTTGACTTGCTGGCGACACTGACGACCTCCATGTACTGTGAAGGATCATCAGCCTTGATGTACGAGTCAATCGCCTCCTTGACCATGCCGTTGCCAAGCTGAGCCCTGGCCAGCTGACTCCACACAGCTGGCTCATTGCACTTCTCCGCAAACTCATACGCGCGGTCCAGGTTGTTTATGTTGTCAATCAGCACCTACACAATGGCAACAACAATGTCGTTAAATCTCTGCCGTAAAGTTCCATGCTACACTAAACACAGAACTTATGTCAGTAAAGATCTTCATCACGAAAGTAACTGCAATTATCATCAAAACCTTTAAAAGCGACGTCAAACTGCTTAGTCTAACGCAGCACCTGCAGTAACATGTAAGCAGAGAAACTGTTTTAAGTCGAGCATACATTCCTGACAGCTGGGATTTCAGGCAAAACAAGTACAAACAAATCTTTACTGCCTTGATAACAGACAAAGCTACGGACGACAAAACTAAACTTTCTGTACAGGAAACTGCAAGTGTATTCAAATGTCAAACCCCATTAACTATCTCTCCATACAAAAAAATAGTTGTAGCACGCTAAAATCAACAACAGCTCAGTTCAGCAGTAAACTAATGCTCTAACTTATTAACCACACTGCAAAGCACAGTCATTTTCAACATGTTTTTGTACTACAAATTAAGAAACAACAACAGAAAATACTTGTAGCCGTGAGACCGAGACTTGCCTGAATAGCGGACGTGTTAACTTCAAACTTGCGGAAGATGGCGAATGCTTCTTCATACAGCTCGCTGCTGATGGCAATGTTGGCGATGTCTGGAGCGTCGTAGTTGTCCAGTCTGTTGATGTACTCCATCACTCGTGACCGATCCGCTTTGATCGCTGTCAGAATCAGCAGGTTCTGCAGATTCCTGGCCACATAAATATGCACACGACAATTATCTCCTCACCACACACACGGATGAAACAAATGACAATAAATTATTATCCACATTGGCCGACAGGCAAGGTGTGGATATACCGTTTGTTTGTTTTTCTTTCTTGTAATTTTGTGTGTGTGTGTTTGTACAGTTACAGATTTCTCAGCTAATGATAAAGCTAGCAGTATCAAATTTTGCAAAGTGGTTCTTCGGAGTCTAAGGCAGGGAATCTCCCATTTTGGGGAATTTTGCTCCCCAGAAGCCCAAAATCTGTTGGTGAATCGGCCAGTGTGTGGCCATGCACATCATTGCAATATATCACGGGAAGCAAGATCGGCATGTGTGGATATAGGTCAGTTCCCACTCAGTACTTGTCTCTTAATGTTTTATCCCAAATTCACGCAAGCAACAGATGCATGCATGATGAATGCAGAACAGCGCATTGCAGATAATGACCCGCAGAAAAAGACAACCGACTTGGGCTCTGAGTCCACCTGTAGGCTGCTACTGTTCACAACCACCATCGCCATTTATTACTGTTATTCAGCCATAAAATTTCAGCCATTAACAGATCAGTTCATGCGTTCATGCACACTGGCAAACTAGCTCAAATGCACCACCACCACCACTACTTCTACTCATGGTCTATTACTCCAGGTATGTTGTGACCTCTGAGAGGCAGTTGCAGAGGTACTTACACCAGGTTGGATAGACTCCACTATGAGCTACTGAACACCTGCAGTATAATGAAGACGACGCACCTGTGATCACTAAACATCGAGTTGTCAAGAACGATCTTTTCCAGCAGCTCAATCAGCTCGTTAGGAAGATCGGCCGTCATGAAGGCCTTGACCGTGACTGAGATCTCCTCGGGATCTTGAGTCTCAGATAACGCCGTCTGCACCACCTACACATGCAACATAGACCACTCAACATGCAGCTGCTTCCTTTTCTCTGTATGTGGATGTGTGGTGTTTCACGACAGACAGATGTTTACTAAGTGCTAAAAAACATGTACGTATGCCAACAATACGTAGCTGTTAACGAAAAGCACAGGACAATCTCACTGAACTCCCTGTTTGGGCCAAGATGACTTATTAGCTGAAAGCAAAAAAAACACAGAAAATAGCCCCATATGGGACTGGCAGTCGACTTCTACTTAATGCCAACTTCAAAGTCACGTGACACAAAAACTGGGACAAAAACCCAAAATCCGGCCCGACAAGCTTTAGGTATTGTGCCCTAATTTAAGAATCCATGGTCATTTGCCAGCCCCCAGTATAAATGGGGGAGGAGATAGCCTTTGAAAATGGCCGAATTTCTGACTTCCAAGGGCTCGTGACCTTGACCTTGAATCGTGTCATACTGCATACCATCATGCATCACTCATCTACCTCTACCTACACACCAAATTTCATTGAAATCGATGAAACTTTCTGTGGACGGATGTACGTATGTACGGACATTTGAGACCTGCTTTATTAAGTCGACTCGCAGGAGTCGACCTAAAAATAACATTCCAAAACCAAATAATAAATTTTTGAATAAAAAAACTAAGAAAACAATGCTGGAATGTACAGAGAAACAAAGTTTTCTGGACAGCAATTTACCATTCTGACTCATGTAGCACGTACATATATCAGTTTCTCCAGAGAGTTCAACGTTCATCACATAATACACCACTGAAGTGCAACTTATAAACAATATAAACAGCCTAATCCCACTACTATCAAAACAAATAAAATCCACCGATATTTTAAAATAAAACACAACAGCTCGTAGTGAAGAGTAATCATGATACCTGGTCAATAAGCTGACTGCGATATTCATTATCCTCATTCAACACGTGAGCCCACAGGTCCGGCTCACGACGACGGACCAGGTAACGAGCCTCACTCTTGAATAACGAGTTCTCATTGCACACCTGGACGACATCACAGTATCACAGCGATGACTACACACTGGATTCTACGACCGTTTCTAGTGGACGTGTCACCTGTGACAAATATGTGAGCTAATATATTTCAGGTGACATGTTAATCACTGGTCACGCAGCAACTCCACCATAGACGAAATAGAACAAACATAAGCCGAGAAATGGTCGTCAAAATGTTCCTAATGTGCTGATTTAAACTATCAGTCAAACACTGCACATAGAAGCTATTACTGGTAAGACGAGTACCAGTTACTTGACACATTACCCAGAAATACACTGAACACAGCAGAAGATGAAAAGCAGACCGCCTTTTTCAATCAGTCTATTAATTCCTCATTGATATCAAGCACACTAGCACCATCATACTTAGTGTATGTTAATCTCTCACCGTCAGTTTTAGTACACCTGAGCAAGTTTCTGGTTTTTACCCGAAAAGCAAAACCTTTAGGCTTCGTTGCACACATGATTTTAAAATGCAAGCAATCCCAACTCTGAAGCTACAGCATCAACGTGGCATAGAGTAAACTATGTACAATTAAAAACACAAAATTTACAAGGAAACGTGCTCACGTTGATCAGCTCAAAATCACACTGTCCGCGTTCATATGCGACACACGCCAGATGCGGGTCACGTTTCTCGCAGTACTTGCCGACGACGCGGCTGTCGTAGTACTGGTTCTCACGCAGGAACCGCTCCGGGTTGTTGTTGCTGTCGATGTAGATCTTGGCAAGCGCGTTGTGTGTCGCCGGCTCCACGCTCCCCTCGTGTATCCGCGTCTCCAGCCATGGCAGCAGCAGCTTGAGCCGGTTTCGTTTCTCCACCTCGGCTACGAGCTCGTCCGTCGAGAACTGGCCCTTGACGACGAAAATGAGTTGCTTGATGGCATCCTCACCACAGTCGACATCCAGCAGACCACCCACGACCACCGGCAGACGAGACGGGTTCACCTACACCAAAAAAACAACAGGTGGTCGAGGAATTTTGATAAAAGGCTGCATCGCATGTCGTGCCATTAGTGACGACTTAATGATCCCTTTTGCAGCAGAGAATGCCAGTGCATTTCAATAAGTTGGGGACCCCACCCATGCACTTGGCATGGAAGAGTTAACTAAATATGCCATGTCGCTATGCCCAATTTCACCCAGTACGTGCCGCATTGCCGATGTGGAGCAAAAAAAACCTCAAAATTGCCCAAGTAACTAAAATACCGGCAACCGTGCTTTACGCATGCTGCCAGTAACAAGAACAAGGGTTTAAATACCATAAATATCAGAAAGTAGCTAATGGAGGGAGCCACAGTACTGAATGTACATCATGCATGAATGTATAACAGGCACAAATCATTAAAAACACATAGGATAGCCATTCTCATGCCTGTGTTCCAGACTGGCATAGACGGCTGCTCAGTTACTGTTCATTCTACACATGTTCAATGTCTCTGGACAGCATTACACTCCCTTACACTTCAGAATTAGGCTACCACCACCCACCTTTCTGACAAGCAGTGCAACCGCACTGACTGAAATAGCTCGTGTGGAATTTTAATTAAAACTCAATGACTGATATATAAAAGACGCCAGTCATCTGTCAGCAAAGAATGCCGACGTTGTTCACTTGCCTTCTGGACGTAGATTTCAATGTACTTCTGCAAGTTGTTGCGGTACAGATAGAGGACGAGGTCGTGAACGTAATCAAAACGATCGCAGACAATGATCAACGGCAACTGATCTGTCAACTTTGCCTCCTAGACACGCAAACACAACAAGGTAATGCTACGTTCACACTCTCACTATACAACTGCCTGAGTTAAGTAAAACCATTCAACATAAAAGCATTGCCAGCGTGGGTCTTTGCACTTTATTGAGTGCTGGCTTCTTCTGGTAGTTCAATCAGTTGGTATTAAAGAGACTGAAACTAGCACAACAAAAGCAGACATGCAACAGTAATTCTTCAGATACTGTAAAAAACACAAAATAAATGTTAAAAACTAAAGCCAAGTTTGGCGCCTGGTATGACGTCATGCCCAGAAACAGATTGGACCCATTCTTACAACCCTGACACTAGTGTTGTTACGGTGGCAGGAATTTGCAACTCGGTCGGTGGCGGTGTTTATTTTGACATGCCACCGTGGTGGCGGTGCTGGTGGCGAATATCGGTCCGTGTCAAGGCTAGGGTTGTTAATTGGAAACAGGTGGATGTCGCGGCTTCAACATCGTTCTGGCTGTTTTGGAATGCGCTAATTGCTCACTGTACGTGACTGTAGGGGTGCACTAAATGAGACCGTCGCGATGGTCTGACTAAGTACAGTGTCTAGACTGTCCTTGCTGTGAGTGGGGAAGCGGACGTGTGTGGGAGGGCGGGCGGTGTCGCCGACTGATCTCCTGATCTGGCCATGCAGGAATCAAATGTCACGCAGGGATCAAATGATGCTGCGGAAATGATGGGCAGTTTTCAGAAAACAGCGCCCAGACAGACCGCCGTGAACACTGTAAAACACCGCGATGGCGGTGTTGGTTCAGTGGTAGCTAACTGTGGTGAAAGTTCGGTGGTCGTAACAACACTACCTGACACCAGCACTCTCGGCAAAGTGAAATTTCAATCTTTAACGTTAACATCTCTACCAGTTAATATTAGAGCAACTTGGCTAACTTCTGCCAAAAGTCGTTTTCAACACAAAAAGATCCAGGATTGATAAACACAGGTAGATAATTAATGTCTGCGCGTTGACTTTTTAACCCACATTATTAAAACATATTAATATTATTATTATTAATTATTATTATTATTATTAAAAATGTACTTATTTAAGTGACACTGTCACGCAGAACGCTGCAGGGGCACTTTACACAGTCAATAAAGTATCGGCATCGGCATAAAAAATAGGAGGAAACAGCGAACTGGCGACTAGTGGTCTGGAAAACTCGAGTGTAAAAGAAATGTTTTCAGTTCTCGTAGGACGGTGGTGAGCGACGATGCAGCCCGTACGGCTGACGACAGACTGTTCCCTTAATCCCTTAATGCAGTGTGGCAGACAACCCGCACTATGACAAGACAGTGGCCACAGTCGCTGCCAACCATGGTTGTTTCATACATGCACAAAAACCTCGCCAGCTTCAACAAACGTTGCAAATAAACTTCACAACAATTATTTGATTACGTCTTGTTGTAAAAAGATTAAAATAAACGTCTTACTGACAACAGTGCTCCACCAGGCTCAAAAACATCAATGGTGACCTGACCTCGTTTGACATGGAGCTGCTGGAGGCAAGAGATGCAGCTCAGAATCGACCTTTCTAGAGAATTCTGGCTTTGTATAATACAACGCACCCATAGTGGTGCATGCTAATATTGGATTGGATAACAGCAGTCAGAACTGTTAGGTAATCTATTAGGTGTTGGCAGTCTTTATCAATTCAGTAGCACGTCATAAACAACTGAAAAACAGCATCATTAACCACAAACAAACATTTCAACAAGTTTTTATTCTGGTCACTAAAGATCACAATAACCATGCAGTGGACAGCAGTGATTTCATCATATTCTCTCCATTGTGTGCCACTTTACCTTGAGAAAGTTCTTGACGCGTTCTGGATTGTAGCAGCTACTTTCACGACAGATGCGTTCCACTTCCTTCATCTGTCCCGTCTTGCACGCCGCCTGGATGTACTTGAAGTGCACCTCGGCATCCTGACTGAAGTTCACGATTGAACCAAGGAAGTAGAACAGACCTACATGGACACACAAACACACACAAAAACACCGTACACATGCTTGCTTGCTCCACTTAACTTTTACCACAGTTACGTCGGCTGCACTGACGAATAGTAGTGAAAAACTTTGTAAATTGCTGGAACACTATGTTTCAGCAACAGTATGTTTTGTCAATGCTAAGATGGTGCTAATACACAGAGAGGAAGAACATCAGCAACATGAAAAGCCTATGACATTTTAGTCAACTATATTCAATATTATTTATTGGCAGCAAACAAGAAAAGAATAAATACAATAAATAAGAAGAAAAACAAAAAGAAAAAAAAACAAATATTGTGTAAATTGCCACATGTTACACCCTCTCAACACGAGCAAACAGTTGACATAATACACGTTGTCAGACCGAACGTATTTGGCCATAAACCTCTGCTTGCGCTTGGCAATCAGCGTCTCCATTTCCAGTAGGCCAAACCAATATCGACACTCTGCAATTACGCCCATTGACGTAGTTCAAAAGACCTTCATAAGGACCCTGTTTAAGGTAAACTCTAAATTTTATCCAAAACGTTCGCTTTTTGAGCAAGTGTAGCAAGAAAACTACTACTTCACCAGGAAAAAAAAAAGAGTTATGCAGAGTCATTAATCAAATTACACTTATGGAGTTGTCAACGTGCAAGTGAAATAACAGTGTTCAGCAGACAGTTCACTGATCATGCAAAACAGCTGAACTAGTAATGGAGACGTCTTAACACAGTCTTAACACTTCTCAGTCAACTACTATTACTCTCAGCTCAACAGAGTTGTGACTAAATACCATCATACTCGTACTATAATCATTTTTTTTTCACAAAATATGATATCCAAATACAATCTCATTACCATGGAGAGGTATACCGAAGGGGTGACCGTTTTGCCAATCCTGTAATATATGACATTGAAAATTCAGCCATTTGAAATGCAAATCCCTTTTCAACGAAAAAGGCAGAATTTTAGTCTTCACACAATTGACATCATGCGAGTGACTGCCAAAAAGTGCCAAAGTTGACTGTGTTTTTAAGATAAATGCATCACAACATTCAGTGCACATCCACCTACCAGGAAAATAGGTGACACATAACATGAACTTTCCCCTAAACTAGTTGGATAATAAGTGGAAAGAGTGAACAACCTTCAAAGCTCTTGAATGACTCAAAGATTTCAATCAGCGCCTGGGTGGTCAGCTGTTCGTGATACTTGGTTGCAATCTGGACGCAGACTTGCAGATTCTGGCGAATGTTGGCCTGCAGCATTGCCTTGATGCACTCGAGCGAGTCCTCAACCGACAGAGAGCCAAAGTAGTTCACCAGCCACTCAGGGTTCAACAGGTGAGTGTGAACGACAGCGCGCTTTATGTCGTACAGGTCCGTGTAATGCTCCAGCGCCTACACACATACAAACCCGTCTAAATTATATTACACACCAATTCTAGCAAAGCAAATACTACTGCTACTATTATTACTTTCAAACTTACAAATACTATCAAAACTGAAATTGAACATGCATCTTTGCGGGGCAATAAAGAACATCGTCCAGCAACACTGTGGCATTTCTGAGATTTTGGTGTTGTTATACAGTCAACTCCCAAGACATACTTACTTTCAGTCTGTTATCCACATACGATAAGCAAGTTGTGGATATATCGTTTACTGTTTGTTTGTTATTTGTAGTTTTGTAAGGTTATGGTTTTCTCCAGCGAGGATAAAGCTAGTGGCGTCAAACTTTGTATAGTGGTTCAGGGGCGTCCTTGGCAGCAATCTCCCATTTTGGAGAACTTTGCTTCACCAGAAGCCCAAAATCGGACTGATCGGCCACCACCCGGAAGTATTGCCTAGTCTGTATATCCTCACCCCACCGTAAACCTCATGTTACAGATTTACAAATGCGGTATTTGTGGAACATTGCGCGGCGTGTGGATGTAGGTCGACATGTGTGGATATATGGCCGTCCCTGTAGACAGACGTACTTGTTTTTTCTCTTTTTGGATGGCCCAGTTTTCTAGGGTTACTCAGATGCACTTACCAGGACCCAACCAGAGAGAATGGTACTGACTGCTAGCTATAAGTTCATTCCAATATACACACAATAAACATGGCAGGTTGTTGGACAGACGTTGAAAGATTTTCACTCCTTTGCTATTGTTTTCACTCTTAAACTGACTGCACTACGACAGGCAGTTTCACAAAAGTAAATAATAAGTAATCAACAGTACGATGATGGGCAACTTACACGCTGCAGTAGTCCGGCTTTCTCACAGAGCTGAGCAACATGTGCACGGTCGTAGTGAGTGAACATCTGGTTACCAAGTATTGCATCAGCAACCTGCAGTTACAGCAACACAGACAAATGAGTACTCAGAACATCACTGATGTCACCATTGCTTCACCTGTTGACATAACCAATATTCAAAACATCACTAATTTACAACATTATCGGATGTAAAACAAAAGAGACTTTGCCTCCCAGCAATGAAGTGGATGCCTTCGCCAGGAAGTTTGCCATACTACATACCGTCGACGACCGTCGTGCGTCACTCATCGACCTCTATGAACAATACTGCCAAATGTCATGAAAATTGAAAAACTATTTGTGGATGGACGGCCATTTGAGGCCCACTTTATTGACCTTGACCTCCAGAATCTAATTGGGTCATCAGTAAAGGCTAGCAAATATTCCCCGTCAATTTTATCAAAACTGTTCAAGGCGTTCATGAGATATCATGGTAACGATATCTGACTGGACAAACAAACAAACAAATGAGGCAGACGGAAAACATAATGACCCTGTTACATGGCGAAGGCAGAAAAAAACAACAACTAGTGGAAGGCTGGCAGTAGGTAAGACCACTCACATCTGAAGAAACCATCCAACCATGTCAACAGTGTCAATATCACGTGCAAGATGGGGACAACGTTGACCTAATTCCAGGTAAGGTCCAAGTGACGTGATCAATCAACCCATCTCACCTGTGGAGCATACATCAGGTTCATCTCAAGCAGCCTTGTCTGCAGCGGTCCCTCGGCTGGCCGATTATTCTTCAGAGCATCCAGCAGAAACGCAGTGCACGGCTGAATCATGTTGGTCTCCATGAACACGTCCACAATCTGTAACATCGCACGTCAATTATCATCACGTGACATCGGTTATCACGGCTTTGTGGAAAAGAACCACTAAACTGCTGAGAGTTTATTCTGAAGACACATCTAAACATAAACATAACCACATTGTTATCAACTGATAACACTTTATGCATGCTAGACAAATGATGACAATCAGAACATTATGATAATACTCGGTGATATAACTTTAATAACTTCCTACAGTTTTAGGTCATAAACAAACTAAAGTAATGCATATATCCAACTCTCACATAAAGATCTGATATAACCAAGAATGCAAAGAGGTGACAATATTGGGAGAAATTTTCACATAACCCAACTGTAATCATGAATGTCCGAGCAAGAGAGAACAACAGTAAGTAAGATAAATGAGGGAAAGCTGCAGACAAGGCTGCGTGAGATGAACCTGATGCCAAATTTGTGGCGATTGGTCAAACCGATATCTCGATTTTCGATTTTTCAAGATGGTGGCAGCCACAATCTTGGATTTTTAAAATTTTACATTTTAACGATTTGAATGGCCAAGAAGGACGAACTGCATAACTGTGCCAAATTTTGTCGAAATTGCTCAAACCACGGAGGAGATATGTCAGTTTTCGATTTTGACATAACCCTAACTGTAATCATGAATGTCCAAGTGAGACAGAACAAAACAGTAAGTAAGTAAGATAAATGACCTGGTTGATGTCAGACAGCGGCTCATCGTCAGCAACCAGCATCTGTGCAAACTGAGCACCTTGCTCCGGGTTGATACGCATGATGCTCCGCAGCAGGAACACGTAGTCCGGCGTGTACTGAACCTTCTTGGCATAGAGGATGATCTTCTGGAACTGGCCAGTCTCAGCGAAGCACTGGATCACCTGAGATCACAACCAGTCACAAACACACAGACAGTTACCAGCTGTTACAGTGCTGACAAACTAACGTTCACCAAAGCCACCTACTCGTCTAATCAGGAAATCGTACGTTACATCTCATACTACACACTGCTCTATTTATAAACTAAGCTGCTTCAGTGTGCACAATCAACAATACACTAATCTGTCCTGACATCAGAACTGAACGGTGATGAATGTCAGACCAATGGACTCACAAGTAGCGTGTGTGGAATACAACGGCACAATTAGCACCAAAGTAACCCAAACTACAAGATAATCACTAATCAGCTGACCACTTACATATTCATTGCAGTGCATATCAAATTAAAGTTTCTCTTCAACAACCCACCCTAACTCTGGGCCCTTTCTACTACCTGACTTAGCCCCTACGTTCACAGTGAAGACTCGCATAGTATGCGCAAGCGGCATTGTCATCTCTGAAACTACTGTAACTGATACCTTGGCAGGGATGTTAGCACGCAGGTAGACAGAGAGAGCGAGTGTTGGATCAGCAACTTTGACGAGGTCACCGAGTTCCTCACTGCACTCCAGCTACACAATAGACATCACACGACATGACATAACAGCCACGTCACACATCGCATTTGAGGACTGATTGACTGAGTAAGGGTTTTATGCCCCACCAGACACAAAATACGTCAATTCGAAGACGTTCGTCCCAGCAAATCCCTTTGGTTAAGTAATAAAAAAATAAAATAAACAAAACAAAGCAAACGTGCATCCGCAACAAAATATACTATGACAGAAAATGAGCCCACAAAAAACTAAAGCCCAGTTTGGTCGCCTCCTACGACCTCTGGCCTGGAAACGGAACGGGTCTGTTCTGGTTTCTGCGTTTCATAAATTTGTCACTAACTGACTTACTTAGACACGTACCCACTTACTTACAGCCCCAGGACCCACACGGGGCGACACCTCTGATAAACAGCCGCATGCATAATCATGTAAGCAGTCAACATAACATTACTAATCTAATACAATTTGGGAAAATAGAGTTTAGACTAACGGAAAAACAATTAAAGAGGACAGCAAGCATTACAAAGCCCTACAAGTAACAATTTTGACACTCAAGTTAATCATTCATATCTATATTTATTTCATAGTAATCAGATCTCACAACATTTTGGCAGTTTGCAAACATACTGTAATCCCCAGAAAAATGACTGTCATTAAAACTAAACCAGGAATTGAATTTGCAAACAATTAAGTAAAAAGAAAATGACATAAGGCCAAGAATTTCTGCAATAAGTGAACCCGGAGAATGAAGAATGTCATTTGGCTTACACAGTAACTAAAAGTAGGATTAGTAGTTAAAATATAGGCCGGTGAGACGTGCACAGACCTTGTCCTCTTTCAGCCATTTCTCCAGCAGCTGTTTGCGTCCTTGCTGCAGTACGGGACGACACAGCTCCAGCGACTCATACTTGTTCAGCTGTCCTTGGTCCAACAGAATGCCAAAGTATGCCAGTAACGGTGACGTCTGACCCTGCTGGGCTGGGACCTGCTGGAACCTCTGGATCGTCTGCGGCGTCCGCAGTATTCCCTACAACGATACACAGCATGCATTACCACACAATTACACCAGCAACACATCAGCACTTCGATCATAATGCTTAATAATTGTTATTGCTTACTTACTTACTTGAATTCCCACCACTGAGTCTGCTGTTTACCACTGTCACTTTGTTACAAAGATGATGCTTTTGAACACTGCACTTTCATGTGTATGTAAGTAAACTTCAACATACAGGATTACGGCACGTCACACGCATCTCCAATGCATGTACAATGAAATGCTAACAACAGAGATATGCTTGTGACTGGCAAGGTATTTGAAGGACAGACGAAATATGAACACCTGTTATGAGTTATAACTACCATAACATGCACTCTGTGTACACATTAGGCTAAGCTCTTACCAGTTTTCCGTACGACCCTGCACCGTTTTTGTCCTCTAACTCGAGTTCGCAAGTTTGAGAA
>Ga0209363_1000227_pt1 | contig 19737 bp, 11 predicted proteins | sample WorMetexBAHAMAS3_FD_187385 | JGI IMG/M metagenome (GOLD analysis project Ga0209363, IMG submission 187385) | Marine gutless worms symbiont microbial communities from Max Planck institute for Marine Microbiology, Germany - Inanidrilus exumae... | ecosystem: Host-associated > Annelida > Digestive... | reverse complement strand
ACCATAACCACAGTTATTTACATTATTTGGCATTTAACGTCGACAAACTTTCCACTTCTAAGTCATAATTTTCCTGGATAAAGATCAAGTAATAAGTTTTGCAACTTACTCATTGGTACATTTTCAGAAAATTTGCAAAAATGTCGGGCAAGTAATTCCTATGCTGCTTTGTTGAAGCCATGCTACAGTGTTATTAAGAATTCTTGTGCAGACTATTATAGAGTTCAGTGGTCTGAAGATAAATGGCCAGCACGAGATATTTCCACAGCATTATGAATATCAAATTGTCATGTCATGTCTGACATGAGTAATGCTATATGACATGCAAATGTGCCTAATGCCACATGTCAACAGAGCAAAGTATGGTCACATAACAGTCAATAATGGTCGACCTTACTGACAAATCATTTCCTTATTCTGTCCAAATTGCATCAAAATACAGAAATACGGTCACGAGGCACTTCAGACAGATCATCATCAAGTGTCAACAGCAGCTAAACACACACACACACACAGAATAACATCACTTACCAGCCTTACATCACACTACTTACAACACAGGCAGCAGGCAATATGTCTTTTGACTCTAGATGCCGGCTGAGCCACCAGCATGGGTATAGCGTTCAGTCGTGTCTGTCTGTTTCTTTGTCCGTGCTCTAAAAGGAAAACGGCTTGAGCTATTGACACAAAACTTTGTATATGTATACTCTATAGCAGTCGCTCAGTATGCGTTGACCCAGAGGTCAAAAGGTCAAAGGCCAAGGTCACACGGTTACGAAAACCGTCACAGTTGCACGGTTGCTAGTGATGCATGCTGCTATGGCCATGTGCTGCTGCTGCCGGCGTGGGTCTGCATTTCGATATGACTGTCTATGTTTTCTAGTTCACTTATTAGTTATAAATCTTCACTGACATCAACACAATCACTGCGACACTGTGCAATTTCTAATTTATACTGTGTGTTGTATACATTATAACTTTTGAATATTAATGTGAAATCTTTAAACAAGTTTCAGCTTATGAGAAAACGTACCATAAAGCTAATGAAGAGACCAACAGCTGAGAGGTAATGCCAGATGTCGTGGCTATCATAGAAGCTCAGCAGCAGGCAAACCTCGTTACGCACTCGAGACATTGCCGGTGAAACCTGTCAACATCTCACTGATATGGAAATGCATAGCATAAGCTAAAAAGCTAACGGTAGCCAGCTTAGTCCACATGGAACCATAAAAGAAAATTAACAAAAATGAACTAAAAACCAATCAGCATAGACCATCTGGCCACGTTCTATTGCACTTCAAAATTTTAAATTAATATTTTATAACACAATTATGAGGTGGTCTTCGACACCCCATCTAACACATGGATACCTTCACTACTTCAACGGCCTACTGCGACCTTGACTTCTGACCCATGACCATCCAAAATCTAATCAGGTCATCAGTAGGGGGTAGTGAATATTCCCTGTAGGTTTCATCAAGACTGCTCAAGCCACTCGTGAGATATCATGGTAACAAATCTGTCGAGACGAATGCACAGACCACAGGGCCAGCACTCGCCTACAAACGTGTAGCCACTGTATAGGGGGACCAACAAATATGGCTGCCACTAAATATATAGATAGTTATACAACTTATAACGCAAGCTACTAATAATGGGTGAAGGTCTTTCGTTCTTAACTCTAGCTAGTTTATGCCACTGAATACGATGCCGTGTTATCTTATCGTTATTGTAAATTTTCGACATGTATACAACTAATAACTGGTCATGTAAATTGTTTTGGATGAAAATTAAAATGTTAAATCGATTAAAGTTACGGGAACATATGCCGTTGTTGACTATATTGTTGCTATGCGATGTAAACAAACCAGTTGCCCGGATGTTAATTTCCGTAATATTATGCGAATATGCAACTATGCATATTAAGTAAACACACTTCGCGATCAGTGATTGGTTTAAGTCAACCAAAACATATCCCATAACGCTTTGTTGATTGTTGTTAAAAATAGATGCGATCTGTGGCCATATATGTTGGTCCCGATTTTGCTAGCGATCGATGGCAACACTTTCGTCTGCAGTTTGGATTGAACGTCATGAATCTAGAATATTTAACTAACTATATATATATCTGTGGCACAGACGAATGAACGAACAAACAAACAGACAAATGCAGGAGATAAACAGCACAAAAACGAACTGCCTTCACTGACAGTATTGGGTGGCTAAGACATGATTATGTCATACAAGAACAGATTTCAGAGTATTTCTTTTCAATCTATCTCTGACAGTCAGCATTAACACAGTCCGGGAACAGTTATCACAGAACAAAGGATCAGCATTAGCAACTGCCATTAGTCAAATTTTAACAACTAATATGTTAATCACTATAACTTTTAAATATTAATCAGTTAATCGTTAACGGCTATGGCTAAACATTAATTTGTACAGCTCAACAATGATCCATCAGGAATCAATTGCCAAAAGCTGCAGATACCATTGTTCACCATGTTCTATGGTAATCTTTAGCGCCTCTGAAGTTACGACCATATGGCGCTATACAAATGTGTATATTATTATTATTATTATTATTATTAAGTCCAATGCAATGCAAGCTGCATTATGTCCCCATTACTACTACTATTGCTACTACTATTATTTCCACTTAATGGCCATTTATTCAGGTGAACCTTGGTCAGCCAGATCCCATGAGTTCTCTTCCACAATTACACAAATATGGTTGTTTCTTTTTTCTCTATATCGACATATTGTGTGCACAATGATCAACCGTAGACCAGACCTGCCATGAAGTAAGTCGTTCAAAGAAAAAGTACAGCGCAACACCCCAGACTGCAGCACCGGATACTATATAAAACAGCGGCTGTTTTAGGATCTTTTCACCACAGCGGAGCTGTAAAACAATAAAAATTGGTTTAGCATCATTAAGCAGTTCTGATATACTACAATATTAATACACACTACTAATACCAATCCTAATATCTGTTACTGTAATAGTTTAATGATCGACATAATTCCCAGGGGGAAAATAAGTATGTAAATAAAATAACTACAATGCCTGCTAATCAAAAGTGGTGACTTATGTCTATTCCATTAAAAACAAGCAAAATAGTGGATATTTAATGCAGTTATGGACTAAATAAATTTACATCTGACATTTACAACCCGTTTCCCAATTCTGCAACTGTTGCATGATTGGTTGGTTGGGGTTTAACGGTGCTTTCAACACGATTTAGGTTATATGGTTCCTTTAACTATATTATTAATATTAAAATTTAATAAGTATTAATTCTTGGGGTAAGATAACTAAAAAAAACTGTTGTGTGACACGGAATGTCTATGTAGATGCACTCTCTATAGTGAGGTTGATTGCCATCAACTTATTAAGCCGAGATTAGATAAGATATTACAGGAAATTGCCCATCTGTCTGCAGACAGTCACGTTACAGACTGCCATGTCATGTGCTGATAGCTTATTAAAAATAGACTAACCTGCTTCTATCAAAAAGAAATATTCTTTGCATATTCACATTTGAATAAGCAGAACTATTCAACAAACCAGTATGCAATTAAGCAAGAATTTAAAACAAGGAAGAGTGTGTTTTGGTTTTGACCTTCAACATACTATTCAAACAAATGAGATATTCAATTTAATGGTATGCGATTAAGCGGGTTGCACTGTAATTATAACTATTACTACAATAGAATAACCATAGGACAGCTAGAGTTTACAATATACTAGGCAACTTAAAAAATAAAAAAACAAAAAACGAATGAAGACTAGGCTCACAAAATGATACATAGAGGAGATATCAAGAGATGTGGCACATATAACTGCACTGAATGGCTGCTATTATAAAAATAATAATAAATAATAATAATAATAACAACAACAACATTTAATACTGTGTTATCACTACATCAAGGCAACGGGAACTACAAAGCAGTACAGCACTTGTATGGTATGTAAAGACAAATGACGTTTCAAAATCATCAAGTGCAAGCAAATGTATGAGACCTTCATGGTGATGTAGCAGAAAAAGTATATGAACAAGTTGACAAGCACAATTCCAAGCAAATACGACGCAAAGTCTTTCGGCATCACAACAAGTCCATAGGCAGCACTGCACAACAAATTGTCACTGCTCTCATTCAATGCACAACACATTAATTTCTGCAGTGGTAATTACCACTGTCTGCAGTGGTAAATGCCTAAATTCCACTTTATTAGCATTTGTAATATCTACTCACTATCACTACTTTTATTTGTAGCATAGTTTGTCACTTTCATATTCATTGCACACTCTAATAACACAACTACAGCTTTCCCAATTCTCAAATTAAATGAATAGGCTAAAACAAATGCAAACTAATTATCAATTTATCAGTATTGTTTCAGACCATAAACCTAATGACATATGTCTGGAAGCATAAAATTGCAGTAATAAACCAAAAAAACTTCGAAACCTCATGATTAATGTGATTAAAACTGCTTTACAGCCATAACAACTACAACAATAAAATCCCAAAGACAATTTCATCAAAGACAGCATCAACTTACTAAGCAAAGTTAATTACATTTCCAAAAAGCACCAACACCAGTCGATCCTAACACAACAAATACAGAACTGTGCTTGCAGAGCTCATACCACTGCAGGCCATGGGGCCCAAAAAAAATTTTTGCAATCAATAAATAATCACAGACAAAATGTTACATTTACTGTCACTGTTACATTAACATGGCTGCATGCTAAGTTTGGAGAGTGCACATTCTCCCTCTCTGGTCCAGCGTCATACAACTCTCTACCTGCTCAAATACGTACTGTTTTAGACGGCACTGATTTTAAAAACCAGCTGAAAACCTGCTTTTTAAATTTTGCCATTCACTATATCACAGATGCCTGTATTATCTTCCTCGGCATTTAATTATTCACATGCATTTTTCGTTTTTGACTTTTAAGTTACTTAGATTACTGTGCGGAACCTATGTATTTATACCCAGCTTATAACAGGCACACTATAAATGGTACTATGATGTGATGGCTAACTCAGGATAGGACAAGATGCAAGGTTAAGCAACCTCATTTTTAAGTTGGTGCTTTGGCCTAGCAGTAATGGCATTGTGCACATCAACAACGACCTGGTTAGTTTTGCAGGAATACCATCTCTGTACATAACCAGCAACCCATGCCAACAGCCTCCTTCCCTAACAGGGATGGGAAATGAGTACTGGCTAAGTCTAGAGGTACTGGCAGTGCTATTATGCCAGGAAGGTAACAACAGGTCTAGCCATCCATCTCAAACTCTGTGGCATATCCAGTCTGTGGGCCCAATGGCCTAAGAAAGGGGACGGTTGGTTGGTTGGTTGGGAGATTAACGTCCCCTTTCATCACAAAAACAGGCTACATAGAAGACAAGGTCTTGGATGAAGATTTAGTTCCACCAGGTTAAGGATGGCCAACGATACAGTAACCTCCCTACCTCATTGCCTTTTTGTTCAGTAACAACCCAAAATGGGAAAGAATAGGGAGGCTCATATAAGTTATTACGCTAGCACCTACAACAGGTGGAAACTCACGAACCACCACAAGGCCTATTTCTCACTTCACTGTGATATCTTGTGTAATTGATGTTCTTCAGTTCCTATAACATATCAGTACCTAACGACTCTCGTTGCATAATATCTTTTCTGTGTTGGTCTGGCTTTGGAATGCTTCTCTTAGGTAAAATCCAAAAGAAGCATCTGGGGGACCTCCCACCCACGGTACCAGACCTTCCGCCGCCGCCAGGAAGGTAACAACAGATCTGGTACTGCACTGGCCAAGCATTTCAAGACTATGTGGTATATCTACGGTCTGTGGGCTCAATGGCCTAAGAAATGGACATGAGCATCCAGCATGTGTTCCTTGTACATTTACCTTTTAGCCGTATGTCTAAGGTGACACAGACTTCTTCTGGTATTATAAACCCTTGGGCAAGTGTAGCCAGCTTGGTCAACTCAGCTGTTTTAGCAAGAATCACATGGCAATCAAACAATGACCAGACGTTTGAGAATTCACTTGGCCACCAATGTCAACTGAATATTAATAACTTACTGAAATTTTCACATTCAGACCCAACTCACTTTCAGAATGACAGTTCTATCAGTGACAGTGCTCAGCAGTTTTAGGTGTGTCTGCATGAGAAAAAAACTCAAAAATAAGGTCAAAACTCTCTTAACTTTGTGGATACTATCCCAAAATCTGACATACATTTCCCCTGACCAAGAAAAGACGCTCTTCCCACATTCCATAAAGTTCTATTGATAACTTTTTGAGAAATCCTGCAGGCAGAATGACAGAGAGAAAAACTAAGCACTGCTCTGCAGAGGTAACATAATACAGGTGTTGATGCACGACAGTTAAATAGCTTGGTGACCAGTGCTCGAATTAGTTCGACCACTGTTGGTGACCATGGTTCTCATGCTGCATTATGCAACAAAACAACATTGCACACTATGTTCTGATGAAATTATAATGTAATATTAACAACATAAATAAAAATGTAACATATAATTTCATAAGAACATAGAAAACAAGATTATTATCCAACAGACATCATCCTTTCTTAATTCAACTGACTCCACTCCCACAGGAAGGGATAACAGCTCCTTGTAGCTAGTTCTAAGAAAAGTTAACAACAAACACATAAATACATTGTGTGCAATTAGCTGTGTGTTATGACACGAACAATACTTTCAGACACAACTAACATGTACTGACCGGGTACAGAGGTCGAGAAAATGGAATCACTCGACGACGAACTGCTCCACAAAAGTCTCTGCAAGCAGCGAAAACTGAAAGAAAACAACATATGAGACAATACACTAGGAAGAAAATGCTTAACACAAAGAAGCACAACAAAAAAAATAACAAAAAAAACAAAAAATAACAACAAACAAAATACTTGTTAGAAATGTTTAAACTGCAACTAGAACAAAAGCTGCACATATCCGAGAATATTTCTACATGTTTAATGTAAAGAAGATGCAATATTTGAATGCTTACTAAATCGTTTACAGTTAACTGTTTCAGCATATTATTTCAAATCTTCAAAACACATAAGCATTAAGTATCTTAATATGATCACTGAAAAAGAAAAGAATGTAAACTAAATCATCACGCACTGATTTAACAAAGAATCAATGTGATAAAATAAACAGCTTACAAAAATGCCATCGGCCAACATGGTACACAAGAATGGTGAGCATCAGAATACAAATAATGTGGAGTATTATGAACACAATCCAGAATACCTCATCACCTCGAGTCTGCAAATGACACAATACAAACATCAACTATAAAACCACGACAAACCTACCAACCTCCCATTTTAACAGCCTTTTTGCAGAAGGTGAACCCGGAGTAGCCTGTCACACCTTGATTATCTTCCTCCACTTGTTGCAGAATAGAATTTTTTTACATACCTGCTGCCGTTCCTGCTACCCGAGCATCAGTGTCAAAGCACTGCAGGAAACACAAAGCAATGACCAAAACTGGACTCCCGATGAAAGAGACACTGGTCTCTTTACTCTGATGCCAGTAGCAGACACGACAACCACAAAAGTAGGTTTGAAATATACATCTGATGCAGTAACAGATTTAATCCACCAAGCAAGGAAACCGTAAACCATATAATCTCTCAAGTCATTATGTGCATACTTCTCTACATCAGCTGGATTACACGAAAGGCTGTGGCTGGATTTTCATAACAGTTTGGGATGACAAAGGCACTGTGACAAGGAATAATCAGTTATGGGATAGTCGAAGTTCTCAATCAATCGACATTTAAATGCGGTAACGTTTTAAATGGAACTGTCTTGGCATCACTGTATTGTACTGACCTTCAATAGGTGATACATTCATACACATCTAAGTAACTAAAGTAAGTAACGGTAAGTTTATTGGAAATTTACGATCAAGACACAACTTGTCAGCTCAGACGCAAGAAAAATTCATGCTACAGAAATCACAGAAGCAGATAAGCCTTCCTTCTTCAAAGACTTGTAAGTATAGCTATATAAAAGTAATCAGGCTAACAATCAACAACAGCAACAAAACGTTTAATGGTTCTTTGTCCAGAACAATTCAGGAGAGCAGCTGTCAGAAAGATCAATCACTCACTTACTCCCTATATCTAACGGTACTACACAATATCTTTAAATAATTTCTTCCATACACAATGGTCCATAGTATGCTCCTTGTGTACTTGTTGGGTCCAATAGTTTTCCACTCCCTCTTTCAAGGCTTTCTTTCTTCTCATACTAACAATCAGCTCAAAAAATTTATAGTAAGTAAGATATAAACAGATGACGTACAACTCCCATGACTCCCATGAAGACAATTAAGGCAGTGAAGCAGTAGGTCGTATGTGCATGAGCATTGATGTCCGGGTGTCTTGTCTGGTAAAGCTTGATCATGAGCAAGCAACCGATCATGTACATAAATGCCGTATCTACACACACACACACACACGCAAACACACTAAATTATGTTTTAACGTTGACTTTTTTCGCACTTTAAATTACTCCAGGTAGGGAAAGGCCTTCAAAGAAAAACTCTTACAGATCAATAATGCACCACAAGCAAAGCAGCCTAGCACACACACGTTGCAAAAGAAAAGGTTAGAAATAAGTAATTAGCACAGACGAAATGTGCCTCCTATAAAACCAACAGCCTGCTACAGCAAACCCATAAACGACTAAATTATGCAGTTTTACCAACAGCAGTGATACTAACCAAACTGGAAATTGTTATAGCTCGGGCATACATGGTAACAGCCACTCAAGACACCCTCCATTACCAAGGCCACACCCATTGCATAGAAAACACCATAGTGCTGCGGTATACCACATGTCTACAAAGGCAAACAAAGCACATAAACTCGCTAATGAAATCTTTATACTACATTCTTGGATGCCAGTCAACTACAGAATAAAGTTTAAACTGTGCTGCCTTATGTACGCCATCCACCACAGTCGCAGCCCGACGTGTCAGACGGAAACAGTTCACTCTGTCAGCACCAGCAAACTACACTCCGGGCTTTGGTCATCCTTCATTTCATCTATGGACTAGTCTCTACCACGGCCATGCACAAACTGCATTCTCACATGTGGATCCTTCCACCTGGAACACACTTAGTGACAACATTCATGCCATGGCTGATCCTGCCAAGTTCCAAAAACTGTTGAAATCACACTATTCTAGCACTGCTTTTAACATTTGTTAGCCATTATTTATTTGTAATGCACCTATGTTAGATGCACTATAAATTTCCTCATGATGATGATATTTCATACATAAATAGTTAAGACTGATAAAACAGTCTGAATTACTGGTTAAAAAAGATTACGAAGTGGTGCTCATACTGCCACTAAACAGACATCATGCTTGCATTAGCATTAACTGTAATGACAGAAAATTTTTTATACATTCCACAACTTGTTACACAGAAAATGGCATATCCATCTACGGAAGTTTAAAACGTTAATTCATCAAAGGTGAAGAAGCCTTCGTTAAGTGAGTCAGTACTATAAAAGATATCATCACTACTGACGTGTTAAGTAATTTTGGTTTTATTTTTCAGTCCACTGAATAAACATACTGTACTTATAATAGTCATTAAACACCACACTTATGTTGTTACTTACTTCAACAACGGAATTCTGAGACATCATCTTCTTCTTGTGCATAGTGTCTCTATCACAAAAGCACATAAATTACACGGACTCGCTTCATTTTCTGTGGATGTGGATATTAACTAGACATAACCACATGGAAATAACAGAATAACAGTGATAATGAGCATTTTAATAATCACTCAGTTTTCACTTCTTCTTCAACTGGTCCTCTTCATGGAGTTATTCCCTGATAATCTAAACAAGAATCTTTGGGAACAAATAACTAACGCAGTTTTTTCTGCCCTTCCTGTCACCAAGCCACTGACGGCACTCTTCAAAAAACACTGAAGGATGTTTTTTCCACCGCAAATTAATCTCCCATTAACGTTAATGGAAGGTTAACTCCCATTAACTAATGGGAGTTAATCTCCCATTAAAGTCAATGGGAGATTAATTTGTGGTGGAAAACCGGCCCTTTAAAAATAAGTCTAGCTTAACAAAAACTGTGCAATACTCTTATTGTAAGAGAAATCACAAAAAAAGCTTTTACGTAAATGTATATTTCCACCGCTCACTGTCACAATACACCCTTAATTGTATGTGCAACAACGTGATATAGTTTTGTCAAACATGGAGCCGTTTCAATATAACACCTCAGTCAGGCACAGTAACATACAGAAACGGAATGGTACAGAACAGTGAATATGGAGCAAGTGGCTAAACTTTTTTTGTAACAGACAATTTTCTTAGAAGATAATGCATATAATCACAGACTTGCAAAATAAGGAAACACAGCAATAGTACTACTGTGACACAACAAACACAAGGAATCTTACAGCATTGCAAAACACTAACTGCAATAAACTATGAAATGTGTCAAAAACTACCTTCGATAGACAAGGAGAATGAAAAGAAAACCAAGCATAATGTATCCAATATTGCTATACACGTTGTTAAATGCCGTTAAAAATGACAATCGATGGGCACATAAAAAGTTGTAGTAGCATATATCTTGATCTCCTGTTTTGTTTAAAACCTACAAAATACAAGCATATTTAACATACATGTACTCATACACACACATACACATGACTCATCTCTGCTTATCTCTGAAACGAACTGCAGTCTGTCTACATTTTTAAGGGTTGATTGCACCATCGAAGTTTAAACTTGAGATCAACTGAACGGGTTCAACAGCTAACTCGTTCAGTTTCGCGTTCAAGTTATTTGCGTTGCACAACGAATTTTTGAACTGGTTCTGCTGAACCCGAGTTTAAACCATGACCTATGTAGGTCACCTAATTTAATGAACTCCTATTGGCTGATCGAACATACCGACACGACGTCACGTCTGATGTAAATAAAGAAAGCGAAACCACGGGACGAAAATGTCTGCATCTGCTACGCAGGGCAGCCATAATGAAAGCCAATATTAATTTATTGCGATTGACAAGTCACAATCGCACTCAAATTCCAGATCAAGCGCATGGACGCCAATCGAGACGAGTTTTGGCAGGTAGGCCTATGTGTATACCGTGGGTCTGCTATAGCACACCACATTTGACACTCAATCCCTCATCGGTCTGTACAAAGAGCCCCCAAAGTCAAAATTTCCCTACCTCACCCTACTTCCCTCGTTTCCTTGCTCCCTACTGTTGACGGCATTAGGAGTTTTGCGCATGCTGCCGGTATTGCAGCGGCTCGGCGATGTTTCATTCATAAAAATGCCTTGTTCATATGCCAGCCAGGGTCGCGCTCTGTGGCGGGTAATGCCTATTTCGGCATTGGCTGAAAGGCGGGGCCGGTAGGCCTACAGGGCACGTGTGTTAAGCCTGCTGCAGTCAGCAGACGCCATTGCATTGCAGTGTGATTCATTAGTGTAAGTTGTAAATTTCCGGAGATTTTCGCCGTATAGGATCGTATTATGTTGCAAAAGGACGGCAGATGAACTGTGTGACAAACATCGGACAGTAGGTGGTGAACGGTGAGTTTCGAGAGGCGGAATCGTGCGCGAAACTTGCTGTAGTCGTATTTTGTGAGTGCGTCTAGTCGTTCTTTCACTTCACGTCGTCTGATTCACCTCGTTACGCTCAAACAATTCCAGAATTAGCATATCCGTATTTATACGATTCGCCGCCATTTTGTTTGTTTACTTGTGTAAAAAAGCAAAGTTCAGCGCTTGATCGCTCGAAATCGCCGGTTTAGGTTTAAACTTAAGTTCAAGGCTGATCGAGTTCAGCTAAAAATGGTGCAACGCACAATCGCCGCGAACCAGTTCGCGGCGACCTACTTGATCGAGTTCAGTGCTGAACCACGATGGTGCAACCGGCCCTAAGTCCTACTGACCTCTTGGTTTTTACTGACTTCTTGCACAAGTTTTTTTACATAGTGCTGTCTGCATTAGCAGTGATCAACTACTCTGCAAAACATGCCGACCTGCTCAGTCTTCACATTCTCAACACTAATGTTAATGTGTTTCCGCCTGCTGTTTGACCAGTGAAGAATTAAATGATGTGTCACTGTATTGTACACCAGTGAGTTACTTGGCAATATTTACACTAATGGTGCAAAGAATTGTCAGTTAATTCTATCTGCACAGAATTTACAAAAGTGAATTTATAAAAAAATAAGGGAGGTTAAAAGTATGCTTTATATTTCAGTTAAGTGCAGCAGTAATTGTTACTTTGTAGGGGTGCAAAATATTGCATTGAGTGTCACTATGTTTGTCTGTCTGTTTGGTCGATAATCTACAAAACCTGTCACCCCTCTCATCTGCAAATGCACTTGTCTGCCGCAAATGCTGAGTAGGCATTACACATTGTTTGTTGCGGCAGGATTGCATTCACCACCATGAGGGCTGACAAGTTGGACGATAGGCACAAACATCCATATTACAAATTGTTTAGGGATGTCATAATTGTCATATACAATGGCTGTAAATTGCACACTAGGGTGCAGTCTGCTGTCTGTGATTGTGTTGTTGCACCACATGTATAGCCAGCCACTGGACTTGAGGTTTCATCAGGCGGGTGTAGTTGATGTAGCTTGGTATGCAATGCATTACTGTGCAGACAGTTGTTGACAGTGTGTTACATCCTTCTAACTTTCCTCCATTGCACATTGGCAGTCGCCATAGACTGTGGCTTGTGCTGCTGTAGATGTGTGCTGTATTTTAGTAGTTGAGTTAGAACCAATGGTGCCTGGGGAGGTCCGAATTTGGTAGCTCGATTACTAGGGTTGTCCACTATGGTAGGTTGATTGCCAAGGCTGACTTGCGGTCTTTACATCACTGGTGAATGATGTCATTGGAGAGCATGTCACTGCAATGTGGTTTTTGAAGGCAAACATGTAGGAGGATGGAGTGAAGGCAGCATGATGTCAATGATGACATTACTGTGGAGTAACGGCTAATGAACCTGGAACTTGCTCACATGGATTGTCATGGAGGTGGCCTTAAAACAGCTTGTTGCAGTTGTTTTTGTATTTTTGTCGCTGTTGATTAGGTTTCATTGACTGTTTAATGTCATAAATTTAGCCTGTGAGTACATTTGCGTTGTCACACTATGTAGGGACTTTGGGACGAAGGTAATCTCAGTGAAGCCGTTGTTGAAGCAACTACAGACTTTGCTAGAAGACCGTGACAAGACTGTGCGTGAGGAGACGAAGCTGCTTGTTGTTGAGATCTACCGATGGATTGGTCCTGCACTTAAGCCACAGCTCACCAGCCTGAAACCTATTCAGGTTTCTGTTGTTATCTAGCCATTTGTCATCATATGTTTTTACATTGTAGAGGTACAAAGTATTGCGATCATTGTGTCTGTCTGTATGTCTGTCTGTATGTTTTTCTGTCTGTCTGCTCACATGTCTTGAAAACCGCACGTTCAAATTTCAAGAAATTTTCTGTACTCGTTACTCGTGACCATGGCTCAGTCCTTCTCCGATGACAGTGCAATACATTATGTACTTCTGGTTTTGTGGATGATGTCATGTTTGCACATTATGCCATATATATATATATATATATATTCATGGTGTACATCTGCCATTGCTTACGTGCAACATATCAGTGGCAACCTTTTAGCCGTGGTAAAACACACATCTATTTTGTCTGAAGATTGAGGTTTGTATTTATGAGAAATTAGTTAAAATAAAATGATGGCATGAACGTCCATAACAGCTGATTTGATTCAAAGCATATTTTGCACTGTCACTCCCTGGTTGGCCGTAGTGATATATTTGAAACATTATTCAAATTGGTTCATTGACTTTAGTAACATGGGCTTATAACACTGCATATTGTGCTACTGTGCATACACGTGATTCCAAATGGCCACATGAAAATGCCAATGCTGGTGTTTGCAGTATCTGTGCTTTCTCTTTATACACAAAGCCTTTATTATGCCTTCGTCATTTGACATTGTCGGCGAAGCCATTATGTTTTCGGGCTGTCCATTTGCCGCGCTCATCTTTCTGTTCATTGGTCCAGACAGTTCAGTTTAACTCGATTACAAATTTATATAGCGCCATATTTCAATAGCAAATCGGAGGCGCTTTGTAGCAATGACTAGACACTATATACAGCCTATACATGTTTTTGAGATCCTACTACAGTTCTGGGCTATGATGCAGCGCTGTTTTTGAGATCATAAGTTTAACCATTTTTATACAGTACCGACTGGTGCCAGACAGATGGACAGACAGACATCCGTTAACAGCAAATACCGCACTAACACAGCATCGCGCAGCAGTGGCTTGGGGGTAAATAAAAGTGCATTTTATTTTTTAAGCCACAAATTTTAACCCGAATACGCTGTTCACTGTAGGCTAGGCAAAAGAGTTTGGACTTAAGTTTGTGCTACAAAGTAGTTGCAAGTTCTGTTCAGCCTGTTTACAACTATTGGGCAAGATTCTGGAAGTGAAAGGTCAGAGGTCAACATCCATGTCGACGCTGGTGCAAGTGCGTCTTCCAGTTGCAGTTGTTGTGATGTTGTACATTTGTGATTGTAGGTTACTGAACTAGAAGCTGAGTTTGAGAACTTGCCTCCAGGCAAACCAGTACCGACTCGCTTTCTCCGTTCACAACAAGATCTAAAAGCAAAGATGCTTGAGCGGCAGGCATTGGGTGATGACCAGTCTGCAAGTCAAGCTGGTTAGATCTTGCATGCATATTTGAAATTCTGTTAAAATGTGTCCTTAATGTATGTAGATTATAATTGAGTTTTGCTATTAGTGTTAACCCAGATGGTAACAACGTTAGGGAGAACACTGGCATCTTTCCCCTAATCCAAATACACAAGTTGCCTTCAGCAAGGGCATATGGGCAGTAACACTTTGCTGCAACAAAATCCTCCAGCTTTTAAGTGGAGCTTTTGGCGAAAATAGTATAATGCCCGTAAAATGGTTGTCATTACTAATTTTAACCCATCTGTAACTGCGCGATGCTGTGTTAGTGCGGTATTTGCTGCTAACGGATGTCTGTCTGTCCATCTGTCTGTCACCAGCCGGTACTGTATAAAAATGGTTAAACTTATGATCTCAAAAACAGCGCTGCATCATAGCCCAGGACTGTAGTAGGATCTCAAAAACAATGAAGCGTCATAGCCCAGGACTCTAGTTTTATGATACAAAAGATCTCGAAGAAATTCCGATGAGATCACCTCAATGGGGGTGCCAAATGCAAGTATGGTAGGTAAAAGTTGCCTTTTTTGACCGGACCAGAAGTCTCCAGCTCAGACGGCATGCTGCCAAAAATTTGTGTTTATCTGCCACAGTGGTCTGGGTCCATGACAGTGTGCTGGTGAAGGAATATGCGGTGTGGTAAACAAGTTTGGTGGTGGTTGAAGATTGTTGATCACAGTTATGGTCCACTTGATATCAACAAAGTTGGTTGTAGTGGAAGTCTGATGATCACACACATGGTTTACTTTGGCATTACATGTATTTGACATGTATGTGACTGCATATTCGTCTTTACTCCCTTGCATTTCACTAATCCTCCATGTGACTGCCCACGCCCACGATTCAACGGTCACACGTCGACATACTGGCACGTCATCAAATATATTTAATAATAATAATAATAATAATAATAACATCGCATGCTCACTGTGTGATAGTCAAGCCTACTGCAACGATGCATTTACAAAACTATGTAGGTAGCTTAATAAAAGTGACAGTTGCTGAAAGTGCTCCTTAGGCTGACATGCAATGTGCTTGCATTATTCATACAACCATAGGTCCACATTTCAACTGATACAGAGCATCGCACATGTATCTCGGCGATAGTGGAGCTTCTTTTCATAGAATGGAGCAGAATCAATGAGATGACATTATGTTTGTTGGAATTTGCCAGGTGGCAGCACCATCGGTGGCTATACTGAACGCTCTGGGGTGTGAATTATGCTATTCCCAATTGCCTTGTTATTATTATTATTATTATTATTATCATCGTCGTCATTATAATTCTCAGGCCACATCACAGGATTAAGTAGTTATGGCTTCCTACTGCTACACACAGAGTAGCTTGGTCGGTCTGTTGGTCACGTTCGTGAGCCCCAGAAAAACTGCTGAACCAATCAAGGGTTGCAGATGAAGGTTCATATTACCCCACGGGAAGGTGCAATTTTGGGAGTTGTTCACCTCGCCTCATTGGGCTGCGCATTGGGCCCATTTGAGGCCTCTGCGCTGATGGCAACATCACCCCGCAAAGAAGAAAGAAAGAAAGGCCCCGCCTCATTGAAAAGTACTGGGAGCATTGGCAGCAGTGTACGCAAAATCGGCTGAACCGATCGAGATGCCGTTTGGGGGCTAAGTCATGTGGGCCTGAGGAAGCATGTATTAGATGGGGATCAAGGTCGGATGAATCCAATCACAATGCGAACGGTGACAAGACGGCTTTGCAGCCTTTCGTCAAAATTGTTTGTTGTGAATGTGATTTGGCTGTGTGCTGTACTGCTGTGAACATTGTGTAGTGTACTTGGACACTGTTGTTGTAGCTAGCTTATGTGTATAATGTGTATGCTGTGTGAGTTGCAGTAGCTGAAGGCGGAGGTGACACTGTCGATGCCATTGATCCATATGCACTAATTGATCCTGTTGAAATTCTCTCTAAATTACCAGCAGATTTCTATGAAAAAATGGTTTGTTTTTGTTTGTTTTTTTTGTTTTTCCACAAAATTTGTTGTCTGCTTAGTGCATTGACAAATTAATTATGAATTCGACAATTTTTACTATTGTTTATGCGATTGAGGTTGATTACTACAATGGATGTATCATATTTAAGTTACATAACTAACAAATTGGTGTTATTTTGTTAATTACCATGCAACGCTATGCTAGTGCGGTGTATGCTGTCGTTGTGTGTCCATCCATTTGTCTGTTTGTCTGTCTGTCACAAGCCGGCACTGTACCAAAAGGGTTAGACTGGATGGACATATGCTGAGCTTTTCAACTGGACCACCAAAGGAGACATGTCACTGCCACTGATTACTGTTGGATTAGTGCCGATCTACAAAGATATGTCCGCCCCAATTTGGTCTATGGTGTAGTGATAGTGGTTCAGTATCTGTACCAAGATTGGTTCATTGTTGGTCATTATGGCAGTGTCCACACACACAGTCATGCACACTATTTTTATTCAAGTGACCTTCTTTTCTGGAGTTCCTACCTGGGGGGTGGCTGTTTGCACCAACCAGATCTTTGGGTATAATTGGAGAAGGTTTGTTTGATTGCCAGATGCTCTACCAACAGTGTCAAAGTCGTGGCAAGGTTCAGGCATTTAACATCTTTGTGGTTGTAAAATCTTGAACTTATATTTAGAATGAACTGTCACACAAAAGGCACATTTTAGATTTTTTATGTCGTGCAGGGCATTTTTATAACTAGTTTATGGTATGGCTTGTGATTCATGCCATTGTATTTTCCATTTTCCCTCGTTTGAAATGCGGGAAAATATGCTTAAATGCTGTATTTTCAGTTAAGTAATTGTAGTGTCATGTCGTGGCTTGCAGGAATCCAAAAAGTGGCAGGAGAGGAAAGAAGCATTAGATGCTTTGCTGAAGTTGGTTGAGGCACCAAAGCTAGAAAATGCTGATTATCATGAGCTCATCAGAATGCTGAAGAAGGTCTTTTTTACTATAAATATTTTCATTATTTTAACGTTTTACAGCGCGACACATTGAATGGTAGCAGGATGTATACTGAGTGATTTGTTCCATCTCTCATGGTATATGTTGTATTGATTTTTTCCATCTGTCACTGTCATACACAGAGGATGAGGAAGGCCGTAAAAGATGTAGGAAGAAAAGTGGGGTGGGTAGTTCATCAACATCAACGGTGCAAGATACTGTTGAAGAAGTGAATGAGATTTTGCTACCTTGGCAGTTTTATGTAGAGTAAATGACTGATCTGAAGACCGCCACACAAGGAGGATTGGCTTATATGATTACTGTTTTGGCAGTCTTGGTCAATAGTTTGTATGGAGACTAATGGAAATCTGGAAGAACAGACACATCAGCTTTAGAGTTGCAGTTTTAGTGAGGATTATTGGATCATGAAATGATAAAGTATATAACAAAGTGGTCAGGTCTCAAACGAGTTTGGAGAAGATGGACCTCATCAAAGGGTAATGTGACGTAGACTTCTAAGATTGGCCAGTACGTTTTATCAGTTGTTATCGCAAAGATAGTCTGTCATGTTTGTGAATGTGATTTATCATGTTTATGCTGTTTTAAATTGACAAGCTTTCTTGATTGCTTTTTCACATTCGTCTCTGTACTGTACTACACATATCTGTATCTGGAGTGCTTGAAATGTTTTGATGATGATGATGATGCTGATGATGTCCGGAATGGTGCAAGACGGCGTTATACCTTTATTAACTAGCACCTTGTTGATGACCTTGTGATCTTTGACCTTTTAGACTTATTGCAGTTTTTAGAGCGCGATGCAATGGCAGGTTTTCTTTGTCAGACTTGTAAGCTGTGTCAGAATGGCTGAGCATTGCTTCAGTGTGCATGTTTAATCGAGGTAAAGTGCTGGAATGTGTGGTGTAGGTTGTAAGCAAGGATGCCAACGTGCTGCTGGTTGGCATTGCGGTCAAGTGTATAGGTTTGCTTGCAGCTGGACTGCGAAAGAAGTTCTCAACCCATGCCGTTGGTGTATGTAATCCTTGCATTAATTGGAATAATTTGTCTCAGCTAGTTGTTACTTACTCGTTCAAGAATGGTTTCATATATGCAAATTATCTATTACCATCCATGTATCTGAAGTATTAACCATATGGATATACCACATTGTAGTCGACAAGCATGCGGTAATCCATCAAATCAGCTATTAACATAAGCAGTAAGTGTGCACAAAGAAATACGACAGAGGATATAAATACACACTGTTTTGTAGGCTTTTGCCTAGGCTAGTGGCCTGCCAGTGTATCACTAAGGCAGTTCATAAAGGAGCCCATACTTCCTAAAAGTGTTTCAACTGTAATAATAATAATAATAATAGCAACAACAACAACGACAATTCTGTATAATAGGCACATTATAACATAGTCCTGGGGTTGTGCATGGTGTCAGTGGTAATTACTGTCAGTATGTCTTTGCCATACTGGCATGCCCTAATTGATGATTATAATGTCTACAGTGGAATCTGTTGCTCGTTTATTTGTCTATGCATAGTTGCTTGTAATTGTGTGATTTCTTAGTATTTGATCAGTTTTCCATGTTACATGGCAGAAGTCATAATGTTGTAGTGACTGAAATTGTGAAATTTCATCACATGATACACAAACAGTTGAATGCCATTCTCCAGAGGTGACTGGTGTAAGTTGTTTTGTATGGCCAGATGCTGTGCCCTTCACATTCCAACCAACACAGTCATTCACTGGGCCACATTGATTTACGTAGGCTTCATATGATCAAGCACGACATTAATACTATTCCTTTACTGACATTACAAAAATCCTCGATCTTACACTCGGTCAAAATATACTAAATTTTATTTTAAAAATCAACTTATATGATCAACTATAATTTTTAAACAGGAACCTTACACAACTTATACTT
>Ga0209363_1000225_pt1 | contig 19760 bp, 15 predicted proteins | sample WorMetexBAHAMAS3_FD_187385 | JGI IMG/M metagenome (GOLD analysis project Ga0209363, IMG submission 187385) | Marine gutless worms symbiont microbial communities from Max Planck institute for Marine Microbiology, Germany - Inanidrilus exumae... | ecosystem: Host-associated > Annelida > Digestive... | reverse complement strand
CCCACCCACAGACCCCGCTACCGCGCCTCGGCGAAAATTTCTTTCATTTTTGCGATATCAACTTTTCATTGGTGTCAACGAAATGCGCGTAAAAAATATTACCGTTACTGTGTCGGTTAGGGTTAGTGTTACGATTAGGGTCAGTTTAGTTTTATTAGTGTGCATTACTGTGTCAGTTAGGGTTAGTGCTATGGTTTGGGTCAGTTTAGTTTGATTTGTTATCAGTAACAATGTTGGCGGCATCGAGTGTCGCCATCTGCCGAATATAGCCGGAACAATAGCCGAAGTTTAATAGTTCCGGTTGCCGGAGCAATAGCAATTTGGCTATTATTACGGTTGCCGTAATAATAGCGTATGCGGCAGATGTAGCTATAGTTCCGGTTGCCGGATCAATAGCCAGTTGGCTATTTCTACGGTGACCGGATCAATATCACCTGCCATCTGGCAATTGTTGACAATATACAATTTTAGCATGCGGCTGATATCGCCGACCTAAAAACCCATTAAGGTGCAAACAACACATTTACATAAGTACATTATCGATGGATGTCATGATTGGAACAAATGGGGATGGTGTAAATGTTGTGTGAACAGAACCAGTGAATCTTCCTCCACAACTTCAGGAGGGAGAGCATTCCAGGCTCGGATGGTCCTTGGAAGGAATGCATATTTGAAGGCATCATCAACTTTAGGCTGAAAGCACTGGAACGGTTTGGAGTATCTACGTATTATTGGTTGGTAGCATGGCATGGGATGATACTCCAGTGGAAACTTGACCTGTCCATTAGTAATTGTGTATAGCATGGACTGACTTTGGTGGACTCTGCGAGTCGGCGGTGACTCCCATTCTAGACCATTCATTAGAGCAGATGCTGAGGTGATCGGTTTATCATGCCGGTATGGTACATTCTTGATGAATCTAGCAGCTTTGAGTCATTCCTAGCTTGTCAATATATTTTTGCTGGTGTGGATCCCAGATGCTGGAGCAATATTCGTGCGTAGGACGAACAGTGGCTTTGTAAATTCATCCTAGAGCAATTCTGGCCTTTTTACATTTTTATCTGTGACCTGCTTAGTATCTTCAGTAGGTTTATTGACTTATGAATGAGCTGTTCTATGTATTCTCTTCGTCTGTACTGTACTTCATTATAGGCTCAGAGAGCCTATAATGGAAATACTCTAGGGAAAAAACGTGTTCACACGTTCCGCTATGACTCTGCCAAAACTGAACCAATTTGGATGAAATCTGGACATTGTTGGGGGCTGGTCCTCGCAGATTTTGGGCGTGATCCAAGCAGTAACGACAGTTTTAGAGGCAGCCAAAATTTTGCTTTTTTGGTCAGGTAAATAACGCACGATTCAGCTGATGTTCCGTCAGCAACATCTAATGAAATTTGAGCACAACAACGTCGATCTGTGTCACCAGGTAAGCTTTTGAAACAGAATTTTGAAAATTTTGACGTAAGGGGTCATTTTTTCAAAAAACGCAAAAACTACTCAACAAATTTCTTGCGACTTCAGGCCGCCATAACGCTTCAATGATTACAGATCGCCCAAAACTCACTACCAAAATAGCCTCTGCGGGTTGTCTAGTTTCCATTTTACCATTAAAATCAATTCAAAATCATTCCTCAGGGCTGTACGCCATGTACAGTGAATGTGCTTCCACATTTTTCGCATATGTTGCATGTGTGTGCATGCCAACAATTTATGGCAGCTATAGTATATCGATTCATTTGTATTCACTAGATGGCGCCATGAGCTACATATAACGATTGTGGCTTGGCTGCCCGTCCATCTGCCTCTGTCCGTCCGCCTGCCGTCCCGCCCTAAGTCATGCCATCCGCCGTAAGCCATGCCCCTGGCCAATCAACTTCGCCCACCGACAGATTGTTAGATATAGATACCATTGATTGTTTCGGTGACATTTATCATTTATGTCTAAACAGGTAGAATGCAGAACAACATGAATGTGGATGAAATCCGGAATAAGCTGCCAAGTATGGTGTATTGCTGGGGTAATATGACACACGGCCAACTGGGTCTTGGAGGTATTGAAGAAGAACAGATCTGTGAAGCTCGGGAACTGACTGCACTTACTGACAAACACATAACTGATGTTGCCTGTGGAGTTTATCATACCATGTTCATGCTGAAAAATGGCGTGATTTACAGCTGTGGCAACAACGACTGTGGTCAGCTAGGTCATGACAAGGCACGTAGCAGACCAGGTGTGTTTCACTAATTACGTCAGCCAGTCAATTCACAGTATTCTGTATGTCGCACAAATGGTGATGTTATCATTTCAGATTGTTGCAACTTGAATTAGGCTTATCAGTCTTGATACTATGTTATTAGGTCGACTCTTCCACAAAGTCGACCTAATTAAGCCGGTCTCAAATGTTTGTCCTTCCATCCACCTGTCCGTGCGTATGTACGTGCGTACATCTGTCCGCCCTCAAAAAGTTTATTGTATTAAAATGAAATTCGGCATGTAGGTAGAGGTCGATGAGTGATGCAGGACAGTATGCAGTATGACCCAATCCAAAGTCAAGGTCAAGGTCACGAGCCCTTCAATGTTGAAAATCTGTCCATTTTCAAAAGATATCTCCTCTGCCATTTACAATGGGAGCTCGCAACTGACCACTGATTCTTAAATTAGAGCACAATGTCTATATTTGATCAGGCCGGATTTTTGATATTTGGCAGACAAAAAATGTATCGCCGATGTGGGAATCAGCAGACTCGGTTACTCATATTGGCGATTAGTCGCTGGTTACGTGTGTTAGGTGCTGCAGTACGGCATTTTCCGTCGATATTATGTAACCGCTGAGCGGCGCTGATGGCCCGAGTGAGTCGGAGTAGATATCGGCCAGTCAGTGACAGAGTGCCGTCATTAGGGCTTGCCTCGATCAGCTTCTGATGAGGATCAGATCGTTGACAATACTGTGCGATCACATTCGATCGAAAACAAGACTGATCGTGATCAAGCAGCTAATTGCTAAGCTATGGATAATTAACGTCAGTCTGCACAGCCGCGTTGGACTGTCTGGGTATCATTTGCCACTGCCGCTGCACAGCGCTTAACACCACATGGAGGAGGGGGTAAGGTGGGGAGTAGCGAGTCAGTTGTAGCAGCAAGTGTTGGCGAGTATATGACATCAAAGTGCAGCCAGCTCCTCCCTCCCCCCACCTGGCGGCCGACCGTCTGTCCACACTGGTGTCACACTGCCAGCACAATGGCCCACTCAGGCAGCTTGGCATACTGTCTACACTAGGTGGTGACGCTGATCGTGATCAGTGATCGCGATCAGCTGTTGATGACGTCACGGTCATCGATCATTTTGTTAAGTGATCGAGGCAAGCCCTAGCCGTCATGCTGTCTACCACACGTGAATAGCATGAGCTTCAATTTCGTGTAACAACGGTTACGTCTGACACCTGGCTGTCGTAGTGTCCTTCCCGACGCTGCCTGCCGGAAGACCACCCACATCGCTGACCACCACAGCGGTCGGTAGCGTGGGTGGGTGTCCGTGGCGGCTGGCGCGGATCTGACTTTGATGTTGTTGCACGCTGCTGTTCAGTCAAGAGTTGTGCCGACAAAAATGTTTTTATTATTTCAGTTTTGTTTCTGTGTTCACACGTTATTTATGCTGTGGTCTGCACATGTGAAACAAGCTGTTTTACTTACAGCATTGTATGAGGCATGGCGTCACGTGACTCAGTAGTCGATAATAATTGGGTAAGTGCAACTGACTGATGTCACAGTTACGATAGGATAATATGTACTTTATGGAACTGGCGAAACATTTTTTGGGTGGCTGCTTGTACGGAGCGTACAGCCCAGGGAAAGAGTTTGAGTTGATTCTAACCGTAAAAATGGAAACTAGACATTCCATAGAGGGATCACTTGGAAGTGAATTTGTGGTGATGTGTTATCTGCAATCATTGTGTAGTTATGACGGTTTGAAGTCGCAAGACCTGAAAACTTTGTGAGCATTTTTCGGAAAAACGACCCCTTATGGTAAAATTTTCAAAATTCTGTTCCAAAAGTTTTCACCGCCTCACCAATCGATGTTGTGTTGAAATGTTGTAAAATTTGTCCGATGGGAAATCGTTAATATCATGCATTATTTACCAGATAAAAAACACAATTTTGGCTGCCTCTTAAACTGTCGCTATTGCGTGGATTTCGCCAAAATCTGCCAGGTCCAGCCGTAACATTTGGCTCACACTGTTCCAGATTTTATCCAAATCGGTTCACTTTTGGCCGAGTTATAGCCGAATGCGTGAACACTGTTCTTTTTTCTCGTAAAGCAGGCAAATAATGACACCCTTCTGTCTGTCATTGGTGAATGAAGAAAGGATGGTGTCAATGAATGATTCTGCTTATTGGTATCAGGAAAGGCATTTCACACCTATGACCACTCAGAATCAAACGGACAAATGGCTAAACCATGTTTCACCTGCAAAGCGGGTTATAAACTGATGAATGTATTTGTGTGTGTTTCTGTAATGTATTGGATCTTCATGTATAAAAAGTGAAGCATAATAGCCACTGTGTTTGCTTTGTAATTGCAGAGAGAATAGATGGATTGGAAACACAAGTAGTGTCCATTGTTGCATCTGGTGAAATGCACAGTGTTGCTGTCAACGATGCTGGTCGCATCTTCACGTGGGGTGATAATCATTTCTCTCAGCTTGGCCGACAAACACCATCTGAAGTTATTTCCTCTGTTCCTAAGTCAGTTGTCTTATTGCTAATGGCTATAAATGGTAAAACTGGCCAGTTTACAACCAGGTGTAAGGGCAACAGAGTCATAGCTCTAAAACAGCAAAAATCACTTTGGTAGGACTCCACCTAGAACGTTAAAGATGATATGCAATGATTTTTTGGTTGTTAAAGTAAATTACCCTTAGTATGTCTTTAATATAAGCAAATCTATTTGAATATTAAGGAACATCCAAAAATTAGGTAATTTTAGAAAAAGCGCCAGAAAGTGTGCAACCGATGATTTGTTTACTTTTGCAAGTGATGATGTCATACCAGGAAAACAAACAAGGGAACAGGCTATTGGAGTGTTGAGTGAAACATTACAAAACATATAGGCATAACGACGTAGTAATAGGTCCTTAAAACATAAACTGGTAAAATAAATAACTTCTTATCTGATCTCATTAACGCATAACAACGCAAACAAAACAAGCATATCCTGGTATGACCTCACACATGATGGAAATAGCCAAAGAATAACTATACCAAAAAGACCAATAAACTTGTACTTTTTAGCATTTTACGGCATAATTTATCAAAATTTGTTACACAGACGGTTTATATTGCAGTAAGCAGCTAGAAACTACTTTTAATCTGTTTGGTAAAAAATCGTTGCATATCACCTTTAAGCACTCCCTTACCAGTGAAATCATGTGGCAGTTGATGGTTCTGTGCTCTACTGGTATTGCTAGAATGGCCATTTTTTCCGCACTACAGTCGCATATACAGCAGCTATGACTTTGTTGATAAAGGCGTGCTTAATGTTCTAGGTGGAGTCCTACCAAAGTGAAATCATAAAATTTGTTTGACGCGAAATTGTTGAAATCGTGCATTATTTACCTCACCCAAAAATTTCAGCTGTTTCTTAAACTGTTGCTACTGCACGGATTGCGCCCAAAATCTGCCAGGGCCAGGCCTCAACATTAGACTCACACTTTTCAGATTTCATCCAAATCGGTTAACTTTTGGCGTAGTTATAGCCGAATGCACGAACACCATTTTTTTGCCCCGTAGAGTATTTCCATGATTCGTCCGAAGCGCTGCTTCACTTCGGGCGAATAAAAACTGCAGTTTATACACACTGTCAATGGCGATGGATCGAAAACTGCAAAATCATAAAAAAGGCAATATTAACCACACTACATTATATTTACGTGCGCTCAGAAGCTGACAAAATGGCCAGCTTGGTAGTCTAGGACATGGCACAGAAACAAAAAAATTAAGGAAAACTTAAAAACAAAAACCGATTAGCTCAGAAGAAACGGTAACATTGACATTTAGGTGATGTTAATGATGCCTTTTTATGATTGTTGCGGTTTTTGATCCATCACCATTAACAGTTTTTTAAACATTTATCTATTGTAATTGCCTAAATGTTTGCTGCATATAACATCCGTCAACAATATCACTGTCTAAACTGACTTCTGTGTGCAATCATGCAACTAGAGCAGGACATTGCATGACAGAATGTATGTTGTGCTTTATTTCATTGGCAGCAGCATAGGCTCTTTAATTGCCCAATGAATTTTTATGCTGTCCAAAATAATGAGGCATTTTTATCATATATGCCTATGTCAGCAGCTACTGGTACAGGCTTAAGTAGTCAGCACATTTGCCAGATTGACACGTTCATTGAACATTCCAGGCATATGCACATGCACAGTGGGCAAATAAGCAGCATATTTAATGGAGTAGGAACTACAGGTTGGTCACATTTTGTGGCATTTAGAACTATTTTTGTGCATAAAAAGCCACTGAAAGTTGGTCACTGTATGGTACAGCTGAAATTGCTAAAAAAATCAAGAAGAAGTTCCATCCTTTAGATGGGAGCTTGATATTTTTGAGCCCTTGAATGAGAAAGTGTTTAATGTTTAACTGCTTTATTGTTGCTGAGTCAGATTTTCAGCGAACACAGTGACTGTATGCAAATGTTTAGTCTCTGTCAATAATGTTTCTGTATTATAGTGTTATAGATTCTGAACATAGAAGTGTTATAGCATAATGACTAATAAAGGCAAATCCGTTTGTGATAATTAAGATAATATACAGTACTTGACTTTCCTTTATTTGGTATAGCAAGCTGTCCTGTAACTTTGACTGTTTTTATGTCATGACATAGCATGGAATAACTGTGAACATTTGTTGAAGGGGTCACATAAAACATTTGACAGTTACTGTGTATGTATGAAGTCCTGTCTGTGAATTGTTGAACTTCCACACTAAAATATATATGACACATTCCATGATAGCACTTTTTTGCCAATGAAACAGTAAGCACTACATCTATAACTATATTTGGCATCTAGTAGTATATGCATGGTGACTAAAACCTAATGATTCAGTATTTTCCATTTTGTAATCATTCATTTTTGTTTTGCAGAATAGTCAGAGAACTGAATTTATACAACGTTATTCAAGTTGCATGTGGATATCGTCATACACTGGCACTTACTGATGGTTTGTTTTATAGAAATCATAAAATTTTTCTATTGTTAAATTTTTACATTGTTACATGCTTTTTGCAGTTTCAAAGTGTTTTGATACATTTTTGTGTTCACAAAGTTATTGTTTATTGTCAGGGCTTCATACAGGCTCTGGGGCTGTAATGACCTATTTTGTGTCACGTGGGATGTAAAACCTTAACTCAGTCAATCAATCCATCTGCTCAAGGCTGCTTTGTTGCTTCAGAAAAGATTAGACTGATGTCATTCATACGATTGCAAGAGTTCACCTGGTTTATTTGTCAATTGCAGACTCAGTACCAGGCAGCAACCAACCTCAAACTAAGTTATCAGCAACTTGAGCTGTGAGTCTGCCTGTCGGCCTCCACCTTCCACACCCGCACCAGTTATTATCATTCATGGTGAAAGTTAATAGTCGTTTTACTGTATGATGAATACTGAATGGCTGAGTTGGCCAAGCACTGCAGTAAGGTTGTATGGCTCATGCCCAAGGCCATATATCGCAGTGGGTATCGTGATAAACACAACTGCTTTGGTGGAATTCGATTTTGGTATTTCTCAACATTGAAGTCAATCATGCTGATGCTAGATCGTTGAGACCTGCATATCAATGTATTCTAAACTGGTATGTGTTGATATTTGTGTGTTTAGTGGGCCATCTGTTCTCATGGGGTTGTAATAGCACAGGACAGCTCGGTATTGGATTGCCTCTGATCTCAAACACAGACGTTTCCGTCGGTGGTGGACGTGCAGTCAGTTCACCACTGGTTCACTCTGTGGACAGTGTGCGAGGTGTTGCCATTGCTCACATTGCCGCTGGCAGTCAGCATAGCACGGCATTGAGCATCTCGGGTGCTCTTTTCACGTGGGGCTTTAATCGGTAGGCTTCGATACTTGCTGTCTGTCTGCTGCATAATGTATTTTGTCTGTTCTAGCAGAGTACATATTAGAAGTACACGTGTCGTACTGGCCATTCTACTATTCCATGCTACTATTCCATTCTGCTGTTCCATGGAAAGTGCGGTGTATGCTGTCGAGATGTGTCTGTCTGTCCATTTCTCTGTTTGTTTTGTCATATTTGCATACTGTATTGAAACAGCTGAGCCATTATCACGTTGCAGTACTGCATGGTAGCACAGAGGCTCTAGTTTACTGACACCAAACTGGTAACAGATATGTTTGGGGAATCCCTATCGTTGGCTGCATTGAATGGACGGGTTGTTGAAGTGTAGTATTTCACGCAAAGCTATCGCATAATCCGTACAAGATGGAGACAAAATTTGTATGAAACACTAATAGGAGCTTACACACTGCCCAGTGTGGTACCAGTTAACCTCGGTTGACCCTTAACCACCCATTGTTAGGTAGATACTTTGACGGAGTCGACCTAATAAAGCCGGTCTCAAATTTCCGTCCGTCTGTGCATACGTACGTACGTGCATATGTTCATCTGTCCACAAAAAGTTTTTTCTATTTCAATGAAATTCGGCATGCAGATAGAGGTCGATGAGTGATGCATGACAGTGTACAGTATGACCCGATCCGACCCGATCCAAGGTCAATGTCACGAGCCCTTCAGAGTTGGAAATCCAGCCATTTTCAATAACTGTCTCCTCCGCAATGGGCCGGATTTTTTTATATTTGGCCTAGATTTTGTGTCATGTGACTTTGAAGTTGGCAGAAACGTCATTTCTGGAGTCGACCGTCAGTCCCATGTGGGGCTAATTTATTATTTTTTACCTTTTTCTGTGTTTGCAATGGATGGCGCTAGCTATCTCAGATTTGACGTACAAACTGACTATGGTGAATACTATCCAACGATGATAGCCTCCAGAAGGGCATGATCTGGGTCGCGTGATATCTTTTTTAATTTCCGGACCCCTTCCGATCTTTAGAATGAGTGAAGGTAGGAACTTGAGATTCGGTACATGGATTGACCATTGCAGGTATTACCCCACTGGTGATAAATTTTTCCAAAGCACACTGTTATGCGGTCTCTTGATGAGAGATGTCTAAATGAACATGAGGTAGCTAGTGTGTCTGTTCATTGTACTTTTTCAGCTGCTTATCCTCTAAGGCGATACCAAAACTTCACATTTTCTTTAACCCTATCCAACCGTGCCTTCCTCAGACGTTCTCCTTGTCTCAGTCAATTTACATCCGTCGTTGTACAACATTTGATCTAATCAATGTCGTCTTTATGTTCCACGTGTCCAGTTCTTCTCAGTCTCTGCTCCAGACTGACTGGTTCGAGTATCAGCAGTTCTGAGCTCTGTGTATGAGAATGCATAGCTATTGGCATCACAGAGCTAACATGGGTGTGTCGATGAGTGATGGTAATTTTACTAGCTTAGATTTGTTTTGTACTTATTATAGGCATGTGCATGTTACATTTAATCGCACAAGTAATTGTTAAGATTTGTAACAGTTAAAATTTCTTAAGTCCTTTAAATTTGATTAAGGGCCATTCATCAGCTTTTATTGTTTTCCTAATTTATTGCTTAGGCAAATGTTTGGTTTTAGTGTTATGTTATATTGAATTGTTGATGCTGTCTTTTGTACATTGCAGATACGGTCAGCTGGGTGTTGGAGATGATAAAGGTTGGTACATCATTAAGTGTAGCCACATTTTGTGTTTAAGTGTAAATGTGATTGTTACTATGTTAAGTAAAATAACGTTGTGGATTTGTGGTTAAGGTGGTGAAGTCTGGCCTGGAAGGTTTGTTTATTTTCTGCTTATATCTCTGTGTGAGTCATTGTTGGGTGCAGGAAGGTCATATGTCTGCAGTTACTGTCAGTTGCAGCAAATGTCCGTATGCATAGGTTTTATACGGTGCTGTATTAATCGCAAACAGAAGTCAAAGAGGCACTGAGAAATTTCACGATTTATGGGAAAAATTACCAAAACGCAGCCCTTGAGTAGGATCATTTAAAGGTGTTGTTCCATACCTTTTCCAGACTTGCATTTATATTACGAGTTATTGATGTTGTCAGCCAGGGCATCTGTCAGAATTGCTGCATTGGTTCAGAGAAGTCTGAGTTTACAGATGCATTTATGCAGCCCTTCAAACAAGGGAGTACGCAGTAATAGAAGGAATCTTCTTTAATCATGTAATTATCATTACACTCACAGTCAGTACAATGAGAAAATATGCGTGTTCTGTCACAGATCGGCCATATCCCACTCTGTGCCGTGCACTGCGGTCTCATAAAGTGAAGTACGTGGCCTGTGGTGAAGATCACACTGCCGTTCTTACTCACGTATGATATTTGCTTACTTATTACTTATCAGTGCACGTGCGATTTTGGCTGAAAGAAATTAATTACTAAACTGGATATTTTAATTCTACTAGCTTGTGTTTTGCAGTTTACTGAGAACCTGAGACTGTTGTTAACAGTTGTTTTGTGGAAATGTCGAACTGGCTTGAAAAATAAACGATCTTTTGTCGATTATATCCTACTAGGACAAGTCACTTGTGGTCACTTAGGTCGTATGTATGAAAGTGAGTGCACTTGTGGTTATTAGTTGGCTGGTGTGAGAAGACAGCCGTTCGAGAACGATGGATGTTTTTTTGGCAATACATTTCTTCTTGCACATGTCACATTATCTCTTTTCTGTGTATTCATTACTTTGATCATCCATCACTCTTTCACTTGTTTACTCCTGGCTGAAAAATGCAACTGTTTCACAAATCTTTCTGCCATAGACTCTGTCTTTACAGGCTAGGATTCATACCACAGCTTCTGTTTGGTTTTTCTTTGTAGTTATTACTCGTTATTTTTTTCTGTTTTATGGTTCCATGCAATAGACTAAGCGGATCAATTAGCTTTTTGTGCATGCATTTTATTGATCACAATGCAGCACATTAGAGGTTATTGATTATGCACTCCATTAATCTACAGTTGACTTTGACATCATAAATATAAAAGCAGCAGCAAATTGTTAAGTATGCAAATTCACAATGGTTTTGTTGCTGTTATGTGTGGTTACGTTGTTGAATGCTTATTTAACATCGTATTGCCGTGCTGTTTCTGCTGTCATGCATTTCTTGTATTTTATTTGATCCTCACAAGAAGAGTAAATTCAGTGGGTTGACCCAGTGTCTGATTGTACTGCTGTAGGATGGTGGTGTGTTTACATTTGGTGCTGGCATGTACGGCCAACTTGGTCACAACTCAAACCAGTGTGAGACTCTGCCACGCAAAGTGTTTGAGCTAATGGGTTCTGAAGCTACATTGCTGACCTGTGGCCGGTTAGTATAACTGCATCTTTACAGTTGCACTTGTTTCTGCTTATTGTAACTGTATTATGCTGTTTTTGATGGTGATCATTGTGCATCAGTCAAGGCATAGTGTCAGTTTTTATGTCAGTTTTTCTATGTTGCCTTTTCTTCCCCATTATACACTAGATACTTATATACAAGGGAATCAATGTCCCTGCATGATCCAAACTTGAACCTTTGCCACCTCTGTTATAACAGTCATTTTGAAGGTGAACCTCAGTTAGCCAGTCCCCCAAGGTTTTTCAATACTTGTTTTGGAAGAGAACCTTTGAGTGGCATAGGTTTTATAGGGGCTTGACGCACTTCCTGTAACCCATCCAACAGTGTGAAAGATGGACCATTAAGTGAAAAACAGGAGTAGAAAATAGAGATCAGTGTCACCTTTGTCCATCTAATTGGCTTGGGAAGGATTTGGCTTATCCTATGTGTGTCCATGTATGTTACTTTGGCGTATTGTGGCTGAATGCCTAAATGGATCAAGTTGGATTTTGGTACAAGATTTACATGTATTAAATGGAGGTAAGGCACTGGACCTAGGATAACTTCAGCCAGAAATCCACAGCCGTTGCTTTACTTATAGATCATGAACCCCAAAGTGGATGGTTTATTGTATTTATACACTGTTTAATATTTTTGTTTTGATGCCAACTGTAAGTAAGGTTAAGGTCTGGACCATTGTAAAGCATAGTGCCCATGCAGTTGGCAGTATATCCACATGGACGAAGTACACTTTGCTTTGTCATCCCAGCTGCTATCGAGCTCTTGTTTGCTATGGTATTACGTTTTGTGTAATGATGTGATGTTTTAGGAGGCACACGGTAGCTTACGTTGCATCGTCTTGCAGACTGTACACATTTGGTCTTGGCGGCAATGGTCAGCTTGGAATTGGCTCTAGGACCAATCGCCTTAGTCCGACACTTGTACCTAGCATCTCAGGTGTCGGTGAAACGACGGGTAATGCTGTTACACTTGTCAGTGCATACGCTGGAGGTGACCAGTGCATAGCTCTTATGGCAAAGGTTTGCGGGCATTCTCTATTGTTGCACCGTTAATATTTTCATTTGTGTACTCTGCATGGTTGATGTTATTAGACTGTAATATAGTTTAGACACTTTGTGTAGTAAATAGTATCGACAGATGATTTTAAAACAACTCCTGCCCGATGCGAACCCTGTGGGCTATAAAAATCGACCTAATCCCATTTCAGGCCAGATTTTGTGCAGGGAAATCAAACACAGCTGTCGTTTTTAATGCTTAATTTGTATCGTAAGATCTTTTGGTTTATTGGTACATATCTGTTTTTGATGTGCTAAGTTTTGTTTCTTCAGTACCATGTTTAGTAATTGACTGGTAGAAGTGTCTCAGAAATGACCTATTTTGTGTTGAATGGGGCATAAAACCTTATCTCAGTCAGTTTATTCAATTCTGTGTCTTAATGGTTAAGGCAGTGGACTTGTAATAAGTTGCTATTGAGATCAGTTTTAGTGTCGGACTATCATCAGGATTGTTTTCTTACTCTTGTATTTAGGCAAAGGTCTAGCATCACAGATGGATGGACACATCTGAGCTGTTGAATAAGCTTAAGAGCACAGTCTGATGCTTTTTCTAGGACATGCATTTATATTGTGCAGCTGTTTGCACATCGAGATTGCTCTTGCATGACATTTGGTGCTTTGCAGAATAATGACAAAGTGGCTGTCAACCATGTCACACGTGACTTCCGAGTTCGCCTACCCAGAAGTCAAATCATAAGGCTGACGAAGGGCACGGTGGAGGAATATGATAAGATGTGTCATGTAAAGAAGCCGTCATCGGAACTGCAGGCGTATGTAATTGTATTCTGTACACATTGTGACAGTCAGGTAGTGTGGCACTTTTGCACAGTATGGACTAGCAGTCTAGAGCTTGCGGGTTTAGTCCCCAGCCATTTCACTGTCAGCAACCCTAGTCAAGTTTTTCACACACGTGCTTCTGTTCACTAAGCAGTATAAATTGGTACCAGCAAAGATGGTGATGCTGTAAAGCCAGAAAGATAACTGCAGGCCTGGCGGAAAGTACTGCTGCTGGATTTGTGAGTAACATCACTTGTTACATGTACGAGATGGCCCTATGTATGTATGGGCCCGGAGCTGATCCTGGTGTACAGGCAGTCTTTGTCTTGGAAACTGGAGATCATCACTGGTTCCTACATCCTTATGACTGTGGATACCTTTACCTTTGCATAGTGAATGTGGGATGCTTGATACATGAACCCTTTGAATACCAGTATTGAAAATACCTTTTGCATTGTGATCTTTTTACGTGCAGTCTATAGCTTTTGGACTTACCTTCTACAGGATGTATAATATATATTAATTACTGTTGCGTTCAACTTGTTTTAGGTGTTACGCTTTGTAAAAAATACATGCAATGTTGGCACCACTGGCTGACTCAGAGAAACGGATAAATTTGTGTAATGTGTATGTTCACATTTGCAATCAAATATTCTGAGTATGTTGGATTGTTGCGGTGGAACTGTTATTTTATTGTGTTCATTGCAGTCAGATTGAGAAAGTGTTTTCGTCGTTGTCTTGTTTAAATGCTTCGTTTCTTGCTCAGTAAGTATCATTCATTGTATCATTTTTTATTCCGTTAATTTTGTGCACAAGCTGCCTGAAATAAGTCCACAATATTTATGCATTGCATTGGATAAAGGAAGTTTAACAAACAAACGTTTGTGTAGATCCGTCTGCTATAGAATGTTAACTAAAAAGGTAAAGTTCTCCCATACTCGTTACCGAGCGTTGGGCCCTGAGCTGATCTTGTTGTACAGGCAGTCAGCCCGCATGTGACTTGAAGCCATCCACACGTCGGTAGGCTGCCATTACTTTTCGCTAGGCCTGCGGTTACCTTCCCAGCCGAAGAGCGTCACCACCCATCGGCCTTACCAAATTATACTGCTTTGTGACAGAGAGGCATATGTGTGTGAGCAGCTTGCCCAAGGCTGTTACCTGGAAGCGGACTGGCCGAGATTCGAACCCGCGACCTTTAGGATTGCGAGCGAATGCTCTATCGTTAAGCCACACAGGCCACTTAGGATGTCAACTGCAGACCGGTAAATCGGATTGTGTTTGAACCCTGGATTCAGATCGCCAAAGCCGCTTATTTAAAAAATTAAGTTAATTAATGGCGATTGGTGGCATCACTTGGCTGATGATGTTGCTGTTTGGTGGCTGACAGAAAGTGGCTTGTAAAGGCACATGACTGCAACAACTGTGTGTGAATAGTATGTCCTACATACATTAGTGCTTTTTTTAGTAGTGTTGACTGTTTGTTGTGTAGGGGTGATTTGCATTATTACTGCAGCAGCCGAAATCATGGAGTTTCTGTTAGTGAAGCTGAGGAAATATTTGAGATAATCAGCAAACTGAAAAACTCCTATATCAAACGGATTGTAAGCTGCTGCTTGTTGCTCTGTCAGCCCTTGTGGACAGATTGGCTGCAGAATGTACTTATGCTTAAATGGGATGGTAATCGTGGCTTGTAAAATTTGCAGGCGTTTAGCATTGTGCCTCAATAGTCATCACATTTTTGAGTGTGCAGAATCCAGTGCTTCGCATGGCCAATATATGTTGGTTCATTTGAAACAACTTATATTTTTATTTATTTTTATTTTTAGTGTGGACTTTTGTAACTTTTTGACATAAAGCCTTGGTAGTTTTACACACAGTGCTTTGCAGTTGTCCCAAGGTAAGATAGATAAGGACTATGTTTAACAGCACCCAGCAGTTAATGTCTTCTGTATGACTGTGTATGCCAAACACATGAAATGGAAGCATGTTAATGTATTCATATTCACTAAGTGGCAAAGCCGATGTGCAGTTAGATAATTTTGTAGATTGCAAATGCTTTGGAGAGGACGCTGATACCAAGCTTGCAAGCATCATCGCCACCTGACGTCGAGGCTTTGCGGATATTTCTAACGATGCCGTGTTTTCATTTCTTCAATGATCCGGAATTCTATGCCTCCATCATTTGTCCATTTTCCAACGCCATTCTTCACACACTTCACAAAAATGCCAGAAAGGTGCTGGGTTAGTAAATCCGGGTTTAATTTTTTACCAGTACGACGCTGTGCTAGCTGTGGCCCTCTGTCTATCTGTTTCTCTCTTTCCGTTACACGCCAGTATTATGTCAAAAGAGCTGAATAGATTGAGCTCATGTTTGACGTAGAGGCCGCCCTTGGCTTATCCTACATTGCAATGGAAGGGAATTTGCGTATCTCCAAAAATAAGGGTACTTTCCTCTAGAACTTTACTCTAGATGTATAAAAATTTTGCAACTGCGTTGCAGCCATCGAAAACGTCATCAACTTAGGTGGATGGTGAGTGTGAATTTTGTGATAAACTGACGATGGTTGTCAGTCACCAGCTTATCACACTGAGCTTTGTGTACAACATGTTGGACATAATGTAGCATGTCATGCTGGTCTGTCTGTGGCGGTGACTTGTCTGTTAACGAGATGTTGATGTATGACAGCCGATTGCTGTTGTTTTTGTCTTTCGATGATTCGATTAATGTATCATTTGGCCAGTTTACTCGCTGGTTCATAATGCTGTTCGGTTTATGCTGTCTGCCTGTGAACACATTGTTCTGTTACTGAACACTGTCACCAATATTGATAGTGCATTGACAAATTCAGATGTTTGTCAGAGGTACGTGGAATACGTTTGTTGTGTAGAGTCCTGGTGGACACTGCTTGGCAGTGAATACTTGCTCAGACTCGTACAGGTGTGTACCTCACGTGTACAGTATGTAACAAAATTATGATCAGTTTTTGATCAGTGTAAATTATGGAATGGGGAGGCGGTGTAAGTTACACTGTTGAGAAGTAGCATCTATTTCTAACCCAAATGTGCTAGCTGTGATCAGCAAGGGCATGTGTGCAGTAAAATATTTGTTGCAACAAAAATTTTTCTTAAATGTGAGTACTGGCTAACAAAGGTTGACGTGTTTAATTGCCATAAATGGTTGTGAGTTTTGAATGATGCAAGTATGTAATTAGGCCAGGATATATTACACTTTATTGTATATTGCACTAGATTTTTTAGACATCGGTAATGTCTGGGAGGTAAGTGTTCTCATTTCAAGTTGTATGCTTGTGTTGTTTGCAAGCTGAGGAGACTTCAAGTTGTCTTTGTGTGATATTTGTAAGGCGGAGCAGTTAGCATTAACTGTTATGTTTTGTCATAGATCTACAAAAGAGTGCTACTACATATTTTAAATGAACCTGTCTCAACCACTGAAATGAGGGTATGTGTGGTATTGACATATTTCATATTTGAATGTCTGTCGTCTTTTTTGTTTGAATTGTGAAAAATTCTGCTTATGTATATCTTTGAATCTCCACAACTAAACAAGATCGCTGTACAGATTTTCCGATTTCTTTCAATGAGTGTATATTTTGTTGCAATACTGTTAAGTGTTTATTAAGGACATGGCTGTTTGGTTTTAGAATCAGAGTGGAAATTTGTTTACGTCAGTTATGCGGAAAGATATTAAATCTAGCATAATGTAGGAATTTTTTTTCTACATAAAAATGCACGTTTAAGTAAGCGAAACTGAGCAAAATAAACATTGCAGGCTATCAAATGATCAAATTTGCATATTTAAAAAAATTTATTAAAATATATTAACAAACAAACACACTACTTAACGACCAGCCCATTTAATGATTGAAGTAGGTGTTCTATAAATATAATGCAGTCAATGTGGGCTACATGTAACATGTATACGAGAAAATTCTTACAAACACAGTGAGTAGCATGTATGAAAAATCACAAAACTTGTGTATGACAGAAATTTTTGTGTATATACATTTATAATAGTGAACAGCAGCCCAGTACTTGTGAGTAAAATTTTTTTTAAAACTCTCTGTCCAGACAACAATAATGACCAGTGTTATTACATGTTTTAAAAGAGAAATGGCAAGGCTGTGCATGTGCTTTGTGCAGGCAAAGGCTCAGCGCAGTGGCATATATACATGTTGTGAGATGCTCAAGAAGTTGCATTCGGTTAGGTTCGCTCACTTTGCATTGTGTTTTTGCTCTTACAAATGCAATGGGTTGCGCATATGCTGCAGATCACTATTGAACTGAGTTTAAAGTCAAAGTTAAGACCAGTCGTTGGTTTTAAACCGAACTTGTATTGTGCATTTAGATATAGTGTTGGTTGCTCTGTTAAAATTCTGATCTTTAACATTGGTTTGAAACTGAGTCAACTTTTTTTTCAAATGGTGATGACAAGATGACAGTTCTTTATGTTTAGTGTCATGGCAGCTGGCTTTAAAACTAATTTTTAAATTCATGCATTGTACTCCACTGGCATTTTGTTCCTTAGTTTATTGGTTTATTTAGAGACAAGTGAATAGACAGAAGTTGCAATTGTCATCTGCAGTTTCATTATCATAGTTGCTATTTATGAGTTAATTGGTCTAAAACTCCAGTTTAAAACTAAACTTGGTTTTAACTTCATTTTACTAATAGGTTTTAAACTCGGTTTTAAACTTCCTTTAAAAGCAAAGTTAGTCTGAGCATTGATTCACAGCTGGTATTTGGGAATTGGCTTACATGTGTCATCAGTTTGAATCTATAGCTTAAACTTAAATCTTTAGTCACCTATTGCATTTATATGCTGTAATGTTGCATGCAGTTGAATGAGTCTTCCACGTCCAGTAAAAGTGGAGTTTACTTGATACCATATGAAGACTTTTATGTGCCTGATCTCAGAGAAAAAGTCGACCTCAGGAAAGACTTCGTTTGCTGGCTGCACGTCAGTGGATCCTCGGTATTGTAGTCTTATTTGTTCTGCTTCCACTGATATCTCTAATAGTTGTGGCAACACCAGTTAATGATCAGGATTAAATTATTGATTAATTATTGAAAATTGTAACAATTAAAATTATTACCGAGTTTTGCTCAGTATTACTGTTACTGAGTTTTCTGTTACTGAGATCAGCAAATGAAAGCTGATTTTATTGATCAATAGTGTTTAAATGATTGTGACAGGAGGTTCCTTTTGAGGTTGATTTAGACACCACTAAACTTCCATTGGCACCAGACGTAAGTTGTTAATGAAGTTTTTGTACATTTTGTTGTACTATGTAGTTTACATTTCTCATTGTAATATAACAGAGAAGAACTTCTGTGGTAACTGTATTTTATTTTTATTTAAAATAGCAGAGTACTATTCTATTGTGTTGTTAAAGCACTGGTTATTAGACAGGCAATTTGCAATATTTCTCAGTGTATTTTAAATGTACATTAGGCTGGCCATGCAGAAGTGGCTGAGACTGTTGGTATAAAAATAATATTTTGTAAGGATTTTAAATATACATTATTATTATCATTTGTGTTATATGTGAGCTTTCATAAGAATGATGTGTAGAACATTGGGAATTATGCTGGCAGTTGAGCATTCGTGTTATGTGGTGTCCTTCTTGTTGCTTTTGGCAGCAGTGGCATTAGTCACCGTTTTCAGTGGCCTAATGATTAGGCACTCGTTTTGGACCCCATCCAATTTATCTTACAACATTGTATCATTTTAATTGTATTTTACTCCATTTGGCATGCTTCAAAATTCAATTTTGATCGTTAAAAAGCAGCAACTGTTGCTGTGGCACAGCTGCCTGTTATTGCAGATGTATGACGTGGTGTTTTCTGTGCTAGGGTTCGAATCGGCTGTTTTGTAGTTATCCATTCTTATTTGATGGACAAGCCAAGACGTTACTGCTGCAGGTGGATGCCATGGTACAGATGCAGGTAAAGTTCTGTCATTGTGAACTCTCATCATTATCAACATCTTTCCATGTTACGTTAGCATTTTAAGTATGTAAAAGTTTTTGTTATCATAGCCATGTCGAGATACGCTGGTGAACAGAATGCAGGGACTTCAATGGCGATATTTTATTCAGATTATGAGTCGTGGATATATTTCTGTTTCAAGACATTTGCACTTGAATGCTGTGTTACGTGTTGCCTCTGTCTAAAACATAGTTACTTTTCTTCTATATCTAGAATCATTTTTCTAGCATTACTGGATTTCTCTTGCAGTTGGATTGAGTCTTGATGTGTTATCTTTTAACTGAGACATTGTAAATATTGAAGTGTTAAATACGCAAAACTTCTGGAACTCGTAGTTTTTGAGTCACATTTTTTGTTGAGCATCTAGTATCTTACACAAATTATACTTTTTCAGTTAAAT
>Ga0209363_1000224_pt1 | contig 19791 bp, 13 predicted proteins | sample WorMetexBAHAMAS3_FD_187385 | JGI IMG/M metagenome (GOLD analysis project Ga0209363, IMG submission 187385) | Marine gutless worms symbiont microbial communities from Max Planck institute for Marine Microbiology, Germany - Inanidrilus exumae... | ecosystem: Host-associated > Annelida > Digestive... | reverse complement strand
TTTCCGGCTTTACTTCGCTCAACGGCTTGATTTGTTTACATAGTGTGTTAGACAAAGCCGGCTCTCAGTCGGTTTTCAAACGCACTTAAAATCCTCGCATTTTCATTCATTCATTCATTCATTCATCGAACAAAGCAATCCGTTAGCCTGTGGACCCGCATTGGTATCCTCTTCAGTTATTTCTTGCAAGGCAGTTGCAATCTGTTGAAAATGACACTTGATGACCTTTAATGCTTCACCTCGACACCACCATCTGGTATCAGAAAGTGACTTCAGAGTGTACTTGGTCAGTCCTGCATCGACGATGATCTTCTCTAAAATGGTGCTTCTTTTTCCAGATGCATGAAAGAAGACATACAGTTCTTGAACTGTGCCGAGCATGTTTCGTACTGACTTGACAGCTTTGGCAACATCGACTAGAACTAGGTTCAGCACGTGAGCTCTGCAGTGAACGTACATTGCTCGAGGATTGATCTGTGTGATTCTAGTAGCAACGCCACTGTACTGTCCTCTCATTGCTGCAGCACCGTCATAACATTGGCTTACGCAATTCTGAATGTCGAGACCAAGAGAAGCCAGGGTACCTGTAATCAGTTCTGAGAGTGACTGACCATCGTGTTTTTCAGTCCTGAAAAATCCAAGAAAGCTTTCAACTTCAACTGACTTGTCTGTCGCGTATTTTAGTACAATTGCCACTTGAGAATGATTACTCAAGTCTTGGCATTCGTCTACAATTAGGGAATAATATTTGGATGCTCGAACCTTGTCTAGAATTTGTGCAGTTACATCCTGCGCTAGCAGCTGTAGCAGTTCGTTTTGAATCTTAGGAGCTGTCCACATAACGTGTTGCTTTCCGGACAGAAACTTCTTGACAACAGGGCAATATTCTTTCAATCGATGTAAAAGTTCCAGTAAATTACCTCTATTTGAAGACGTTTCACTTTCATCGTGTCCACGAAATGCTAACCCTTGGCATGCAAGGTAATCTAAACAATTGAGCAGCACCGACATATACGACCTGTTTTGTGCAACCTCTTCCTGGCGCTTCTTAACGAGTAAGTTCATGACATGTGTTGCAGGCTTCGCAGCTGTTTGCTTCGCGCACTCCCATCGACATGCAGCCGACAAATGGTAATCTGACTTTGCATGGTCGTTGGCCCGCACCAGGATGTTAGACCAGGATGTGAACCCTCTGTTAACAAAAGATTCTCGGTAATGACTATCTGCACCATACACGCGACATGGGAAACAGTACGCTGCATTGTTGGTAGGGCTGTACTCCATCCATGGAAACGTATCAAAATAACACTTGTTGAATGCTCGTGCATGCTTGTCCCTCAGGTACGTGGTTAATTTCGGCTGATACGGCTCAGAATCGCCAAATTCTGCGTCCATGTGAGTGGCTGTGGCAACATCGCCGGGCAGTGACTGTGACGAGCCAACATTGGTGTGACATTCACTGTTCACCACGCTGCAGGTTTGCCCAGAGTGCCCGTGCAATTTGTTAAGCTGATCTGCAGCAGCGGCGAACTGACAGTTACCGTCGCCCTCTGGATTAAAGGAAACTGGCATAGGAAAACTTTCACAGTTGCACGGCTGAGTTTCAGCTGCCGACAATGCCCCTAATTTCAACAAATTCAAAATTAACTGCATGCGACTGTAGTTTATCCAACAAATGGGTCTGGGCAAAGCCATAGATACGAAGAGTTGTGACAACTAGGACATCACTTTGTGATTGGCTAACGCCGGTCACGTGGGATTTGCGGACGCCATATTTTATCCCTGGCCGTCTGGTTGTGCAGAGTGTATATGGTTGTGTGTTTAAATTGAAACAAGATGCCGTGTTGTGTGGCCGCAAAGACTTGGCCTCAAGGCCAAAGCCACAACCTTCAAGGCCAAGGCCAAGGACTCACATCACTGAACATTGTAAGTTGCAACGTAAAACCAGTGCCACATCGGACATCCACTTCACTGGTGGTGAGATCTATGGCTGTGGACAAAACATGCGGCCCGTAAGCTGACGTCACCACATAGACATGGGGTCTGGGTTGTCACAACCAGGTCACAACCCCTGTCGTATCTAGGGCTCTGGGTATGGCTTAAAATCCGGCCCAGCTGATTACGTCGCTATTGTTGATTGCTGCTAGCCTGCTGCGTGCTGTCACCTGTCTGTCTGTACGGCCGTCCTATAGCAAGCACCATGACTGTTAGTCCTGAGTGACCTAAATGTGGAGACAAAATTTACATGGCATGGCAGGAAACATGATGAACAAGAGGCTCAGAAATCGCACATGGGCCGCGTGACACATGCACATCCGACTTATGTCAGTCCTGCAGATGCATGGTTCGATGAAAAACTTGGAAAGGACGCCTGGCGGCAGCCCATCCACAATCCCCTCACCTACACAGAAAAAGCTAATATTTACAACGCAAAATCCGCTATTAAAGTAGGTGTATACTAACTCCTATACTGCACGCGTCGGATAGGGGTTAGGGTTAGAAATATGGTTAGGGTTAGTTCTGTAAAAATTGTCATTTAGAACAGATGTTTTAAGTTTGTAACATCGCGCGCGTTAATGGCGTCAGCGCGCGATGTCACTAACGCGCGCGCGATTTACAAAGTTTCTCACTAGATGGCAGTTCTGTTTAGTTTTCCCAATGTGTTGTGACTGTTGTCATAGTGTACAGGAATTGCTAAACATCGGGTTCCCGACATGTGGGAACAGCGTATAACATAACAAGCATCTCGATCCGATCAGTCATTTAGCAATAACTAAAGCTCTACAACAGCGCTGTGTATTGCGCGTTGCGCCATTGGCAAGAATACGGTATCGTGTTAGGCAGGGTTAGCAGTATTATAGCCGTAACAAGTTAGATACGAGATGTTCCATTTTACGCGACACCTGGTAAATCCACAAAAAATTAAGGACGGTACAGTATAGAGCACCGTGTCCGTCTAGACGGTCCCGTAGCGGCGTAGCCAATGCCTTCAAGGGAAAAACGCTAGCCCACAATACCGTATTGTTGCCGCGCCAGTAATGCTGCCGTTCAAGTCTTACTAGTTAATGCATTGGCAAATGAGAGCACTGTTTGTTTCAGCCACTTACGCGGCGGCCCACTTGACATTATTAATTTAATAGACTCTACAAACTAAAAAACAACACTATGACGTCAATGCTTCGTCATCGGGCACTTGAGCAACTGCCAGCGAATCAAGTAAGTAACTGAATTTGAAATTTCATCGACGAAAATCCCACCCCTTCATTGACCAATGAGTAGCCCTATAGACAAGTTGACAACAAGCCTGACTACTGTTTCCCATTGTTTCGGTTTGGATGACATGTATAATACCTACTGCAAGTTTCTGCACCAGGTCTGCACCAGCTGCTCGCTTGCGACCTGGTGCAGAATTTAGTTTACCTGGTGCAGCTGCATCACTGCACCATAGCACGGTACGCCTATGGACTCTTGTAATTCCAAGAAACACTGTATTAGATAGGGGTCAAGAACCCCCACAGGATGAGGCAATTGTGGAGGTTGTCCAGCCAACTGAAAAGCACTGGCAGTCTCTGCTGTGATGCATGCAACAAAAGTGATCAATAACAATCCTCAATAACAGAACAACATGTGAAATCGCCTTTTGTCAAAATTCTTTGACCACTGCTACTGCAGCTACTTCTGCTACTACCATTACTAATAATAAATTAATACTGTCCATTTTTGTCTATTGCCTTCTGTTCCAGACTTACTCCACGTTCTGCTGAGTACCACAACAAGAACCTCTGGGGACATATGGATCAGGCTTTTATAGGCCTTCCTGTGATCCAGCAACAAAGCAAAGAAGGCAACTCAAGCACTGACATCAACTAATGAAACCATCCACTAGACCTCATCTTTGTTCATCCATGAAAAAAACACCTGAGGTGTATCATTCTGTACTATACCTGACAAATAAAACATGGGGTCAAAGAATTTCGACAAAAGGCCACATCGCATGTCGTGCTGTTAGTGAGGACTGAATTATCTGCTGCTTACACCGCAGGAGAGACTCCCAGTGCCTTTCAATTGGCCAGATAACCCCCACGATTGCCCATTCCAGTGGGGGATTCCAGTGGGGGATCTTGATCCCATCAAATATATGGCTCCTTGGGCCCACATGAGTCAGCCCCCCCCCCAAACCGTATCTCGATCGGTTCAGCTGTTTTTGCAGGGCTAGCGAATGTGACCAACAGACAGATGGATACACAGACAGGTCATGCTACTACATCTGTAGCAACAGGCCGCATCTAGCTATTGCTGTGATGCGGCCTAAAACAAATAAACATTAACATTAATCCGAGTTGTTAATTGTCAGTTGTTATATAGTTTAGCAACTGGATTGTACCTGTTATATGAGATTGCAAGTTCCCGCAGCAAATGCAACGATACAAGATCAGCAGGCAAATCTGTCAGCTGGTTGTTGCTAAACATAACACACGTAATGCTAGTCACATAAACTTCTCCTAATTCATTTGTAATGCGCGAGAGGCAACATAAAATATCTAACACATCTATATATATAAAGTTGCCGCGCCTGTCCATCTGTGTGTCTGTGTTCCGGATTCCAGAGAAACGTACGGACCGATTTCCATGAAACTTTAATGGTTCATAGGGGTCATACGTATACTTGAACGGAAAAACATTCCGGAAAATGTCGACCCTTAATGTATAAACATTTGGAAAACGGTGCAAAATTGCCGATTTCAATAACGTCATGCGGTTGACAAACGGCACGGGGGCCACTGCACTGGCAACGTATCTAACGTAACGTAACGCTGGCGACACGGCCGTTGGCGAAACGGCCGACGGCAGTGTCACCAGCGTGCTGACGAATTTTACGAATCAAACGTTTACGAACTTATCGTAAACTGCGCGATCGGATGCTTTTTTACGAGCGCCGCAGGTGTGACGAGTAGCGCCTTAAGCGGCCATGCCGCGACCAGCCGCGCTGTACAATCGCAGGAAGGGGCAGTTGATTGGCAACAGCCAATGGTGCGGGAGCGCAATGCTGCAGCTACAACACACACCACCGCCCCAATCAACCACACCAGGCCTTCACCCCCTAAGCATTCACCAGATGGCGCCGCCCGTGCGAGGAAACACACATCCGACTACAGCTTACTACTCAGTTTATCGACCTCGAAAGGATGAAAGGCTGAGTCGACCTGGGTGACTGGTTACATACCGAAATAAAGTGCCGCCTCCGGGCGTCGAACCAGGACACGTCACCCATCCCAGTACTAACCGGGCTTGACGTAGAGTAACTTCGTTGATACGACCAACGCCGATACCACTACGTCACGCTGCCAACCAAGCAGTAAGCCGCTAGTAATGCATAAGACTAAAAAATAGTAAAGAATTATCTCATTCTAAGCAATGGACTGACATCTTGCATTTAATGACATCTAACATTTAAATACTGTGACAAAGATTGGTTTCTGTTATAAAATTGATGATATAACATATATTTCAACTGTTAAGAAATATTTACAACATCTGTTGGCCATTGCTGTGCTTCTGAAAGCAAATGTGTCAACAAGAAACCATCTAAATTGCCATTATCACCTGAGACTGCTGGTCTCTCGCGGATCTACATTTACAAAATAGGATATGGACTGAAATGAATTTCCTGTGCCACTCAGTTTTAAAGTTGTTTTTTCGTTAATTTACTATTAGAATTCCATATGTCTGTGTACTAAAACTATATGTCAGCCTTTCAGAATATGTTATACAGTCTTGCATTGTGCTCTTACTTATTCAGTCTTCACAGACACAACAGACACAGAAAAAGAGACTGCACACTATCAATCAGTCACTGTTATAATATACTGTGAGACAACACAAATAAACAATAAAATGGCAACGATGTTACCTAAGATCCAGCATTAGCAACCTGTTAAGGCTGCCGATGCAAGGATCTAATGTTGTCAGCCTGTTGAACGACAAATACAACTCAGATAGTGATTGCCGCAGCTCAGCCACCCTGCACAGTAACACACACATTCAGTAAATATCACAGTTCAGTACCAGATGCCGAGTGTTGTCTTGGCGGAAATATATCAGCTACAAAAAGCACATAATGTCTAGATGTTGTCGATAAACAAGAGCCAAATCGCTGGAAATTTGCAGCATTAACTATTGTAAGTACCTATCAAAGTAACACTACTATCATGATGTTTTAATGACTGTTTATTTTCAGGTGAACCAAAATTAGCCTCGATTTTCTTCTTCTTATTTGTTCCGGAGAAGAACCATTGGGATAAGTGGCACAAGTTTTCACAGGCCAAATGTCCTTCCATCACCAATCCAACAGTGTCAACTGAAAGCAGTAACAGTAGAATGAATAATTCTGACATTTGTAGCAAACAAACATAAATTATCTCCACTGCTGTGCTTCATTTACAATTGCTGCCTCAGATTCTGTTGTGGTTGCGGATGCGACATGCTTACAAAATGTCTGTGTTAACATTACTATTTTCTGCCGTCAATGAACAATGAAACACTGACTGAGTTGGCACGGCTGTCAGACAGTTGCGACTGAAGTTGGCAACGGTGACGTGACTCTCAGCTGAGACTGAAAACAAGTCTGACGGAATCTCCGTTGCCTTCTTGTCGCTAATATTCCAACATCAGCATCACATATGACAATAATAATAATAATAATAATAATATATACTAATAACAAAATAGTGCTAATAATACTAATAAAACTTAAAATGTGCACAGTGTTAAAGAAACATCAAATTGGAGGTGCTGGCAGAAAGAAAACGCACATGTTAATCCAACACTGTTCTTGGCTTCTGATCAAATGGCCAATTTTAATTCAATTTCAGGATAAAATGAGTTCTACAAAAGACGTCCTAAAGAATTTCTTCAAAGATGCTTATCATCTGCCAAAACGTGTCAAAGCACTGTAGTCAACAACATTCTGTCACAGTGCAAGTCATGGCAAAGATAAGATACATCAAAGCTAAGCAGCATCATTCGCAACAGACCTGAATTCCAGCGTCTTTGTGGATGCAATGCGAAATCGATCCACACCATCACCAGTACCACCAATAATACCACTTGTGCCACCTGCTTCCTGGAAGACTGGCGCGGGTGCCGTCTTAGCCATTTCACCAGGCTCAATGCGACTACGCAAATATTTCTTCAGCTCATTTGTTCCTCGCTGTTGTTTACCAATAGGGCAACTTTGTCACAGTAGGCAACAAACTCATTTTACAGCATTCAGAGTCTCCAATAAATACCAAATGACAATACTACTTTCTTCAATGTTAGTATTATACAACTAGAAGATGAAATTTGACACCCCAGCATCCATGTGGATGCTTTCGCCACCTCGATGGATGGCTGTTACCTTGAGCTTTGACCTCAAAAATTCAAACAACTCATCAGTAGGGGCTAGTGGTTATTCCCTGTCATCAAGACTGCTTAAATAGTTCATTAGATATGGTGTTCACAAAATCTCACCTCCACGGCTTGCTGTGACCTTGAACTTTCACCTATGACCTCCAGAATCAACCAGATCACCAGTGAGGGCTAACGAATACTCCCTGTAAGTTTCATCGAGATTGCTCAAGCCTTTCGTGAGATACTGGCCAGACGAACAGCCGAAAAAAACACAACACCGTCGCTGACACTGTCAGGTGGTGAAAGTATAGAAACCATGGCTTGGAGACGATGTAAGTTAACACACTGCTGACGAGAATGTCTAGTGTCCTCTCATTAATCCGAATGCACTAGGTGTTATCAACAAAGGCACGTGGGCAGTAAAATTGCTTCAACAAAATAATCCAGTTCTTAACTAGGGGTGCCGGCTAACATAGGTTGAAGTGTATAATGACGTGTAGTATTATGTTATTATGGATGATTAACAAAAACCACCAACATTCTTAGCAGAACTACGTTAAGACCAGATTTTGATTAATGTAAACATTAAAATAAATAAAAACTCAAAATGTGAAGGCAATATTTAAACTGCCATTATTCAAGTATTCCCCACAACAATAAAGAATTACGAGAAAGAAATGGGTACAAACATAATTTTATGTACAAAACTGTATAAATTTAAGCACAGCCAACACACAGGCTTTTGAACAAAAAATTACTAACTCTTCTGCACACTACTGCAAAAAGTTAGTATTTACGTATAACAACAGTAAGAAATAAAACAGAAATGATATTATCAGTAAGCTGACCATGATAATATCTCGGCGAATACTCTTCAATGGGTTTCCATCCAACACAATTGCTTTCAAATTTGGCAAAGTTCCTAACGTGTACGGAAGTCTACAATACAGAAATTTGAATTTCAACAAATGAACATAAACTTAAAGACAATGTAACCTACACCACCATTCTAAGCACATCTAAAGCTACAAATTTTAAAGTTTTGTTTTAATGAATTGCTAGGCACTTCTAACTACATAACCTGCCAAAAGGTACCACACCGACTAGTTTTAATTTCTACATTCACACCATACATAAGTCAGTCACATTAGTGTATCTTTAGTGCTTTGGACCAAATCACCTTGCTCCATGTGAAATCATCTTGTTCTAGTCGTCCCAGCACATTAACAGCTCCACAAAAGCAGATAGTGTAGTTATAAATTTTTAACAACTGGAATGCAGAAGAAGTGGCAGGTCTAGAAATTTAAAACGCGAGGGGCCATGAAGTCAGGGTAGCAAAGGCGCCGAGATGCAGAAGGCGTCCATGGAATGGAGAATGGAGAGGGAGTATCCCCTCCCCAGCTGACTAGGCTATCTGGGGGAGCATCGTACACTCTCCAGATGGGATTCAGGGTGGAGCCCCGGCCAAAAATGATTTTCATAAAGGCCGAAATCGCATTCAGTCACAAGTGTTTCAACGAATTTCGTGCGATAGACTTAGCGGCCACATTATATAGGAAGTAAGTTTTCTCTCTAACAACTAGTAGGCCTAACATGGCCTTTGTAGCAGCCTTAAAATGGATATACTGTGCTCACCTGAAGAATCGTTCCTTCTGGGCGATCGTACAATGGCAGTTAACTTCACTAAGGTTTCCTTAGTGATGGACCATTTAACACAGAACTTTTGCAAGCAACAGCTCTAGCAAAAATGCAGAATGATATCCGACGTGTAGGCAGTTACCTCGGTCAGCATGGAAAGATACATAACACAATGATACAACATCAAGGAAAAACCGACTTCATACATGAGTACGGAAACGTTTTGCATATGCAGTCCACTATACGTCGTATTTAAGGCTAGCTCTGGTACCTGACAGAAACTTTTGCCGGAACAATGCATCACTAGTGTTCCGCTGTAGAAGAAAGAAAACTACCAGAATGCCGTTGCTGCCCTAAAATATTTACTGGAACAGCGTCCTGGTGCACTCTAGCTCCACTACATTCCTGAGAGTAAACTAACACCAACATCACCATCTGTTTCAATTTCCATTTTCCAGGTCAACCTGGTTTAGCCAATTCTCCTGGGTCTTCTTTCTCCACTTGTTCTGGAGGTAAGTGGCACAGGTTTGTTACAGTTCACTCACTTGCCTCTCATATGACCCAAACTACAGTGTAAAAGCACTCAGACAGACAGCAAACCACAAAGAAGCACAGATAGTATTAAGTTACTAACGCTGAGAGGCTGTTGTTAGTGAGATCAAGCCGCTCCAGAGTCTGACACAGTCCAACCTCATCAGGGAGAGTGTCAAGTCGATTGTCACGCAGGTCGAGTACACTCAGTGAGACAAGACTCATCAACGTGTCTGCCGTGAGCACACGCACTGCGTTGTTGCCTACATGTAATTCCTGAAATGTGCATCAGAACAACCACAAACCTCTTACTGCTGGCAGCAATTAATTAAACTATTACATCAATAAATGTATACATTTTGTGCTTATTTAAAAGCTGCAAACTTCATGGATGTTAATATTTCTGCCTTGCCATACATCAAGTTAGGTTATAAATATTCCAAAAATGTACAACCTTTCTCATCAAAATTAACCTTCAACACGAATTTTAAAATTTTAATGTCCACAACGCATCTACATACAATTTCTCAGCATCAAAATCGTCAAGTCATCTCAATATTGTGTATCTGAACTACAGCATTTAACTTTTAATGTAATTTAAGAATGAAATCAGTATATATTACTGTTGAATGACTGAAGCCACAAGAAACAGAAATTCGTCCAATTTGAGTTCAGATATACAACTCGTATACAGCTGATCACCTGTGATCAGGCATCCATCTATCCCTAACAACAGCACACATGAACAGCAAATGCAAATGGTACATATACCTTGAGAGCTGTACAGTTGTCAAGCAATGGAAGGTTACTGAGCTTGTTGTGTCGTACATAGAGACATTCCAAATGACGCAAATCTCCAATATCATCAGGCAGTGTGTGGATCTCATTGTGTGTTAATTCCAGTATCTTCAGATCTGCAGCGCAGTACAACAGAACATTACTGGACAAAAACAACAAACTGCATCCAATGTCATGATAACACAAAGTACTACTGTTAAAATTCACCTCCGTACCTCCGTACACAGTAATCAACTAGGTGGCACTCAGTATACTGCACATCTTCACCATGCCGCACTTAACACGCACCACAAATGTGCTACATGCTTAAAGTTAGAAAATGAAACTGAAAACGACAGCCTCACTGGAAATTTTGCAACACCTAGAATAATTATGTACTGCTGATCGACGGGCACTTTATGCGATATCCACAATATGCAGAATGTTCTGGATCATTTTCAAAACTTCATCAACTCTTCTCTGGTCCATAATCTCTCAACTCCCCAGGTTCCACAAAAATTCACCCACAATGTTTCGAGCTATCCTGTTCCCAGACAACGAGAACAAGTCTCCGCTTACGCTAACAGACCAACATGATGCAGTGCCTCGCGCCAACCGTGCTGTACACAGATGTTGACGGTCAGTGTGATAAACTGGTGACTGACGACACTGACTGTCCACCTAAGTTGACAGCACCTGAGATATGGTTGGTACCCACTAAAATTTAAATGATCACGTGATGTAACCACGCCCCTTTCAGGAATGGTTTGCCATCCGTGGGCTAGAACTTGGGGTGGTTTGGGGTAGTTAGGTGTCACTCAAGGTCACTGGAAATAGTACCATTCGATAGAGCACATACAAGTTCCTATTAGCGTTCCATAGTAACTATGTCCCTATCTTGCACCGTTTCTGAGATATTGGTCAAAAATCGCTGATTGTAATCTACCCCACCTCTATTTAGCGTCGCTGTTGGGGTGACTCCAATGGAATTTCGCAGAGATCTTTGTCGTCAGAAAACTGGAGTCCCTAAGCTATCATATGGCGTTGTTTCCGTGATCTTATGTTTAGCCATTTTGGTACAGTGCCAGCTAGTGACACACGATGACAAAAAGTACAGCGCTAGAATAACGTCGTGCAGGTAAAAGTTAAGTAAATCATTACTGTGACATCTTTGTAGCATTTGTCATTTAAATGTTGTGAAGTTTTAAGCATAACTGACTAATTTTGACGGTAGGAGTAAAAGTTCTGCGATTATTTTAAATTTGTGAATTTTGCAAGGTAGTGTAGCAACACAGTTACGGTGAGATGGAAGACCCTGTATTACATACAAAGTTTCCATGGGAATCTGTCAACGAATCGGTCTACATGTGCCAAAGTTATTATCAACAGTCAAGTGTCGTGTTCTTTAAGACAGAGTACACAAGGTTAAAAGAGTTAAAACACACTCAACGGTATAAAATAACGACAACATGGCCAGCAAAATAACAAGATGAAGAATTCTTACTGCGTAGTAGACCAATCTCATGTGGCAGCGTCTGTAGACTGTTGTTGGCAAGAGTCAGTTTAGTCAACCTTGTCAGATGACCAATCGTGACTGGCAAGGACGTCAGACGATTGCCTGATACATCCTAATCACACATGTAAACAAATGGTTAACACTACTGACTGAAAGCCTGATACATGTGACCCAATGCACATTATGCAAACTGCATCACATAGTTGTCAACATATCAGTGTTGAAACATTACAGTACTGGCATTGGACAGCGACCTGTCTGCACTTTAATACAGACCCGTGTAGACTACTGTAACTCTGCACTCGCGGGTCTGTCTGACTCTGCTCTGGCGTCACTGCAGCGAGTACTTCATGCTGCCGCTCGGTTTGTACCGGACTTGCAACCACGGGACCATGTCACAGTCGCATTGCACACTGCACTGGCTATCGGTGTGTCTATATATTACATGTAAGTTGTGCACACTGATGCACAGTGTTACCTTTGATTATGCTCCTACTTGTCTACTAGACGCTGTCGTTCCAGTTTCGATGCTATCAGGAAGAATGCATCTGCGGTTGGCAGACAATGGACTGTACGACGTACCATGGGTGTCATTGTCAGTCGGTTCCGGAGCTTTTTCCGTTGCTGGTCCACAAGCAACGTCACTTCCCTCGAGAGTTCACTGGTGGACAAAGAAAGGACAAGGCCAGTGGATGATATTCTCTAGTTATGGTCAGTGCTTCAAGTTTCCTTCAGATCTTTAGCACTTGTTTATTGGGTGACAGGAGGGGCATTCAGTCCGTAAAAAGCACATGCCATAAAGTAGGAAGAAACCGAGGAGGAACCAGCTAACACAGGATCACACGGAAAACGTGCATTAAAATGGAGACGATAATTGTAGACGACTTTTTACAGCAGACAACAGGGCAGGGTACACCGTGAACCAATTCTCAACAAACTGCTCTCAGTGCTCTGGAGTTGCAGATCTGACTGTGATGTACCATGATTTTTCAATTTCAGAGGTCATGATCTGTAGTAGCTGTGTCTGCTGCTACCAATGAAATATCAGCAGTTAAGTCAATAATTTAGCCATCAGACTGTGCCAACAACTTAGCTAAGCGCTCACCGAAACTGATGCCTTATTGATGAGCCAAGCTACTGCAAGAACTGATACGTACTGATGACCAAATGAAATAAATTAGCCCCGTACGGGACTGTCGGTCGACTCCTACTTACTGCTAACTTCAAAGTCACGTGACATAAAAACTAGGACAAAGATTAAAAAGCCAGCCCCGATAAGCTTTAGGTATTTCCCCCTAATTTAAGAATCCGTGGTCATTTGCCAGCCCCCATTATAAATGGGGGAGGAGACAGCCTTTGAAAATTGCCAAATTTCCGACTTTCAAGGGCTCGTGACCTTGACCTTGGATCAGGTCACACTGCATACCGTCATGCATCACTCATCGACCTCTACCTACAAACCAACACCATTTCATTCAAATCAAAGAAACTTTTTGTGGATGGACGGACGGGCGGACTGACATTTAAGACCTACTTTATTAGGTCAATTCGAAGGAGTCAACCTAATAAACCATGGCAGTACGAATAAACAGCAGGGCTGAAATGAATCAGTACAAGTTTCTGCAGTAACTAACTAACAACAACAACAACCTTTATCCAGGAGCACCTGGATGATCCAGTACGAGGAAAATATTCATTCACTCATTCTTTATCTTTGTGGGTATTATCCAATACACTAAAACTTTGTTATAACGGACCCGGTTATAACGGACACTCTCTTAATACAGACCCTTTATTCTGGTCCCAGCTAAGTTTCTATTAATTTCAATGTACGATAATACAGTTAAAACAGACTTCGATAATACAGATTTTCGTTTATTACAGAAGACCAGTTTGTCGGTCCCAACATTAGAGACGACGCTGGATACAACAGACAGATTGAGAACACGACTACTGCCGGCGTGCTTATGCAATCGTGACGGCCGTCTGGCTGACAGAACAGCCGTCGTCATGTCATGATTACGCAATCGTTTTTACGATGCAGCCGTCGGGGAGATCAACTGATATTGTTGGTAAAGACCCTGACGCCTGGTGTGATAGCATCGTTTTACATGTGGTTGTTTCACTTGTGTCATTAGCCATCTTCTGCCCTCAGTAAACAGACAGTCACTGCCAGGGTGGGGTAGGCAACTGTGTCAACTGTAAACTGTCTGTCGGCCATACACTAACACTGATTAACCATCCGTGGCCTACTTTGGATATAACGTACTTCGAATATAACAGTCCCCAAAAGTGCGTTATAACAAAGCTTTACTGTATTTATACCGTATATGCTCGCATATAAGCCGACAATTTTGGCTCAATTCTGACGTTCAAGTTGTGGGCGTCGGCTTATTATATGCGGGTCATGCCACACAGCCAGAGTCGACAGTCAGCATGACGGCTATCTGTCAGTGACACTCACTGTGTGTGTGCCGATCACGACGAGGACCATTAGTAGGTCAACAGGGCTACGTGGATGCGTGGGGGAGAACACATCGGCGGGGTTCTGAATGATCACGCAAGGACTTGTGCTGCTGCTGTTGCTGCATAGCCAGCCACTGTAATCTGACACCATTCCAACACTCCGACTGTGCAAGGCCATCATTCAGTGATGAGATCGAAGACGACGACGACAGCACCCATCCAAGTATCACACAGACGACAAAGGTGACGACGAGTACGACGACTGCACTGAACTAACACGTGAACAGTTTGATGTCTTGTTTAGCACCGACTCTGACACATCTGATTACGACGATGGTGGCTTTGTCGTTGTGAACTCGCTGACACTCACGCATTGTCAAGGCCTAAATCTAGGATACACGTTCGTCGCTGATTTTTGTTACAGGCTTATACGCGGGTAACTAATTTTTGCTAGATTTTCAGCCATAGGAATGGGGGTCGGCTTATATGCAGGATGGCTTATACACACGAGTATATATGGTAATTAATTTCCTCCATTCACTATGGTCATAGCATCCTCGTTTAGTTGTCAGATCCGACTGTTGTTTCCACAACCTCTCTCCAGGTTTTGCAGATTTTGTGCAGTCAAGAACAGTAATTCATACATACAAGGTCCTCAAGCTGATCAAGATAGCCAATGTCATTGTGGACTGTCGTCAGACGGTTGTTCCCAACATGCAGTGTAAGAAGACGAGGGAGATGAAACAACGTCAGAGGCAGTGACTCCAGCAGGTTATGACTACATCATACCACACCACCAGCAACAAAATAGCATTAGTCTTGCACAACAGGTGTCGAATTTGACCAAATCTCGTGTGATTAGACAATGTTAGGCTGATGTTAAAAGTAGGGATGTGATGAAGACCGAATCCGAATATTGTCAAATTTTGACGATTTTTGGCAAATCGAAATCCGATGGATTTACAGACTCAATTATATCGGTATCGGATTAATCAGCCCACACTCATCAGTGATCATAGTTCCCAATATTGCCATTCGAAAGTAAACAAACAACCGTTAAAAACTTGGATATTGAGGCTAGACGAGGCCAAAATTGGCCTCAAGGCAGTTTTAGCCTCAAGGCCAGAAGGTCAAGGTTAATGTTAATGTTAAAAGGCCGAGGTAAACATTTTGGCACTGAGGCCAAATAAAAGTGTACACTAGGTTGACTTAGAGTTGTGTAATGCACCAGAAGTTTGGGGTTTGTCGACTAAAAGTAGATCTGGGATAAATAATCTTTGTTTACTTACATGCCCTATATATAGGACACCCTTTAAAAACTGCTTGGTGCTAAAGTTTAAAGTTGGGTATTTAGGCATGGATAAGTAAAGTCAATTAATTCTTAGTTAATCAGAGTGCAGGAAAAATCCTAAACAAATAAATTTAATCATGTTCTAATGGGCTTAATTACAAACACAACAGTATACTATAATGCAAAATTCTGTTTACAGAAATGTTTGCAGTAATTGCCTCGTTCTGATAACAACTTCCGGCAATATGGTGGATTCGTGAATAAGCTCAATAATGACATGACCTCTCCTGCATTTGTATTCAAGTCTCAAGACCCACTGTAATCAGTTTATCATGGCCAATTACGTTTCATAACTACTGCTTTAAGTCTGTTTTCGGTCTAATAAGCCCAATGTTAAGTAATGTAATTTGGTGTAAGTCCAACTCCATCTTTATCACTTTCGAAAAGTACACATGTAATCTCAATTTTCAAATGTCCACTCTGTAAGACTATAATACACTATTCTGACAAACATTACCCCACACTAAGTCGCTGTAAATTCTTCAATTCACCAACAGCTTCAGGAAGACTGGTAAGTCTATTGTCATGTACCTGCATCAACACAAAAAAACTACTTTTCAGCAGTTTGCAGTCAAATGTTTGCACTAACAAACTAAAGACTGAGCAGCAGAAAAAACTTAGTTGACATTTGCCTTGGTCCAATCCGCATTCAACCTATTTAAGAGATTTATGACTGAGAAATGGCCTCATGGCAACATGAAGAAAACATCAGATCAAAAGAGATGGCCAATGAATAGGCTATGGATGAATGTCAAATCTCAAGAATTAAATAGTAAAAAATTAGCCCCATACGGGACTGACGTTTCTGCCAAGTTCAAAGTCACGTGACAAAGAAACTAAGATAAATATGAAAAATCCAGCCCGATATTATTTAGATATTCTGCCCTAGTTTAAGAATCCATGGTCAGCTGCCAGCTCCCATTGTAAATGGCGGAGGAGATAACTTTTAAAAATGGCCGGATTTTCCAACTTAAAAAGGCTGAAGACCTTGACCTTGGATCAGGTCATACTGCATACAGTCGTGCATCACTCGTCGACCTCTACCTACATACCAAATTTCACTGAAATCTATTTGTGGACAGACGTCCGGACGGATTCATGGACGGACATTTGAGACCGGCTTTATTAGGTCGACTCTGTCCAAGAGTCAACCTAAAAAAGTTTAAAATTCCATGATTTTGACAATGGTTTAACAATGCTAATTTTAATGTAAAATTGTTCAAATGAAAATCATCAAAAACATAACAGTAACAGCAAGGCCAAACCATACGATATCACGTACGTTCTGACTAGCAGGCTCATGACTCACGAAAACTCACCTTGTGAAAAAGTCAAACAAACTGGGTCTATAACAAATAAAAGAGAAATACAAAATGCCTACATCCAAAGTCACTAGAGCTGGCAGTAACTGAATATCTGCAGACAAAGAATCAAGCGCATTTGATGCGAGGATCAGCTTCGTTAAGTCCACTTGCTCCCACCAGCGATCATCTGCATTGTCCATAGATATAGTCTTGCCTTCCTCTGGAGTGTCTATGTTTATTCGCCAAACACATGACGGAACTAGCACACACAGCAGTCACATCAAATGAGCAGTAGCTGTGCAGTGAGTTTTTTTCATCTTCACTGCCATTTTTTCAGAATAACCACAAACACAGAAACAGGTCATCCAACCTAACATACTTACTGGGCACTTCAGCAAAAGCCTACTCTTGGGACCATCAGAATAATAACAAACACACAACTAAAAATCTTGTGACAAAAATTGGACCTCTATTTTTTGCAGATCTGCAACAGCAGCCAGGAGCCAGCAACATACTAGCAGTTAAGCAGCAGTTATGCATTTGTTTTTGTGGACAGCTTAACAAACCATTTGTCTAGTACCAGAAATTGGTCAGTGTCATAGGCTATAAACTGTTAACACTTGTGTTGGGGAGGAGCCGGAATGCCGAATGCCCAGAATGCCGAATGCCTTATAGATTATTATGCATTGTTTTATACTCCATGTATGGTGGCACATGGCAGCCACCACCTTCTGTAGATAAAACTGCATTCTGCTTATGAACTCAAAAAAAAGTTTCTTCTGCAGCAAATTGCATGTCGTATTCAAAAGTGGGTAGCTGCTTTCTTAATGAGAAGTGCATTGCGAATCAGAATACGGTTTCTTCTACAGTAGATGGTTGGCCCATGTGCCACTACATTTATGCATATCTTTGTGTATGACTTCCAATGGCATTTGCATTGGTTTTGGTGTCTTGTGATCCGCCTTCACCCTAAAATTTTGGCACAAAATCACCCACCCGCCTGAAAATTGCACCCACATTGATACATCACCGTTTACATATTGTCAACCATAGCAGATGGCGAAAAAGTTCTATTATTGCAAATAGGACTACTGGTAGAAAGTCCACTATGAGCTTTTCAACGAAACCACTATCGAGCGTATATGTTGTCCCATAAAACAGAACTGTCAAAAATGGAAATTTCGCAGTATAGTTCCAATTAATAATCCTAGATCCAACTAGTAATGCACTGTGATTGGATATGTGCCTAAGTCAGCGAGTTATTAAGTGGCTAATTTGATCTTCAATTTGAGGATAAAAGGGGCGTCCCACCCACACATCATTTGTGGCACTGCTGAACAGTCAAAGGAGTCTTCTATAACTTTTCTGCAAAAAATTCACACAAAAAAACTATGTAGGCTATGTGTCAGTCGGTTTCGACTATAGACGTGGGAATGAGTGAAATACAGCAACCCTTTACTCGTTTTTGCTCCTTGAACTACTGTTGGTCACAAAATACAAAGTTTAAAAATTAATGCTCAGTTGCAGCTGGGCCCCTTGAACCTCCTGTAAATTATTGTCAAACCTCCGAAGGAGTATCATTCCAATGGGTTCCACATTTGTTAGACCAAGTACGTCATTTTCAACCAATACTAGGGATGTTAAAACCTTTTTTTTTCTGATATTAGATTCTCGAAACTAAAAATTCGATTTTTTTCGGTCATCGTTTATCAGCCGACGCAAGAAACTGGTTCAGACAGGCGTCAAGTACAGATGATGAGTCCGGCTGTGCGTCATCAACGCGGTCACGTTTTGTTGGTGGTCCCGTCTGCTCTGTGGCCTCGCGATCCTCTCCAGATGCGGCTTCAGCCACTGTTTGGCGCATATACGCTTTGGCGTGCCAAACAGTCGCCCGGGGTATCGTGGATCAATGACTGTTGCGACGACGTACAAGTGCTCATCAGTTACGGCGAGACAAAGCAGACATCAAAAGGCATCCCACCGCCGACATGCTACGTGGTGGTCCAACTGATAAGCCGGGCAAACGCTTGCCGGTATCACTGATGTGTGAACTGAAAGCGACATATCGAGAGTTGAAATCTGACACTCATTGATGAAACTGGCTCTGTTTTCAGCAAGGAGACATCAAAGCCTCCAATCGCGCGTTTACAGTTCAGACGCGCTATACGCATACCACATACGGGCACTGGTCGTTGGCTGTTCGCGGTGTCAATAAAGGGAATGATCGTGGGGAGACGGGGAGAGGGCAATTAGCGTCTGCTGTGTCTCGCCACCGCTACATACGTCACACCTGCAGTCTGCATAATGAAACACGGTTAAAATACAGGCCTCATTTTGTTTTCAGGATCTGTCAATGCAAGCCGTCTCCGTTAGTTTAACGAGTATATGTTGTAAAATTTTAGAATCATTTATCAGGGATCACACTATGAGTTATTTATGGAAAAGTTACTTATTGCATCGAAAACAGTACGGTTTTATTAAAGGTAGATCTTCTATGTTGCAGTTATTACATATGCTGGACAAATGGACTGAATATTTAGATTATGGTGGGCAAATTGATGCTGTGTAAACAGATTTCGAGAAAGCCTTTGATAAAGTGCCCCACAAGAGACTATTATCTAAACTTCGTTCTTATGGAATTAATGGCAATATTATTAATTGGATAAAGGACTTCTTAACTGGCAGGAAATATATAGTAAAAATTAATGGCAGTTATTCATCATGGGCGAACGTTACAAGCGGAATTCCGCAAGGCAGTGTATTAGGTCCACTACTCTTTCTAATATATATTAACGATCTCATAGATTGCTGTAAAC
>Ga0209363_1000221_pt1 | contig 19832 bp, 17 predicted proteins | sample WorMetexBAHAMAS3_FD_187385 | JGI IMG/M metagenome (GOLD analysis project Ga0209363, IMG submission 187385) | Marine gutless worms symbiont microbial communities from Max Planck institute for Marine Microbiology, Germany - Inanidrilus exumae... | ecosystem: Host-associated > Annelida > Digestive... | reverse complement strand
GGAATAGGGGGAGGAAAAGGGAAGGGTTTGAGAAGAAAGTAAGGTGGGAGGGGAAGGCAAAGGATAGGGAGAGATGGAAAGGAGGAAGGGATGGGAAGGAAAGAAAGGCGAAAAAAGGGAAGGAAGGGAAGGGGAAAGGGAGGAGAGGAAAGGAAAAAGGAGGGAGGAAGAGGATGGAGGGGAAGGACGGAAGGGTGGCTCCCCCTTCTGAAATCCTGGACGACTGGACAGGTTCTCTCCGCCTGTCTGAAAGGAAAATTTGAAGCAGACATGTGTTGCTTGACCCTGTCAAACTCAATGTCCAGCACACCCTTTCTTCTACACCAGTCACCACAGATACTTTTACAAAAACTATCTTTGAGATTCGATCTTTATCTTGGACTTTTAAGACACTATTATGGGCCATAATAGTGTCTTGAAGGTCCAATATAAAGATCGAATCTCTATAACACAGTTTTTGAAGATACTTTTACATTGGGACTACCTCATTTTGTATCTTAAAGATTCTTACAGAGCACTATGCACATCACTGCTAAGTGGTCATATTACATTACCGTTTTAGTAATAGGCTCGAAGAGCCTATCATGCAAATATTCTATAAGGCAAAAGAACGGTCTTCACGCGTTCGACTATAACTCCGGCGAAAGGAAACCGATGATGAAATCTGGAAGTGTGACCAAATGTTGGGGGCTGACCCCGGCAGATTTCGGGAGCGATCCGCACAGTCGCAACAGTTTGAGAGGCATCAGAAATTTCTTGGTCACATGAATAACGGACAATTTCACAGATTTCCCGTCAGACAAATTTTACATTTGAACACAACAACGTCAATCGGTGTCGCCATGTAAACTTCCGGAACAGAATTTTAAAAATTTTTACCACAAAGGGTCGTTTTTCCAAAAAAAAAAACGCAAAAACTGTTCACAAAATTTCCAGGTCTGGCGACTTCAGGCCGTCATAACTCTACAATGATTACAGATCGCCGGAAATTCATGGTCAAACTGGCCATCTACTGGATATCTACAAAGGTGGACACTCAGGCCCAAAAAAATTTTGGTGTTTACGGAAACCCGACCAACCCTAGTTTTTTACCCCGACAATAAGTTTTTCTTTTTTGTTGAACCTTGGGCCGAAATACTGTTCTTGAACAACATTGCTTTTCTGACGAGGGGCAGACCACCCACGTGCAAAGTTTCAAGTTTCAAGGTTATGCGTCAAGTTCATGGCAGAAGATAAGTATATCTTCTGCCATGACTTTGATCCATAACCTTGAAACTTGAACTTAACCTATTTTGAAGATGTAGGCCTAGCAACACACCAAAAATGAAGTTTTATGCTCAAGATTTTGAAATGTTATTTTATCGTCTGCACAAGACAGATAGAGATACAGATGCTACTACTATGAACCTGTAGTGTTTAAAAGCAAAATATCAGTAGGCAAGATGACTGGGAAAAACGACCTACAGACCTTATAAACTTTTGCTATGTTTCCGGAAACATCAATAACTTTTTTTGGCCTCAGTGTCATAAACTTGCTACGGTCAAACTAAGGTGATAACACTGTATGCAGTGTGGCAACGAGCTGGCATTCCAGAGTTTGTGATATGGTTCTGCGGCAAGGTACCCTTAATTTTGGAGATATCTAAATTCAATAATAACACAATAAAACTTACACTGAGGGTATTCTGTGATAAAAACGACTTAATCCATTCAGTGTTTTGATACAATACGAGCATGTGGCTGACAGACATACACTGGAATATAGCAGTGAACATGATCAGTGGGAAATACAAGAACATCGGACATAATTTGCAAGACAAGCGAGTAAACGTGTATATAAATCTGAATATGACCTGCATTAATTAATGCAATCAAGTGTCAACTAACTGGGCAATGTATTTTTCAATCTCCAGAAATACCAACAGGCAATCAGTGATTAGCTAATGAATTATATCAACCATCAATCATCTACACTCAGTCTCCCAGTGACACATCAGTGTTATCTATGAAACAATGACATGATGATTCCACTGTAAACAAACAAAAACAGTCACTACCTCACGTTCTTTAGCCAAGATTCTGAAATTATATTACTACAAATCATACGTGCATCATGAACAGAAACAGTCCATGACAACGAACATATTCAGTTAAAGTATATGCTTTGTCTAATTATTTCGACAACGCAATTGGACAGCAGACTTTGCTCCAGTGCACTCAGCACATTCGTCGACTAGTGCCGCCTCTTGGCAAACTCAACCAAACACAACGTCGTCCAACTGATTCCGCCCCATCAGCTCTGTTTCGTGAAAACGTGACGTCATTTACAAAAGCGGAAGTACATAACAGGTAGCATTGTTGTCAAATGAAGACAAGGCCACAGTCACAGTTAACATGTGTACAGAATATTTTGGGAAGTTTGTTCATGTGCCTTTTGAGATGTGAGACCAGACAGGCACAACTGCAATACTTCACAACCCTCCTGGGGGCGAAGTAAAACAAGTCCGTGCGGTTCACTGAGCCTATATAGAATACTACAAGCATACTTTCAATCTTTGTTTAATGGCCTTCTTTACAGCAGTCACTTCAAGTTGGGCCTAGCCCCAAACAAAGCCGATTTTGGCATAATGGGAGCAGGTACAGGTTGGACGCCCTTCTGACACACAAGAAAGCAGACTATTGAAAGCACTGCATCTTTTATAGACTGTTAGAACATGAATGAAAGCGCGCAGATAACGTAAATGCAAAAATGACTCTTAGGGCCGATTTTCCACCGCAAATTAATCTTTGAATAACGTTAATGGGAGATTAATTCCCATTAGTTAATGGGAGTTATTCTCCCATTAAAGTTAATAGAAGATTAATTTGCAGTGGAAACACTGGCCCTGAATCCTTACAACAAAGACACTAATGATTTGATGGCACTGGTGCTGAATATCGCACTGTCCGATGTTCTTGTATTTCCCACTGATCATGTCCTTCCCTATCACACACACATAAACTAACAGTAACTTAACAGAGTGCAACAACAAACGCTAGTTCATATCATCATGGGGCTACTACAGTGACAACATTCCACCAGTTCTACTTGATTAACTGCCTGCACACTCGGGCCATAAAACTGTCTGCTACATTGGCCCTCAACGGCTTGGTTCCCATGCCCCTCTTGGCTGTAGCAAAGCTACAACTGACAACCAACAGCAACTACCAATCACCAAACAGCAAATTTATGTGCTCACTCGATGGTTAACAAATGAACAAGGTAATTGCTGACATCAGACTTCGCCCCCAGTAACGCCACCTGGCAAACTCAACAAAGCATAATGTTGTTCGATTCTGCTCCAACGGCACCATTATGTGAAAATAGGACATTATCCACATCACCAGAAGTACATAACATTGCACTGTCGTCACAGGACCAAGCCATGACCACAGATTAGCATGTACAGAAAATTTTGTGAAGTTTGGACAAGTGGTTTTTGGGATACGTGAGCAGACAAACATTAAATTATTACAGATTACAAAACTTTGCTCATCTAACTTTCATTTAATTACGTGTCTGAATTCATTCAATTTATCTACCAAACTAAACTAAACAAGACGTGCTACTTTAAACACGTCCAGTGCAAAATCACGACACATAATCACAGCATGCAAAGCAGCTGGCAGCTGCATACTGCTGTTTTACTTGTGACACACATGTGCCAGATCATCACTGGATTAACATGGCAAAGTCCTCTCCCGCAATGGGTTAATCACGCTCTGTGCATGACCATCAGGCGGTGTTCTGCTTTTATTGTCACTGTCATACAGGGTGGGCCAATAAAAGTGAACTCTCACTAGTTTCTTAACTAGGAAAAAAGTAAAGGCTTCCCACAGTCGTTACCGAGCGTTGGGCATGGAGCTGATCCTGGTGTACAAGCAGTCAGCCCGCAGGTGACTATAAGTCATCTATATGGCGGTAGGCTGCCATTACTTTCTGGCAGGCCCGAGGTTACCTTGCCAGCTGCAGAGAATCACCACCCTTGGCCGGTACCAAGTTATACTGCTTGGTGACAGAGACACGTAGGAGTGAACAACTTGCCCAAGGTTGTTATGCAGCTTTGCCCCAAGTAGAATTTGAACCCACGATCTGTTGATCGCAAGTCCAACGCTCTACCTGTTGCGGAACTGCACCACCTTGTTTCTTAACAAACTGAGATAAAATGAGTGCCAATAGTTTTTGTCAAACGCAAGTGTAACACGTCATAATGCACAAGGTTATAATACTTAGACTATTACTAAATATTCAATTTGATAGATTTTCTATGTATGACGTCACACTTGATGTCAAGCTGTGACATTAGGAAAATCAGTAAAGATGATAAAATTCCAAGTGAAAACATGAGAAAAGGAAAAGAATTGGATGCTAACAAAATGTTAAAAAACATGTCCTAGTAAATAATCATATAAGAGTGAACTTCATTATTTTTAAAACTAAAATCATGTAGCACATTGCAGTACATGATAATAACTCATCCCGGTTTCTTATAGTGCCCTAGAATGTTTAACATTATAACAGCAAAAACCATTCAATTACATACTCTTGTTCATGAATATATCAAAATGCCAGTAAAACCTTTTTTTAAAATTTTGCAGCTGTGCAAAGTGCATACACTGATATTTCAGTGACTCAGGAGGCGATTTGGGCTTTTTCACCCCATGAAGATGTCATGCTGCACCAATGGGACAAACTTTGGCATAGATGAGCCGACTTCTCCACGCCAAATTTCGCCCAATCGATATTGCAGCAGCTTAGCGAAGCGATGCTTACGTTTTCTAATCTTGCACATTCAGTGTTACTAACAGTCTAACATGACTGGAGTAACAAGATGCAGCTGACTATTTGGCCCATCCTGTGGTAGCATTGTGCTAGACTACTCCTAATAACTGCTGTCATACAGATGACAGTGACAAAAGTCTCGAACCAGAAAGAGTGAAAGTATGATGACAGTCTCAACTAGCAGTGACACCAACCTGAAACATCGCTGGCAATACAGGTCTCCATCACAACCTCTGCAGCGCAGTGTTGCATCCTCGTTGCAGATACAGCACCAAGGCAGCTCATCAGCCTCTGTACCAGGCTGTGATGTCTTCACTTTACTAACAGCTGCTACTGCAGCACCCTTCTGTACCGTCAAACATACACACATCTCAAGTAGACACTAACTACACATCTATAATTAAGTAATTTTTAGGTCAACTCTTCTAAGTCGACCTAATAAAGTGGGTCTCAAATGTCCGTCCGTCTGTCTACAAAAAGTTTTCTTCGATTTCAATGAAATTTGGCATGTAGGATATCATATTTCCCATCAAATGACACCAATACCAAATAACCTTAAGGTCACTTTGGTTTTTGCTCATGCCTGCGATTGCTGAGCGTCTTGTATTTCTAAAGGTGCTGTCAACAGTGGTCAGTCACAGAAAACTGGCATAGACTTTATGCAACATGTTGCATGAACTGACTAACACAGTAACTGGAAGCATCTATTGCTCACTGCTTATAAAATGCAATTAACAGTACACACAGTATGCGATAAGCTTCAAGATGAAAGGACTATCAACCTTGGAACTGTTGGATGCAGACTGGGTGTTTTTGATGCCTGCCTGCTCATCAAGTCGACTTTCTTCCATCAGCTGCACACGGCACATAGAACACACTCACTGCAGCCACTGTGTCAATGCCGAACATCAGATAATTCATCAACTTAACTGATGAGGTAAAAACCTGCCTGTGTATATGGCATACTTGTGTGTACCGCATGCCCCACCTGTGAGTGTAAGGGCATGACACGCTGGTGTGAACAATGTATAGATCTGTGTATACGGAATTGCCCCAACTGCATGTACATTATGGTCAACTGTATGAGACAGTCCACCAGTGTGCATGTGTTGGGACCTAGCTGCAACTACCAACCATGTCACCAGGTGGTGGACAGGGCAATGGTCAATGTCCAAGTGAATATTATCTTGACTCATCCGGCTCAATTCTGATCTGGACATCTTGTAATTCAACGAGCAACATAGAATCCGGTTTTTGATATATGCATATGATAGTGAAAGAAGTAATATCAGCTCATCCAGAGCTGCACGATCTGACGTCTAGTTCTTCATACAGCCTGCCAAAACGTGGCTCAAGGCTCATAATACACAGTCTAGAATGCGACAATGATGCAGTGTACAGCCGTCAATCATCAGAAAAACGACAGAATACACTGCTTCATGCAGTACTGGCAAGAAACACGCCTGAAAAACTGGCACCACGTAACTCTCAAACCACATACACTTCTATGTCCATTTGCCTCAACAAGGTAGTTACAACTGTACAGCACACGGCCGTCGCCTTGTGTGCCATCCAGTCACGACCGCTGCAGCTACCTGGGAAGACTGCAATGCGCTGCAACATGATATCAGCTGCATGACATTTGTCAATGGTATGGTGACCGGCCAGTTCCACTCCGCATAGCACTGAGCCCTGGCAAACAGAAAAGAACCTATAGCGACGTTACAGCATCGACGTGCTCTATATAACAAGTCTATGAAATGGCGAGTCTGAGATGTTGTTTTCTTAACCTCAATGCGTCACTGGCTTGTGAGTGGACGTTCGTTTTCGTCAAAGACTAAGGGCGACAAGACAACCCTGACAGAAACCATAGCATCTGTGGTCAGCTACATGGTGGCAGTTCTGTGCCCACCCCGCTCAGTCGACACGTCTCAACACGTTTTGGATGGCGACACCAACCTACGTGGGAAGAGAAAGTGGGGTCTGTGACACAGACATTCCTCACTTTATTCCACTCACTGTGGGGGTTATCATTGATGGCGGCCCACAAACCCATGGATAAAGCAATCTGTCATTTCAAAGGTGCAGTCCATGTGTGTGTGTGTGGCATGGCCGGCCTATGTGCAGACCACATGGCTCACCTGTGTACAACATTGTCTAATGCTGATTTTTGTTTAACTGTGTGGTGCAGCTCAGACCACGTCTACTGACAAAAATCTTGCCATGGAGATTCCACTCCTGGCACCAGGCAGCAGTGTTAAACCAATGAAGGAAAAACAGTTCAACGGCAACAGCGCGTTACCTGCTGAATGATGCGTTTAGTTGCCGTCTCCTCATCTTCGCTGTCAGACTCCGCAGCTTCTTCGCATTTACACAGCACACAACATCACGCGCACTCACACTTTTAACAATCAACAACAGTCAACAGTCAGTAAACTGTGTAGCCTTGCTGGAAAACACAGACCGATTTACAAGGTATTGGCAGAAGTGGATAAAGAACAAACACAGTTAAAGTGAGTGATTTCGATGGACAGCATCTGGATGATCATCTGCACATCGCCTTACTGCACATATACCCATGTCTAACGTCAGTCACTTTCATTTCATTTCTGCAGCTTCAACTTATGTTTTGTCCACTAAAAAGCCACGACACAAGACCTTCCAAATGCTGTATCGAATTCTATCACAGTTAAAAACGTTAGACGTCTGTTGTTATATCAGACACAAAGTTCTAATGCCACAAATAACTGATTCAAGTTCAAACACAGGAAAATGGCAAATACCAGCATCAAGTCCAACATGGCCAGGACGTTCATTAACATCTCCTTGCCGAGCGGCTGCATCATGTTTCAGTCGCTCCACACGGTTCCACAAGTCCTTGTCCTTCTTGAGATCCTCAATGGCGCGCTGAGCATCAATGTTCATCTCTGCAGCGACACTGTGTACCAGACGTTCTACGTCTGACACGTCGGCTGCATCACTTGGAATATTCACAGTATCAACCGGCTGTGACATGCGACTTGCTCCCGCCTTATTCACATCATTCAATGGCTCTGTGCACACATGTCCAACAACAACACTATGCATCTGTCTCGAATACATACACACATACGACAACTACTACTACTCTGAGTTGTTGTTTAACTTGCCTGAGGTTGTTACCTCACAGTGGAAAGGCCGGCAGTTGAACCAACAACCTCTGAGTCATAAGACCAGCACCACTAAATCATGACAAACAATTAAATTGAAGAAACAATTTAAACACGGTCAAGGATTTTCCAGCACGCGTTGGAACCTTGTGTTCAATTAAGCTATTTAGATTAACTGTTTGTCATGATTTAGTGGTGGTATAATGGTTATGGCACTGGTCTCGTCACTCCGAGGTCGCGGGTTCAACTCTCAGCCATTCCACTGTCAGGTAACAACCTCAGGCAAGTTGCTCACACACGTGCCTCTGTCACCAAGCAGTACAAAGTGGTACCTGCCAAAAGACAATGACGATCTACGACTGGGAAGGTAACCGTAGCTTTAGTGTCGCACTAGCAACACGTCACAGACTTATGGTTTATCCATCTACAAACTTAATGGCCCAGTCACAGAGATAGCACCCCGCTTCGGCTCCGCTAGGCACATGGTAGACTGTGTTTCTTTTTGTCATAATTTGGCATGCGAACAGTAAAACTTTGCTCCAACAAAATGCTCTCTTTCTTAACCAAAACAGAGGTGCCGGCCAACAAAGACTGACCTGTATAAAACATTTGAGTGTGCGTTTAACATAATTTATAAAGAGTATGTGTTGCAGGCAAACCGGAGGATGTGTGTGACACGTTCGGTCGGTGTAACCGGTCTGTGATGTTGGTGTCAGCTGCTCGTGCATCGATCTCGACCTCGTCGCTGATCTCCGCCAGCAGTGCATCAATCTGCTCCTGCTGTGTACGGCCACCCATTCCCAACATCTGCAAAACAGCACAATGTCTATGTACCATCCTCACAACGACGTCTCTGAGAGAGTCACTTTAATTTTCAAGGCAAAAACCGAGTTCAGGTTAGACTCTGGTGTAAGACCACAGCCTTGAACAACTTTCAGAGTGAACGTCCCATCTCACTGACAAATGAAGATAGGCCTATATTTTACATTTCTCAGCGATCTGATTAACTGATTGATAGATCTTGCATGCTGTTCTTCAACTGTCAGGTGCTTTTGGTACACCACAGATGATGTATTTATTTGCCTGGCATTAAGCAAAACACAGTCATTTTGTCTAAGACTGACCTAAACTCTATGTTTAGCAATAACTGCTCATCCAAATGCATTACTATCGTTCAGTCAAAGACTGGATAGCTGAGATTAAGCCCAGTCTTAAGACAAAACTTGAGTCTCAAACATCCATCTCTGTGGTAAGTTCAGTCTCAGACTTCTGTTCTAAGACCAAACTTTAACGTCATTTTTTATTTTGCATGAATTAGGAGTCAGAAATGTTTCTACCACACGACGCTATGCTGTCGTCGTGTGTCCATCCGTCTGTCCGTCACAAGCCGACACTGTATCAAAACAGCTAAATGTAGGATCATGCAAACAATGCCATATGATAGTCACCGTGCCATATGATTGTTGAGTGACTCTAGTTTTCTGGTGTCAAAGATCTCGGCAAAATTCAAACAGGGGTCACCACAACAGAGGCACCAAATAAAGGTGGAATAGGTTAAAATGGGTGATTTTCGACCAACATCTTGCTATATCTCAGAAATGGTGCAAGATAATGACATAGTTACTATTAAAGGCTAACAAGAACTCGTATGTGCTCTATCAAATGATGCTATTTCCAGTGACCTTGTGTGACCCTAACTATCCCAAACCACCCCATTTTCTTCATTTTGTATTGCCTTTCATGTTTTCGTAGTGCATTGGTAGTTAGGTTGATCTTAGCAAGTCCTAACCTGAAGATAACAAAACATCCCTGAAAGGGGCGTGGTCAAGTCATGTGAACCATCTAAATTTTGCTGGGCACCAACCATATCTCTCGAACAGCTGAAGCTAGAGTTGTGAAATTTTGTACAGGTAGGATATGTCAAGTCCAGCATACAGATACAAATCACCCTTATAATGGATGTGGTCAGGATCACATCACCACTTTCAATTTTGCATGCCACAATGATATCTCTGGAACGGCTGGAGTCATCAAATCTTGCACACAGCTAGAATATATCAAGAGTTAACCTTGGAACGACAAACAACCCCCCCCCATAATGGACGTGGTCAGGGTCACGGGCCCCTTTTTTACCGCATGACGTCACGCTAGCACTGTATATGCTGTCGTCAACTCATGTGTCTGTCCGTCGGTCAGTCTGTCAGGAGCTGGCTGTTAACTGAGCCAGCCATCCTGCTGATGCTGGTCATACACTGGCTTAATTGCATGTAATCCTCACAGGCTCGAAGCAAGGCTCCAATGCAATGGACCTCATTGTCTATGTCAATCTGTCTTTTCTTTGTGTCTATGCAAATAATGGTTCTCAGTTTGACGGGAATTCCAGTGAAGTAAATGTCAATCTGAGGACATTGTCGGACATCATCTGAAGTGTGTCGTCGTCATCGGTTGGGCTGTGTTAACTAACACAATGTTGAATTCATTTGCACAGCGCTACTTCACTGTTCAGTAAGCAAGGTGGCAGCCAAGAACATATTTATTTAATCAACAATAGTTTCTTTAATGATTTCGCATTAATCATCCAATTCAAACATAAACCGTATTTAAGTTCTTGGCTCAATTTTGATACGCTTCTTTTACAACTGGCCATTTTTGCAAGTATGCATTCTGCAAGAAAACGTATTATTTTCCGCTTAAATTCTTGGATTAGTTTTCAGCAACGATGTTATCTTTTATGGGGATATTACTCGAGGAACAGCATATCACTAATAAAAAAACTCCTCACGGAACATCGCACAGAAGAATGATCAACACATTTGCTATGTCAAATCTGAGTGAAAAAACACTTATGCATACACAACCTTGTCTGAACCTTCAGTGGGGGACTGCATGGTCTGAGAGACATTTTGGTGTTATATTGTGGCATATATCATATCCGTGTACTAGTGCAAACTGACGTATGTAAAACACATACACTTGGCTGGTTTTGCGTTTCACTGGCATCAGTGGCTTCAGAAGCTGAACTAGCTGTCTCAACTGGATCACAGACACATCACCAAATATTAATAATCTCACTAACAGTACACACTCGTTCGTTCATTATTGTGGGCAGAGGTCCAGCCTACTCTGGACCTCAGCGCTGAGACATCGTAGTGGTCCAGTGCACATGCCCAGGGACAGGAGGAGAACTGGTAGGTGTGTGCTAGTGTATGTGTGACGTGTCGGGTGGAGGAGGGATAAGTAGAACAGTACAATACATACTCACTGATGTGAAAATAAATGTAAAAAACCGATGTTTACACATAACAACACACAATGATAAACAGATCTGAAAAAAAAAAAAATGAAATAGGTGGTATTACCCATCACTATGTCAGTTACTGAGTGTTGTCACTTTGTCATTATGTTTAGGCCACACTGCAAGCATGCAGTGCAGAGATGTGGACTATTGCTACAGATGTCACACGTAGTGTGGTCTGTCTGTGTGTATGTGTGTTGGACTCATGGATGTGCTGTGAGGAAACGACTGAACTGATCGAGATGCTGTTTGGAAGGCTAACTGTCGTGGATCCAAGAAACCACACATTAGATCGGGGTTGAGATCTACACATGGGAAGGAGTAATTCTGAGGGTTGGCTAGCCATTGAAAAAGCAATGGGAGTCTCTGCTGTGATGTACAAAGCAAAAAAGACCTTTCAGTCCTTAATGACCGAATGACAACGGGACTGCTACAGACTGCAATGCTCCCAAACTAGCCAGTGTCACATTACATTGTCCTAATCCCCCCTCCGATTCAACCTTTCGTCAAAATTCTCCGACCACTTGTTTTCTGTTACTCACTACACACTGCCACTATAATGTTTAAGCCATCTTTATATTTAGATTTGCTATCCTAGTTCCAGTTTAGAGCTTGTTACAAAATTCAACAGATGTATCAAAATTTGAAAATGTTGTCATGCACCTGAAAATGAGCCGTTTTGGGATAATTCATGTTAGTTCACAGACAATCAATATATGCACCAAATTTGTACTGTCAGGCTTCACCTATTTCAAAAATAATTTATAAATTTAGTATTTAGAAAGTTCACAATGAGACTAAACACAAGAAGATACTGACATGTTAGCAATCACCAACTTGCCTTGCTTTAGTCGACTCAAGCGAGCTTCAATCTCAGACTGGCTTGGCACATTCACTAACCACATTACCAGCAGCATATAAGGAACAATAGCACAATCCTTTGAAATAATCCAAAATATGGTAGACTTAATAATCTGTCTTTTGCAAAACTAAGAATATAAGCAATACTAAATCCCAATTCAGTATCTTCACTAAGCTATACTCTTCACTTGCATTGAAACTTTACAAATATCAAAAAGACTAGTGACGTTTCGTCATTAGTACATTGTAACTGCACTAGTTCCAGTTAGCTTTTCAGTGTTCAATACCACATCACTAAAAGACGAGCCTTCAAATAACTCTTTAAACCAATTCACAATTAAAATTTCTTTGTTCGTATTACTTATCCTACATGATCAGTGTAAACTGTAAAAATATACTGTCAATTTTATTGCTCTTCAGAGATAAGCAAAGAGTGGGTTTCACATCTAATTTTATCTATATAAAAAATCAGTGTTCTAAGAATAGTTCTGCAAGCCATTGTCTGCTCACACATGGTAATAAAACACAAACAAATATCAGACAAAACAGTAGAACAGCAGTAAAACCTGGTTTGGTGGCGTCTTTCAGCTTCTGCAGCCGTTCAGCAATCACAGCATCCTTCTTACTAAGACCTTTCTGTTTGGCCGGTGACTGTGTGTTGACAAGATGAGGTTGCACTTGATGCTGTGATGGCTGCTGGGACTGTGCAGTCTCCAACGCTGCTATCCGTCTAGCACACATGCAAGTGCCACTCACCACGTGTACGGTAATGACAACACCAATCACAAAACACTCAACAGAGTACAAACCTCAGAGAACATTTCCAGAGTGGTCGTATGCCTCAAATTTAGTTCTGAAAAATCAATAAAAAATCCTGTCAGACAAAGTGACAAAAATCCTAGATTCATATCCTATAATATATCTGTTTATTGCTCCAAGGTCGACATACCCCACTAATTTCTGGAAAATTATGCATCACTTTCTGAGTAATCCAATCAACAAAGCAAGGGAAAACATAAACTGCAAGGTTCTTGGGTCTCAGAGACTGAGGATCAAGCATCAAGATAAATATCATCACATACAGATAACTGACTAATTCACTTAATCAAAATAATTGTGCAATAATGTATTTTATGTGCGGTAATTTACTGAAATAAACAAAGGTCTATAAATGAATTACAAATACTCGTTACAGCTGTTAAAATCTAACAACTCTTGTTCACATAAATTACCACCATGTGACAAGATTCAGTCAGTCATATTCGTGAAGGAAGATACCGGGCAGGGCTGCACAACAGACGGGCTGCATGCAGCCCATGGAAAGTCAGGATGCGGCCCACTGCATCCCACCCAAAATGTGTTTACATTTGGCATATGTGCAGTATCATAGAGTTTAAATACATTTATAATTAATTAATTCTTGCTGGATGTAAGCTTACAATTGGATATAAACACAAAATTTATGATCCAATCAGTAGTGCTGTGCGGTTCTGGATTTTCATCAATAAGTTCGGTTTTGGTTCGGTTTTGGCTTAAAACCGCGGTTTCGGTTTCGATTTCAAAACCGTCACGGCACTACTTTTAATAAAAAGTATAATCAGCCTTTAACTTGCCTACACAGCGCAAATAAAACTACGTCCCTTCATGAAAACTCAACACGACACAGCATGCGGGCAATTAAGGCCAATTAGCGTTAATAAGCAGACCCGCCGGGCACGACGCCGGGCACGACGCATTGAACGCTGTTGCGCCTTTTAATTGGTGCGGTAGAATTTTAGTCCGTGGAGTATTTGAAATAAAACCGTTAGTTAGCTTGCAAAATTTGGAGGTTTCGGTTTCGGTTTCAAAACCGTCACAGCACAACCAATCAGTAAAATGTCGTCAGCATCAGTGGGCATCGACAGCTTCATGGGGCTTTGCCTCCCTCGCCCACTCACCAGGGGCTTTGCAAGGGCTTTGCCCCTGGGCCTCACTGGGGGCACAGACCCAAAGTCCCATTGTGGCCCTCCACTTTGGTTCAGATTTGTTTGTGGCCCTAACCTTCAAATAAGATGTGCACCCCTGATATACATGTAGACAGACATAACTGAGAAAACAGACTCTTCTGCTGTGTTATACCACGTCAACACATGGGGCAATAAGCAGTTTCATTTCCTAGTTTAACAAAGTGTGTGGGCATTATAAATGAAATTTCACAGTCTTCTTGTTTACATTAACAAAAACATCACGAGTGCAGACTAATCTCCATACAATATTCAAAACATACTTGAAATAAGCATCTGGAGGTTCAAATGCAGCAGAATTAGCGACAGGTGCTTTCCTGTATGCACATTAACAAAAGTACACACGTCACATGCAACACAAAACAAGACAACCTGTAATACAAACTGTAATTAACTTATAGATAACAACAGTAAACTTCTTAAGATAAACTATCCCCATACAGGACTAACAGTCGACTATTCACAACAGACTTTTCTGCCAACTTCAAAGTCCAAAGGAGCCAAGTATCAAAAATCCGGCTCGATCAAATTTAGATATTGTGCCCTAGTATAAGAATCCATGGTCAGTTGCCAGCTGCCATTGTAAATAGCGGAAAAAATAACTTTTAAAATGGCCCGATTTCCAACTCTGAAGGGCTAATGACCTTGACCTTGGATCGGGTCATACAGTCATACTGCATACTCTTGTGCATCAAATATCGACCTCTATCTACATGCCAAATTTCATTGAAATCAAGGAAATTTTTTGTGGACGGATTGACATACAGACGGACGCATGGATGGACATTTGAGACTGGCTTTATTAGGTCGACTCTGAAGAGTCAACTTAAAAAGAAGAGTCGACCTAAAAACTAGAAAACATAGGTAGTTGTATCGACATGCAAACCCATGCCAGCAATGGCCGCAGGTAACACAGCGGCCTATTGGAATGCGGAATACAGGACATGGTCACTAGCAACCGTGCGACCGTGACGGTTTTCGTAACCGTGTGACCTTGAACTTTGACCTTTGGATCAATGCATGCTGAGCAACTGCTACAGAGTATATGTGTACCAAGCTGGCATTGATAGCTCAAGTTGTTTTCCTGTTAGAACAAGGACAAACAAACAGATGTGACTGAATGCCCCAATCATTATGAGGACAGCACAGGAATACGTATCATGTACAATGCACATTGTATCCACCTGAAAGATTATATGTATCGTAGTGATTTGCAGCCAGAAACAGATCTGGGCACACAGTTCCAAAACTGATTACCCAGTTCCAAATCTGGGTAATAAGTACCAGGTTTTCTTCATAAATGCACAAAATACCACCAAATTTTGGCCTACATTCACATATGATCATCAGTTTCTGGCGGTATTTCAAAGCATTTTGTCTTTACAAAGTTCGCAGTTTGATTTCCTGTAGCACTGCTGCTTCACACTCAACTTTTGCATAGAAATGCTTGTTGTATTCAAAACATTTTGTGCCATTTATATTTCAGTGCATTTTTGCTTTACTCACTTATGTAAGTACTAAAATTCAATTTAAAACTGGGTCAAGGTACGTGGGTAATTGCAACCTGGTAACCTGATGGGTAATACATAACACGTGTATTCGTGTAGTCATGGTTTGTATCTTACTAGAAGCTGTTGTAAACGCCAACAGCCAAAGTAATGTTATAAGCAATGTTACTGATTCTGGTAAATACAAAGGCGCTGCATTAAGCTCAACTTTTGAAAAGGTAATTGATTTTAATTTTTCTGAATAGGAAATATGGGTTTAAGCCTCGTCACTCACTATGGTACTAAAGGAGTCTCTTGCCTACTACACTGTCGACCGCAGTGTCGCCTTTTGTACGTTTTTAGATGCCACTAAAAGCATTTGGTTGTTTAAACTTTAAACAATCAAATGCTTTTAGTGGCATCTAAGAACGTGCAACTTCAAACTATTATAAGCTTTGTATAAAGTAAAGTAAAGTAAACGTCGATTTGTATAGTGCAACGTCGTAACCACCTCTAATGCGCACAGAAATGGCACGTGTTAGAGGAATCACACAGTTTTACCTGCCACCCACACGTTTACCCATGAATGAAATGAACCATTCTGCCTTTACTCCGTAAGCACTCACCATACGGCGCCACCCCAGCAAAGTAGTGCACATCCAATAACAGTTCACTACTCATTTATCGACCTCAAAAGGACGAGATGGCCTAGTTGGCTGACCTTGTAGCAGATGGTTTACTCATATAACTGGTCACCCATCAGCTGCAGGTCGAGCGTAGGACAGGGAAAGTTCGACAATCACAGACCTACATTCTAACACAGTGCTACACAACCAACGGTGGTTGTGGTATTGTTCTGAGCCACGACATACCAGCTGTTTATCTTCGTTTGCTGCTCAACTTATATACTAACAGTGCCGCTTGCATGTCATGGAATGGTGTATGTAGCTATTCTCTTACAAAGAATGGTGTTAGACAAGGTGGCAGAACAATCCATATTCTTTTCTGTGCATACATCGATGGCTTGTTTTGCTTGTACAAGTCTGGTGTTAGTTGTTTCATAAGACATGTTTATACTATGATGTTGGCTTATGCAAACGACGCATTCTTACTTGCCCCTACACCAACTGCAATGTGCATTATGTTAAAAATCTGTTAAAAGACTTCATTGGATATCTGTGTGTTATAATTGTTTCTTATTTACTGCTTTCATTAGAACTGTATCAAATAGGGGAAACTACTGTTCAGCCGAGTAAGAATAATTGGAGCAATTATTTAGCCGAATATAAAGAGAATACAAATAGTTACTGTCACGCCATATTGTCATCTTCATCAACTGTATTATATTCGTTAAGTTCCTTGTTATCATTATCATCAATGACACTGGAATTTATACATACTCTCTAACCGAAACTAAGCAATAAAGATTTTCAGCCAATAGACGTGTTCATTAATCAGAATAAATGTCACCACTTCAGCTAACTTAGCTAAGAAAACATTCACTCGATATGCTGGTTCCAGGTGAAGCTAAATAACGTCAGACAGCTGCACTGAGTCTGAGCGATTGAAATCTAGCTACATTCTCACACCTACAGGTAAGTGAATTTGATGCACTGAGTCTGAGCCAGCTAACATGCTGCAACCAAAGTATAAACAAACAGTATTCATAGGCTATGAAGAAGAGAATACAAATACGAGGGGCGTTCAAAAAGTTCTGCAACTCGACCATAAAGAAGAATGGAAATGTTACAAACAACACTTTATTTTTCAATATAATCACCACTGAGTTCAATGCATTTGCAACTTTTTTCTGGCAGACTGTTAATTCCACTAAAATAGAAATCTTTTGTCTGTCCCTCCAGCCACTCCTTGACAGCCTCCTTGAGCGCTTCGTCGTCAGGATAGCGGACACCACGAAGGTGAGACTTCAGATTGCGGAACAGAAAATAGTCACTGGGAGCCAGGTCAGAACTGTATGCAGGGTGGTGGTCTAACTGTACGAAGCCGCAGTCACAAACAGCCTGCTATCCAATCATGGACTTGTGGATAGGAGCGTTGTCGTGCAACAGCCAGACTCCTTGCGTCAGCATCCCTCGAGGTTTCTCCTTGATGGCGTCACGCAGCTTCAACAGCAGACTGGCGTAGTACTGTTCATTCATTGTAGTATTGGGAGGCAGGTAGTCAATCAGCAGTAATCCATTACTGTCCCAAAAAATGGTCGCCATGAGTTTCCCAGCAGAGGGTAGAGTTCTGAACTTTCTTGGAGGAGGGGATAAAGCATGTCTCCTCTGCATTGACTCAACTTTGCTCTCCAGTCCCAGTGGTGAACCCACATTTCGTCCCCAGTAACAATCTGCCACACAAACTTGACAGGGTCAGACTCAGAGACATCTACGATCTCCTGAGATGTAGTGATGCGTTGCGCACGATCATGATCTGTCAGCTTCCTCAGGACCCATCTTGCAGACACCTTCGACATCTTCATATAATCTGGATTATGGTTTCCACGCTTCCACATGAAATTTGCATTGCTCTCGAGATCTCCAGCACTTTTATTCTCCTGTCAACTCTGATCAGTTTCTCCACTGCAGCAATTACAGATGGATTAACAGCGTCAGACGACCAGCCAGACCTCAGATCATCTTCGAGCGACTCATGTCCACGCCGAAACTCATTTGACCATCTGGTAATTGTGCTGTAAGACGGCGCACTGTCCCCATACATGTAACGTAGTCGATCATGAATCTCCTTTGCTGCACGACCTTCTTTACAGAGAAACTTAACGACTGCACGAAACTCAAACTTTAAATTTTCCATTACTATTCTCAGTTGTTTACTTTGCTGCGCTATTACGTCATCATAAGTGATGACATCACAACAACTACCACACTATTGTAGTTAGTAAAGACTGTACTTTCTACTGATGCATGTCATGCATACTCATTTTTACATTAGCATGCCAAGTTGCAAAACTTTTTGAACGCCCTTCGTAGTTATTTGGTACAGACTGAGACTGCAGTGGCCAGGTCCAGATGTTGTCTCTAGGGAATGCAAGCAGGCAGAGAGTGGCAACGTCACGTTATGGTCCACCACTCAGCTGCAGACAGCAACTCAGTGTGACAGGCATTGAGGAACTTACAGAAGGCATACTTTTTGTGGACGAGCTGCCTAAGCAGCAAGACTCTTGATACATTAATTTCCCCATCACATGATTGTCCTTGCGGCATGGTGCTGGCTGCTGCAGAGGCGGTTGCTCACAGTACAGATAGACTTGTTTACTTACTCTCACTGCAAACCACTGTTCCTTCTGTCACACTCCAGTTATTCATATTAGGTCTACTTTTGTCGTTTTGACAATTGGCTGAATACAAATACATTATTCGGCCTACTGTTCGATCCAAATAAAATACGAATTGAATATTCGATACAGCCCTAGTTTTTATTGTGTACTTTTGTACGACCTTCAATATCAATAAATGGAAATGGCCAAATTTCAGCCCTCTGTGGCTCCAAAACTACTGAACAGATTTCAATTATAATTGAAATATATAACCATGTGACAGGTATATCACAATACACGCAAATCCAAATAAAGCTGGAACAACGTGGGTGGTCTGGGCAAACACGTGACTTGTTACATGCTTTGGGTTTCTTAGTCGACCTTTTTATTTTATTCTTTGGCTCAAGCCAAACACGCACCAGAGGGACAATTTTGACGATCTGTACGTTATATGACATGCAATGAGGTGCTTTGATATGGGCGTCACAATGACACTGTTCCTATTTAGGGGTCAAGTCTCTCAAAAGGGGGCATGAATAGGCAGTTTCAAACCAAGCATGCAAAATATTAAAACTCACATATTATGGAAACTACGGCATCAATTCTAACCAAATTTTGCACAGCAATAAAGACCACCAAATACTCTTCGTGGGTGGTCCAAATAGGCATACAGCAAATCCATAATGGCGGACGTCTGCTACATTGAAAACCATAAAATCTCTGCATCTCAGCAATGGTTCGACCGATTGCCTGGAAATTTGACAAGGTGATGATAGTGCCCCAACGAATTTTACTATGCGACATCATACACTACACTTACTGTTTTACCTAATAAAAACACAAAAATTATAAAAACAAAACTGGCTTCGGTTTCTCCTTGCTGTATAAGCCGTCTGTTCAAAACAGCTAAGGTCAAAATTTTATCTGCAAACTCT
>Ga0209363_1000220_pt1 | contig 19837 bp, 15 predicted proteins | sample WorMetexBAHAMAS3_FD_187385 | JGI IMG/M metagenome (GOLD analysis project Ga0209363, IMG submission 187385) | Marine gutless worms symbiont microbial communities from Max Planck institute for Marine Microbiology, Germany - Inanidrilus exumae... | ecosystem: Host-associated > Annelida > Digestive... | reverse complement strand
ACAGTAAATCACTTCATCATACGACAGATGACACGTGGAAAAACCATTCCCTGCCATTCACAGTAAATCACTTCATCATACGACAGATGACACGTGGAAAAACCATTCCCAACCATTCACAGTAAATCACTTCATCATTCATATGAACTGATCGACTTTAGGTTTTACATCCCATTTGACAAAGAATAGGTCATTTCTGAGACGTTCTTCCTAGCCAATCTCTTGGCTTGGTACTGAAGAAACTAAATCCACTTGTTCAGGAAGAGAATCTTTCGGGATAAATGACACTGGATTTTCTATGCAACACGGCAATTGCAACAAATCTACTTGACAACGCTGAGTAGTGTATGTTAATGTGAACCAATAAACCATCATTCGGCCACAGCAACACCCAGCAGCAATGGCAGCACAGTAGGCTTGTTAAACAACCTGTGCCGCTGCATTTTGTGCTTATACTCATAAACACTCACATGTATACTTACCTCAGTCGTTATCCAGGTAAATTTAGTTTAGCCATAGCCCCTCGGTTTTTGTCCACCTTTTCCTGGAGGGAGAGGGTCGCAATAAGTGGCATTGGGTTGTTTTTAATCAGCCGGATGTCTTTCCTCTCACCGAACCAAACTGTCAAAGAACTGAAGAAAACATAAAGCACTCATCCCAACCAGTAGCCAGGCCTCACCCTTTCTTCATCCCTCACTGGACTCCTGAAAGGGGGCGTTGGTTCCTTTAATGCCCATTTTCTGATGCCAGTACCACACAATCCGACACATATGCACATAAGCATAACTGATTGATTGAGTTAAGGTTTTACATCCAACCTGACACAAAATAGGTCGTTTCAGAGACGTTCTTAACAGCCAATCACGTGGCTTAATACTAAAATCTAACATAACGAAAGCAACATGCATCCATAACAAAATACACTATAATACAAAAAATCTAATGCCAGGTTTGTTTGCCTCTTACGACTTCTGGCCTGGAAACGGAATGGGCCTCTTCTTAAAGAAGTTAATAAGTAAGGTAGTAAATAAATAAATAAGTACGAAAGTAAATGATTTACATAGTGCCAGAATCTACAAATGAATCATGGAACATTACAGGCCCTGAGCCCGTATGGGGCACAGAGACATAAAATCAATCGTTATTTGTCACTAGCACTCCACCCTCACGCTCACTTCTCGCGCTTTCGGCACTCGATCCGTTACGGTAGCTGGATGCTAGTTCCTAATGGCCTAACGGAGCTCACCACTCATTTGCAGTGGCGTATATAGACTGTGCAAGGAACGTGAGCCTGCGGGCATGAGCGGCACTCATTAACCGAACCATGACCATTTGCAGGGTATAAGGATGCCACGTGCCACATCTAGATCCGCTCCAAACTGTGGCCATACATCAGAAACAAAGAAACATATATACAAGATGTTCTCACGGCTCTGAGATGTATAATTCACCTTGCAATTCCACCATAGTCAAGACCTTCCTCTCCTTTGAATACTATGAACAGACGTCGCCGCAAATCAAACGGCTGTAGACGCATTATCTACAAGTCACAGACACACAGCTAGCTGCACAATGATATACAGAAAAATAACAGACGACTTCATCTTTCTCTTAAACTGAAGTTTTAAATAATGCAGACGATCTTCAATAACACAGACAAATAAATACATGTACATAAAATTAGCCCCGGTACGGGACTGACAGTCGACTCGTTAGAACTGACATTTCTGCCAACTTCAAAGTCACGTGACAAAAAAACTAGGCCGAATGTCAAAAATCCGGCCCCATCAAATTCATATATTGTGCCATAATTTACAAATCCGTGGTCAGCTGCCAGCTCTCATTGTAACTGGTGGAAAAGATAGCTGTTGAAAATGGTCGGATTTCCAACTCTGAAGCGCTCGTGAACCTGACCTTGGATGGGGTCACACTGCATACCGTCGTGCATCACTCATCGACCTATACCTACAGGCCAAATTTCAATGCAATCGAAGAAACTTTTTGTGGGCGGATGGACGTACGTACGCATGCACGTACGTACAGATGGACGGACGAATATTCGAGACTGACTTTATAAGGTCGACTCTGTCGAAGAGTCAACCTAAAAATGAGTAATGCCTATGCAATAAAAGGAAAAACATCCAGCAAAGAACAGAACCTGTTGAAAGGAGTCTTCAAAAAGATGCTCCCTTGTGACGTTAATTTTCACGTGACCTGGCAACGAATTTGACTACAACACACAACGGCAACAACAACTCACAAAATATCAAATAACAACAAATTAAACAGCTAAGTTCATCTGGACATCAACAGCAGAACAGCAATGGGCCACGTTAGCTCTAGTAGCAAGGCACTTTAAACACTCTAAAGACTAGAATTAAATCTCAATTAGGTGGTGCAGTGGCACAACAGGTAGAACGTTGGACTTGTGATCAACAGGTCGGGTCCTGGGTTCAAATCCTATTCGAGGCAAAAGCTGCATAACAACCTTAGACAAGTTGTTCACACCTATGTGCCTCTGCTACCAAGCAGTATAACTTGGTACTGGCCAGTAATGCTCTGCGGCTGGGAAGGTAACCACAGGCCTGGGGGAATGTAATGGCAGCCTACCACCTGCGGGCTGACTGCCTGTACATCGGCATCAGCTCCGGGCCCAACACTCGGTAACGAGTACGGGAAGCCTTTTTTAAATAAAAAATATGATGCATTTCCTCTAACTTGCCACATCAAAATAGTCAAGCATCACTTGTTACTCACGACAGTGACACCATATACAGTTATAGAATACAAGAACACTCAAACACAGCCAGAAAGGACCATCATTCTCATCTCTGAGCTGACTGTGGGTGAGGTGTGATGTTTTAGACTGCATCGCATGCACTCATATCAGTGCATAAGATGTGGCCTATTGCTACAGACAGCGTAGCGTGATCTGTGTGTCTGTCTGTCTGTTGGTTACGTTCGTGAGCCCTGCATAAATGGCTGAACTGATTGAGATGCCAACTGGAGGGTAGAATCAGGTCAATATATTAGTTAGGGGGTAGAGATCCTCCACAAAAGGGGCCAAATTGGAGGTTGTCCACCCCATTAAAAAGCATCGGGAGTCAGTGCTGTGCCACTTTATGAAGAAAAAATCAACAGTGGCAACAGTAGGACTACGGGTGACTGGTTGCATTGCTCCAAACTGATCAGTTTTAACATTACATTGTCCCCCGTGAAAAATCTGTCCCACTGTAATGCAGCCTTTTGTCAAAATTTTGATCACTTGTGTAAAGTCTTGTATCAGCATGTAGCTAGTTTGGCCAAAGTTATCTCCAGCTTGCGTGCCTCCATTCTGTTACAGCTTAGTTCCTATTGATAAAAGTTCAGATATAGTAAACAACAAGTTTCAATTATCTGTAATTGAAATTTCTAACTGTCGTGTTAAGCCGACTGGCTAAACGTTTTGCAGGCGGCTACCTAACTGTCATGGTCCAAATCCAAATCTACATACAGATTCACATAGCCAGAGGAACAAGAAAATGCTTTATGCCTAAGTAATTAATTGGATGTGAATAATCAATCAATGCATCAGCCTATTGGCAACTATCAGCCTATTGATAGTCACTGATATGACACTACAGTGAATATCAACAACCAACCCTAACACTGACATTAACCCTATCCCTAACCATAACTGTAGCATTAAACCCTAATTTTTCCCATTTTTGCACAATCAATCTGCCACTGTCCTAAACCTGCATCTGGAAGTAAATATACAGCAAATGAAGCAAAACTTTCAGGATGTGATTTGGTACAATTTCTATGCCAATTAGCCGATGCATTGATTAGTCACAGGATTATTACTGTGGCACTGCACTACAGCAATAGACTGAACAAACAGCTGTATTTTATTGTGCCGTAAGTGGCCGGTTTTGGCCTTTTAGCTTTTAATAAATTGAGTGATTGAGTGAACAGATGCATGGTCCATGTAACACTAAATCAACAGATAAGACAAAAATCCATCAATAAAAACCGCAGCAACTGAAATCATGCAGTCCAACCAGAAGTTTTCATATGGTTTTCGAACGACTGGCCTTTTACTGCAGACAAGCTGGAATTTTTGGCTAGTGCACACCACTGGCCATTACCTTTACACCTCTAAAGGGAACTGATCAGTGTGACTTACAGAGCAAAGGTAGCGAAATTGTCCGAGCTTCCAGCGGAAACTTCTTTCGTATTGCACAGGAACACCATACGCACCAACTGGCCTATACATCAGCACCATATGGCATTTACCATTAATTGAGTCAATGTTTTACATTCCACCCAAGAAATAGGTCATTTCTGAGACGTTCTGACCAGCTGATCTCTTCGCTAAGTACTGAAAAATAAACCTAACACAACAAAAGCAAACATGCATCTGTAACAAAATATACTATAACACAAGGAGGATAAAATATATAAATTCTGGAGTGCTGACCGGCCTATTTCATCAATAGATGACAGTGGTTCCCTATTTCTGCGATACACAAAAATCCATTATTTCGTATTTTATCAATAAGACAACAAGATCTCTAGCAATAAGGAACGTGAATAAGAAATATACTAAATTCGATAAAATATTTCAACATTTACGTCGCTATAACATCTTGTTACAAATTTACAAACTCAGTGCTGCCGTGAACTATTTTCTTTGTGGTTTGAATGGTGTGTTCGCGTAATTTGTTTTTTTTTTGCGTGACATCAATATTCAACAGATTGTCCTACCGGCAGACGATTGGTGGAATGCGCTTGCAAACAAATACCCACAAAAAGTAGGTCGTCACACGCCGTGAGTGGATGGCCCGCAGTATATATCACTACGTGCCACCAAAGCCACGCCTCTAGCTGGCTATGAGAAGTGGCATGCACAAGAAGCCCAGTCAAGTAGCCTTGCTATAACACAAAATAAACGCAATTTTAACTATGGCTAGTTTGCTTGCATATGGGTTAGTTTTGTACATTTTATGTTTGTTTTCTGTTGCAGGAACACTGCATATGAGGCAACCAGATAACTCATGTTCATCTGGAAAACTGCTGTTAAACGCAGACGGCTCTGTTGTTGTCTGTGGCTGTCAAATGACTGCGCATTGGGCCACCAGAGACCTCAGCACAGATGGCAACATCTCTGAAAAAAAGAAAGAAAGAAAAGACTGCCAAGTGGTTGAATGAGGAAAGGCCACCAATTTGGGTCAGAGATTTTTGTTCCCTTCAGTACTTTAATAGCGTGTGGCAGCAAGAATTATGACAAGCATTGAGGAACTTCAGAATCTTGGAAACACTGGTGCGGCTGCTGGAAGATCTGTACAGCAAATCAGTGAGTGCAGTTAGAGTGGACAGAGAATTGACCGAATGGTTTAAAGCCACAGTGAGAGTTAGGCAAGGTTGCAATCTATCGCCATATTTGTTCAATTTATTATTGGAAGCTATGATGAAAGAAACGTTGAAGGAAACAGATGCAGGTGTAGACATCAGTTGTCAGAGAGTGAACAATCTGCGATTCGCAGATGATATAGATCTAATAGCAGAGTCTCCGGAACAGCTCCAAAAATTGACCGTAAAAATTAACAACAGTCCAAAGCATTTTGGCTTGAAGATAAATGTAAATAAAACCAAAACAACGGCAATCGGTAGAAAGCACACAGACCTGCCCATAGATCTGGTCAATGAGGAACTGGAGTAAGTTACCAGTTTTGTGTACTTGGGAATTACGGTAACTGAAGATGGAGAATGTACATAGGACTTACAGAGGAGGGCAGGGTTAGCTGCAGCAGTCATGGAAAACTGAGCAATATTTGGAAATCAAGGAATGTTTCAACACCCACAAAGGTAAAAGTACATGAATCGTTAGTTATCCCAGTTGTTCTTGTATGGATCTGATTGCTGGAGACTGAGGAAGGCAGATGCGAGGAATATACATGCTCCACTCACTCATCCATGCATTCATACATCTGTTGTCACGTAACTCACCCTTTAGCAGTGCCGCTGCGTGGATCCTGGAATGTCGTTGAGCGGGTGTTGTGATCGACGAAGTAACGAACGCCATCACCGGTGTACCTCATCTCCCAGCCTTCTGGCAACGGGTCCTCCTGTACCGCCCTACCATCAACCATGGACAGTCATGGAATATACTGACAAGCAAACAAATGGTTCCACCTAGACCCCTGCACGAACCCAAATTCTTAGGCCTGGCCCGACCCATTTGCTCTAAAAATCTTCAGGCCCGGCCTTTTTTAGACCCGCCATAGAAGAAGCCTGGCCCGGCCTGGCCCACAATTCCATTACCAATTATTACAAGCCTATGCAATACGCCTCAAAGGAAATGTCAAAACGTAGCGTAGGGGATTATTGACATTGTGCGCACTGCAGGAGAATAGAGAGAGGATGCCACTGCATGCAACATATATAGTACAATTACAAAATATAAGGTAGCTTTGGTGGAAAGCGGACTCACCCAGAACGAGCTTTGAACCCGGCTCCTGATTGGTGTCATGCTGCAGTGCACATAGCACCTTTGCACTGACCACTGAGCTACATGGGCAGGTCTGCTGGGGGGGGGGCAGAAATTACAAAAAGTTCACATAGGACTAGCACTTGCTGCAATCAACCTTCCTACCAAATTTGAACTTTTTAACTCCACCCACTACAAAGATATGAAAGGCAATACAAAATGTCGAAAATGGGGTGGTTTGGGGTCACTAATGGTCACTGAAAATATCACCATTTGATAGAGTGCATACTTTGTACAGACCTATTAGCACTCCATAGTAACTATGTCCCTATCTTGCACGGTTTCTAAGATATAGCAAAATATTGGTCAAAAATCGCCAATTTGAACCCACCGCACCTATATTTGGCGCCCCCATTGGGAGTAACCCCGTCAAAATTTCGCCGAGATCTTTGGCTTCAGAAAACCAGAGTCCCTGGGCTATCGTATGGCGTTGTTTGCGTGATCCTGCATTTAGCCGTTTTGCTACAATATCGGCGTGTGACACACAGATGGACAGACCAACAGACAAACACACAATGACAGCATACCATGCTATCAAGCATCGCACACTAAAAACTGAAGCCATGTTTGGTTGCTTCTTATGACCTCCAACCTGGAAACGGAATGCGCCTATTCTTAAGAAAGCAGGTAAGTAAGGAAGCAAGTAAGAAAACAATTTATATAGCGCCAGAATTGACAAATGAATTGGGGAGCATTACAGTGCCGGAGCCCTACTGGCAGCGGAAAGCCAACATAAATGCAGCAATGCCTCTCCTCGGGCATCATTGATTGAGTTAAGGTTTTATGTCCCACCCGACACAAAATAGGTCATTTCGGAGACGCTCTTCCCAGCCAATCTCTTGGCCGAGTACACGGGCATCAGTTAGCAGAGAAGGATGAGACGCAGACAGTGAATCTCATGACAGGCGTCATTCACAGGGCATCTAGCCACATTGACCTTGTATTAATCACCCCTCAGAGGCAACTGTTTGTGCATGAGACTGCAGATCGAGATGTACTCACCCTTGTGTGCGTGGGTCTTCCCACTGCGTCGTGCGGTTTCTGTGATTCACAAAGTACACTCGACCCGAGTTGTCAATTCGCTTTTCTAAACACACAGAAAAACATCAAAATGCACCCGGTGAAAACATCAGCAACTGGGATTGCAACATAGCATGTCAGACGTTAGTTTCTGTTTCATTTCTTCAAAATTCATCTTTTCCTTTTGACCTATAACTAAGGTAACCATAATTTGGGCACCGCAATCCGGGATGAGTGCCAAAGGGGCGAATCATAGGGTGCGAGCACCACAGTTGAGAGCCGTCGGGGTCTGACTTGAAGGTCTAAGGGAGCATCGTAAGCTCCCGAACTGGGCTCCGGGGAAGAGCCCCGGCCGCCAGCGACTCTTTTGTACATATATAGATAAAATCTGAGCTAACTTCTGGTGGGCGATGCGTAAGCATATGGCTGCAGAGATGAGACAAATCCAGGACACCAAGCCAAAAAACGGGACAAATCGGCATCCTGGGAGAACTGCGATTTTTTTCGGGACACGTCGTTAAAAATCCGTATTGTCCCAGAAAATCCGGGACGAATGGTCACCTTACTATAACAGCAAGCAGTAATGATGTGGCCTGTGCTGCCACTGCTTCTGGTTATGACCTATAATGGGATAGTATTACTATTGTTACTATTATTATTACCTTAATGAGTTCACTTCATTGCTTTGATACTCTTGGTTGGATGTCAAGCACATCCGGCTCGTAAAAAATAAGCTGCGCCACTCATCGCCAAATACTCTTTCCAGATCAACTGGAGGCAGAAAACTGGCTATCTTGGGATTACACGGAAAATGGCTAACAACGGAGGTCGTGGCGGGATGTAAGTTACACTTGAATAACTGTACTTCTTTCCATTACTTTGTTTGCTTACTTGTTTACTTAGTAACTAATGAAGAACTCGAACAGAAATATTCTTGCCACTGGATGGACGAGGTACTTAGAGACAACAATGCCCAATGTCGCAAATCTCTGCAGACAAATTACTGGTCGAGGTCACTCAAGAATGATGCTACCATCCAAGTCAACTTCAAGTTAACAATGATGACGACGACAGTGCCGTTTTATTGCATTCAACATTTTCACATTACCAAAGTTAAACACTACTGTGATTAGAGATCACATTTACCCATCAGTAGCAGGCCTATTACAATATATAATTCTGAATTATATTCGGCATAAAATCACAATAGCTACTGCAACAGGTGATTTTTCATAATTGTGATCTACTTATCAACACAGACATAAATATAAAATAATTGTCAGCTCGATTTATCTGTAATTTTTAGTACTTTTACTTCAAAACAAAAAAGTATTGACCAGCAAGTAGTTTCTTATTATAACAGTCAACACATGAATTTACAAAACCGGCTACGTTTTTCACTGTTACTTAAGTACTTCGTATGATCACCACTTTGTAGTCTTACTTCTTTACTTTTCAGCTGTAATTTTTGCCATTTCAAATCACGGTAACAACAACCCCACATTTCTCATATGGACACTCACCCCATCCATCAGGCAGTGGTCCTAGCGGGTCGTTGCTGGCCGCGGTCTGTTGCTGTGGATAGAGGAATCTATTGGCAAGCTGGTCCATCTGCCTGTTCTGCCTCATCTGGTGAAACTGTTCCAAGTTGTTCATCAAGTCCACGCTCGGCCTCTGCCACGTCGTTGTCCGCGTGTTGTGATCAACGTAGTACACGCGACCATGAGGGTCCACACGACGCTCCCATCTAAACAATACACAAACCAATAATAAAAATTAGCCCCATACGGGACTACAAATAAAGCTAGGTTTCTTTGCCTTGTACAACATCCGACATGGATAAAAAGACTGGGACTATTCATACGACCTGGGGCCGGCATAAGGCCCGAAACAACAAGGCTTTAGCACTGGAGAAACAATAATCCTGGCCATACTGCACCTACCTAATGAGAGAAAGATAAATAAACTGAAGAATCAATAGCTGTAATTACCGCAAATATGCAGACAAAAACTTAGAAAAATCAAGACTGGTAGAAGCTGAAGTGATAAGCGTACCCCGGAGGTAACGGGATCGGTCGTTCCCATGTAGTTGTTCTCGTGTTATGGTCAACATAATATGGACGACCCTGAGGGTCATAGCGCATCTCGAACCTGCAACAGACACTCTGTTATCACATTCCATACCATTCAGTAATATCTGTGTGCGAGACCATGTAGATACCTTCTACTGCTTCATTTCATTAAATCACTTTAACGATTTAAACAAGGTATCGCCCTAACGGGACGTAACCATACTGCATCTCAAGCCTGCAACAGACACTCTGTTATCAGTTTTATCACATTCCATACCATTCAGTAATATCTGTGTGCGAGCCCATGTAGATACATTCTACTGCCTTATTTCATTAAATCACTTTAACAATTTAAACGAAGTGTTGCCCTAACGGGACGTAACCATACTGGCCCACCATGGAATGTCGGCCACCCGACCGCCCACACACCTGGCACACCGACTGCCTCTGCCCATCTGGCCCGGGCAGCATTACAAATGACGACAACAAGCACCAGCCGTCGTTACTGGTCTGGCTCCCCCTACACTATGTGTAGGCAGACCAGTAGTAAGTAAAGCAGTATGGACAGAGCATAGATAACACCTATTAGGCGAACTCAGAACATCTTCTCCGTAATCCAAGTGTGCTAGCTGCTGCAGGCAAGGGCATGTAAAACTTTGCTCCAACGAAATCATCCAGTTCTTAAACGATGGTCACAGCTGACAGAGGTAATGCTGGCCGCAAAACGGTTGTTACTGTACTTACTTAAGTCAAGTTTATAAACACACGGTGAAAAAATTGCGGGTACGGCAGCGGAAAGCCAATGTAAAAGAGAGATGTCTCTTCCCTCTGTACTCAGTCAGTGGATGAAAAAAGCAATTCCTGTGGTTAGCATTCAGAAGACTCATCTGATGAGAGATAAAGTTTTCATTAATCACCAATTCGGCTCAATGAGGCAATTAGCTAACCCAGAATAAATCACCAGGCAAATGACCACTAAACCGCATCGTGCTGATTATGACATTAGTACAGGTAGTTCAAACTATAAGAATGACAATTACAGTACTCAAGTACCACAAATGACTCGGCAGGAACACAGTCTAGATTAGCAGACAATTTTCATGTAACATTATGGCAATAAGCACAGAAGTCACGGATATTGACAGAATTATGTCACAGAAATCTAATGAATCTGATAATTTATACACCACCATCCACCATGTACCGGTTGCTGATGTCAATGGGAGTAACAAACATTAGTGGGTGAAAAATGCCATTAGCAGATTGTCTTTGGGTTTTGTTCACAGACAGTTGTCAAGTATGCATTGCAAAAAGATACATTTCTAACATCATAAGAACTAGGAAACAACATATCCTGCTCTGTGACTCGCCGACTCACCCTGGCGGAAGTGGCTGGTCGAAGTTTGTCTGCTGCGGTGATGTCGTAGTTGTTGCACCTGGAATGTAAAATGTCACAATTTTATTATAAAATGGACTATTTTGCTTTTACTCAAGAGTTTATAATTTGAGTATTTAAGTTCTGCTACCTATGCGACACACTGGAAAGCAGATGCAGAATGTAACACAGCCTTGAAGGCAAGGATAATAAGATCAAAGAATTTTGATAAAAGGCTGCATGTCATGTCACTGAATTATCCCGCTCGCTGCATGCTGTTATTACGATAGAATGATCCCTCTTGCTGCGTGCACCACAGCAGAGACTCCCAATGCTTTACAATGGGACAAACAACCCCCAAAATTGTCCCTTTCTGTGGGGATCTCGACCCCATCTAATACGTGGTTCCTTGGGTCCATATGAGTCAGCCACCAAATGGCATCTTGATTAGTTCAGCCATTTTTTGCACAGAACATCAGATGACCAACACACAGATAGTCAGACAGACAGACAGACAGACAAACAGACCACACTATGTGTGACATCTGTCACAACAGACAGCAGGTATGCTATGCACGCCATGCGGCATAAAATGTATGGAAAAGTTTCAAGAGTCAGGGCGATGATTAGGAAAGGTAGACGCAGACGGTTTGGATAATGTTATGGAAGATAAGAAGCTATGGTGCATCTCATGAAAAATAAACAAGTGGAAAGATGAACTGGCAAAAACAGCTTTACCTGACAAAAGTGTGTAAGTTTAATCCATGCAGTCCGCAGTGTGGTAGTTTAGTGATTACAATACTGGATGCATGGTCGACAGTTCATGGTTAGACTTCCAGCAATATTGTCCTGATATACATAGGGTGAAGTGACGTCAACGTCATAGTAATCTATAGTCACGATACGATCTCCATGTTGTAGGGCATGATGTCGTACTGTGGGAAGTTAACTGGTGAAGATTTGGCAAGTTATCTAAATGAAATCGAATGAGTAGGTTTAAGAAAAGCTTAGTGTTACTGCCAGATCGGCGATCTGACTGTAAGTGATGCAAAATGTTTACATTTTCTTGCCGTACATCACGGCGGCCAGAAAAGCTGGTATAGATAAGAATGACTAAATTACGTCAACGTCATGATATGTATAATGATCCTATAAATGCAGTGGCCACGGTTATAATAAAGATAGTAACACCGATATTTCAAATTTCTTTTACACAGGAGGAATTATAGTATATGTCTCGCACTATGTGAAGATATATAAACAATAATAAAATGATGCATCACTTCTGCATAGATTATGAAATATTCATCCTCAGTTAATAATTGGTGTAATATGGATTACAAACTGAAAGGCTTGTAATTGGGGCATAATGTACTGATAGGATTACATTATTAACTTAAGCAAGTTGTTCACATGTATGTGCCCCAACACGACCTCATAGATACAGGGTGAACTATGGATTATGAATTACGTGACTGCAAACTGTGGCATTCATTACCTAAGCCAACTCAGCCCCAGGCCAACTCAGCCTTTCATCCTTTAGGGTTCGATAAATGAGTATTAAGCTGCAGTTGGAAGTCTGATACCTCAGTTAGGTGTGGCGCCATCTGGTGAACGCTTACGAAGGAAAGACAGGCATGGTGTAGTTTGCACATAAAACTGTGTCATCTGTGTCTGAGTGCTTTAAGACTATGTGTAGTATAAATGGCGCTTTATGAATACTCTCCCTTTCCTTTCCTTTTATTTACCAGGCCTGCCGTTAGCGGTTGATGTAGACACGCTTCCAGTTGCAACTGCTGCAGCTGGTGTTGACAATGCTGTTGATGTTGTTGCTAGAGAGATGAGATCGGCTGTCTCAGCAGCAGCAGGTGCTCCCGATGACCGCGAAATGCTCAAAGAAGACGAAGACGAAGGAGGTGTGGCTGTAGTCGTGCTATTAGCTGACGGAGATGATGACGACGCTGTCGTAGGCGTAGAAACGTCCGCTAGCATCAGTGAGTTGACGTTGGCTGAGACGTCACCGGCGGCGGCGGCGGCTGACGACTGATGAGGCACGGTACCACTCGATACAGGACCTGCATATACAAGCTAGTTGACAGTCAAGTTGACATTGTCAGCAGAACATAGCAACAGCAGCATGGCAGACCATTTAAGTACAGGCTCCGCAACTGATAAAATGATAAACGTTTCCAGCTTCTGGTGCTACTGTATGGAACGATCTGCCGACTCGTGTCATGTCTGCGCAGTCGCTCGCAATTTTCAGACAGCGCCTCAAGACAGTTCTGTTTTTGCGCTCTTATCCTGACACTGTCATTTGACTAATTAACTGTCTTCTATACCTGCGTGGACCTAGCAATAATTTTATTATTTATGCCACGCTGTCTTGTAACCAAGACCAGCAGTGCCAAGACCCAGACCAGTCCTTCAAGACCAAGACCAAGACCAAGATCAGCAAATGAAACATAAAACAAATACACACTGCTCACAATAACAGTAATTTAATTTATATATGCCACATGTGCAGTGTTGGTCCTGAAATGCAATCAGTGAAGTTTATAAAAAAATTGCAATCTTTGTTATTAACTTGCACCAAAAGGATTATAATTTTATGACGCATACATGCTAACAAATTAGTGATAGGTCTCGAAAACAGCCAAGACCGCAAGACCAAGACCAAGGCTGCAGTCTCAAGGATTACGTTTTTGACCATTGTAAAGCAAATGACCTTGAGATAACCTTGACTTATCCCAAACGACATCTCATTCTTTGCAGCCGTTTTTGCACCGCAAAACGCTTATAGTTGGTAACAAGAGTGGAATATTTTCTACCTCTGGCATCTCCTTCCTGTGAACAGGACCCAGGTCCCCACTTAATACAAAGCAGCTGTGCTCTGTGGTAATCTTCATATCAAAACTAGCCCGGTCTGTTTACGCACTGAGCCACGATACACCAACTTTAAAGACACACAGCCCATAGGATAAGACAAGTCATTACCACTGTTACCTGTTCCACGGAATTTTATGTAGATGCAGACAAACTCGTGACAGACATAAAACGGTGGTTAGTTCTCATATTACAGTGCCGCTTAACTTATACTCAACTAGTTTTTCTTTCCAGTTATTGTTGACTATTTTAGTTACCGCTACAGCTAGCTTGAATCACACACGTTGGAATGGTCGAGAGTGGATTACCGTTAGTGACACCATTGTGTATAGATCGGCCAGGGAACTTGTCCATGTCGAAGCTGGTGCCCGTGAAGGCAATTGTGAGCTCGGCAACCACGACGTCACTGCCACGGACATTGTCATTCAACTTCACACACTGCTGCACGCCATCCACTACAATGTCAAACACTTACATGTAAGTTCAATGGCCATATACCATATGAACCTCAGTTAGCTGTTCGACCTCTCGATCTTCTGTGTTTCTGAACAATCTTGCAACAGACCAAGACGTTTCATATCCTATACTACCAACCAACCACGCCTGGAACGGCCTGGAGTGCCAAACGCCAGAATGCCGAATGTAGCAAACGCCTGAAATGCCAAATAGGCTTAGGGTTTAAGCTTAGGTTTAAAGTTAGTAGGGGTTAGGGTTAGTAGGGCTTGGTACGGTTAGGATTTAGGGTTAAACATAGACCAATTGGCAAACATAGACCAATTTTCAAGCCTATTTGGCATTCCAGGCTTTCGCACGTTGGGCATTCCAGCGTTAGGCACTTTGGCCCTCACCCACCACATGTTCCTTATATGTCCGCTCCATCTAATTTCATCTACCTCCAACGTTTCAGCCGATGTGTTATCTTCACGTTCCACCAGTCCAAACCAACTCAATCTAACTGGTTCCAGTCCAAATAATTATTTTTGCTCTGAAGTGTGAACTTGTCTTCCTTTACTTCAAATAAATCCAAATATCCATTTGATCAAGCTCATTCCAGTTCTGTCCGACTTAATCTCATATCTGGCACATATAAACACGATGATATGTGTAAAAGGCAGCGGCCTCATGCGTAGGTTCCTTAGAAGCTTTGACTAATTCACGGCGACTCTAGAACCAGCATAGTGCAGAAACATACTTCAGGTGAGGTGGAGAATCTTTGTAATACATCTGCATAAAATGTTCTCAGGAATCCTACCGCGAAAAAATTTTGGAAGTTGGTCTACATTTGCCAAAGTTATGGTCTAAAGTCAAGCATCTTGTTTATAGACACAGTGTATGTTTTTATTACAAAGCAATACCACCCTGAATGCACTCCCTTCCCCATCTTATTGTGCAGGCACTCTCCTCCATCACTTCCTCGTTCCCTTCATTGAACTACTGTGGATCAGAAAATGTGCAAGTCCACACATCTCACCAGCCTATGCTAATAACTCGACCTGTCGATCTGCAGGTCGGCACCAAGCATCTACACCATGTTTAAAAAACCCTTTGAATTTTGCTAATAACTATGGCAAACACAGACCAATTTTCAAGCTTCTTTCACCGACAGATTCCCAAGGAATCTCTCGACGTAACTATTTTGGGGTCTTCCACCTTGTCTTAACTATGTTGCTTAATGATGTGTACAAAATTTCTTCAACAATCTGACAGTTAAAAAATTTTGAAACTCGGTCTACGTTTCCCAGTTTTTTAAACAGGGTGCAGACAGTAGCAGTGGCTGCCGGGTACCAGTAATGTGTCACTCACTGTGTAAGATCCGCCCAGCATTTCAGACAACAACTGTGCACTTTGTAGAAGTACTGGTTATCAAAAATGGAGTAAGTGTTTGCACCACGTAATACTAGAAACCTGGAAGCAAAGCAGGCAGACAAAATGCTTACATTGGCCACCATGCTGTTTCAGCAGAGCATGAAGGTCAATGGTCGTCTGACCAAGCACGAGATTCGATCGGATACTCTTACGACAGCAGAGACGAAACTCTAGCGTACTGTACGGTGTCACCAGCCTGTCAATAAACCAGCACACAGCTACTGTTTATGTAACAACAACAACATAACAACAATAACAATAATAACTCCAATAACTCCATAGAGTCTCAAAAGAATCATGTAAGTTGGTTGCATGGCACAGCGGTAGAACGTCGGTCTCTGGCCGGCGAACTTTCCGTGTCCTGCACTCGACCTGTAACTGACGGGTGACCATTTATGTGGATAACCGTCTGCTATACGTCAACCAACCAGGCCAACTCAGCCTTTCATCCCTTCGGGGTCGATAGATGAGTAGTAAGCTGCAATTGGATGACTGTTAACTCAGTTAAGGGTGACACCATCTGGTGAACGCTTACGAGGGTAAGGCGGGCATGGTGTATTTGCAGGTAAAACTTTGTGATCCATGCCTGAGCACTTTGAGATATATATAGTATATAAAATGGCGCTATATAAATATTCTTCTTTTCCTTTCCTAAGCGAAAAAGGTTACTAATTTACTTCACATGGCATCTTACATTTTCATGTGATACTGAGATCAGACAACCACTGAAAAGTAAGCTGATAGTCACCTTCCCCGGGAAGCCAGCTGCTGCACCGAGAAAGGATGAGGCCTGCATTTCCGGCTCATGTTAGCGCTCTAATACTATTGGTTAGGTGACAGAAAGGGAATCCAGTCTGCACCATATATCTGTAAGATTTTCTTCCACTCAATTAGAGGAACTAGAAGACAGACTTCGATGCCCCAGCGTCAGTGGGGATGCCTTCGCCACCAGACTTAAGCCTGCTGTGACCTTGACCTTTGATCTCCCCATATTGTAATCTGGTCACCAGTCATCAGTAGGGGCTAGTAAATATTCCCTGTCAAGTTTATCAAAACTGATCCAGCTATTCATGAGATATCGTGGTAACAATATCTGACCGGATGAATGAACAAATGGGACAGTGGAACAGCTTAATAACATAATGCTTTTGCCAAAACTGTCAGGTAGCAACTGCATAAAAAATCAAGAAGATAAATTACTAACTCAAATTCACCTGTAAATGGCCATAATGTGCATGCATGTAGCATCTTACATCTATACATGCAGCAACATTGATGCCACCTGGTGGATGGAAATCACATGCTCTGCTTAGCGATGCTAACTTATATGCATTTTTATTTTGCCAATCTGGAAATAGACTATGCCATAAATCTAATAGTTCTGTCTCATAACCAATGTTTCCCAATTTCACAATTTCATGAGTAATCTGGATGGGACAGAGGAAGAATGAAGGAATGAAGGACATGTACCACTCTCAGCAGAGGCAACAATAAGTAAACAAGTAACTACGTACACAGTGAAATGTTCATTCCATGTTGGTGACAGCGACTTTGAAATGACTTCGGTTTTTCTCGGCGGGGTTTGCCCATCCACACACAACTCGACGTATGGATCGGGCTTAAAAAACCCCAAATGTTGCTGAATTGTGGCATTATGAACTGACACAGCAGCAAACACGCACAGGTAAATTGGCATCACATATATGGGTGCAATTGAAAATTGGTGACTAATAATTGAATAATTGAATAAATCAACCAACAGGACTTATTAAAATGTTAACTACTGTTATTAAAATTAATACTCTCATCAACAGAGGACAAACACAAAATCTATGCTTTAAATTTGCCAAGTGATGTAATGCTATAAAATGCTTACAATGGTAGAGAAACTAAACCTAGTTCATAAAATTTGTTGCAGTAGGTGGTAGGCTTGCAGCAGCAGAGTTGTCTATTCGTATGGCAGGCAGAGGTTGCAGCATATTGTGTCCAGTTAGTTAGTGCCAACCCACGGTATGTATGCATCTAAACCGAAAACTCTAGTGGCAGAAGGAAAAGAGTTTATCAGTGCGATACATTGCAGCACAAGGTCTAGTCAATATAACAAACAGATACAAAATTCTGAATGCAGCAAATGTGTTAAGTCAACAGTTAGCCTACAGTCAGTTAAATAAGCGTCTTGAGATGTTTCCTAAAGACATTCATCAACAACTATCTACCAGACCACCACCTCATACTTGAGTTAGCCAGTTGCTCCCACCACTACTCCCACCATCCACCATCCACCACCGTCATCCACTTGAGACAAAGATATCAGGTCTAGACAGCACTCAGTTCACTTACTAAAGGTCTTGGCCCTCTTGGGTCTTGGTATGCAGCTTTATCAAAATCAACTGCTTGAGACCAACGCCAAAACCAAGACCTGATTCAATGGCATAGTGTTCAATTCATCTCTGCACAGCTGACTACTGATAATTCTGATACAACAGCAGTTGATGTTGATAAATCTGCATTTATGCAGACTTAAATGAGTGCGGTCAGTAACGAACATAGATTGATACTAGTAAGCACTGCTGATGTATTGGCTTCTGTCAAAGTTTCTTTTTTTAGTTTAGTGAATTTAACAATTTCCAGATTATGTTATTTTTATTTGTCATTCCCTATTCCTCCTGAAGGTGATGAATGTAAACTTTTGATCAGAATCTGTAGTTCTAGGAATCTAGGTGTGTGGTCTTGATCTCCAGACGCAGGTGTCAAGGTCTTGGTCTTCATTTCGAGACCAGACACTAACATCTTGTCTGCAACTCGAGTCTTTAAGTAAGGTATCCACAACAAAACTGCCATTATCACTTATTACTTTCTCAAGGTCAAGGGCCTTCCAAAAACAAATAGGGCAAATTTGATACAGGACAAATACACTTCCTGACACCCAGTCAACAGCATCAGGAATGAAGGGAAAATAACATAGCAACTAGTGCTGTGCTGTGCTGTTCTGGATTTTCATCAATCGGTTCGGTTTCGGTTCGATTTTGGATTAAAACCGCGGTTTCGGTTTCAATTTCAAAACCGTCACAGCACTAATAGCAACTACTAATGCACAAATAATAAATATGCTTATACTAGGCATACTCACTTGTAACCTGCAGCTGTGCAAACTGCGGAGTAACAGAAGATTGTCCAGATGACATTCTATGCAAAACTGCAAATGCTTCAATTCCTTCCTTTACTTCACGCAGTCTCAAACAACTAGTACACGCATGCAAATAAACATGCACACATGGTTTACAAATCAACTAGGTTAGCCAATAGTTCCCCTTGATCACTGGTGATATAACTGACTGATATAAGTTACCTAGAAAGTTTGTAGTTAGTAGCAAAGTGATTAACAACTGAAACTCACAACAGTGTCTAAATTGTAATACAATTAACAGATTTTAAAAGCATATTTCAGTTTTTTCTAGAACCAAAAGCAAAACAACGTGCATCTGGTTCATGTTAGATAGGAGGCGCAAGCATGTGCTTACTGACGCCACCTGTCTGTAGAGGCCGGGGGTAACATGCGGATGTGCGGATCTGCAGATGTGCGGATGTTGTAACGGGTAATTTGCGGAGCAAAGTTGCGGGGAAAATCTGCGGGTGTAACGGGTAATTTGCGGATCCAAAACTGCTAATACTACATTGATCAAAGGTTTTGCGTAAGTTCAGCGTAAGGTTTTCTTCAGATGTTCCTAAGTCAGACCGTATCCTAAGTTTTTCATAAGATTGTCCTAAGATATTTTGTGGCAAGGACAGTTACATTTAACGAAATAAACGGGCTTTTCGCGTCATTGATTAGACATGAGTATTTTGCGGATGTGCGGATGTTAGACAGGGTCATTTGCGGATGTTTATCCGCAGCAACATCCGCAAATTACCCGTTACAACATCCGCATTTTACCACCGGCCGTCTGCAGACACTGGTGGCTTCGGTGACCTAATCATTTCTCGATCCATAAACTGTCACACCATCACATTCTTAAATTTCATCAAGTAAGCAATTCCTTCAAATGAAGGAAGAATACTGAGTTGCCCAGAAACCGCGTAGTCCATTCC
>Ga0209363_1000219_pt1 | contig 19858 bp, 11 predicted proteins | sample WorMetexBAHAMAS3_FD_187385 | JGI IMG/M metagenome (GOLD analysis project Ga0209363, IMG submission 187385) | Marine gutless worms symbiont microbial communities from Max Planck institute for Marine Microbiology, Germany - Inanidrilus exumae... | ecosystem: Host-associated > Annelida > Digestive... | reverse complement strand
AAACTGTTCCATATCGGAATAACACGGTTAGTAAAGTTGTATTTTTTAAAGTCATAGTGACAGTGATGCTGAACAAGTTTGAATTTATTACCTCTAGTTCTAATTAAGTTATCTGATAATTCCATGAATTGGCCCAGATCTTTGTTGAAACGATTCATTTGTAGTTTCCAAGTATGACCTTGCGTTTTGCCATTGTTGTCGTTGGTTGGACAGTGGTCTCACATGTGTGGTAACTGGTAATCACAGGTAGGCTATAGTAGTACAGTTGTAATATCCGCACAGTTTTGTGGATATGTGCCTCTCTAAACCTAGTGCTAAAATGGAGCGAGATAGCTATTCTATAATTGTTTGTGTACACAATTTTATATTTTGTGGTACACTATATGGAAGATTTGCTCTGTTTTTGGCAGTTTCGTCACGTAGTTGCATAAAGATTTCATACTATTGCGTAAAAACCGCAAGAAAAGTGTATTCGTGGTCGTTGTATTAAAATTAGACGATAACAATTGTGTAGTTCGAAACTTCCGTGCCGATTTCATGTGAGTCATCTTGTTTTTTGTTGCGATTTTCGTTGTGGGACAGACTGGCATTTAGACCATCGTGAGGCTGTCTTCAGTTTGGCCACGTTCCCAGCGTTGGTGCACGGAAGATAGCCTTGCAACTGTCCAAATATGAATGATGGCACACTGGCATTTGGACAGCTATCAATGTTGTCGGTCCCAACACTGACCAGGAGAGCTAGACCTGTGCTGATCACTGGTACAGGACCAACTGTCGTCCTCAAATGGCCTTAGCTACGTAGAACATCTGCACACAAATACGAACTTCTACTGGCTTCCTCGTGACATAATCTGAAATGTTATATTATACTGGGGCACGTTCACTGCTATGTGCCGGCCCCCGACAGACTGCAGGCGGCGCAAGGCAACAACACTAGCTGTACAAGTTGGCGGCAGTTGTTTGATGGTAGTGATTGTGGAGTTGTAAACAGCCATGGTGGCATGTTTGGATTTAGATGGTCAGAAAAATGAATATAGTGCACTTGCTTGTAATATAAGTTATTAAATAGCACTTACTTTTTGACAGTGTGTTAAATGTTGTTGTTGTTCTTCTGATGATGTCTAAGACGAACACGGTTCCAGCATGGTAAAAACATTCAAGGTACGAACGAGCAATACAGACATCATGGTGATATCCAGAACAGAAGCGTAACTCTTGTAAACTCTTCCTTGTAAACACACAATGGTGGAAGACATAACCAGTAAATAACACTCAATGGTAACATAGTAGAAAAGTAGAAACGTGACCCGGAATCATATCGTTCTGTTAACTTGGCACAGAAACTGGAATAATGCCTCTTTCAATTTATTATTATCCTTATTGCTCAAATTGTCACATATAGAAGCAAGCAGATGACTTTCTGATATTCGTCCTTTTAACTTTGCAAAAACACCATTATCTTTAAGGTAGTCCATCATAACACTTCTTGGCCGATCATACAAACTGCATTGCAATAGAAAATGTTCAGAAGTTTTATTTACACTGCAATATTCACAATATGGTGTGTCAGAAGTACCGATTCTGTGGCTATCATATCTCAACATGGAGTCATGGAGCAACAATCTACAATATGAGACACCGATATCTCTGATTTTTGGAAAGTTAATCTTGGTTTGAACACTTGGTATTAAATTATACGTATAGCGTGCTTTGTCGTGGTTATCCCAATACAACTGCCACGAATCTGTTAATTTATCCGATGCGATTCTGAAAGCATCACTGATTGACATGGTAACAGGTGCTGATATATCTCCTTTCAGTATTTTATGAGCAAGTTTTTTCGAGTATTGATCAGCCATCTCATTTCCTGTAATTCCAGTGTGAGCCTTTACGTAAACAAGATGAATTCGTATAGAAAGTTCCATCATTTACTGTCTTAAGTATTGTAATTTCATGTAAATGTCAGGACGAGTATTAAACTTCATGTCTACAATACTTTCTATTGCAGAATAACAGTCAGAGAAAATAAACACGTCCTCAAAAGGATGTAGGTACTGAGTAGTCTCAAAGTACCTAATAGCCATTTTAATGCCCAGTATGACAGCTTCAATCTCACAATCATAGCTGCTGACTCTTCTTCCAACTGCAAGAGTATCCACTTGAACTAGATCAGTATTAGACACAGGAAAAAGAACAGCTGCACTGGCCCCGCACCCGACTGACCCGCCACAAACTGATCCATCAGAGAAAATCATTAAACTACCAACACATTGTTCCATTATCATGCTAACAACCTCACCACTGCCGCAGTCATCATATCCTACTATACGTTTTATGCGGCAAAGTTCTTTCACATTGAAGATGGAAATATTGTCAGCTTTAGTGACAATATAGTTTTCCGATAACACACTTTCTGGGTTTATTAGGTGACATCCAGAAATAGCTCGATCCAATTGCTTGCTAATAACTCATATATATTCCAGTGGACAAAACCGAAGTCCAGCACGAGCAGTAGATTGTAACAACTGCTTCAAATCTCGACTATTATCCTAAGTAATAATTCTAACATACTCTCTGCAGCATAACTCTCGTTTGCGGACTGCAGAAGATGACGAATGTGCTTTTGAATCCACGACTGTCTTTAAACACTGAACCTGAACATTCTGAAGTTTATCAACTTGCTTGTGTTAAATGTTATCAACAGTAAAGAGCAATACATGCCTGTTTTTCAGCTACTTCCAGGCGATGCGTTCGGTGGTATTATCTGCCGCAGGCTGCCTGCCCTGCGGGCGCTGGCACAGGCGGTGTGCAGGCAGCCTGCGCAATTAAACGTGCCTCTGGTGTTTCATGTGGCACAAATAATTGGCACAAAGAATAACAAACAAATATTGCTAAGTACTAAATAAAGCACAATGCATAGAATTACTATTTAAAATATACCAGTAAACAAAAGCTAATGTTAGTGATGTCATAAGTACGCTCCAAAAGTAGTTATGTACAAGTACTAAGTACTGTGCTAAAAGTACTTTAAGTACAAGCGCTTCAAAACAAAGGTACTTAGGTACTTATAAGTACAAGTACATTACAGGTAGTGTTGTTACGACCTCTGAACTTTCACCGCCACCGCGGTGGTTGGCTACCACCGAATCAACACCGCCATTGCGGTGTTTTACTGTGTTCTCGGCGGTCTTTCTGGGCACCTCACTTTCGCTGCTCAGAGCAGCGATAGTCATCTAAATGCCACATCATTTGATTGCGTGAACGTATGAACACATGTACGGCGAGTCAGTCCAGTCAGCCACACAGCCAGCGCTCCCCTGTGCATCCCCTTCCCCACTCGCAAGCGACAGATTTGCCAGGACAGCAGGGACAGTCTAGGGCTCTAGGCATTGTACTTTGTGAGACCGTCGCAACGGTACACCCCCTACATCGCGTGCCGTGAGCAATTAGCGCATTCCAGGACAACCAGAACGATCTTGAAGCTGCGACATCCACCTGTTTCCAATTAACAACCCTACTAGCCTTGACACCTGACTGATATTTGCCGCCGGCACCGGCACCACGGTAGCATGTCAAAAAAACACCGCCACTGACCCAGTTGCAAATTCTTGCCACCGTAACAACACTAATTACAGGTACTTGTGAACAAGTACTCTTCAGGAGCTTCATTGAATAATGTTTCTTTTGCTTGATACTGTCTTAAAATGTGACATAATGGAAAAGTATGCAATGTTTCAAAATGTTAAGCACATCATTTACTCAGACATCTTGTTTTTAGTGATTCTAAGATTAGTGTTTCACAAGCGGATGTGTCTACTTGGTCCCTTTCGAAGTCCAGTCAGGAGGTCTGGGGGCACCACCCTCAGAAGCTGAAGCATTTTTTTACCCATGCGATGCTATGCTAGTGTGGTACTTGTCGTCATCGTGTGTCCGTCTCTAGTGAGCAATTTGCAATAGCTATAATTACCAGAATTGTAATTAAGTACTAAATACATGCTTCAATGTACTTAAGTACAAGTACTAAGTATGTCTTGTAAAATTTACTTCGGTACAAGTACCTTAATACTGGAAATGTACTTAGCTATGTACTTAAGTATTTTGGTACTTCAGTTCAATCACTTGCATGGTTTCACTGGCTAATGCATAGTGTAAAACAAAAGGAGTGCATTATTGACAATCTGTAAAATGGTGGTTTTGTCGTCTGTTGTCGTTACATGTTTGTCACAGTTCATACATAATGGTGTCAGGCCACAGTTTTGGGTTAGAAACAAGATGATAGTAGATGTCTGGTGGTAGGTTTAGAAACTCAGTATACTTTCAAATGTCTTTGGCCTGACGTCTGTCACACTGAACATCTTAGAGCTTTCGTCTCATTACTGATGATAGCAGTACGACACCTTGAGCAGGAATGTATTTGCACGGATATGACAGTTTTGGCTTTGACAGGAGGGATATTTGGTGAATGCATTTGCAACATTTTTGTTGGCAGCTGAAGAGGACTTCTTTGCAGACTGATTCTTGATGGGCTGAATTTTTTCTTTGTCCATTTGCTGTCAAAATAGCAGTGCTGACTGCATACCTTAGCTGTGGTTACAGCATAGCTTTGCTGGATGAAGTGAACCAGCAGTAATATAAGCTGAGGAAACATTATAGATGTTAACAGTAGCAATGTGAGGGAGCTTCCACAGTTGGGAGTCACCGGTTGCCGGACCAAGGTGGCATCTTCTGACGGTGATATAAGATGGCATCAAGTACAGCAAGCATACTTCAAGATATAAATAGCAATAAAAACTCCATTTATAGTCACTAAACATTTTGCTTTTAAAACACCAAAAAACGTTTTGTTCGTTCCAAGATTCGGTGCATGAAAGCTAATAAAAACTCACAAAAACAACTTAATCGAACGTAATTATAAGTCATGTTGTTACGATATTATAATGAGCAAATCTTTAAGAACTTTTTAGCAAACGAAAGAGACCAAGTGGACACATCCACTTGTGAAACACTAACCTTAGAATCACTAGTAACAAGATGTCTGAGTAAATGGTATAATATAATGCTGTGCTTAACATTTTGAAACATTTCATACTTTTGCATTATGTTACATTTTAAGCCAGTATACCTGTTATATACCCATTACTTGCTCATAGTACTGGATGTAGAAGTTTTTCATAGTGTAGCCATGTCATTTATTATATTATGTACATAGATTTGGGCATGGAAGCAATAATAGTATCCCTTTAACATTATGTTAAGTATACAATATTAACTTGTTTGTTATAACTTGATCTTTATCTTAACCTATACAGATTTTGCCTTCTTGATGAATGCTTGATAAATGTTAATAATGTGATCAGTGTGAACATTTGACAGGCACTGATATTTAGAAGTGATGTGGAAATTCAAGACGTCAGTTTATAAAAATGCTTCACCAAAACCTTCCAGAAAAGAGGCAAGTACCATAAATGTTTTTTATTTGCTGTGCTTGATAGCAGTTATTGAGAAATAAACATTTATATGCCACACTTTGGTTGTGGTGTAATTGAGCAAAATTATTGTTAAAGCTTGAAGTTACTATGTATCAGAAGTTTTCATTATTACTAATGAGCACGTAGGTGGTTTGTTAAGTGCACATGACAAATGCATGTGCTTACAAGCACAGCTAAAAGAGCAACTAACACAGCTGTAACATGATATACAGTTATAGCTATATGTTGTCGTACACGAATGCAACAAAATTTGAAACTTTTAGCAAAGTCTGGCAGTTTACTGTCTACAAAACATTGTTGTTAATGAGTATACGTAGCAGAGCTACATAGTGGAGTTCGAGTTGGAGTTGTGGATTCTGGCATTGGTAGATGACATAAGGAGAGTGACATGCTGTCTCTCAGCAGTCAGTTGGTGATAAAGAAGAGAGGAGCTTCATTGAATAATGTTTCTCTTGCTTGACACCAGAAGGGCATTTGGCCATACAGCCTTGGCCATGGATTGCAGTGCCAGGGTTGCCTAGGTCGACTCACTCAATGTTCTATCCTTCTTGGGATGGTAAATGAGTATCAGCTTTTGGACTAATAATAATAATAATGAATGGCAGTGGTTGACGTGGATGGTAGCAGCCTATAGGTGGGCTCACAACCCAAGACAGTAGACGTAGTCTGGGGTTGGCAGCCATGTGGTGCTGAATCTACATTCATTACGTGAACTGGCTGAACTGTCACAATGAATCTGGCATGATGACAGAACGTTAAAATTAGTATGGGTATTACTATTATTATTACTATAACCTAGGTTAATCTGGAAAGTTGCCATGAAACCACAATGTGTGTTCATTGTCTATAAACGATACTAGTCATTTTTAGCTTCATTTTAGCAAGCATGTCTGATTTTTCTAACTTTTAGCTGAAATGCTACTTAGAAACTAGGCAAATGTGATGTTCTTACATTTCTTATTGAACTACTTATTACAGTTGTTCACTGGTTCAAAGTAAGCTTATTATTTACATCTTATTTACAAAGTTATTTACGCTCAACACAAGATAATTATAATGATATGTGACACACACTGCCGTTCGATAGCAGCTATTATAGTCACACAACTACACAACTAGGCCCACTGCATGTTCTAATGTAGCAAAGCAGATATATTTAGAAGTTCATAAATTGTTCTTATACAAGAATCAAAACAACACATGCTGCCATTAGCACAGGCAGTGCACCATGCCTGCTCAACGTCCATACATGCATGGCCAGTTCAGAGTTTCTTACTGCATGTAAGAAACTCTGAACTGGCCATGCATGTATGGACGTTGAGCAGGCATGGTGCTAGGTCAGGCTGGCAGTTGTTCATTCAACCGTGATGATAAATAACGAAGTAACCTTCGGATCGTCACAGCAACTATTAGCTAGTTTTGGGAATCATGTTTTGAGACAGTTTTTATTTGCATCTTCTTTACTGGCTTTTGGCCCAGCTGTGGTAAATTTTATTGGTATGCTTTTAGGCACTTACTTGTTATGTGATATTCTTGGCTGTAAATGAGAATAAAACTTGATAGTTTATAAAATGTCGTATGTTTTAATGTTTGAAAATTGTTTTATTCAATAGCACTTCAACAATAGTTGTTTCTTTGTGTGTTGTTAATGAAAGGACTGGATTGGTGATTTAAGTGCCGGTAATATAAGCAGCTCATGTGGTAACCACATCAAGACAAGTGCTGCATACATGGTCTTCAACATAGATTCTGGAGGTACGTTTCAGTGTTATGCATAAATGCAGTACTTCTTGTGTCATGATCTTGATGTATTATGTGGGTCAGTTTATCATCAATAAAATGTACCGGTAGTTTTTGCTGTTGACACTTGACAGGTGGAAGTAGTATTGGCCTTCTTCCTGCAACAACCAAAGAGAGGTTGTCTGGTCCACTGCCAACTGTACAAGCCCATTCCAGTAAGTTTTGTTTTGCTTTTCTGTTAAGGTATTGTTTGCAGTTTATCTTCTCCTTTTTCGTCTTGCACTTGCTATAAGTTAAAGGGGAAGTCTCGTCAAAAATGACCTATAAAGTGAAGTTTGAAGCTAAAAATGATTTATTAAGAGTCGGTGTTTAGTTGGCCATAATGAGACCATGAGACCGGAGACCGCTTTGACACCGACAGATATTTGCCACTGGCACCAGCACTGCAGTGGCATATCAAAAAACACTGCCACCAATCGAGTTGCAAATTGCTGCCGCTGTAACAACACTAATAAATGTATGTAATTTTGTGTATTTGTAGATTTTGTTACAGATTTTGACTTCAGTCCATTTGATGACTATTTACTTTCAACCTCTTCTCAGGATGGCTATGTTAGTACATTTGCTTATTTAGTAATAACCAGTATATTTTGAAGTAAAGTGTTATATTTATATTTCATAGTATCATGTTTGTTGATTACAGAGTGTTAAGCTCAACTGTGGGTAGTCAGATGCTTTAACACAAGTAATTATAGTTAAATTTAGCTTGAATTCGAAGTAACAATAGTGAGAACTTGCTACTAATTAATTATTTTTCAACTGACGCATTAGTTGATAAAAACTGCAGAAACAAACAGTAGTTAATTAGTTAATTTATCATTAGTTAATTAATTTCTAATCAATCATTAGTAGATTAATTAATTATTGGATAATAAATGAAGTACAGTTTTTACTTCAGTTTTTACAACTCAGAGGTATGCTAGCACAGTGTATGCTGTAGCTGTGTGTCTGTCCGTTTGTCACAAGTCAGTGATCTATCAAAATGGCTAAACGTAGCAACATGCAAACATGTCACACAATAGTCTAGTTAATTTAGTTTACTGACGCCAAAGATTTTGATGAAATTCGAATGGGGTCATCCCTAATGGGCCACAAAATGTGAGTGAGGTAGATTAGAATACCTAGTGATATCTCGGAAAATTCAAGATAGGAACATAGTTAAATTATAAAGCTAATATTAACTTGTATGCACTCTACTGAATGTGCTATTTTCTGTGACCTTGAGTGGCCTCTAACAATGTCAAACCACTTATGTTTTGCATCACCTTTTCTATTTTCGTAATGGGTGGAGATAGAGACTTCAACTTTGGTAGATAGGTTGAGCATAACAAATTCTAGCCTATGGATGACAGTAGTGCTGTGATAGTTTTGAAATCGAAACTGAAACCGAGGTTTTAATCCAAAACCGAACCGAAACCGCCTAATTTTGCAGGCTAACTAACGGTTTTATTTCAGATACTCCACCGACTAAAATTCGGTTGTGTTAAGGCAGATCTACTGCGCCAGTTAAAAGGCGCAACAGCGTTCAGTGCATCGTACCCGGCGGGTCTGCTGATTAACGCTAATTGGCCTTAATTGCCCGCCTGCTGTGTTGTGTTGAGCTTTGCTGAAGGCTGAAGGGACGTAGGTTTGTTTGTGCTGCGTAGGCAAGTTGAAGGCTGATTATACTTTTTATTAAAAGTAGTGCAGTGACGGTTTTAAAATCGAAACCGAAACCAAAACCGCAGTTTTAATCCAAAACCGAACGGAAACCGAACCGATTGATGAAAATCTAGAACCACACAGCACTAGATGACAAACTACCCATGAAAGGGGTGTGGTCAGGTCCTGTGACCCATTTTAAAATTTTGGGACCCAAATCATATCTCCAGTTGCACTTATACCAATAACCTTGAGTGACCTTGAAGGTCACATTTGCTGTTTGAAACCTTTCAAACTCCCATTCCTTGGAAATTACAGCATGGCTATGATGTTTACACATGGATTGGAAAGTACACTTGGGATGGACGGATAGTGATTTTTTGCCGGATACCGGATTCGGTTAACTGGCACCTAATATATGGCCGGTTCTGGATTCGGATCCGGATTTTTGATGTAACTTTCCCACTAGTCTGTACCTATAAAAATTACAGCAAAAATCGCGTCCAATGCTTTATTTTTCTGTAATCTTTAATCTGCAGTGATTGCATTGCGCTTTTACATCATCCTCCCGTTTGACTGAGAAATAACTCCAAATTACACTCCTGTGATTTTGTGCCATCACGAACAACGCGTTTACGCTACTGTCGAACTAACGAGAGAAATGCTCACAAATGTACTGCTGTGACAAGTGAACCAGGACTAGAGTTCAGTAAATAGATACCACTGTGAACTGGTAGGCCGCCCAATATAAACGCCAGTCACTTGCTGGTCGCGTCATTCACGTAGAGATTAGATTCGTATTTGCGTATTTCTCTGAAGCATCAAGTGTCAAGACAGCATGTGGCAACAGCGTCTCTTGCATCAAAGTTATAAAGCGTGGACAATTAATCTGCAGGCAGTGGGCTAGCGGGGAACCTGATCGGCGGCTGCTGCAGTTGGCGCCAGAACACACTGCAGGCGGCCTGCTACATCAATTGACATGCTTCATCGGCAGATTTTTGCGGCTGATACCAACCGTTAATTGCACAGTGACATCGTCCTTAATGCAAAACGGGGTACTGTAATTCGTGAAAATACGACCTGCCATGCCACATACAATCCGGCCGAAGACGGATTTCACCGTTTAGTGGAACCGTCCGGATCCAGATGGCCGGGTCGGATAACCGTCCATCCCTACTTGTAACTTAAACTGTCTTGTGGAAACTGAAGGACTTTGAATGTTGCAGGTAGTCACATACACTATAAATGTGGTAGTATTACAGAAACAATACCAGATATGGACGTTGTTATTACAGACCACTAATAGGAAGCCATATAGGGCCTATCAAATAGCAGCAATTCCGATGACCTTTAGTGACCTGCTGATTTTGAAAGTCTAACGCCTATTGCAAACCTTTTTAAATGTGATTTTTTGTGCAGTTATGCTTATGCATCAGTTGACATTGTGTGGCAGTTAAATGATTTCAGTTGTCATGGTGTGTTGTGCTGATAGCTGAGCTTCCTGTTAAATTGTGCCGTGTAATGTTTTAGCATCTTCCGCTGATAGTGAATTATTATAATTTCGCTATTGTTAGTCCTTTACATTTTATATGTCGATGAATATGTTACTGATGAATTTATTATGAAAACATTGAAGAGGTGTGCCATTAGAAAAAGAAAAGATTAAATTTTGTATATTTTGAAACATCTGGTTATTATTGATGATACATTTAATTATGTCAGTTCTGCATAATCTGCGTCATTCATCAAACTTGCTGTGCAGTGACATGAATGTAATTCTACAGGTAAAAATATGGCGCCTTCCTGTTGATGTCTCGCATGATTCTGTCTGTAATCCGTCGACCACATTGTGCATCGGAGACAGGGCAGTTGAACTGGTTCTGTGGAATCCTGTTGCAGAGAATGTTCTTGCATCAGCAACACAGCAGTCTATCAAAATATATGATTTAGAACAACAGACTGCCAGAATTGGTAATTTTTTCAGGTGTATAAAGCAGATGATGATTAGCTTATATCCAGGGGCCCAATTTACAGCAGAATCTTAGGACAAACGTAGGAAAAACTTAGGATGAAGTGTGACTTAGGAAAATCTTAAGAAAAACTTATGATGAACTTATTCAAAACGTAAGATCAATTTAATAAGACAAATGCAATTTCTCAAAATAACTTACCATTTCTCCATAGAATTGTCTGCATACAATACGATACGATACGATATATTTTTATGCACTCAAAAGCTGACCAAATGGCCAGCTTAGTCTAGCGCACGGCACATAAACAGAAAACTAAGGAAAAATTAAAAACAAAAATATGTGATTTAGAACAACAGGAAGAACTTAGTAAGTCTTAAGATTGCTTTAGCAAATTACATGTAAAAAACTATGAAAACATTAACTTTATAACTTAGGATAAACTTAAGATAAACTCAGGAAAAACTTGTGCTAAACTTAGGATTTTTAAAAAGATTTTTTTGTAAATCGAGCCCCAGAAGAACAGCATCATTTCAGGTGCTTACATAGCGAGAGAGTAAGTTTGCTAATGATGCAAATGTGTGTTAATTAGGCATGCAAAATTAATTACGTTCTTACTTATTGCATTAGCTAAAGATAATCACAATTAAAATTTTAACAGTAGCAACTGTTTTAATTGTGATTATCCACGTGAACCTGTTTCAGCTGGCAAAAAGATTTTGTTGGACTATGGTTTTACTGCCTACATTCGCTTGCTGATGACAAATAATATATTTGTGTTAGGGAGATAAGTGTATGCATATGACGTAATGTGGCAGCTCTATCAGGCGGAGGATGCAGCAGGTGGGCGGTGCCGTCTGTTGCCATGAAAAATCCTCATGCACCCACGACAGAGCCGAGACAAGGTGACTGTAGGTTGCCACTAAATAAGCTACCTGCTTCGTGCGATGGGGCGCCCTAAGTGTGGTCCAGGTTGTTTTCTGGTTTCCGGCTATCCAGTTACCCACGTTTGCCCAGTGAGCGATGGGAGATATCTTAGCTTCAGTGATTCTTGTGAATGTGTTTTAGCACTCTTGTAGTAACGTCAACGTCCGCCATTGGACATGATGGAGATATGATACAGTACATAGTTGTTGTACATTGCTTGTAGTCGTGTGACTGCGATGCTTGTGATGGTTGATAGTGCAAACAGATGCATTGTGATGAATTTGTAGACCTGTCAAGTCACGGAGCTGCTGTACAGAGCTTCAGCTGGAGGTTGGATGGATGTACTGTGGCGTCGACATGTAAAGACAAGCAATTGCGAGTGTTTGATGTCAGGGCTGCTACTGTAGTGCAGGTTGACTCTTGTTGTTGTACTTCAGTGATAACCAAAAACTGTCTTCACGGACTATTGCCTGGACCGTTTCTTCTGAGCTACTCCGTTTTAGTTTTTTTTTTTGTTCCTGTGCCGTGCGCTAGATTAGGCTGGCCATCTCGTTAGCTATTGAGCGCACCTAAATATACTGTATCGTATCATATTGTTAGTCGGCACCAAAAAATATGAACTGGAGGATTATGCGTGAGCTAATTTTTACTGTCTTCACGCCTTTGCAGAATGCAGCTTGTGTATTCGGATTAGGGAGAAGACATTAGAGTTCTCATTGGTGTTGCCTACATTTGTCTCCTTACATACTTAACATTTTCTCAGAGAGGTCAATGGATGGCAATCTTTTTTGTAGTTTGTTGTTTCAGTGTAAAAATAGACCCATTCCATTTCTATGCCGGATATCATACAAGGCAAGCAAATCTGGGTTTAGTTTTTTATGTGCTTATTTTGTGTTGCAAGCCATCCCGCCGCAACGTGGTGTGATGGCTTGATGTCCATCCGTGAGCTCGCTGTGCAGGCAGCCGCCACTCCTCGTCCCCTCACTCCGCCATTGTGTGGCCGCTGTGACAACTGCGGCCACTGTTCCCCGTCATCGACCAATGGCATGGCTGCGGTGTGACAGCATGAAAGCGGCCACCACCCATGACAGACCGATTTTGTAGTGTACATAGCTTTGGGTTTCTTGGTGCTTGTTAGGTTTTATTATGTTAGATTCAGTTTTTTCTGTACCAACCTAGGTTATTGGCTCAGAAGAATGCCTCCAAAATGACCTGCTTTGTATCAAGTGGCACGTTAAACCTTAATTTAGTTAGTCAGTGGTCTGTTACCAATAATGATTGACAGCCGTCATGCAGTTATTGTATAGAAGTACCATTTGTTGATTGCAGTGACACTAAAGGAATGCATGTTTTTGTTTGCTGATAGGCAATATGCATTGCTATAGTGACATAGTTAGCATGAATTAGTTTTTTTATACTTCTGTCAATGAAGAATATATACTTTGACTGTTTTTGTGTTAAAATAATTTTAAATTTACATGGTGTATGCACATGTGCATATGCAAATGCTCAAGCCTTAAGTAAATTTTATTGTAGCAGTTGATATTGCAATCACGAAACCGTCATGAATGTTTAATTTCTTAATTATATGTCACTACGGTCATCAGTGACAACATGAATGACTTAATGTTACGAAAATTTGTTTTTGAACACTTTGTTGTTTTATTCAAAAATCAAGATGATCATGTGGTTTTCCTGCAAGTTTATTAAAAATTCAGAATGTAAGAATTATGAAACATAATTTTGTGGAGTCATCGGCGACAACTGTGGTGAAATTCTTACCTTCATTGTTACAAGTGGTGGTGACAAATATTTGGCAGTGTAGAATAATCATTGCTGTGTGTCTGAGCAAGAAACTGTGATCATATTGACTTGTAGTCCTCGACAGTGCCTCAGAAGAAACTCCAAAAGAAATTATAAATATTGTCTTTCTAGTTGGGAATATATTTTTACTTTGCCTGCGGGAGCTGTTGCGAAGTATTCTGATGAGTATTTCTGTGTGTATGCCAGTCTGTCTGTCTGTCTTCTGTCCGCGAGGATATCTCCAGAACCACACGCGTGATCTTTACCAAAGTTTTTGTGCATATATCATATGGCCATGGCTCGATTCTCCTTTGGCAGGGTGACAAAATTCCAAGGAGATGGGGCAGTTTTGGGGTTTCCTGCCCCCATTGACAATGCATTGTACAGCAAAGCATTTGGTACCCACACAAAAACGGCTGAACAGATTGAGATACCATTTGGGATGATGAGTGGGCTTGGTCGGAGGAAGAGTGTGTTACGTGGGGTGACGATTCCCGAAGGGGAAGGGGCAATTTTTTGGGGAAAACATGTCCCAACAAGCCTAACACTGCTATGAATTGGATTGGTCCATGGCGTGAACACAATAGGGGCACACGCTTGATTGCAAGCATTGGGTGAGTCTGTTGTTGTCCGTGAAGTAGTGGGTGGTATTGCACACCGCGGGCGACGTATGATATCTACGATTGCCTTGTTCCATATTTGTCGTCAGATTTTAATGCATTGTGAGATATTTTTGCATGTAAATAGATGTACTTGCAATGCTTGTGCTGGTTGCAGTCAGCTAACAGTCATGAAGGTGTGAAAGACTCACGTGTTTTGTGGATGGGTGACAAAGATCAGATTTTGACCACTGGCTTCAGTGCTGTAAGTTATTGCATGATTGATAATGAAACGTATACATTTAACTGATACTGTAACAAATTTCCACATTATAAATAATTATTACCCATTTTTATGTGCACTAAATGTTGCTTGAATACCTTCTGCTTAGCAGTGTATTTTGTACAGTTACTTTTTGAAAAGTATGGACTTTCTTTGCAGTAATGCTGTGAACAGTGATTATGATGCAGACTATTGTGTATTTAAGAAATCTGGTTCTATATATGATTGCTTTACTACAGTTCTCATTCAGACTATTTTGCCAGTTGATGATTATTATCATGTGATATATATCTGCTGCGTCATGAATGTGTGCCATAGACAGACATATTTATGATCCTAATAGTGTGACATCATAAAGTCAGCCGCGTTGTTCTCCAGGGCTGTAGTGCGTTCTGATTAATTTGTTGATTCTGGTGCTATATCAATCGTTTGCTTACTTACATACTTTCTTCTTTCCTTACTTATTTACATCTTTAGTTGTCTACTTCTTTAAGAGTAGACCCGTTCCATTTCCACGCTGTAGATCATAAGAGGTGACCAAACCTGGCCGTAGTTTTTTCTGTTTATGTTGTGTTATAATATATTTGTCACGGATGCATGCTTGTTAGATTACTAAACTAGGAGATTGGCGCGGAAGAACGTCTCAGAAATGACCTATCTTGTGTTGGGTGGGACGTAAAACCTTAACTCAGTCAATCAGTCAACATCTAATGTAATAATGTCCGGTGTCTTTCTTCATGTCCCAGTTTTAAACTGCCTAACTTGTTTTGTTAGATGCGGCAAAGAGAAATAATATTGAGGGATACAAGAAATTTATCAGCCAGTCTGAAAACCTTATCAATTGATTCTTCAACTGGGTAAGTGTGCATCGGTTGTTAGCAATTTAACATTCAGTATTACCATATCCCATTAGTATGACCTTGATTTGCTATCTATTTTGAACATAAACTTATGTCATATAAGTAAATATCGCGTTGTCTTGAAATACTTGTTTACGTTGTGCTTTTTTACATGATAATCATAGTGCTTTTCTGTACAGTAGAAATATATCGTTGTTGAACAAACATTTCTTAACAATATGTTTACTGCGTGTATGTATTTGTCTAGAACTTTGATGCCACTATATGACAGTGACACAGGAATGCTCTTCATAGCAGGAAAGGTTTGTTTTGCATTAGTAGAAGGTTTATGTTTATTGTAAATAGCATTGGTCGACTGTTGGGTTTGGTAAAGTTTGCTGTCTCCGACTGCTTCTTGTTGAAAATTTTGTAAATGCTGCTGATCCTGATTATTTTGTTGGTATTTACATTTCAGACGCCAGCTTACGTTTAGCTGTAACAGTTTCATGATTCTTTATGCCCGTAGTATTGAAGAAATTAATAGTAGGTATCTGCTGGAAGAAGCAAAATCTTCAGAATAATGTGTATGAAGTGGATATTGTTAATTTTATTACATAATATAGGTAAGATCAACAAAAATATAGGCTGGATAAGCATTATACATGACCGGAGTTGGTCAAACTATGCAGTTTTAGCTTTATTGCGTGTTGGTGCAGCGGTAGGGTGTTGAACTTGCGATTGACAGGTCGCGGGTTTAAATCCCAGCCGGCCTGCTTTCACGTAACATTCGTCAATTCAGCCTTGCATTCCTCCGGGGTCACTAAATCGAGTACTTGCTTTGGCTGGGGGTAAAGGCGGGTTTCACACCTCTGCTGGGTGGCAGATAACACTGTGTCATCCCACATGGCATGGGAGTTTCTCGTAGCAGTGAAAGCTGAGTTGATGCTAACTGCTATACACTGTTTACTTTTACTTAACTTTTACATATATGTGCCCCCTATATATGCCCCCTAAAAGTTACATGTGAGACTTGATTTGCAAGTCGACCTAAAGGATTCAAAACTTGATCTTAAAGACTTAAGACTTGACTTGAGACTTGCCCTTAAATGACTCGAGTTTTGACACAAGATTTTTCTCTGAAGACTTGAGACTTGTTTGAGTTTTGACATTAGAGACTTCACGAAGCTGTGGTCACGTGCACAGTTTGGTTTGTGCAGGGGGATTCTTCAGTTCGATATCTGGAGCTGATAGACAAAGAACCATTTCTTGTCGAAAGTTGGTTACTTTCTTGTAATTAGTCCTATTTTAACTAGTTAATGTGAATGAAAAATTAACATGCATAATTATTCCCTGTGAAATTTATGACCTTACAAATAGTGTCAGATTTGTGCAGAATAGGCATACTGTATGGAATGTGTGTCGCTATTATTCTGTTAATAATGCATTGCATGTGGTATTTAAAATAAAATTATTTTTTTGTTACTGTGGTCGTCACAGTTAACGTATGTTTTTACCTTACGATGTCAAAGTTATTGTGTTACATGTTAAGATATACACGAGTGTACAGTGTTTGTTTGCGTCATATTCTCTCCTGTTGCTGTGTCATAATGCCATTTTCCATATGAACATAGATTAGCCAGTTCCCATTTGGTTTCTTCCTCTACTTGTTCTGGAAGGGAACGTTTGAGAATAAGTGGCATGGGTTTTTTACAGACTGGATACTCTTCCGGTCACCCGGTCAACAGTGTCAAATCATTGAAGTGAATTCCAAGCACTGCTCCAACTAGGGAGAATCGCCCAGCAGCCTCGGCTTTTTTGATACACTTCCAGACTCTTGGTTTGCACCAAATTATGTTCTATTTACATGGACAAATGCAGCAGATGTTACAGGCAAATGATCAGCAAATATTTTAATGTAGGCTTTTATTGTAACTCATTACATGGTGCTGTTGCCTTTTATGGGCCTTGGGGATGTAATGTGCCCTGATTCGTTGATTCTGGCACTATACAAATTGTGTGCTTGCGTACTTAACATCCTACTTACTTACCTTCTTCCTTAATTATTTACTTCTTTACTTCCTTACTCATCTGCTTCTTTAAGAATATGCCAATTCATTCTATTGATTTTTTCGTTAAGGATGCATGTTTGCTCTTGTGTTGTTTAATTTAGTTTTTCAGTACTAAGCCAAGTGATTGGCTGGGAAGAATGTCTTCGAAATGACCAGTTTTGTGTTGGGTGGGGCATAAAACCTTAACTGAGTCAATCAATACGTGGTGCTGTGTGGGAAAGATTCAGTCGATCGAGTGGAGCAGCCGATCAAGGGCTGTGCTGTCATGTCGAAGCGTGCAGTGGATGTAATGTCGTGTGAGGTCAACCGTCTTCTTATACTAACAGCTTCATGCATCATTCCAGTGTCTTACTGTGTGCCTCGCAAGGTAATGCTGAACAATTATAGGTTTAATGTTGTATTAAAAGGAAACCTAGTGAAGATTTTTATGTTTTCACAGCCCGACAGTGTTGACAATGGCATTATGTTTTCGGACTGTCTGTCTGCCGTATTTGTTTGTCTTCATCCGGACAGATCTTGTTACCACATTATCTCATGAACGGCTTGAGCAATCTCAGTGAAACTTACAGTTAATATTCACTAGCCACTACTGATTACCTGATTAGATTCTGGAGGTCAAAGGTCAAGGTTTCAGCAGGACATCGAGGTGGTGAAGGCATCCACGTCGATGATGGAACATCGAAGTCCATCTAGTTTTATTACTGCATGACGCTGTGCTAGCATGGTATATGCTGTCGTCATGTGTTCGTCTGTCCATCCATCTGTCCGTCTGTCCGTCACACACTGGTATTGTATCAAGACGGCTAAACAGAAGGTCACACAAACAAATGCCATACGATAGCCCAGGGACTCTCGTTTTCTGATGCAAAAAATCCGTGAAATTCCGACGGTCACCCCAACGGGGACACCAAATAGAGGTGGAGCAGGTTCATATCAGCTCTTTTCGGCCAATATCTCGGTGTGTCTCAAACACAGTGCAAGATAGGGACATAGTACCTATGGAACGTTAATAGGAACTCATATGCGCTCTATCAAATGGTGCTATTTTCAGTGACCCCTAACTACGCCAAATCACCCCCATATTAGGTTGGCTCTTCGACAGTGTTGACCTAATAAAGCTGTTCTCAGATGTCCATACGTGCGTGCGTACGTATGTCCGTTCATCCGTCCACGAAAGTTTTTTCGATTTCAATGAAATTTAGCGTGTGGGTAGAGATCGATGAGTGATGCACGAAGGTATGCAGTATGACCTGATACAAGGTTGAGGTCATGTGACACGAGTTCTTCAAAGTTGGAAATCTGGCCATTTGCAAAAGCTATCTCCCCCGCCATTTACAATGGGAGCTGGCAACTAACCAGTGATTTTTATACTAGGGCACTGTCTAAATTTGATCAGGCCGGTTTTTTGATATTTGGCCTAGTTTTTGTGTCGCGTGACTTTGAAGTTGGTATGGTCCGTCTGTTGCGAAGTGTCGACTGTCAGTCCCACACAGGGCTAATTTTTGACATTTTGTATCACCTGTTATATCTATGTGGCGGTTGGAGATAGAGACTTCATATTTGGTAGATAGGCTAATTGTAGCAAGTGCAAGCCCACAGATGGCAAACATCCCTGAAATGGGTGTGGTCAGGTGACGTGAACCATTTAAATTTTGGTTGTCACCAACCATGTGTCAAATTTGGTACACAGATAGGCTATGTCAAGTTCCAGCATAAGAATGACAAATCACCCTTAAAGGTGCATGGTTAGGGTCATATTACCCACTTTAAATTTTGAGGCCTCCAATGATATCTCTGGAACAGCTAAAGCTAGAATCATCAGATTTTATACACTGTATCAAATCCTAGCTTTTGGATGACAAACCACCCCTAAAAGGGCGTGGTCTGGGTCACATGATCCATTTTCAATTTCGACGCCTGCAATCATATCTCGGGAAAGGTTGAAGCGAGAGTCGCCAAATTTTGTATGCATGTGGAATATATTAAGTGCTAGCCTTCAGATGACAGATTACCCCGCAATTGGCGTGGTCAGGGTCACGTGACCCGTTTTTTAATTTTGCCCCAATCATATCTTTGGAATTGGTAAAGCTAGGCCCTTCAAGTTTCGTGTGCTGATTGATGCACAAGAGTACTAGTGCATGAATAGTATATTATCCCCAAAAGGGATGTGTTCAGGGTCACATGACCTCTTTAAATTTTGGGAAATAAGTGATAATATCTTATTAATGGTGCAAGACAGAGACATAGTTGCGCTTGAAGACTAATAGGATGTGATGTATCGAATGACACCAGACCCAATGCCCTTGAATGACCTTGAACCTTGAATGACCTTGAAGGTCACCTTTTTGATTGAAACCTTTCTAACTGCCATACTTCGTGAAACATAGAATGAACTTACTAACATACAGCGACGGTCTTTCCATCTGTGATAGCTGAGC
>Ga0209363_1000218_pt1 | contig 19905 bp, 14 predicted proteins | sample WorMetexBAHAMAS3_FD_187385 | JGI IMG/M metagenome (GOLD analysis project Ga0209363, IMG submission 187385) | Marine gutless worms symbiont microbial communities from Max Planck institute for Marine Microbiology, Germany - Inanidrilus exumae... | ecosystem: Host-associated > Annelida > Digestive... | reverse complement strand
GTAATAGTCATCTGATTCATCTCTGTATATTCGTTAGAAGATGTGGACCGTAGATACCAGTAGCTAGAGCGCTTTAGTATGTATTTGCAGATGTTACTTCGTGGGAGATGAACAGCAACACAGCGACATGAATTGATACTTTTACGTGCATTCACTCTCATTCACTTGATCAACGCTGGATGTCGTGGATTGGTATCTATCAGTGAGAGTGAGATAATAACATGGCCTTTGACGTCTGTGGATGGTACAGACTGCTTGTGTTTCTAGTGCTTGTTGGACTTATTGTACATCTGGAATCTGTCACCGCTGGCAGATGTCTCATTGATCGGCCAGGTAATAACGTTTCAATGTCAAATAATAATTATTGCTGGCTGTGTTGTAATTTATATATGAATAGTCAGTTTATCATTGACACTACAGATGTCCGCTATCCAGTTACTGAGTAATACGTTGCTTAACTTGGCATTGAAGGAGCACAGTGCAGAATGCAGATTGCGGGTATTTATTCGCCTTGAAGCTAGGCTTCAGCCAAATACTGGATTCACTTTACGGTGCGTTTTGGCGGTGTTCAAAAGTTTGGCTATAACTCCGCCGAAAGTGAACCCATTTGGATGAAATCTGGAGCATTTTGATTGCATTGTCGGGGGCTGACCTTGGCAGATTTTGGGCGAGATCCTCACGGTAGCGACAGCTGGAAAGCCAGGCGAATTTTTTTGTCAGTTAAGCAACGCATGATTTCGCCGATTTTCCGTCGGAACATTTCATGGTATTTAAACACAACACGTCGATTGGTGTCGCGATGAAAACGTTTGGAACAGAAGTTTGAAAATTTCACCATAAGTGGTCGTTTTTCCAAAAAACGTAAAAATTTCTTTAAAATATTTAATGTCTTGCTACTGCAGGCCGCCATAACTCCGCAAAATACTACCAAAATAACCCTGTACAGGATTTCTATTTTTTTTACTACTGGAATCAGTTCAAAGTCATTCCCCTGGCCTGTACACTCCGTACAAGAAACCTCCCCAAACTGTTTGAGACATCCGATGCAGGTTGACAACACGGCAGATAACGCTGACATCACTCAGTTGCAGGCAGCCAATTACCATCGACTAGGCCTTGTTGAATGCAGGAAGTAAATAGCTTGTGCACAGATAGCCGAGTGCTTCGAGCTGAATACCGTATTGTGGGCATTTCACACAATACAACTATCTAGTTGTGTTTTGATGTTTTTTTTTATTGTGAGGGCGACGTCAGCCTGGCTTGTAATTGTCCTTGTGTGGAGACCAGGCCACTGTCTGTGTATTGGATGCAGGTGCCATTGCTTCTGCGTCAGGAGTCAGCTGAATAGCAGTTGTGAAGATCGTATGAAAATTCTTTAGCATATGAGGTTGATATGTGATTGTAACGAACGTGTGATGCAGAGGTGACGCCGAAGCGTAATTTCTACTACAGTGGACACAATCTTCCCATTCGCATCGAGACCAGTGACCGACCATCCCATCAGCTCGTCAGCAGAGTGCTGCGAACCCTGTTGCTCGATGTACTGGGCTATTCCAAAGTTGAGTTAGTCGCCGCTGAAGCTGGCATTGATGCAACTCGGGCTCTTAACCGCTTCACACGGTATGTTGTAGTTTTGAGTTGCAGAAGCAGCCAACTGTTTCTGGTCTGTGAGCTGCAGTCGGTTTGGTCAGTGGACTTAGGAGGTGAATTTAACTGAGCGAGTTTTAGTTTAGCTAACTTTTCTGTGTGTGAGATCGTGTGTATGTATTGTAATTGTTAGACAGTGATTGTCAATAGCAGTAATGGGCAAATCCAGTTTGCAGTTTGATTTAAATTGTGCTTATAATGGCTTCTGAGATTCAGTTTCACGGTCAGTGATTTGATTTGAGCTCTTGCAATTCGTGATTTGATTCAGTTCTTTAAAATTTGCAATTTGATTCAGTATGAAAAATTTATGTATCAGATTACGTGATAGCAAATCATAGATGTTGCACACGTTTCAGTCGGAGGCTCGAAGCAACTGTAAAATAAAAGTAAGCATAATGACTCATCATTTAAATTTCTAGGCCACTAAATATATGCATTTGCTTTACATTTTTGCCACTGCAGCATTTAAAGAGGCCATCACAATTCCCTGCAGGGAGATGGCATATAGATTTTTTTATACCGATTGTTATCGGTGGTTGTGCAAATACTGATCGGTAATGGATGTGAGATTTGACTGGATGTTAGATTCGCGTGTTAAAGATTTGTGATTTTGGTATTTTCCGAGATTTGGGATTGAGATTTGACTCAATATTGAGATTTAATACCTCAACGATTTGTTTTTGCGTGTGAGATTTGATTTGAGATTTGCCCTTCACTGCGATAGACGATTACTCACATTGCATGTTAGACCCAAACTCCAATCCAAACAGCTTGTGTAATTTGTGAAGCATAGCAAGGCTGTTAGCAGTTTATCGTAAAGTACTTAAAAGTAGGCCACGTTGTTTCTGCAACAGTCTGATGGAGTAATAGTAGCATCTACAGTGAACAGTTGCTGTCATTTTCAGCAAGTGACTCATCGTGATATTAATTTTGCATGCAAAACTGATCCCCAAATAATGGGTATCAGCTTTACCCTGTTTCGGAGTCAGGTAGTAGGTTTCAATTTCGTTCCATTCAATCAAAATGACTTTAATTTTAAAGGCCAAGAATGCCATTAGGCAGTCTTTTGGCAGAATGTAATAAGGTCATGTAATGTGGAGGGCCTGCATGTTGTGAGCCATTCGGTGGTCAAATATTAGGAAGTAAATTGGGTGTTAATGGTTACTGATTGTGCATTTGGCCAGAAAGAGTGCTTTGTGCAATTTGCACTTGGGTTGGAATGACTGGCAGCAGTTTGCTTTGCTGTGAATGACTAGTATGATGTCTCGTTTTCAACACCAGATGGCATGTTTGACTTGAGATACTTGTTTTATTTTAATGTATAGGATGCTTGATGATGGGGGTCCAGAGACAATGGTGAATATGGAAGTCTGGCTGCCTGCTGGATTCAGCATAGAAGATTGGCTGACTGAAGGTCAGGTGGTCAGTGGAGGACCACTTGGGTCATCTGGACGGTAGGCATCACGCTAACAATTGACAGCAGCAGTACCTAGTTTGACTCAGTTGTGTACCTCAGTACGTTGTTAACATTGCACCAAGAAACCGTCTATTAAAGGTACACTGACACCTCTGGCAAGAAAAACATATAATAAAGGTCTGTGTTTTTTAGAACGATTGGCGAGTCTGTTTTGTTGTGTATTGTCAACGTAAGTGAAATAAAAAGCATTGAGATAATTCCATGGGGGCCGCCATTGCTGTGTGGCAACTCGTACCGGCCAAGAAGACCACGGGCACAGTGACATCACTGTGTTATGTGTACTGACGTCACTCTTGTTATTATGGCATGCAATTTGGACAGCGAAAGCAGCAATAAAACGAATTTAGTGTTAATGGCGGGCGTATTCAACCGTACATGTTTGAGCCCGAGTATAGCGAGGAAGAACTGCCAAGGGATGAGGACAAGAAGGCGGTCAGCACAACGGAGCCTGCCGTGGCCGAAAGCCGCAAAATATTTATAAATATTTATCCACAGGCATGGATAAATATTTTGCGGGTGTCAAAGTGGGCGTTGCACGCAAAACTCGTGACGTCATGTAGTGGCAGAATCGGCAAGAAAATAAATAAGTAAACAACTGTCCCAAACATTTTTGCTCCGTTTTCTGTTATTTGTGATCACAGCGAGCTGTGATGTGTTACACTGTTATCTTCTTTATATCACCTTTCATATAAAGCTTTAATGCCAGACCGTGTCAGTGTCCCTTTAAGTGACCCACTTCTGACTTTGCTGTTTATTTGCTGATGTGTCACGCAATCCGCCGTTGTCATGACGACATTGCTGAGTTACCTGATAGTTAAAGAAAACTTAGCTTGGTGCAACTGGACCAAAAATTGTCGTGTTTTTGGATTGAGACTCGAATTGCAGTTATAGTATCCATTGGAGGTTGATAGGTTTGATTGAGTGGTTTGTGGCACTACTCATATACTGCTGCAAGTGATCAACAGAACGTTGACATGGCTTCTGGCCAGCCTTAAAACATTCGGCCATGGATTATCAAATGATGATGATGATCATGATTGTTGTTGTTGATGATGATGTTATTATTCGTCTGTCACTGGTTGGCAGAGGTAATGTTTTGACCCGCGTTTGTCTGTCTGTTTGCTTAGCAGAATAACTTAGAAATATGTGGGCGGATTTTTTTTGAAATTGGGGAATAGGTAGACTGTCGACCAGAGAAGGGAGAAGAGTTGATTAAATTTAGAAAATGATCTTAATATAGAAATATACAACATTATATAGACTCAGTTAGCACACATAGGAAACAAATACAACTATGCAATGTGGACAAACAAACCAATTAAAGTAATCAGTGAATTCTGTGACTAAGAAGAACGCATTAAAACAATAATACCACGAAATACGAACAGCGTTAGTTACCGATGGAGTGATTTATTTTAATCTTGGTCGGTAGTGGATCAAACCATCATGTATAAGGGATCGGTATTTGGTGGTACGTGTCCTCGGAACTGGTAGGATCCAATGTAATGATCGGAGTCATACTATAATAGCAGCATCACGAGGTGGTGGTGATAGATCGAATAGTGGGTTGTCAGGATTATTCAGAATCTTTCCAAAGAATATTTTGTTGAAGTGCACTGTTAACATTGCCGTGTGAGTTAATATTGACCTGTGGTGGCAGGTTTGGCTGGTTCATGTCGTCGTCTGTAGTCCGCGAGCAGTGGAACACGTCTCATTCAATCATTGATCACTGGAGAGCTCTTCAGCGGGCTGACGTGTCAAGCATATTTGATCTCCGTAATGTACCTCAGTACCTCACTCGACCCGACCGTTCCAGCACTGTGACATACTGCGATGAGTTGTCTAACAACTGTCGTAACGGCTTTTATCACAGTCAGCAATGTCGTCAGCATGCTAATAACTGTGCTGTATTGCTGTCCAGTTATCCAGGTACTCACGTTTACGGAGATCTGTCATCTATTAAGACTACTTACTTTCAGTTCGTTGCTTGTGTTTTCAGGCTACATTGCTTGCACACAGTGCATAGATGTGGCTTGTTGCTACAGATGTTGTACGTAGCATGGTCAAGACGTGTTTTGTGTCACATGACCTTGACTTTAGGCCTTTTCACTGCAAAATAAACTGGTTTCCAAGACTCATGTTTAGTTTGTTGATCCTAACTGCATCATTTTTGAGATATCGTGTGGAGAAACAAACCAGCAGACACACAGACAGACAGATAGACAGACAGACAGACACATAAATGCTATCCCCACGCTGTTGCCGATGACGTTGATAATTACTGTATGCTGTTATAAATTGGTAATGCAGACACGTTTGACACTACAGACTGTTGATTTTACAGAGCTAAATCTAATTTTAAATAGCGAAGCACATTAGCTGTTCCCACGAAGATGAGCAATGCATTGTGGTGCAATTTCTGTAGTTTTTCTGGTGTATGAACTGTAGGTTGTCTTTAGTCAACAGCTAATTACGTATTTAAATTATTCGCAGAATTACATAAGTAGTGGCATGGTTGCTGTGTGATAGCTGAGCTTTTAATCTGGCAGTAGGGCTTTGTCCGTAGACCCACAGCCACTTGCAACTACATCTTGCTGCAGTGTCTGGACCGTCCATGCATGCAGCTAGTGCTACGGTTTACACACAGGCACCTGTTAGATCTCTTAAGTGATTACAAACACTGTTGTGTACTTAGGGTGTAATGTTTGTAGTAATTTGTGAACATGTTTGATTAATGTTGACAGCCATTGCAGTATTAAGTAACCAGATTGTAGAACTGATCACGGTAATTATGCCAACCGAATTTAAAGCTATATGTTCGTCTGACATCTGTTATTATAGTATGCTGTAATATATTTATGATTAACTTAATATAATCGTTCTATTCAGTGATTAGTATTGTAACACATGCCTTGTTGTCTTGTTGGGCACCAGCGCTGTATGGTTCGGAGCTGTTGGAGCAGATCCGCAGTCTTGGGCTGCAGACGACAGTGGCATGGATTGGAAGCCACCTCGATGCAGTGGTTCGCGATCACTTAGTACACGATCGTCCAGTTCTGTTCTTCAGCTGGGTACCGAACATACTAGTGTCCGATGGTCGATTCTCGCGTCTGCACTTTCCATCGTGTGATGGCGGGTTGTCGTACGATGCAGGCTCTGGCTGTGACTTTGAGATTCATCAGCTGACGAAGGTGATGTGGTCGCCTCTGAAGACACACACACCCGAGGCTCATCATCTCGTCTCACGCCTCAACTTCTCGACATCCAACCTCGAGTTACTGCTGCTGAACTACGAACGTCTGGTGAATGACAACGGTGGTTTTTCCAGTGTCGGTGTGATGGACGAAGTGGATTATCTGCAAGAGGCTGCATGTATTTGGGTGCGTGAAAACAAAGATGTGTGGTCCGAATGGCTTCCAGAGTTGGTGTCCAGTAAACAGATGATCTACCTCGGTGGCTTATTTCCAAACGACAGCCTATACTGGAGAGCGCCGGGTATTGTTCCAGGTAGATAGTCATTCTGCAAAGAAGCATGTTATTAGAGATGCACCGATAATCGGCCGATAATCTGTATAAGCCGATTATTGGTTGTTTTGCCGATAATCAGCATCGGCTGATCAGTACGTTGGTATCAGCTGATTGTTATTTAAACAATTTATAAGTACAAGTTTTTATTACATGGTGTAGTGTTGTTACGGTGGCAGGAATTTGCAACTCTGTCGATGGCAGTGTTTTTTTGACATGCCACCGCGGTGCCATGGCAAATATGATTGGTGTCAAGGCTAGGGTTGTTAATCAGAAACAGGTGGCTGTTACATTGTCCCGCTGTCCTGAAATGTGCTAATTGCTCACTGCACGTGATGGTAAGGAGTGTACTAAGTGAGACCGTTGCGACGGTCTCACTAAGTACAGTGCCTAGACTGTTGCTGCTGTTCCAACAGTCCTGTCGTTTGCGAGTGGGGTAGTGGACGTGCGGGGGAAGGCGGGCGGTGTCGCTGACTCCACTCCAGCGTGCGTTCACGCTTGATCAAATGACCCAACAGATCAAATGACCCAACATTTAGATGACATTTAGATGACTATCGCTTCTCTGCTGAAGTGAGGGGCAGTTTTCAGGAAACAGCGCCCAGAAAGACCACCGAGAACACTGCACAACACCACGATAGCGGTGTTGGTTTAGTGGTAGCCAACCACGGTGGCGGTGAAAGTTTGGTGGTCGTAACAACACTACCATGGTGCATCCACTATCTGTGATCGAAATCGTTGTGTTTGAAAGGGGGTGGGTCACTTTGAGCACAAATTTCAGGGGAATGGGGCATCTCCCACCAACGGCTGTTGGCGTCAGAAAAGTAAAGACCCTGGGCTATGACGTGGCGTTGTTTGCGTGAGCCTAGGTTTAACCATCTTAGTAGAACACCTGACTTGTGTCAGACGGACAGACAGACACACGATGACGGCAAGTACCGTGCTAGCATAGCGTTGCATGGATAAAAACTAAAGACTTGGTTTGTCTGCAGTCCTTCAAGTAAGTAAGAGTCCTCGGATAACATCCAGAACCTAAATAAATAACTTAAATAAGACAGCAAAAGAAGTTTTTTTTGTATTAATCGGTAATCGGCCGATTGTTAGGCGCCGATTATCGGCCAGTGCTTTATCGGTGCATCCCTACATGTGATGTTGTAAAGATGCAGATGATGAACAAGATGCAGTCGGACATGGCAGACTTTGCCCCTGGTAGGCCACCTAGTGGACTCGATCACCAAAAAACATTGTCTGATGTGTGCCTGGTGCTGCCACCTGGTGAAATAAACGAAATATCGTTTTTGATTCTGGCTCATTCACTCCACTGTGTGAAAACATGACGTCATCCACAATACCGGAAATACATAACATATTGCATTGCCATCAGAGGACCGAGCTACAGCTGCAGGTAACGTGTGCAGAAAATTTGGTGAAATTTGTGCAAATGATTTTTGAGATGTGCAAGCAGACAGACAGACAGACTGATTGCAATACCTCGCATCCCTGTCGAAGTAAACATTGTTAAGATACGCTTGTCTGTAGCGCAATTAAGGTATAACTTGACTGGCTCACACTGTTTGTAGTATTGTTTACCTCTAGAGTAATGGCATCGGTGCATCTTCCCCGAGGCATGTGGTGGTGGATGAACAAATGACGAGGCCATTACTTCTTTTTTCCTTCGCTGCTCTGATACCATTGGTTAGATGACAGGAAGTCCATCTGTTTCAAGAAATCCAGATGTACCTATCCCCGAGGTTTTTTTCTGGAACAGCTAAAGGAGGAGGACCAAGGGAAAACCAGCTGACCAAGATTGACCTGGAAATTGGTCATTATAATGTAGGTGGTGGTGGTGGTGATAGCTTGTTTACCTCTGGCATACCTGACATTCTTAGACCAATTCGGACTTTGTTGACGAGGTTTGCCTGCTGGTCAGATTTCTGGATTTCCTGGTCTGTATATTAGAGGCATTGGCAGCTGAAGCAGCATATACTGCATTCTTGGGTTCGAAGGCAACTGGCTGAAAAAAATAGTTCCAGCATTGGATAGCAACAAAGGTGAACCCTATTCCGTCACAGTTTATGGATAAAATGATTTGGGAGCCATGTAGGTTTGGGATAAGCAGTTCTGAATTTCACCGTTCTCGACATCAGTAAAGTCGAAACTGTAGAGCATAGCGGATTTGCTGCATGATTGGGAATGCTGCGCAGTATCATAATGGATGCGTCCAGGACTGATTCTGTTGATGAGTGTGTTGGACATCAGTTTATTTCTAATGTTGAAGTGCAGCAGATAACAACCCAAGCAACCACAGTTAAATACTCCTCACACAAACAATCCAAACAAGGCGTCTTTCTGTGTTTGGACTAATTGCACTAGAGATGATGAAAATTCTGACGCTAAGAAGATTCCGGCAGCATCCTAACTGGAAGATTGGAATAAGATCACCGGGACATACTCGGATTACGTGGTTGATGACAGTCCAAGATGACCTCAAGTTCCACTGTCTCACTTTGAAACAGTTAGCGTGGCTCAGAATCAGCTGTGGTACAGGGGCAGTGGTGCTACATGCTGTTAGTGATGCAAGTCAGAAATGATGATGATGAAATATTTCCATCCTGCGTGCTGTACTGGAATTATAACAACCATTGTTAATTAATCAGAGCTGACTTACTGCTGTATACTTGCCTTTAGTGCTTTGATGCTATCGGGTGGGTTTCCAGCCCATAAAATACCATTCCAGCAATCTTCAAACGTTTCTTTCGTAATATTAGGGGAACAAACAGAAGAAGAAGAAGAAGATTTTCATGTAGACAGTGAGTTTCGTTGAGTGGGGACTTATCCCTTTGTGGAGCTTTGAGCCATTTTGGGTTAAACCCGATTAAGCTGGCATATGACCAACGTTTATCTCATTGCAGTTGAGTTAACAGCCGGTGCCTTCAACCAACTAAATCCGCATATCAGCAGTCCTGGTTGCAGGACCTATTGTAATGCAGAACTTGCTGTTTTTTCCTTACTGATAGCCAGATAGCCATTACTCATTGTGCCCGTCCCCAAAACGCTAGCCAACTGAGTTGGCATGGGTGGCTGGTTAAAATATGAAGACTATATACATGCGAAATAATCATCCGTAACCAATACTACACGGGCTGGACTATAATAACCTTAGCAAGAACTACTTGTTGTCTGTGATAAACCCAGAAAAATGTTGTTAAATGGTAATATGTGGATTACTGAATGGCAGCATGTTGTGTAGGTGCAGAGATGGCAGTTGAATACATCAACAGAGATAGCCGCATCCTTGGTGACTATGAGCTGAAATTATTGGTTGAGGATACTGAGTGCAGGATGGACGTTGCCATGAAACACTTTATTCACTATGCTGTCGATGGCAAGCATCCCGTTGCTGGAATTATTGGCAAGTAGTTTTTTGTCTAAATTTTCTACGTTTGATGGAGCCATTTTGATTTTAGTATTTGTAGTTTTTTGGAAGTAGCTGTGAAGACAAAGCATTTGCGCTGCCGATGTGTTTGGTCTGCAGCCGTGCTAGAAAGATCTCAGTATGTACACGGATGAAATAGTTGAGCTATACTAAGCCTTCAGTTGCAGTACTATCTGGTTAAAATGTGCCGTTTCATTATGTCTTGACTTGCTGTATTTTTCACAGCACAGAGAGAGTAACATTGTTGATCCATCTATCTCCCGCTGTTCTGTTGTTGCTGCGGCAGAGTTTGGTGTATCAGAATTTTCGAAGAACAAAACTGTTAAATAAACAATTGACATTAGGACAAACATTCAGATTTTGAACTGTAACTTCAAAAGTATGTAGGCTATTAACGTCATCACTGCTTATCATTTAGTTATGGTTTATATGCACAGTTTGTTAACCACGCCGGCTGTGTAGCTACCGGCGTGGGGTAGGGCATTCAGTCGCGTTTGTCTGTCTCTTTGTCTGTCTGTCTGTTGTCCGCACTGTTAAAGGAAAATGGCTTGAGCTATCAGCTCCAAAGTCAGTAGACATATAGTGCATGGCAGGATCTTGGCATGTACTGACCCTGAGGTCAAAGGGTCAAATCATAATTTTAACTGTCGGGGCCTTACATTCGCCCGGCGTGGGTCTGCATGTCGATATGACTGCACGTTTCTCTGTTTTTTTCTTCTCTGTGTTGCTCTTCGTACAACTCTACTCTGAGAATGATATGGCAGTACTGTGCAGACGCATGTGTTACAGTAATGCTAAGCATGTCTAGAAGAGTGAGTGAGTCACAGGCTGACTGTGACGGTGTCAGGTCCCGGGTGTTCGGAGACAGCGGAGCCAATTGCTGGCGTGTCGAAGCATTTCAACATGGTCGTCATCAGCTATCGTGCTGAGCTGTTAAATCTTGCCAACCGATCCATGTATCCACTCTTCTTTCGTACGGTTCCACATATCCGTCAAAATGGGTTAGTAACCCCATTCAACGCTATTTTGTACTGACAGTTCCAATGAATCGTTTTGTGTAAGTTGACATATTTATCGTCTTTGTCGATGCTGTTTTATGATGTTGATTTTATAAACCTGTTCAGTTGATGATATTTTCATAGACGTGGTGTTTGTTTTGTTCGCACTGCAGAGAAGTGTACGTTGAATTATTTCGGCGATGGCAATGGAAGCGTGTTGCTCTGCTTGCTTCTGATAATGAAAATTTCCCAGACTACAACTCTTTTCTCAAACATCTTTTTCTTAATCACTCAGTTCGTGTTCCGTACGATCGCAGGATGCCTCCACGGGCTACTTCTGATACAGCCAGGAAGGTATGATACTGTCGTTGGTAATGACACTACTTATTGCCTATGCAAAAGCGGTATTATGGCTGTCTTGGTATTTGATGATGTCATTTGTTTGTCTCTGTAACGGCAGGATTACTCAGAAAGTTACAGACAGTTTTTGTGAAATTTCGGAATGACTTATACCTTAGTGCAGGGAATAGTCGATTAGAATTTGGAGATTACCCAGATCCAGGAATTTTTTCGTCTTTGACGACTGCTAACACCACTATGTTTTGCTGATATTTGCTAGGTGGCACCTTTATATAGGTTTGAATTCTTTGTGTGATTTCTAGTATTATAAATAAATCTCATTTCTGAGCAGGGAGAATTGCTGTCTCATTTTTACCCGCACGATGCTATGTTAGCATGGTACTTGCCGTCATCGTGTGTCCGTCCTTCCGTCACAAGTGGGTGTTCTAATAAGACAGCGTCTGCCACAGTGGTTCACATCCACGACGGTGCGCTGGCGGAGTAATACGCGGTGACGTCAACAACACTGGTGGTAGTCGACGTCGGTTGATCACAGTTACGGTCCAGTTGACATCACCAAGACTGGTTGCACGGAAGTCTGTTGATGACACACACGGCATTGCATGCTTGCTGTGTGATAGTTGTGCCTAGTACAACGATGCATGTACAAAACTATGCAGGCAGCGGAATGAAACATGGCAGTTGCTGAAAGTGCTGGTCAGGCTGACACGCAATCTGTTTGCATTACTCATGCAACAATAGGCCAATATTTCAATTGATACAGAAGGTCACTTGGCCATAGCTGAGCCTCTTGTCTGTTATATTTTTACACTTATATTTTTTGTGAGTTGTTGTATGTTTTATTCTTTGAATGTCTGATGTGGTGTTTAGCACATTGATGAGCTAAAGAAGAAAAACGTCCGGATTATAATACTTACTGCATATCAAAATTTAGCAACACTTGTGTTGTGTGAAGCATACCACAGAGTAAGTGTTTATCATTACCCACGCCGGCTGTATGGACGCCGGCTTGGGTAGGACGTTCTGTCGCATCGGTATGTCTGTCTGTTTTGTTTGTTTGTTTGTCTGTCTGCACTCTTAAAATGAAAACGGCTTGAGCTATCAGTACCAAACTCTGTACACATATACTCTGTAGCAGTCGCTCAGCATGCATTGACCCTGACGTCAAAAAGTCAAAGGTCAAGGTCACACGGTTACGCAAACTGTCACCATTGCATGCTTGCTAGTGTACTGCATGTGATGTGTGCTGCTCTGCCATGTGCTGCTGCTGCCGACGTGGGTCTGCATGTCGATTTGACTGCCTATCTTTTCTTGTTCATAGCTGAGATTCTTTTGTATGAGAGACTAGGTAGCTTCAGTTGGTAGACCTATAACTACAGTACAATCACCTATCAGTTTTGATCTGTGTACTGAGGTACTTTGAGATCATGAGATGTATAGGTCATTGGAAACTTTATTAGATTTTTTATTTACCGTGCGATGCTATGCTAGCACGATATATGCTCTCATCATGTGTCCATCTCTGTGTCCATCTGTCTGTCTGTCCGTCCGTCTGTCTGCCACATTATTTTTGTCCTAGTTTTTGTGTCACATGCCATTGAAGTTGGCAGTAAGTAGGATTCGACTGCCAGTCCCGTACGGGGCTACTTTATTTTAAATTAGCACGTGCATGAAAATGCTGCTGTTATAAATTTCAGTGGTTCATCTGAAACGATGGCTTTGTTTATGTTGCAGCAAATGACAGCAGCGTATGGTTACGTGTGGTTCCTGCCTGCGTTTTTCACGGACCGTTGGTGGGACACAGATAGACACCGTGCTACATCTTCAACGCAGAATGTTCCGTGTACGTCGGCTGAGATGCTGTCGGCCATTGAGGGTCATTTCATACTGACACCAGGTTTTCTTGGTGAAAAGAACTCGCAGATTGTTGGCAACTGCACTGTTGAGAATTGGGTGAAAGCTTACGTTGAACGCCTAACACCACTGGTTAGTGACATCAGACATTTTATTTGTATTATTATTGTTATAAACGTTGATGTTTAGGGTGACATTATCATGCACAAAACAGAGCCTTGAGGAACACTGGTGTTTAGAAGAACAAGACCGTTACCATTAGAATCAATTCAAAATAATTCGCCATACAAGAAACGTCCTCGCCAATTTTTTGCGTACGTCGCATACAGTTGACGTACGCCAACAATGTACGACAACTCAGTGAAACTATAGTAGGCCTATATCGATACATTTGTATTCACTAGATGGCGCCATAAACTACATACTGTACGATACACGGAGGACTGTTAGTTCATTTACATTTCCGGAGAATAACTACGCAAAAAATTAACTGTGTTTACTGGTCACTTGTAACATCGACAGATTTATGTCATCTTATTGTGTGCTTATAGTTATATGGAACTTTTGCCTAAGCCTACAGTCAGCTTTGCATAAGCCATTTTTCGCACGTTTATAACGATCTTTAGTTGCACTACAGTTTGTATAGATCACTCATGATGCGGAAAGAAAATAGAAAATCGAAAACAGTAGCATTAATCACTGATTATTAGTCTATATGTTCACCGACTTTGGTAGGGGTCGGTTAAACAGTGGCGGAGATCGACGTGCTACATTATACGGTGGGAGGATGGGGGAGGGAAATTTGTTCATACATCGAATTGCCACAGTCAAAACTGCACAAGACGGGCGATCTGCGGGTTGGGAATTGACATGATAATTGCTAACATTCTAGTTTTATTATAGTCTGTGTTCAAGTTACAAGTCACATGTAATTTATAACACTAGTAAATGTTAAACAAGACCTTTATAGTTTCTTCTAATGTGACTGACGATCAGTTGACTTGGTCACTACTTGCTGAAACTGAAAGTAGAACAGTTAAGTAAATAAGTAAGACCAGAGATGGAGTGGATGGACATTGGAGACAGGCTGACAATCGTCTGCCAACGTACGATGGTGATTGGCCGATTAAACACTGGAAGACGAGGACAGCCATCTGAAACAGTACACGCTGTCACACGGGCAATCAGTGAAGTTGTCATAGGATCAGCGTGATGTGATCACAGCTCCTGCTGTTAATAATTAACACTAATATAAAGTATATAGTAAAATAACTGGGATGCATTAGACAAAATTTGCAACCTATGCTTGTAACTTTATGTCCAGTTTTAGTTACCATTTATTTATGCATGCTGTTACTTTGTGCATTTTGTTGATGTTATATTACACGTCTTGTTCTCTGAGATTGTACAGTGATTGCACATATTGGTTGTGTGTTGTGCCCAGAAGTCGTTTTCTACGTATGCATCATATGCATATGACACAGTGTTCATGTTTGCACTTGGACTGCATGAACTTCTGACTGAAGATCCTTCTTCGCTGGAATCCATTCGCACTAACAAGACTGTTCAGTAAGTTCAGCAGTTTTTCCATCGGATACTGCTGCTAATATATTCATCTTTATTCACCATGATTGGTAGCATAAAAAATAAAAAGAAAGCATTAAAGTTAATAATTACTGTTGACTTCTTGTGCTGAAAATGGCCTGTGTTTTGACGGTCTTGTAAGTACATCATTAACTAATGGTACTTCTTCTTTCTTACAGGTAAGAATTCAAGGTAGCATAGCGTGCCCAATTAGTGTTTTATGGATATAATTAATGTCATAGTATTGTTACAGAAAGACAGTTAATTTTATTTCAGTTGATGTACTTGTATGCTTTAATCATTAGAAGAATAATGATATTTTAAAACTGAGAGGCATTTTCAATCAGAATAGTTAGAATGTTGTCTCGTACAACCGTATTTTTGTAGCACTTACAGCAGCTTGAAGTAAATATATTTGGACATTTTGTTGATGCTGAAAATCGTTTGCTGTTTTGCTGATTTTAGGAGACTCATGTACTTTCTCAACAACACACACTTTTCTGGTGCCTCGGGACCAGTACATTTTACCGGTGCTGACCGTACAGGTGTCATCCACATTTACCAGTTCATTGGAAACACGAGTCATGTTGTTGGGCAGTTCTCGGCGGACTTGCACCGCAATGCCAGTGACCGCATGACATTGTTCGGCGGCACAACTCAGTGGCTAACAGATAATGGATTACCACCATCAGACGGCACTCCAGGTATGTTCCGCATTCCACTCTCTCTGATGATCTGCTGCATCGTTGTCTCTATAATGTTACATGGCAGTGTTGTTTAATTTTTTAGGCCGTATTGCATGCATGCAGTGCATAAGATGCAGTCTATTGCTACAGATGTCGCAGGTTGATTTCCAGGAATTCTCGAAAATTTGATTCCCAATGGATAATTCCTAGTGGCCCTGGTAGGGTTGTTAGAATTAAAGTTAATGTTAGTGCTAATGTTAATGTCAGGATTAGAGGTGGGGTAGGATAAGGTAGGAGCTTATTCGACTGCACCGAAAATGACGGGAAGAACGGGTACATGTTGCCCGTACTGTATACACAGCTTTGTTCACACGTAACTAATCAGCAGTCACGACGTTTCAGTCGCTGTACAGTGTACATAAACGGTTGTGGGCGTCATCATTGTAATCGCCGTCACGTGACCAGCAACTCATCGTCTGATTGGAAGTCGTCAGACGTAAACATCATAGTGAACTGTGCAAAAACGGCTGAACCGACTGAGGTGCCGTTTGGGGCTAACTGATGTGGGTTCAAAGAACCATGGGGTCCAAATCTGTCACAGAAAAGGTCACCTTTGAGGGGGGGGACGTGGCTGGCTCATTGTAACATACCTACGCATCGGTGCATTGTGCCTGCTGCAGGCAAACGTCCTGCCCAGCGCATGCAGTGGACAAACGCACGGGGCAAGAAGACAAGATGGTGATGCGGCCATTTGCCAAATTACTTTGGACTCTTGTGCTAATAACGGGCCATGTAAGAAACCGGTCGTAGGGCTGTAGTCACAGAGACACTTGAGAGTCAGTGGCAAGGCCAAACAGACTGAGACTTGAGGCCTGAAACGCTGAGAGCAGTGGTAGACAAACCCCATCCAACAGGAGTTTGAGCTGTCCACCATGGTTCAGGCAGAGTCCTGGCCACCGTTCTACAACCTATACGTGACCTCACACCTAGACTGGCTGCATGTCAGGACAGCTACAGGGCATCAGATGTTCACCCGATGGCCATGTCAGCCCAAGGACTGCATATTGTGCAGCACTGTTACATGGAATTTGAAGAGGCAGCTGTCAGTTATATATATCAGCTTAGTCAACTTATGCAATATTTAAAACATTTAAAACATTTGGTTGAAAAATGTTGTAGTGAATTTGTTCATGTCAGATTAATGTGCACATGAACTGGATTAGCTGTGTGCTTTTTTCAACCTGCACAAGCATTACGTTCATCTTTGCTGTTTTGTATAGCTGATAGACTTGTTGGTGGTCGTTACTGTGCCGTATTGTTAGAGAATTGTTGTGAAATTTCGTCTATGATTGCAGCTCCACAGCAGTGCAGCATCGAAGGATTTCGTCAGCTGCTCAATGTGGAATGTGATACAGCGATTGTAGCTGCCAATCTCATCGGTGTTTGCGGCTTTGTTGTCATAATGTTCATCTGCATTGTTATCATTAAAAGAAGGTTTGCATTTCGTTTTTTATGGCCCACCTGCTTTGACATTGACTTTATTCTAGTTTAAATAAATCTATGTATTTTTTAGTGTTTTGGTGCCCCTTCTCTGCGAAGGCTTGTGGTAGATGAACAAAGGATATGGACAGTGTGTGATTTTTTGGTTGGATGTATGCTTTTGCTTTTTGTTACCTTCGATGTTTTGACACTTGTGTGGGTGACGAATGCATTACGCCCATAAAAACGGTGCCAATTGTTTTTGGAAGAGGTGGAGGAACAGGATGGAGTAACCCATGTTCAATGGAAAATGATCCTCAAAATGGAGAAGTTGATGATGGTCTTTTGACCATAATAAACCCCAATAGTGCCTGCTGTGTTTGTCATTTTGCTTAATTTTGAGTTTTCAACAAATAGCAGTTCTCTGTATACATTATTATGTTAACATTGTCATTTTTTAATATTGCAGACTGCAACTAAAAACTTACTTGTCATATGTCAACAATTTTCTTTCGTCGTTCATGTTCAGTGGTTTCATATTCACATTTGGTTTTACTTTTCCATTGTGGAAATACAAGTACAATGATCATCATGTGGTCTATGATTGATGTTTAATATTAATCAGTTATTAATACTATTATAATATTAATATTATCACCAGTTCTTCTCTTAGTAATAATAACTGATTAATGGTCCAGCTTGTATTTTGCATATGTACTGTTTATGACTTTTTGTTTGTAGTAAACGTTGTGAGTTGTAAGGTGACTTGTTGTGGTAGTTATGATGCCAAGATGAGGCGGTTTAAAGAGAAGAATGGTGTGCTGTCGGAGTCATATCCTGCACTTGACAAGTGGGAACTACAACGTGACCAGGTCGTGTTGAATCGGCGACTTGGCGAAGGAGCATTCGGCACGGTGTATGGTGGTGAAGCGCTGATAGATGATTGCTGGGTTGCTGTTGCTGTCAAAACACTCAAAGTGGGCTCAAACGTCGAGGCAAAGGTGACTTGTGCATTTCGTCTCGTTGTGTTTATTATGTAGTAGTAGTAATAGTAGAACGAATGTTCATTAACGTGACGTAAGTGCAAAAATGTTCTTTAAGGTCACGGTCCAGTGACTGCAGTCCCGTTGACTGTAGATGTTATGCATTAATAATCCCGGGCAGGAAAAGAGAGTTCAGTGGTGTCTTCTATAATCTGTGACCATTGCTGACATCTTGATTAGCAGCATCAAGGTTGTTAGCCACACCAGCGTGGCTGAAGCTGAAAGGTGTGGCTGGCCACTGGCTGGTGTAACACAGCACCAGACAGGGCTAAGCTAGAAGGTAGGCCACATCTAGAGGGAGTGCACTATAAATATCTGACAACCTGCTCATTTCCTACGTATCCCTCCTCCATCCTACATGTCACGCATACAATAGCACACACCTACCATTACCCCTTCTCTACCTCGGCTAGTGCACTGGACCACTATGAGATCTCAGCACTGACCTGGTCTAAAGTACGCTGCACCTCTGCACACAATAACGAACGAACTAACGTTTGTTACATGAAATTGCTTTTAATGAAGGCTGGTACAGTGATAATGATAATAAAAAGCAAAGATGCAGAAACTCTGAGAAATGTTTCGTAATGTTTGATATCCAGTGATAGTTAGCAGAAAAACAGTTTCAGAGGAGTTTAGCATATGGTCATTGTTGGTTCTGCTACATAAATTTATAGTTTGTGTACTTTTAGGAAATGAAACATCATTTAGTGTGCAAAATGCAGTGTAGGATTTCTTCTATAAATAGGTCATGCATTGTTAATTTAAAAAAAAAACTTCTGCATCGAAACAATGGATTAATCTATTATGTTCGTCAGTAGCTAATAGTATGTTCATAAACCATTTCCATGGTGACACATATCATTAGGTAGTTATTGTAAACTTGGTATATATTGTCTGTTAAATTATTCTAATCACGCTAAATGGTTACTTGATCATAGCTGGATTTGGTTGTTGGTCACATGTGAGTTGTTAGAAGGGCCTGGTACTCATAAGATAAGGGTATCTGGCCTTTAACAACTACTTCTTTAAGGTAAGGGTGTTTCCCAAATATCCCGAACCTGCAAATTTGTCATTTTTAGTCTCATCACAAATGATTCACCAGTGCAGCTGATGAAATTAATGTTGGTACATAGAGCCACAGTGGCTCATCTGTTTTGCTTCTTTTGTTGTTCTTATGTATTGAATGTGATGTAATGGGCTGGTAATGTTTACTATTATTAGGCCACATCGCAGTGATAGCAGCCTATTGCTACACACGGTGTAGCATGGTCGATCTGTTGTCGGGTGGGACGTAAAACCTTAACTCAATCAGTCGTGGTCTGTCTGTCTGTCTGTCTGTCTGTCACGTTCATATTCACTGCAAAAACGGCTGAACTGATCTAGATGGCGTTTGGGGTGCTGACTCGGGTGGGCCCAAGGAACGGTCCGATCCCACAGTCTAAGGGGCAATTTTTTAGGAAAAAATTGAGGCCCATTGTACAGTATAGATGAGCTGTGCCAAAACGGCTAAACCAATCGAGATGCCATTTGGGATGAAGACTCCTGTGAGCCCAAGGAACTGTGATTTAGACAGGATCAATGTCGGACGAATCCATTTGCCACAATGAGGGATGAGAAGTCGGTGATTTTGGCACACGAGTGAGGTTCGCAAAAGGGGTGTACACATTTGAGATGCCGTTCGGGGTGACTCTTGTGGGCCCAAGGAATCCATTCGCTGCCGCGAGGGGTGACAAAATGGCGAACTTTCCTCGAACTTCTTTGACCATTTGCTACAAGATGCGACCTATTAAGTTGTTGTTGTATTGATGCATCA
>Ga0209363_1000217_pt1 | contig 19928 bp, 13 predicted proteins | sample WorMetexBAHAMAS3_FD_187385 | JGI IMG/M metagenome (GOLD analysis project Ga0209363, IMG submission 187385) | Marine gutless worms symbiont microbial communities from Max Planck institute for Marine Microbiology, Germany - Inanidrilus exumae... | ecosystem: Host-associated > Annelida > Digestive... | reverse complement strand
CACCACTTCCGACCTACTGGCAACGTTTGGTTGAGATCCCGTGGCTGGTCCTTCATCTGTGCTGACGAATTTAAAGAATCAACAGTATAATATAATGGCCTTGCCTTTGGCTGCCATAACAATAGGAATAGTAAAAATGGTGGAATTTATGTGTAATGGTGTTCAGGTGAGCGATGAATTGTGTGCTGCGGGATACATGTGTGAAGCTGACGTTGATGATAGTGATACCATGAACAAGAAAATACGCAATGCACAACTTGCACAGTACAACTTTATACTAGGTACTTGTTGTTAGGTTCCATCTTGTAGGTTTTATTTGCAGTAAATCTTGCATTTCTAACTTTGACACCATCTGTAAAGCGTTGCTTTGGTAGTGTTATAGCGGGTTTATTACTGCCCTAAAGCACTTAGCGCTTCACTTTGCCTCTCTCCGATACCATCCGTGATCTTGGTATTATAGTGGACTCAAACTTAAAGTTTGACAAACATGTCTCTGCTACAGTCCACAAAGCTCACAGTAGAGCTAACCTTATACTACGCTGTTTTACTTCGCGAGACAGAAAGTTGCTAGTCAAAGCTTTTTGTACTTATGTTCGTCCTCTGTTAGAATATTCTACACAAGTATGGAGCCCCATTACAGGTATTTAATTGATATGGTTGAAAAAGTCCAAAGACGTTTCACGAAACGTCTTTCAGGACTCCGCCATTTATCCTATCCTGATCGGCTGCAAATGCTTGGTCTTCAATCCCTGGAACACCGACGGTTAACTCATGACCTTATACTAGTTTACAAAATTTTGCATGGCTTAACACACTGTACCCTATCCAATAATCTTATATTACAGCAACTCACTAATACACGAGGTCATTCCTACAAGCTGTCTAAAAGTCTCTGCTCCAATGATATTTATGAATACTTTTTTACTAACCGTATTGTTGATCTCTGGAACAGTTTACCGAATGAAGTTGTTTCTGTCCAGTCATTGCACACATTCAAATATAAAGTCTCTTGCCTAAATTTGTAGTATTTTTTGTATTTTTAGTATTTTTTGTATTGTCTTGATGTGTTCTGTATTGATGATGTGCTTAGTTTTATAGGATTGTAGAACTGTTTCTATTACTTTTACATTTTCTTTTTGGCATTGTTAGTGGCCAACTGGCCCTTTTGTATTAATAAATGTAACACGGTACATGGTCGTTTTTTGCTGTTTAATAAATGGAGAAAGTAGATTATTGTGCATCATCAGACACAAATGTTAAGTTGAACACAGGTGTGAAAACGAATGCTGAAATATGTATTGAATTACACTCAAAGTGAAACGTATATTCAGTTGTACTGTCAGTGGAAATATTGGTCATTATGACCGCTGTGTAAGTTGGCTTTTTGGTGTTGTGTGGCTAAGTGGTTGGAGAGAAGGAACAGCAGAACGGGACGGTGAACATTCGTACTCGTGACAACAAGGTTCATGGTGAACACAGTGTCGCGCACGTCCTACAGCGCTTCAAGTGCTTCACTGACGACAAAGTTCACGATGCTGAAGAGAAATTCTGATGCTTCTTACAGCTGTCATCTTGCTTGCCCTGTCCCTTTGTCAAAGTACAATGAACAAGATATCCGCTGCTGACAGTCTTATGAAATCCTTCTAGATAATATGTGCTGTCAAATATTTCAGAGTGTTGTAAATGTCCATATGGTCCATTGCCTTTGGTTTTCAATGATAGGTGACGTGAACTGCTTGTAGTGGGCCTAGTGACTGGTTATTGCTGGAGTCAGTACTGCAGTGACGTACCGTACGTTATTCTTAAATTATGTGCAGTGGTTTAGGCAATATGTTGAACGTTTTCAAATTGGGTAGTATGTATATGTGAAATGTACGTAACTACACAAATTAATTAGTGTTTTTTAGTAATATTTAACTGATAACTCAGATCATATGACTTGAGCTATTTCTTTCAGTGTTACAACGGAGTACTACTATGGAGGAGTTGAGCCCATTGTAGACATTTTTGATAGTGCATTGGGTTAGTTTTTAGTTTTTTACATTTTAAAACCTATTTATCTTTTCATGACCCGGGTTGCACTTTGGCACCAACGTGGGGGCTCTTGTGCATGTTCATAACTTTTTTGATGGGCAAATAAATGCCAAAAATTCGCCTAACTTGACAGAATGTTTTTTCCAAATTTTATTGTGAGAAAGTAGACCAAGGAACGATCGAGTTTTGTGATCCCTGGTGTGCCTTACTGCCTCAGCTTGGGTTCCTCATGTAACACAGTCGAAATTTTGACCCAGAATGACTTTATGATAGGACAGTAGCACTTCAGATGTGAAGAACAATTGGAAAACTAGAAGTAGTTATGAAATGTACAAAATTGTCAAAAATGTGCTGGAAAAGGCACCGGGTATGAAAATTTGAAATATGCAGTCAAAACCAGAACCAGAGGAAGTTTAGTCATCGTGTAATCTAACTGGCTAATTACTGTCCAATCCTCAATCACTTTTTTACAATTTCGTGTAGATACTTCGGATGCTTCATGCCATGTTGTATCAGTTAACTGAAAATTGAAATTGTACAATAACTGAAAAATAAGCCTCAGTTAAATGGAAACTGAAACTGAAAAACAGAACTCAAACTAAATACGGAATCAGAAAAATTGTTGTCGGTTAACCGACTGACAGACTACAGAACGTGAAAAATATCAACTGCCAAATGTGTTCATGTTGGATAATTTATTTAAGGCTTAGGAGCATGGATATCAGCTTTACTAATGTACTTACATTTAGACTCCTTGGCTGTATGAAAACCACAGGTCATTCACCTTCTTGGGCCACATCGCAGAATCGGCACATAACGAGGTCTGTATGTCTGTGTGTTGGTCACACGCAAAAACCGTTGAACCAATCGAGATACCGTTTGGGAGTATGACCCGGGTGGCTCAATGAACCATGTGTCAGATGGGGATCGAGGTCGCCAAACATTGGTAATCAATTAATAATGCTCGTCACAAACGTCAGTTGCCAGATAGCAGCAGCCATAGCACACACGCTGCGCATAGTAGACAAGCATCCGAGTAGAGAAACACGAGATAACTTGAATTAGTTCAAGATAACATGATTTACCGAATTCATACCAATTTTAGTACGCGTTGTTCGAGCCTACAGGGTGCGCCAATAAAACAGTCCCTTGGGAAAATTCTATATCTCCACAATAATATTGTAGCTGATTTTTAAACACTAGATTTATAGTTTTTACAGAGGAGAGGATTCAGGCGATATACGCAGCAAATTTCATTACAACTAGGCCTATTTGGTTTGATTTAAATAAATTACAACTATTTGAGCTTAAAAGAACATTTTTCTAAGTGAACAAGTAGGGCACAATTTATCGACATTTGTTAATGTTTTTATGATTAAAAAAAATACATAATTCAGACGCCTCGCAAGCAAGGATTTGGAGTAAACGATAAGAGGTTAAGAGCAAGTTAAGCTGACAAAAACTAGAGCTCGAGCACTGCGGACGATTTGCTTTCGGGTAGACGAGACAGTTTCAGCCGTGACGCGTCGTACAGGTAGCGCGGTAGGCCGAAGTATCTGTTGCTGCAGCTGGCGCACATTCGGAATACTGTTTTTACCCGCGCGACGCTATGCTAGCGCGGTACTCGCAGTCATCGTGTGTCTGTCAGTCCGTCTGGGCACCAACCACATCTCTAGAACGCTGATCGTCTCAGCCTCTCAGGCGCTGTCAATTTAGTTCGCCGGTGAATGTCATAAACTTCTGACGGTCGTCGGACAACTGTTGATCACACCCACCGTCGAGATCTGTAGTCAGCAGCTATAGGCCGAGTAGCAGAAATGGTTTGATTACCATATCATGCGACAGGGAATGTTTAGCATGCGCTGAGCCAATATGCGTCGCTCAGGTCTGTCAACAATAGATAGCTGAGCCCAGTGATCGAATTATCAGAAAGTTTTCAAGGGGGCCTTATGGCGATCGCGGAGTTGTAATACTGAATGAGCAGCTGACATTTATCACTGAAACGTTTTAACTGTTGACGTAAGATTGTACGAAGTTTGATTCATATTTCATGAATATTCAATGTGCAACTGCGTGTTCACGTTCTACTGTTCACTTGAAAAAGTTAACTTTTATGTGGAATGGTGAAAAGGAATTTCCGGAAGCTGGACGAGTCTGACTTTCTGATATTGTACACGACATATATCAGACCACATATGGAGTACTATGTGTGGTCCCCTCACCTACAGAAAGACATCCAGATCTTGGAAAAGGTCCAGCGAGCAGCTACAAAGATAGTTCCATCTGAAAACGTGCAGTTACGATGATAGACTGAGTCAGCTGGGTCTCACCACCTTGGAAACCAGAAGACGCAGAGGCGACTTCATAGAAGCATTTAAGATAATGACAGACAGAGAAGATTTGGACAAAAATCTGTTTTTCCAGCTCTCAACCAGTGGTTGTGGTCTTCGTGGTCACTGTCTGAAACAATTGCAGTTTCTAGATGTCGTCTCGATATCCGGAAATATTCTTTCAGCCACCAAGTAGTCACAGACTGGAACCGGCTTCCTGAGTGCATTGTGATGTCGCCATCTATCAGTGCATTCAAGAGCCGGCTGGACAAACATTGGACCGACATGGGCACTTAAAGCACTGCTTACCAGCCCATCAACCTTCAAGTTCAAGTTCAAGTATCCCCTGAACCACACCCATAGCTTCGATGATATTTGCAGAGCATGTAATTTGAATTATCATATAAATTATATTCTGAAAGTTGGGATCAAATCCGTACTACCATTGCTAAAATACAGAAGTTTTAATAAAGCATTGTTTTTATTAGCGCACCCTGTGTATGACACTGTGTCCCAAGACCCAAGATACACATACACTACGAGCCGACTATAGTTAATAATTTAATTTTATTAGTCGATCTAATAAAGTGCAGGAGAATAGGAGATTGAAACTGCATCTAACAAACGTGAATTGAAATAACGCTGGCAGCCTGGCTCTATGCTCGCCTTCTCCAAGTTTCGATTAACAACGACCACGAACGAGACAGATTGTCATGCCTACATCCAGACAACAAGTTATACTTACTTATATACTTATGCCGGAAATAGAATGTTGTTGTTCTTTTTCGTTTTGTGCGTAAAATGGGTAAGGCTTTTGTACGTTTATCTGATTGAATCGTCACTGAATTAAGCGATATTTAGCTATAATTGTCCGTTAAGTCAAAGAATGTATCGTACCGTGTAATCTGATGTACGGATTTTCGTGTTTCTTGTTATTGCATTGGCTTGCTTGTTTAGTACTTTGCGTGTTTATAGACTGGTTACATTGCGTGCATTTTTGTTGTACAGGTATTTCTCGAGACAAGTGGCACAAACGTAGGCCAACTGGAGGTCGACAAGCCCAAGTTCGTAAGAAACGAAAGTTTGAACTTGGTCGACCAGCTGCTAACACAAAGGTACTACCCGTATACGTGCCCGTGTTTTTCCACTTCCACGTATTTCTACATTTTTTGTTTCTGGGCCGTGCGCTAGATTAAGCTGGCCATCTCGTCAGCTTTTGAGCGCACGTTAATCTACTGCATCGTATCGTATCGTACTGCACTTTAACGTGGCAAGTGCTGCCATGGACCTCGACAGAATATCATCCATCTTCTGCATTCGGTTACTCACTGTGAGGACTAGTTGCACTTATTATCACAGTTTTAAAAAATTATGATAATTACGACACTAAAATTGTTAACGCAACTTGTCACACCAGTAGCCAGATTCAATACAAACCTCGATAATGAAACTTTACTCCTTAAATGAAGAAGCATTTACTTTCCGGTTGCATCACTACTTTAAATTTCGTGTGGTTTTACTAATATTCAACAATGATAGTTTTGCTAATGCCATTTAATTGCTGTGCTGAGACGTTATTTACAGAGATACGCAGATGCGTATATTTTGGTGTCCACAGAGTTGCTGTCGGCATCAGCAGCTGCCTGGTGACAAGCATCTGTGGATGGTCATTGTTCAGTCTTAACAGCAGCAATGTCAGTAGTATACTTTGTTCTGTCGTGGACCAAAAACTTCAGTGCAAAAGTTATGAGCGATGTTACGAGTCATACAGATCAGGCCTATAGAGCAGTTAGTCGATTCCAGAATCTAAACTAAAAATCAGTGCTCATTAAGCACGTACATCGCACAGTTGACGACCTCAGACAAACGCGTCTGTGTCCCGCCGTCCGCATCCGCAGCTACAGTACGATACGATATATTTATGTGTACTCAAAAGCTGACGATATGGCCGGCTTAGTCTAGCACACGTCACAGAGACAAAAAATTAAGGAAAACTGAAAACAAAAACTGATTAACTTAGAAGAAGTGGTGCGGTCAAGTCCATGAAGGCATGTAATGTTGCGTCTGCATTCGGCCGTAGACATGCGAAAAGCTTGCATCTTCGGACATGTTTGCACATCTCTGGTCATGCATTACCCCCTACAGCCCTAGTCAGTAGTATGCTGTCAGATACCTGACAATGAAGCTATTGAAAGGCACAGAATGTGAGCAACAAATCAAAGCCACTGTCTGTAGCTTAGTGACTGGCTCATTAGCAACATCTACAATATCTGTACATAGACAGTGCTGTTTAGCGAAGTTGTTTGAGGTGATAAGTGGACATTTAAGTGGACAAAATTTGATGTGGGTCAAAATGCATTTAAGTTCTGTATTAACAGTATGTGTACAATGTAATATGGTATGCGAGAAGGCTGCTGGTGTTGCACATGATAGGGTAGGGTACACAAATAGTGTGTTTTTGTGCAAGGTGCTGGTAGGCCTACACATGGCAGACATCATCGTGTGGGCTGTTAGTGGCAATGTAGTATATACCCACTCCCCGTTTTTGGATTTTAGGAAGTAAACCGACGTGGCTAACATTCACTGCATCTCATTAGTTGTTAAGGAGAATTTTTCGCTGACTGTATATGAACGTGTGTAAAATGGTCAAAGGTGGACATTTGCGGAATGATGACCTATCGTGTTGACTGAGTGACATATGCGTGCTTAAGGGCACTTAACTTGTTGCTTGTGTGATGGTCAAATGTCATAGTTACTCTGACCGCATTTATACACATGTGCATCTTGACGATGATTGCACTGCTTCATGTCAACATCATGCTGTTGAGCATAGAAATCCATTTTACAATAGCTTTGTTCGTATTGTGTGATTCTATTAGATTTTGTCATTTTAGAAGAACTTTTATAACACATGACACTGCTAGTATGGTATGGTGTATGCGGTCATCATCTGTCTGTCCATCTATCCGTCTGTCTGCCACGATTTGGAGTTCTACCAAGACAGCTAAGCCTGGAATAACATAACACCATACGATAGGGGAGATGGCCCATGGATTTTAGTTTTTTGATGCCAAAGATCTCAGCAAAATTCAAATGGGTCACCCATGCAGGGGCGCCAAATATAGGTGGGTAGTGAAAATGGCAATTTTTGCCCAATATCTCATATCTCAGAAACGGAGAAAGATAGAGGCATAGTTTTATGTGCTTCATCGAACGGTGCTGTTTCCAGTGACCTGAGTTACACCCAACTACCCCAACCCACCTAATTTTCCACATTTTGTGTTGCCTGTTGCCTTTTGTATCTTTGTAGTGTTAGGAATGGGTGGAGGTAGAGAATTCAAATGTGGTAGATAGGTTGATTGTAGTAAGTCCTAGCCCTGTATGACAAAGCGTCACTGAACGGGGCATGGTCATGTGAACCATTTTAATGTTTGGAGTCGCCAGTCACATATCTGAATGGCTGAATACATAAAATTTTGTGTACAGATAGACGATGTCAAATGCTTACCTACGGATGACAAACCACCTCTAAAATTGTTGCGTTTTAGGAAGTAAACCAGGTGGCTAACATTCAGTGCATGTTAACCAACTTTAGTACCGGTAATGGTTCAATTTATGTACATGTTGTAAAATTGTCAAAGGTGGATATTTACGGAATGATGACCTACCATATTGACTGAGTGACATACGTGTGCTTAATGGCACTTGTCGCTTGCATGATGGTCAAACGTCATAGTTACTCTGACCGCATTATTCACCCTGTGCATCTTGACGGTGATTGTACTGCTTCATGTGGGTCGGGTTGACTGAAAATTTGAGGCACGAAAATGTGGCACGATGAAAAATGCAGGGGTTGAAAATGTGAGACAGGACAATGCGGCACACCATTGCAAGGCTGGCAATGGGACAAGCTCCTATGGAAAGCCAAAGAAACATTTTAGAGCGTCATAAAATGTATTTTTCAAGAATCACAAAAGGTCATAGTATAATATTGCCTTAAGAGCGTTTTTGTTAATCAAAATATATTTAAAAAGCATGTTATAGATATAGATCTATCAAAAGTAGAGATGCACCGATAAGGCACTGGCCAAATCGCCGCCTAACAATCAGCTGATTACCGGTTAATACAAAAAACTTATTTTGCTGTCTTATCATGTAAGTTCTTTATTTAGGCTCTGAAATCCAAATGTTATCTGAGGACTGTTACTTACTTGAAGGAGTGCAGAGTGCAGACGAAACAGTCGGCCGATACCAACGTACTAATCATCCAATACCGATCGATGCATCTCTAATCAAAAGAGAACAAAAAGTCATGAAATCAGTCGGGTGAAGCAATAATTGGTGATTGCAAAACTCATTATGTGAAGGTGCTCACAAAATAGTTAGACTAGCTACAGAAAGCTGAAGTACTTGTTAATCAATATAGCTGAATATGTGAGTCAGCAAATTGTGCATTGCGTTGTTGATCGCAAAACTCACTATATTAAATGCAGTTACTTGTCTACAGTAGCTCACATAGCCTAATTGTCAATGGTTAAACTGCTTATGCGTTGCATCAGAACAGATGTAACACCATGCTAATTGTGGTATGGCAAATGGGACAGCTGCTGCCTTTCGTGTAGGTGCAGTTGATTGCAAATTAGCACCCAGCTACAAACCACCACATTGTCACATATTTATACAGTCTCGGCTTTACATATTCTGTATTTCCTGCATTTTCATGTCTTGCATTTTCCAACACTACATTATTGTGTCACATTTTCCTGTCTTGCATTTTCAGCATCCCCCTTCATGTAAATGTATTACGCTGTTGAGCATAGAAATTTATTTTACTGCAACATTCTTTGTATGATGTGATGTTATCAGATGTAGTCATTTTAGAAAAAGTTGGTATCACATTTATGTGGCTTTACCACCCAGCAGTGTTGGTGAAGGTGTTGTTTTTGGCCCAAAACAACACAAAATTTTGGGTTGGCTATTAGCTGAATTCGTTCGTCCATTTGTCCTGACATATGCTGCTACTATTACCTGGTTAGATTCTGGAGGTCAAAGGTCACGGTCACAGCAGGCCACCGCGGTCAAATCTTGTGCACACCATATCTCATGAACTACTTGAGCAATGAAACTTACAGCCCCTACATTTGACCTGATTAAATTATGATTGTTAAAAGTCAAGGTTACAGCAGGCTGTTGAGGTGGCACCGGCATCCACGTTGATGCTGGGGAGCCAAAGTTGATCTTTTAGTTGCTTTTTGCCATGATTTTATGGAACTATCAACGATACACTTATAAGACGTAGTAGTCTCTTATTGCAAACGGATATATTAGACCACATCCTGTTGCTGTAGGTTTGTCTTTGTGATGTGTGCTGCATTCGGTGGCCAGATTACCTCGTTTTATTGTGCACCGAGTGCACACATGCTGTTGGAGTCCAATAGTATACTGATAGTGGTCTCAACCTTTTGGCTGCAGAATGAAATGAATAAAGTCCTGGATGTGTTTATTTATTGCTGTAGCTTGGAGCTCGTCGTATTCACACAATACGAACAAGAGGTGGCAACAAGAAGTACCGAGCTCTGCGGTTAGATGCTGGAAATTTTTCATGGGGTTCTGAAGGTATAGGAGCATGTTTTTAATAGAATTGTAATGTTAGTTTACTTTGTTTGATAAATGTGTGGCATGTCTGTGTTAAATATTGATATACTAGCATCTTATCCGGCCTAAGGCCGGTCACTCCTTGCACCTGCTGCGCTCTGAGGCACTCGATCCATCCATTACACTGCACGCCTAGAGCTCGCCACTGTAGTCCCACACGCGCTGGCCCTGTGCCATTTCTCAAAATCACACCACAGGCCAGTGCATGACTGCGATCGGCCCGTGCCGAAGTACCACAGGTGAGCGCGCGAAGCCAATGCCGCCGGTGCTGTGGCCCTCGTGCCGTTTCTCAACCGCATACTTTGTAGAAATCGTCAATTTTGCACCGTTTTCCGAATTATTACACAAAGGGTCGAAATTTTTACGGATTTTTTTTATCAGTTCACATCTACATATGACCCTGTGAACCATGAAAAGTTTTCTGGAAATCGGTTCGCACATTTTTCAAAAGTTCAGAAGACAAACACACAGACGGACAGACAGATGCGGCAGCTTTATATATATAGATGTTGCTAAGCAGTTACTGCCTAGCTGGTTCTGTGGTAATCCGTGCACTTTACTAAGCTGAACAGATGTCGGAGAAGCTAAAACTTAACCATATCTATGTTTACTCACATTGTATTGTAAACAACTGTATGTTGACGAAATTGTTTCGGTGGTCATTTTCAGATGTTGTAAAATTTGAATTAGATATTGGTGCAGTGCTTGATATTCCCTTCACTTTGAACAGATTCTGCTTTTCATAATCATAATAGTAAAAAACAGCGTAAATTTTTCGTGATTATTTATTTATTTTGCAAAACGGCAGCCACAAACATAAAAAATACTAATAATAGTAATAAAAAATAAATGTAAAAATATGTTGATAAATCAAGTCATAATAAAGTTAGTTGAGTTGGAGGATGTGTTGATGTGTCAGCTGTAACGCGGAAGACTCGCATCATTGACGTGCTGTACAATGCCAGCAATAACGAGCTTGTACGCACCAAGACTCTAGTGAAGAACTGTGTCATCAGCATTGATTGCACGCCATTCCGTACGTGGTACGAGGCACATTATGCACTTCCGCTTGGAAAGAAGAAGGGTGCAAAGCTGGTATGAATTATTGACATTTCTTTGTATGTTTCTAACATGTATTTATTATAGCCCAGAGTGTATTTGGCTTTTGCTGCTGGCATCAAATAGAACAGCTGCATACTGCTTTAGGTTAAAGTGAAGTGAAGTGCATGTGCGGAATGATGATGTTGGTTGCCTGAGTGACATATCACTGCTGTTATAGCAGTGTGCTTGTCATACTTCTGATGGTCAACTGTCATAGTTACTCTGACCGCATCATGTAGATTAACAGCATGCATACAGTTAGCATATGACGACATGCATATTGTGGTATAAGTATGTGGTGTTGGAATTGTATGGCTTGAGTTCGCCAAAATAAAAAGTGTCAAAATAATTTTGCGTGTGGAGTTGCCAACTTTTAGGGCAACCAAATAAAAGGACGGGCTCCGGGGCAGCAATGCGCATTGGTTCATTTCTTGATTTCCATGCTATATATGTCTTTGTTTGTTTACTTACATTTCTCCTTTACTTGCCCCTTACGGGCACCTGATCAGCAATGCAGCGTGATTCATGTGTTGATTTCTTCTTACCTTATGCTTTCTTCCTTACTTGCTTCCTTACTCATTTACTTACGGACTTATCTATCTTCTTCTTCTAGAATAGGCCCATTCGATTTCCGGACAGTAGGTCTTAGGAGGCTACTAAACCTGGCTTTAGGTTTTTTGTGTTAATTTTATGTTAAAGTATATTTCGTTATGGTGCATGTTTGCTTTTGTTGTTAGGTCGACTCTTCGACTGAGTCGACCTAATAAAGCCGGTCTCAAATGTCCGTTCGTACGTACGTATGTACGTCCATCCAGCAACAAGAAGTTTCTTTGATTTCAATGAAATTTGGCATGTCGGTAGAGGTCGATGAGTGATGCGCGACGGTATGCAGTATGACCCGATCCAAGGTCAAGGTCACGAGCCCTTCAAAGTTGGAAATCTGGCCATTGTCATAAGCTATCTCTTCCGTCATTTACAGTGGGAGCTGGTAACTGACGACAGATTCTTAAACTAGGGCACAGTATATAAATTTGATTGGGCTGGATTTTTGATATCCGGCCTAGTTTTTGTGTCATGTGACTTTGAAGCTGGCACAAACGTCAGTTGCGAAGAGACGACCGTCAGTCCCCGTTTGGGGTTAATTTTGTTTTTGTTTTTCAGTACTAAGCCAAGAGATCGGCTGGGAAGAACGTCTTTGACACAGAATAGGTAATTTCGGAGACAAAATGACCTACTATGTTTCGGGTGTGATGTAAAACGTAATCAATCAATCAAGTAACAAAATTAGTGCAATTATAGCAGAAAACCTATCAACAATGCACATGTGCCCCATGCGGGCTCGTGGCTGTAATGCATCCTGATTCGTTGCTTCCGGTGCTATATAAATAGTTTTTACTTACTGACTTCATTAAAAATAGGCCTGTTACGTTTCCAGGCTGGAGGTCGTAAGAGGCGACCAAACCTGGATTTTATTTTTTGTTTTTATTTTGTGTTGTAGTATATTTTGTTATGGTTGCGTGCTTGCTTTTGTTGTTTTACATTTAGTTTTTCAGTACTGAGCCAAAAGATTGGCTGGCTGGTATGAATGTTTCCAAAATAACCTATTTTGTGTCAGATGAAACATAAAACATTAAGTCAGTCAGTGCAATAACAGTGCACGTCTCTGCACAGAAAACCATAGTAACATCCACAATGGTGAGAGGTCAATTTTCATGACCCATGGAACACTAACTTGCATGAAGTACAATTATATTGAACAATATGAATACACAACCTATCACTGAAATTGTTAGTTAATAGGTATCATTTTAGTTACTAAAGTCACTGATGCATGCTGGTCGAAAACGTATTGTTTTAGATAAAATAATCCGTAGTCTGTTGATGTTTGATGGTGTGAAGTCTGCTGAAGAAGAAGCTCGAATCAACAAAAAGCGGTCAAAGAAAGCACAGAGGAAGTACGAGAAAAGGAAGAAAACTGCAAAGGTGGAACCAGCACTTGAGGAACAATTCGTCAGCGGGCGACTTCTTGGTACGTAACAAAGAATAATTCACAACATTCTGCACATTTTGGAGAAATTCAGAACATTATAATGGTTACAAACAAAAAGTGCTCAGATAGTCACTTAGGGCCAGTTTGCAACATGCTTAGTTAACGTTAGTGTAGATTGACTCGATGTTGTCATCACAACATCAGCAGGTCATGCATCGCACCGGTCAATGGAATTGTTGTCAAGTGGGTTAGTGAGCCGACGGTTAAAGTTAACTGTGGTACTATTGCTACTTCCAGTAGTGTGTAACCAGCCTCCTTTTTGAGTTACCTTAGTTTGAGTGGGGTTACTCATATGATGTTCTTTGTGTCTCCCAGCCCAACAAGCCCCGCGTGGGTCCCAAGTGGGAAAGTGTTACGTAAATAAGTGACAAATTTATGAGGTGCGGAAACTAGAATAGACCCTCTCCATTCCTGGCCGTAGGTTGTAGGAGGCGACTAAACCTGGCTTTAGTTTGTTGGGATTTATTTTGTGTTTTAGTATATTTTGTTACAGATGCATGTTGGCTTTATTGTATTTGTTTTAGTTTTTTACAGTACGAAGCCAAGAGATTGGCTGGTAAGAACGTCTCTGAAATGACCTATTTAGTGTCGGGTGGGACATAAAACCTTAACCCAATTACCTCTAAACTCAAACAGTGTCAAATGACTGAAGTGAACTCACAGTACTGGTGCAGCTCAGTGCAGGCGCTCACTGGATGTCAGTGTGTCTTGTTCCACCAATTGACTCTTGCCACACCATGTGCATCAGCTGTGAACTTGCTAATGGTGCTACCATCACCACAACCTCAATTTGTAACTTAGGCTGTTTTCCATTTCTAGGTGAACCGTCTATTTTCTTCATTTTTTCTGGAAGAGAATCTTCCGTGTAATTGGCACGGTTTTTATGGTCTGGATGTCCTTCCTGTCACCCAATCAACAGTGTCGATGCACTGAAGGAAGTTTAAATCACGAACTCCCAACCAGTGGACTGGCCTCATTCTGTCTTCCTGCACTAATGGACTGCTGAGGAAAAGGCTGTTGTTTCCTTTACACTAGCTCTCAGATCAGATGCCGGTGCCGGATTCAATATACTGGTAACATTTACAATAATTGTGTTCACTTAATTTTAATTGACTTTACAGCCCCTTACTGGCTTCGGGGCAGTAATGTGCCGTGATTCATGTATTGACTTCAGCGGTATATAAATTGTTTATGTGCGTTTACTTAACTTCCTCGCTTTCTTCCTTACTTTCTTCTTTCCTCATGCTTTCTTTCGTAGTTAGTTGCTTCCTTACCCATTTACTTCCTGACTTATCTATCTACTCTTTCCTTTATAGTCGTGTTCCATTTCCAGGCCGGAGGGTGTAGGAGGCGACCAAATTGTGTTAATTTTATGTTGTAGTATATTTTGTTACCATCTCACTGTTTGTTGTAAACCCATTTAAAATTTGATGCAAGAAATGAACTAAAAATATATGGGAATGTATTTTAGACTGCATTATTATGCAGAAATGTTACTTTTGACCTGCTTATCATTAGCTAAGTTGTCGGTAAGTATTTATTTTTGGGTAATGCAGTATTTTGGCAATGAAAGTGTGCTGTTTGTGTCATTCTGCAGCCTGTGTGTCGTCGCGGCCAGGCCAGTGCGGACGCTGTGATGGATACATCCTTGAAGGCAAAGAACTCGAATTCTACATGAGGAAAATAAAAGCGAAGAAGGGCAAATAGTCTTCATGATGGGACTTGCTGTGTGTCATTGATTAATGCAATGCACGGTTGTTACAGGAACACTGGTTCATTGACAAAAATGCCGCATGATATTCTTTGGCAGTTGACGTGTCAAGAATGCTCAGTGTTTGAATTTTTTGTTGTTGTTGTTGTTATCAATGTAAAATGCAAGTTGTCCTTCAGGAGAACACATTGCATCATACAGCATAAAGAACATCTTGGATTGCTAAGGTTCAAAGTTTTAGTGGCTGTTAGGGTTATTAGGATGTGTGTTATCCTACAGTATTTTGTGGCAATCCAACGGTTGCTGAGATATAGCCATTTAACAGCCGACGCCCGCCATCATGATTTTCTAAAATTACAATTTTAACAGATGATAGGGTTAGGACTGCCAATATGCATCACTTAGCGATGAGTTGAACCGTTGCTGAGATATGGCGATTTCTTCAAAATTGCGGCCGTTTGCCATTTGTCTTGGCTGACCGCTGAATGGACTGCGTCTTAGTTGACTCCGCTGACACCACAGGCGTAATTCCTACACGAAAATCGCCGGGGGTGGATTTCACACAGGGCGGCTTCATTACACGACACCAGCCATCGTTCTTATTGTTGACTTCTCCTTAACATAATTAACTTACTTTCTTTGGTTTCATGCGCCAAAGCTAAACAGTAAACGTGTTGTATATTTTATATAAGGTCTTTCATATGCGTAGATCAAAACGAGAAAGTCTAGGGAGGGCGGCATGCGATGGTCACTACTCTCCCCCAGTTCCAGTGGTGTTTCAGGGGAGAGTGAAGTGTGACTGGAAGAGAGGGAAGTGACGTTAGGGGAGAGTAGGGTGAGATCAGGGGAGAGTGGAGTGTTCTGGGGGCAGCAGCAGATACGTGCCATTGTACTAAGCAGCACGTCGGGGGAAACCTCAATATCGTCCCTGAGTAATTTAAATATTGGATTACTCGCTGCGCTCATCCTGTCGGTAATAACAGTTGGCTGTTATTATTCACAGTATAGCAAGGTTGTGCTTACACTGTTGTAAGGGCGACCAGCAATTCCTTGGGAGAAGACAAATTCAGAGGTCCGATACTCTGAACCGACTGTCACCGATATCACCCCACATGCCAAAATTCAAAGCGATCGCCCCAGTGGAGGTGTCCCGACAAATGGGTGGGGTTTTTCTCGCATAGTTTTTAGTTTTTTTGTGATCAAATTTTTGCCTGCATCACGAGACTTACGCTGTAGAAGCTATTTTAACGCTGTTTGATTTGATTCGTAGGTCATCATTCCTTGGTTATTACATTTATAGGGGATAAAACTGCAAGAAGTTTCCATTTTGCCCCATTTTTACATCAAAGGCACCCCAAAAGGGGCATGAATAGGCATTTTCAAGCAAAAATCGCGTAACAGTGGAAATTGCATATCTTCAAACTACATTGCTGATCCCAACCAAATTTTGCACAATGATAACTGCTCTTCGAGGGTGGTGCAAGCAGGCATACAACAAATCAAGATGGTTGACGGACGCCATCTGGAAAAATCGAAAGACGACCATAACCCAACAAGGATTAGACCGACTGGCAGGAAATATGGCACGAGGACGCATCTTGACCCTTCATGATCGTACTGGCAGTCAGGATTTTGAACTTATAAAAATCAAGTTGGTGGACTGTCGCCATTTTGATAGCAGTTAAACGGGTGAGTATAAGGGGGCAAAGCCCCCCAGATACCACAGCCCCATAAACATGAATGATCTGGCCCCCTAAACATGACTACAAAACGAATTTATTGTAGCAATGAATTCGTTTTACCACCCAATTGTGTTTTTGCAATAGGGGCATACATGTATAGGCACGTATATAACCAGTAATGGACGAAATGTATGTAAAAGCATCAAAGGTCAAATAGTCAAACCCACTGTGCAGTATTGCTAACTTAGTTTTTCAATTGCTTTGAGCTTCAGGGGGTCTTCGCCCCTGATCAGGGGTTTTGGCTTGGACCCCGATGGGGCATAGCCCCCAAACGCTCACTATAGGCTTGCGCTATACCGCTCCATAACTCTGGTCTATAGTCTCCCAAACAGTATTCTGGCGAGCCAGTAATAAGATGCAGTCAAAGTCTGCGAACTTCGTCCCTTGGCGATTTCGACGAAACAAGTGTCGTCTTTGATTCTGCCCAATTTGCTCCATTATGTGAAAACGTCGTCCCAAAGCCGGAAGTACATGACGTAATGCATCGCCGTCAGAGAATCGAAGGACCGATCGAGCCATGACTACATAGTTTGGAAATGTGGTTTTTGAGATGCGAGTGGACAGACAGACTAGAGATGTGCATGGGAGTGGGGAAGGCTGCGATCCCATGGGAATGAGAATAAGATCAGCCATGGGAATTAAGTGCATAGAATTTGGGAATTAAGACGTGGGAGTGGGAAAAACACTGCAGCATGCATACTGTAACTGGCAAGCACTTGCAACAGTGCTTGTGTTAAGGTTGTTGCATAATCTACGCCCATACGATCATTACACTGACTACAAGTAGTGGATGGCAAATGTAAACTAATAACCACACATAGAAATACAATCCTAATCGGACTATATATTGCGCATAGTATGATGTCTCGTTTGAGTTGCCGGATGGGAGTGGGCGCGATTTGGGAATTGCTGGATGGGAATGGGATTTAAGTTTCAGATGGGAATGAAGTCATTGAAATACGACGGAATTGGCACAAAAATCTGTTCCCGCACATCTGTAATACAGACGTGCTGAATGCAATACTCGCCACCCATATCGAAGGTTAAGTAATTAGCCCGCATGGCGATGCCACCGGCGAGCTCGTTTTGCTCATGTTGCTTTCTTTTTTTAATGTCGCCGCTGTTATTCGACAACGGGTGGACTGATCGCAACGCGGATTGTTGCGTTAACACTGTCGATGAAAAGCAAATTACTACGGCTACACATTTGGTGAACTTTGGTCCAGTAACCCGTGAGATCTTGAAGTGCATTTGCATGGGTAGCTCTGCCCCGCTTTCGAGTTATTAATATATAATTCACTACTGTTATCATTTGCATATGGCTATTATGTAATTATTAATAATTACTTCAAAGTTCAACTTACAATTTTATTTTATTGCCTCAATTTTTTATTTTATCTGTTAGTTACAGGCCTAATTTCGTTTGAGACCTGTATTATTTTTATTATTAAATTCAGATAGCCTATATTATTTTGCCTTGTTTGTAGGTTACATGTAGTTAAAACACAACAGAATACCGTCTTTTGCTCCTTTTACCTACAGATTTGTAGGCCTTTATATCAGTTGCATCGGAAGTTAGCGAAAGGTCGAATAAAAAAGTTCCGGAATAAATAACCCCTTGTTTTCATACACGCCGTATCATCCGTATTTGAAAAATGATGCAAGAAATACATTTATGCATAGGTGTAAATCACGAGATGGGGGCGGAGGGGACGAGTCCCCCATAATTTGCAGTACGGATGTTATCATTCCCATATTAATATCATAAATTTCATAAATTGTCCGGTTGTCAATCAATCATTTATTTGCATAGTAAATGAATAAGTAAAGTAAAAAGTAACTGAATAGCATGACAACAAGGCAGAAATTGCACTTACAGTTGCCACATAAAAATACAAAAAAATACTAAAATACTACTATAAGAAACTTACTAAAATAAAATACTCTCGCAGAGCTAACACAATCACTGTGCATCAACAAGTATCGTGACATCTATGGCATCAAGAGAATTTCTAAAACGATGAAGAGAACCAAAAAATTAAATCAGTACTGTCCACGGACAGTCTATTCCAGATGTTAACAACTCTTACACAAACGAAACGCGATCGGACAGAGCAAAACTGTTAAAACGCTTGTATATTTTGAATTGATGGCCCCTGGTAGTGGTAGTAGATATATCAAAAAAGTCGTGTTTATTTAAATGCACAATGTCAAAAATTATCTTATAACACAGCACCAAATCTGACTTAACTCTACGTAACTCTAGAGTTTCCAAGTTTAGTTTATTTAAACGCTCATGGTAGGAAAGGTCCCTATAGCCACGAAGACGTTTGGTAAATCTCCTCTTGACTTGTTCAATCAATGTGACGTCACGCTTGAAACTAGGTGACCACACAGAACTATTATACTCAAGCAACGTCCCCCCAGACTTTGTCATGTTTCAAAATTTCAGGCACATTGCTCATCATCATCATCATCATATTCGTTTAATGTAAAACGTAGTCAGAACGCAACATATGTTTTATTCCATTGTGATGTTGGCAACATCACAATCCAATAAAACATAAAACAAGCAGCAACGAGATGCAAGAATTACGAGAGTATAATTATAGTATAATAGTATAGCTTGTATAACAATGCAGTAAAAAGCTTACAAACCCCATGACTCTGACAGCGTATTCATTACTTCCCAAACGTACATCTTCAACGTCTAACAAATGACTACTTACAAATGACTACTTTGGATGGATAATTCAACATTTTCTGTCTCTACGGCACGGACAATTACCAAAACACGTCAAAAAATCATTTTTATGTGGCGGGGCCTAGACCCATCCCGTGGTGGAGATGGCAGATTGTACCATCTCCACCACGGGATGGGTCTAGGCCCCTCCACATATGTACATCCCCACACGCCACTTCCCCCACAAAGCCTTCTCGATCCGCCTCTGCGTCCCCTCAGAACCCCAGCCACTGCATTTACGTCGAAGTCCTAGTAGGCTAGTAAGCTACTGAATATCTATTATCATTGTGTGGTACAGGCTCCAAAAGTGGGGCATATTGTACGGTTGTATCCCACATCTCCGGTTGCTCCGGTTTTGCAACAGCTCGGCGATGCTTCGATTTATAGTTGTAGGCCTGCTTGTAGCAACTTTATGTGCCTGCCGGTGTATACATTTTCGTTCTTTTTGTTGATCTTTCGCCAGTGTTGTTGTCCTTGGCCTTGGTCCTTGGCCTTGAACTGTCCTTAAGGACACATCTGAAGTCCTTGGCCTTGGCCTTGGCCTTGAAGGTTGAGTCCTTGT
>Ga0209363_1000214_pt1 | contig 19959 bp, 10 predicted proteins | sample WorMetexBAHAMAS3_FD_187385 | JGI IMG/M metagenome (GOLD analysis project Ga0209363, IMG submission 187385) | Marine gutless worms symbiont microbial communities from Max Planck institute for Marine Microbiology, Germany - Inanidrilus exumae... | ecosystem: Host-associated > Annelida > Digestive... | reverse complement strand
AATAACTTAAATATGTCAGCAAAATAAGTTTTTTGCATTAGTCTGTAATGGACTGATCGTTAGGTGCCGATAGCCAGTGCCTTATCGTGCACCTTTAGGTAAGAACATCAGTCTGACGCAACATTCGGCGGCCTTTACATTGCAACCATCAAAGTTGCAACATTTCTAGTTCCGAATATTCCTGGTGTGCGGAGCGCGAGCCATGAGCTGGAGGAGAGCTCGCTAACGCCATTGAGGGTATAACAATGTCATTGTTATACCCTGAGAGTATAACGATGACACACTCCAGATTTGGCCCCGATTTGTTCAAAACTGTGGCCGTGCATAAGATCAAAGAAACAGACATTTTCCGTTGTATTACCCGTGTGATGCTAGCTAGTGTGGGTGTTAGCCGTCGTTGTGTGTCTCTGTGTGTGTCTGTCTGTCACACGCCGGGGCTGGCTAGCCGGGCCCTGAGAACGTGCGCGCGTGTGTGTCCGTGCGTGCGTACTTACATACGTACATACAGATGGACGGACGAATAGTTGAAACCGGCTTTATTAGGTCGACTCTGTCGAACAGTCGACCTAATAAAGCTGGCAATGGTTGTAGGTGGTTCGGCTAAGTTGATAACACCTGTGGCTATTGACACATTGTAGCAAAAAAGCAGAAAAATCAGCAAAGATCAGAGTAAGGGACAAAGTTCCTGAGAGAAGTCCCTCATGATCCACCTTAGTTTGCAACACAACGGGCATGATTCTTGCATTGCGCGGGTTCGTCTGTGACAGCTGAAACTTATCAGATTACCAAAAAGACAAAGATTGTGGATACAACAATTTGCATCAAGTGGAATTACTGTAGTCTTTGACAAAATCTGAATGATTGTTTTTGCTAATACTAATGTCAGTGTAGTTGTGCTGTGGTGAAAAGTGAAGAAACCCAATTGTGTTTGTTTGTGCTTTTTATTAGTCTCAAGTGCCCAGCTGTGTGGAGCCTACAACTATTGATATGCACAATTACTGTATTTCATCTGCAACTGTCAGTCGCTGGAAGCCCGTTGTTGTACTAGAGAAAATGGACTTTGCTCGGTAAGCACATGCTTCTCAATGTGTCGTTGTTAGACTGGTTGCGTCTGTCTGTCTGTCCCTTATTCTTTCTAATCCTAATAGACGGCACAGCACATTTTTTAGCCTCAATAGTGCTCACAGCGCGTACTTAATCAGGGACAGTATGCGATGCGACCAGCGTACATTTCAACTGACCACACTAACACGTTCTGAGTACGTAATAGTAAATGTATATTGAACATTTTTGTGAAGAACCCCAAATGCAATGCGTGTGCTACTTGGAGGACCAGAGTAAAGTTTTTGAAGTGACAGCAGGGCAATACTGTCATCCTTGTGGTTATTAGGAAGTGGATCGATTAGCATCGTAAAATGTCCAGCTACCGTGTGCAGCTCGTTTGACGTGCGGGCAGTCCAACCACAATCAGCTGATGGCAGGAGTCAGAAGCCAGGAACACTGTATGTAGTTGGCAAAATGTAGGCAGATGTCGAGAGCTGTGATGTTTTTGTCACGGGGACATTTGATGTATGGAGTCTGAACCGAACTCATAGTTCACTTCTCTGGAAATGACAGCCTAAGAAAAACTACAATAAATCAACTTTACACAAACTATTGTACCGCTTGATGACTTCCTAGTTAACAGTTGATGTATGGTTTAGAGGTCGATCAAATTTTAGATTTAGATTAGTTGCCAAATTTTGTTAATTTATTACTTTTAGCCATCATTTAGCTGTGGATGAATGCAGATCTTAAACTTTTAGCTTGACTTTCGGATTCAGTCTTTTTGTGAGTTACTTTCAATAGTTTGATAGCTGCCAAATATAGCTGTGAATGTGAATACAGTTCCATGATGTGACAGTGATTTGGTGACTCTGTCATTACGACTTGTGAAATGCGATGAGTTATTGCCTAAATGCCTACTTGGCATGCTCGCAATCTCCAGATTTAGTCGTAAACTTCGTTTGATCATTTAATCTAAGCTGGTGAAGTGCAGACCACAGCACAGTGTGTGATTATTGTCTCATAAAGTCTGTAAAGCCACATCTGTTGGTGAAACTTTGCAATGTAATTGTCTGCCTGTTCGTCATGCATTTACTGAGACATACATCGACACATTTCTGAATGCCAAAACTTGTGCCATCCATCACAAGTCAGATTTCTATGAAAATGGTTAAATGTGTCATCGTGTAAACAACACCGCACAATAGCCTGTTGAGTCGACTCTAGTTTTATGAAGCCAAAGGTCTTGATGAAATTCCGATGGCATCATCCCCAACAGGGGTACCAAATGCAGGTAAGGTAGGTAAATATTGTATTTTTTGACCGATCTTAACTCACTGCCAAAATTTGGTGTCTTTCTGTGTCCTTTTGATCCGCATTGAAGATGGTGTGCTGGTGGAGCAACATTCAGTGTCATTGATGTTACGTTTGCAATACTGACAGCTTACTGTAAGGTCCGTTCTCATTGAATGGAATGAGCTGTACTGAACTGGCAGTTTGTAATATTCTCAGCATGTTCAGAACTAGTTCAGTTCAGTTCAGTCATGGTGCTGTGAATGAGCCATCAATGTTACATGTATGTGACACAGAACAGCACATGCTGGTTGTGTGGTAGTTAAGCCTCTTGTAATGATGCATGTCAAAAACTATGCAGGTATAGCTGAATAAAAAGTTTTTGTTGCAGAAATTGCTCCTCGGGCTGTACATGATGTGTTTTTGTTATTTGTACAGCAGTTGACAAGATTTTTAACTAACATACAGCACTGTGCAGTCTCTCCATGGCAGCTGAGCCTGTTTTGAACGTAGACATTGACAGTACTAAGCTAGCTTTTAAAATATAAATAAGATGTATTCACTTGGCAGCAACCAGCCAAAATGATGAACTGTAAATGATGTAGAGAACCGCCTGTCATAATGCCATAAGGAGACTATCACATCGTACATACATGGTTGCGGCTGCTGACAACTGACAATGCACATTGCTGGTTTGCTGCTTAGTCTAAAAGATAACTGTTTTTGTATCACTGGCTTTGTTGATTTTACATACATCGGTTTCATCTTCGGCAGAATTTCAGGCTGTTATATTTGCCAGATATTCATTTAAGATAATCTAATTCTTCATCCAAAAGTAGATTATCTATTTCAGCCTGAAATTGAAAATTGAAATTTATGGATGTGATTGACCTGCAGTATGATTGATCATCATTAGATATTAAAGTTGAAACAATAGCACATTTCTGCTTTTATTAAATCATTTCTATAATTGTTGTATTTTAATTCTCAGTCAATTGTGAGTGTTAGAAATTACTATTATTTTTATGTCAACAATGTGTTGTTGATGAGAGCGAGTAGTTTCTCCTGCTTTTGAAAACGTTCTGTTTGTTTGTCAGTACTGCAGCTTGTTGTGCTGGGTTTGTGTACTGTTTTGCAGCATTATGAAAGAACATAATGTGTACATTGACACCGGTAACATTGTTTATTATTATGTTTGTAAATTAATCTTTAGCATCGTAATCTTAATGTATTGAAACCTATACGTTGCCTTTATAGACCTTACTAAAGTTTTGACAAAGTCATCCAAGGTCTGCTGTTGGTATACTTGACAAAGCCGTTTGTACACTGAAATTCGTGAACACATTCTGAAAGTATTTCATACCAATCTGACTGCACATATCTCAGCTGATTGTCATCTGATTGATTCTGATTTTGTACACATTGATTCTGGTGCCAATTGTTATTGAGTACATTGACTTTTGTTTTCTTATTCTTTTTCCATTGTTCTAACTCTTGTCACTATTTCATGTATATTATGTCCAGTTGCATTTGACAATTTTCATTAAAGAATTTTATTATGATGATGGTCTCCGACAGCTATTTAGCTGTTGTGACTTTACTCTTGTGTCAGTTTTGAGTTAATAAATAAGGAAGATGGCACTGCCTACGGCTACTGACTTGACGGTAGTCTGTTTAACATACGAATATTCCAGACTGACGAGAACCCGGACAGACATCAGTTCTGCAATACATTGCAGAACATGATGCCCTTGCTTCACACTCTGCTGATTGTCTGCAGCACCTTCTATATACTACTGTTGATACCTGCAGCCGCTGTGGGCTGTCAATGTGAGTAATATAAAAATTCCCTGCCAACCTACCGGAAATACCTACCTGCACCCATGCAATTTCAAGTTGGTAACACCTGCTGTAAGTTTGTGGACCACATCACATACCTAGGAGCATCGTTTCCGACACGTGTACTGAAAACATTCATTGCATTGTATATTGTCCATGTAAATCTTGTGTTTGTTAGGTTTTTGCAACTGCCAGACAAGTGAGAAAACAAATGTTGTTCAAACACAGACTTTCTGTGACAACAGTGACAGGATGCTGCAGACGTCTGGTAGCACAACACAGTCTGTATACTCCAGTGGTGGTAAAGGAGATGGCTCGAGTAGTAGTGTGGATATTACTGGGTATAATGAAAAACAGCCTATTACTTGTGACGTTTGTGACAAGACGTTTAAAACATTGTATTTGTTGAAAAATCACATGCGTTTTCACACCTATGAACGACCATATAGCTGTGAAGTTTGTGGTAGGAAGTTTTTTCAGTTGTCTCACTTGTCAAAACATGTGCATATTCACACAGAAGAACGGCCATGTAGTTGCAGTCTTTGTGACAAGGAGTTTAAAACATCGACTCAGTTAAAGTATCACAATCAAGTTCACACTGGTGAACGACCTTTCATTTGCAAACGTTGTGATAAACGTTTTAAGAGATCTTCTCACTTAAGAGATCATATGCGAGTTCACACTGGTGAACGACCATATAGCTGTGAAGTTTGTGGTAGGAAGTTTTCTCAGTTGTCTCACTTGTCAGAACATGTGCGTATTCACATGGAAGAACAGCCATTTAGTTGCAGTCTTTGTGACAAGGAGTTTAAAACATCGACTCAGTTAAAGTATCACAATCTAGTTCACACTGGTGAACGACCTTTCATTTGCAAACGTTGTGATAAACGTTTTAAAAGATCTTCTCACTTAAGAGATCATATGCGAGTTCACACTGGTGAACAATCTTTTGGTTGTGAAGTGTGTGGTAAAATGTTTAAACGTGCTTCTCAGTTATCACTTCATATGCGAGTTCACACGGGTGAACGACCTTTCATTTGCAAACGTTGTGGTAAAAGTTTTAAGAGATCTTCTCACTTAAGAGATCATATGCCAGTTCACACTGGTGAACAATCTTTTGGTTGTGAAGTGTGTGGTAAAATGTTTAAACGTGCTTCTCAGTTACCACTTCATATGCGAGTTCACACGGGTGAACGACCTTTTTGTTGTAATGTTTGTGACGAAAAGTTTAGATCGTCACACCATCTAAAAGAGCATGTGCGCATACACACTGGAGAGCGGCCTTATAGTTGTATGGTTTGTGAAAAGAGGTTTACAAAAATGACTAACTTAACAGTTCACATGCACTTTCACAGAGGTGAACGACCTTACAGTTGCAATGTTTGTGATGCGACGTTTGTGCAGTCCCCCGACTTAACAAAACATATGCGAGTTCATACAGGTTATCTAGATGACATACTCTTTAAATGTGCAGATTGTAGTAAGAGTTTTACATGCATGCGTAGCCTAAAAAATCACATGTGCAATCACGTGGATGTTGCACAACAAATTCCACCTTCTGGCGATTGAATGTGCATGAAGAAGTTGGCATAACCACGTATGTGAAGTGTCTTAGAGGTTATATGATTTCTGATATGAAGTTTGATATACAGGCTACTCAGTTTACGTATAATTGTGGCTTGAAAACTAAACATTTTGCTGTGAATGTGGCAAGAGGCAGTTGCAGAATTTTTGTTTAAAATGTTTCATGCACTTTGATACTGGTGTACATGCCTGTATATGTGATGTGTACTCTTCCTAGATCCTGTCTAACACAATTTTTATAGGATAGAATGTGATTCATCTGTTCGATACCAGGTGATAACTTGGAATATGCTTTGTGTGCTTGTTGGAAAAGCAGCATGCAGCATTTAGGTGAAAAGACACAATTTCTGCATTTCCTGTTTTGCAAGGTAGTGCAGAAGCACTCATTAAGTGAGGTGAGAAAATAATGCACATTTTGATGGCTTAAATTCTCGGTAACATTCCTGACAAAATTATCAAGATCGATGTATGTCAAAGTTATAGCAAGCAAAGATGGGGCGTTTTGGGGACTCACTGTAGATAGCACCATTTTCAGCGACCTTGTACTTGTGTGACCTTCATTGTTGTTCACCTATTATAGTCTTTTTCAGCTGCAGTTTTTTTGTATGTTTCTGCTGCAAATGAGCTCTGCTGCTGATACACAATACGTTTGCAATAGTAAGTTTATTGTGTTATCTGTAATTAGTAGTTTATACCAGTAAAGTGAAACTAAGAACATCAAACTTTATAATGAGAACAGTAATCTGTTATTGTTGTTAATGTACTTGTCAGTTGATCTACCAGTTCATTGTGTGTGAGATCATGCAAACAACGCCACGTGATAGCCCAGACACTCTGTTTTCTGATGCCAAAAGTCGTTGGTGGACGACCCCCCTTCTCCCGGAAATTTGCACTCAGTGAAACCCTATCAAACAGCACAATTTCGACCAATATCCGCTCATAACGCCCCAACCGTGAGAGCTGGCAAAAAAAGTTCAATTAGCACTAACAGGAAGTCAACGACGCGCTTTCCAACGAGCCATAGATGAACCGTACACGTACGTACGTCACTTCTGAGTCCCCCAAAGGGTGGCATATACGCGATTTTGCTGTTTTTTTCATTGATAGAGATGCTCTGATGCAGTATTACTGAATAAACACGTTATAAAAACGAACATGTCCTGCAATGTACAGTTGATGTTCCACCCAGAAATCGTGCTTCAGTTGTCACTAATCAGTCCCCTTAGCTAAACTGTCATAAGCATTCGGTCACATTGTTACAACTACCGATAGTTAGGCTAACTGGTGATGAGGATATACTATGAGAAATAAAAACTGTTTGTTCGTGTTAATATGTACATTGTGCCTTTCTGTATATAATAGTGTCCTTAAGCAAATTTCGGTCGTGCTATAATAAATTGATAAAGCAATGGAGGTGCCAAATACAAGTGATAAAGATAAAATTAGCCCCGTACGAGACTGACGGTCGACTCCTCACAAGTGATGTTTCTGCCAACTTCAAAGTCACGTGACACAAAAAACTAGGCCAAATATCAAAAATCCGGCCCGATAAGCTTTAGGTATTGTGCCCTAATTAAAGAATGCGTGGTCATTTGCCAGCCCCCATAGCCTTTGAAAATGGCCGAATTTTCGACTTTCAAGGGCTCATGACCTTGACCTTGGATCGGTCATACTGCACACAGTCATGCATCACTCATCGACCTCTACCTACATTGAAATCGAAGAAACTTTGTTGTGGACGTACGGATGGGCGGACGGACATTTGAGACCCACTTTATTAGAGTCGACCTAAAAATCTGCAACTTTTTGATTGGTATCTTGCTATGTCTTGGAAATGTTACAAGATAGGAAGGTAATTGCTAACTATGGAAGGTGAATAGGAAATAATATGTGTTCTGTCAGACAGTGACACTGCCAAAAACGTTTGAGTGACCCTAACCACCCGATTTTTTATTTTGGGTCATGTCTTTGGAGGGGGTGAAACTACAGCCTGCAGATTTGGTACATATATTGACTAGCAAATTTAGCAAGTATATGTACTAGTCTATGAATGACAAACACCCCAAAGAGGGCGTAGTCACCGTCACAGATCGGCGGAAATTCACTACCATATGATCCCTCTACAGCATGTCTAGTTTCCACTTTTACCATTGGAATCAATTCCGGCCTGTATGCTCCACACAAGGAAACCTCCCCAAACTTTCAGCGAAGTGCGGTATTGCGTAAAACAAGTACGACACTGTGCCACCTGACTGACCCAAGGGGCTGACCAACGTGGAAGAAAACTAGGCCTGAATTGGAAACTATAAAATAAGTAACACTGCAGATAACGCTGACATCACCAGTCACAGGCACGTGACACTTGGTGTCGTCGAATGCATGAAGTAAACAGTTTGTGCACAGATAGCCGAGTGCTTCAAACCAAATACTGCATTGTGGGCATTCCACACAATACAGCCATCTAGTTTACAATCTTTTTTTTTATTTTTGTCACGTCTGACCCTTTTATATCTGCACTTTGTCTCCATTTACTTACCACCATCACCTTGTCTGCAGTACTGATTCACAGAAACCATTCTAGATATATGTGCCATTTTATGGGAAAATGTATTGCTATAAATGTTTCAGTGCACATTCACAGATCTCGAGAACAAAACAAACAAATCCGTGCATTGTGCTTAGGGACCAACCTAATTCCCAGTTTCACGGCAATGACAAAGGGGGCAAATTCTGTGAAATTGGCCATCTTTGTCATTCTCAGTGCCAGACTGTCAATGGGCAATTAAGCAAGATCAAGATCACTGCAAAAAACTCAAAAACAGTGAACGCATGAGTACAGCAGACCACGGCATGACTTTTTACTATCTATATATATATATAAAGTTGTCGTCGCGTCTGTGTTCCGGATTTCGGAAAAACGTGCGGACCGATTTCCATGAAACTGCATGGTTCATAGGGGTCATAGGTAGGCTTGAACGGATAAAAAAACATCCGGAAAATTTCGACCCTTAATGTGTAAAATTTCGGAAAACGGTGCAAAAGTGCCCACTTCGAGAAGGTCCCCACAGGCGACGCAGGCTGGCATGTGCAATGGCTGCAGTTTGAGTTCGCGCGCTTGCCTGTGCTACGATCAGCGGCACGTGCCAATCGCGCGCGGGCCTGGAGGCATGATCAGTAGCCTTCCATGCGGGACCGTCTCAAACGCTACCAAGGCGCCGAGGACAGGCGCCGAAAGGTGTGGGCCTGCAGTTCGACTTCCCGGGCATCCCGGCCAGGCCGGGTAAGCCGCTAGTATCATTATATTTGTCTACACTGCGTCCCCCGTCCCCAAAAAATCTGTCCATCTTTTTACTTTCCGAATAACTCTGTCAAATTTAACCGATTTTAATGATTTTTGATATATGAAATCCTGAGCAAATTTGACATCAAAATCTTATAAATTTGTTAGGCATCTTTTCTAAAGCCCTGTGTGAAACAGTGCGTTTTCCTGTGCATTAAACTGATTGCTAATTTCTAGCATCAGTAACGAATATATCAGGATCTTTGCCATCAATAAGCATGCAGCAATATATTTCTAAAAAATAATAACAGACATACAGACTGTACTGAAATGAAGTCAGCAAAAAAGTTTCAACAACATAATTCATGAATGCAATTGTGAACAAGTAAAACGGCACGTTTTCACACAGCCACAAGCGACATTATGACTTAATACATTATATACTACAAATGGAAAAACAACAAACAAACAAATGCAAATGAACTTTTACCGACAGTTGGCAGAGTGTTGCTAATGTCTCGCCACACAAAAAAAGTACCGTAAACTTCAGTAACTAACTATTTACTGCTATTAACTTTTAGAACAATTTAGACCTAACACTGAAGTGACCTCCATTGCTAGGGTGTGCAACTGTGCATGCATTTGTGTTATACTAGTTACCACCTTGCCTCAGCCGAACTATGGGCTAGAATGAGCTCTAGTTGTTGTAGGGGAGACTTTGTAATATACATTCACAATTCTTTTTACACAAGCAAACATATTTAGTTACTATTGACAAAGCATTCTGAAAATTGTCAGATGCAAGCAGCAAGTCATATTTTCACATACACTGCAGGATCGAACAGAACGTCTAGTTCCAGACAAAGTGACAACATAATCATCAGTTTATGGGAAACATCTGGAGGCACCTTCAGTGAAAATTCCTATTATGATTTGATTTACGACGCCTGCATCTTATACAATTCATAACACAGCTTCCTTAGACTGTTGGTGCAGCTGGACTGCTGCACAATGCACTGCCAAAGCCTTAGCTCAAGCACTACCCAAAGCCTGCATTTATGTTACTTTACTTTCATCTTACTCATCCCGATATGTTGTGCTATTGTTCCTATGTGGAATTCTTTCAATTCCCAGTGTTGCTCTTGAAATAACAGTATATGTCCAAATAAATCTAGATCTGGCGCTCGGGATGCTGTCGCTTTATGTGCTGTCTGACATTAGCGGGCCGTGCAAATGCACGGTGACAAACGTCACAGACGTACGATAGTTTGCCAGTGTGGGAACGCTTGTGATAGTTCAGTGCACTCGCCTGTCGAAATTTCTGGCCACATTCCTTGCACTCATACGGCCTTTCGCCGGTGTGAGTTCGCATGTGTCTCTTTAGCCTCGTCGGTGTTCCAAACTGTTTATAACAAACCATGCACGGGTATGTCTCCTCGCCGGAATGTACCACCCGAACATGCCGCTTCTGGTCACGTAGCCGCGAAAACTCCCTACCACATTCTTTACAGATGAACGGTCGCTCGCCCGTGTGCCAGCCCATGTGATCTTTCAACGAACTCATTCGAGTGAATCGTTCCTTGCAAATACCGCAGGAATAGGTTGGTACGGGCTCATGCGTGCGGAGATGGACATTGAGGCCACTGGTGTATCGGAATGTCTTCTGGCAAATCTGGCACATAAAGGGACGTTCTTCTGTATGCAGCCGCATGTGAGCCTTCAGCTTGGTCGCACTACACAGCAGCTTGGCGCACACTGAACACATACACGGGCTTTTACTAGCGGGCCCACAAGTATGGCTTGTCAGTGCATCCTGCTCTGGGAACTTTCTGTGGCATATGTCACAGCTGTAGGGTGGTTCACCAGCGTGCTTTTTCATGTGGGTCTTCAGCTGGTACGGGCTGGCAAACGATTTCGTGCAAAAGTAACACACGTAGAGCCGATCGTGCACACCCCGGTGTTTCTTGCATGCGATCAAACTTGAAAATGTTTTCTCGCAGGAACCACACTTATGCACGGCCATCTCAGAGTCCTGCATGTCTTCAATTCCTGCAAGTAAAGTACATGAAAAAGTATCTTACACAAGTGGTGAAAGAATTGTGGGGAGGCGGATTTTTCTTGTGGGACAATGTAGTATCACATCAACCACTCGGGAGCATTGCAGTTGGCTGCAGCAGTGGCGCTGTCATGCCGTTATTGAGGACTGAATGATCCCTTTTGCTGCATCCACCACAGCAGTGGCTGCTTTTCATGGGCATGATATTCAGCAATATTGCTCTTTCTCGTGGAGACCTTGATCCACATCTGAAACATCGTTCCTTGGACCTACATAAGTCACCCCCAAATGGCATCTCAATCGGTTCACCATTTTTGCACAGAATGTCTGTGTGACTGTCACACAGACAGACACAAAAATGCACAGACCACGCTACATGCGACCTGAAAATGCAGATGCAATCAATTAAAATAGCACATTGCATCTGCATTTACAGGCCGCATTGTGTGGTTACTTCTCCCCAGTAGGTGGGTGAAGAATTGCAATCAGCCTGTCTGTATGCCTGTCTGTACTCTCGGATTATCTCAAAAACCATGTCCAATTTCACCAAATTTTCTGTACATGTTGCCTGTGGCTGTGACTCCATCCTCCTCTGATGACAGTGCAATACATCAAGTCTGTTGTTGTGGATGACACTGTGTAATGGGGCCAATGTGCCAAAAATCAAGCACAGGATTATGTTTTGTCCAGTTCACGAGCTAGTGGCACCGGGGGAGGGGCGAGGTCGGCCAACCCAAACTGCATCTTATATAGAATTGTTTTCCACTACACAAATGTAATTGAACAATAATAAAAAGAACACAAATACTGACATCATATCTAAATCTAACAAATATAACAGCAGCTCAGTCATAAATCACATTACATCAAGTTGCTACTTAATCTTGTTGAAAGCAGCGAAACTGGCAAAAAATGATGTTTTGAGTGCTGAATTATCACAAAAATAGAACAAGCCTCACTCTGTAAGAGGCATTAGTGAGCTAAAGCAGTTTTTAACTCTGATCCATGTACAGCTGTCGAACAGATTACACAAGTTCCACAATGTTCCCATATATGGCCAGTAACTTACTATGTGATAGTTTATGAATCTGAAATGCCAACGCTCCAGTGGTTCACTCAGCTGGTGTTACTAGTCAGGTAAAAGTTAGAACAAGCAACTCTGTGGACTAATAACAAGTCAGATTAATGTCCTTCAGACTAAGCAAGCTGTAACCAGTTGCTCAAGTTTTTTAACTAGTTGGGCACTGAATATGTTTGAAGAAAACAAAAACTCTAATCATTCAAGTGTGATAAAAACCTTCAGCACTGTTTGCTGGCAGCTCCTTGTAATCAGTGTGGCTAGTACTAGAGATCTCATCATCAGCATTGTTTTCTATCTCAGACATCTCAGACACCAAGTCATCATCACTAAAACAACAACATTATTAACACATAAATTCTCAATCTTATCCCATTGTCATAATTAGTAAACATCTATAACGCAATAAGAATAGTTCATTAGTTGCATGACTTAATATGACATTCAATATGTTAAGAAAGTAAACTGAATTTTTGTTGATCCCTTTCTTTTGCTAAACAGGTAACAAATTCATGTACTCAGTTTTGTGAACCATTTTTTCAACAAAAGAAATGATACAATATCGCAAAACAAAGAAAAAGTGTAAATGCAGTGCAAAGTACTTGTGGCCAGAAATTCTGACATATTGCTTTCACTAAACTATGAACAAGAACTAACTAAACTAACAACGGTCATCCTAAAAGCCATGGAATGTCATGGATTGAGGATAAGTTGTTTGGTCCATTAATGACAAATGCACATCAAATATATTAATTTCAACTGTGTAACTTCAGACAGGGCAGATCTTTGTCGTGACAAGCGAGTACTCTACAGAAAAATCTATCACTTCACACTGTAAACTGATAGGCAATTTTATTATCAGTTCTGTTCACATGCAACAATAATACGGATATTTATAGCAAAGCTTATTGAATGTGTAACTGGTCTAATAGTGAAGGTGCCAGCATTTCATGCCAAGGCAATTCTCACAAAGGTAAACTTTTTATATTTTTTAACATTATGTTTTAGGTTAGTTTCAAAAAATAACCCTTCAAGAAATAACCCTAACACTAGTAGTGATGGCATGATACATCGCATCGTATCTAATATCGCAATATTGAAGGTGTATCGCATCGTATCCATATCGGTCTCAAAAATCCAACACTGGCAGTATAGCATTCTCGCTCATGCCGTCAACCGTGATCGACCGCTCATGCTCATGCGGATAAAATCGATGTATCAGATTTCGGCATCAATGTTCGAACGCCGTCGACGACGACAGTGAGACCGCTACTCAAATCTAGCAACGCTACATTTCTGAGACCGCCCCCCCCCCCACGTTCGAACGCATGCGAATGCTGGGATGACGTTCGAATGTCGTGTTGTTGTCGACAGCGTTCGACAGTTTGTGAGCACCGTCAATCACAGTCGACCACAGTGGAAGGCGTCAGTCTGAACATGACTGACATCTATCAATGCTTGATACAGTCCCGTTCCCCGCATTCAAATACCGATGGCGTTCGAATGCCATCGACGACTTTCGATGGCGTTCGAACGCTACTCGAATCTAGCACTGTTAGATTTTTAGACTATCCCCATGGGGGTACGTCACTAGAATGTCGTCGACGGCATTCGACGGTGTGACCGCCGGCGATCGCAGTAGACGGCGTCAGTTTGAATGCTACTGAAATCTATCAATACTGAAATCTATCAATGCTAGATTTCTGATACCATCCCATACCCCGCATTCGAACGCCATCGACGGCATTCGAATGCCCTCGACGACCTTGGACGGCGTTCCAGCACGCACGAAGGCGTCAATGAGAACGCTACATTTATCTCGGACTGTCGACCATAGGCCTACTTGTGTATACAGTCCACGCGATATTTTGTGCAGTACAGTATCATATCCATCGTTTTCCCCCACGGCTGTATCGTGCCATCACTAAACACTAGCCTAGTCCTAGCCTCGTTTGCTTCGCGGCAGAATACGATACGGTTTATTTACGTGCGCTCAACACCTGATGAGATGGCCAGCCAGATGAGATGGTGCGCACGGCACAAACGAAAAATTAAGGATATACTAAAAACAAAAAACCGAGTAGCTCAGAAGAAACAGTCCGGGCAACTGTCGACAAAAGAGTGAGGGAGTTCTGGATGAGCACAGTGGTAGATCAAAAGAGCAAGAAGTGATTGGTGAAGGAATAGGTGAGTCGGAAATGGAGAACTGGTACCACTGTACCAGAAATCAAGATTACAGTTGAACATTTCAACTACTCTAACCCTAAGTCTAACTCAACTAACCGTAATCTATTTTTACTGTTATTAGTTCGTGGTACATGTAAAACAAACGATAACATAGTTGTGAGAAATTGAAAAACTTACATCTTCAACAACGCCATGTTTTCGCTGAGGCTACGCCCCCAGAGAAATACAATAATAAGTAAGTAAATTTTCGTATTCTTGAGTGTAGACGACATCGTGAAAAAATCCGTTAATTCGCACACGTTTAATCTATTGCATAAGAAGTCTTGCAGCCATTGAATAAGAGTGTCATCGAGTCTATATGCAAGCAGTTTACTAGTAAATACATGGTGGGTCGTCTGTAACACGGCACATATGCAACGCAACTCATCAGGGGGCTGCACGCGGCTGGCCAGTCGTGTTGTCTATTCAGGGTGACACCTTGTTTCATACAGCAAAGGCGCAACTACGGCTGAAAAGTTGAGGGGACCAAGGTTCTGGTACCAACACTGACTACAAGGCCAATCCGCCTATGCTCATTAGTGGGCACCCTAGGACGTGTATATCCGAGCAAACAACAAGCATGTTAAGGGCTAAATCAGTTGCAAAATTTCAATTTCATGCAGTGGTTGCGCCCCAGGTTGTTAGAATCAAAAAACGATCAAATGGAAATTATGAACCAATACTTGCTGTGAAATTTCTTGCTTTTTGAAAACTAGGCGAAGAGTTGGAAACAGAGCTAACTAGAAAGCCTGCTTTCTAGTTAGCTCTGTTTTCCCATTCAGGTGAAGATCAGTCTATCGACTCTCTTTATACGAAGCAAACGTGCGTATTTTTGCATGCGTGCATCCATGCACCCACTTCCTGCAAACTGGCACAACATCTGAATGATTTACAGCACTAAAGTTCACGAAATTTATAACAGTTCATCAGGAGTCTCCACATGGGTATAGGTTTTGTGATCTTCCAAACGGTTGTGGAAGACCAGCGCACAAAATGAAGACGGTGTGCATTGAATTGTATTGAACTTACACTCATCAATCAAATTTCTGTAATTGTTAACCACTGAAGTCTTGTTACTAGTTGTTAGTGTCAACAAACACACGTGTCATGTTTTATGTACACTGTGTCTCAAAAAAACTCTTGACATTTTTAGCTGTAATTTTAAAAAACATTTTCTGATTTGAATAATTTTTGGCACAAATGTTAGAGATTGAGCAATCAAAATGTGGTTTATTTTCCCACATCATCTAAACAGTGTTTCTGCACTACCTTGCAAAACAGACAAACACAAAAATTGTGAAATTTTAATGAGGCCACTGATTGACTTAAGCAGGGGTGCAGAGTCGGAGTCCCCGAAGTCTGGATTGTAGCCCAGGACTGGAGTCCTAATTTTTTAAAACCCCAGAGTTGGAGTCGGAGTCCTGCCAAAAAAGGACTCCACATAGGCCGTACCTGTTTTCACAATCTTACAAAATACACTTCCCAATTATACCTACTATCATTTTGCGTGAACAAAGATACCGGTTTGAACATTGATGCCACACACACATACACACATAATCAGTTAGTTAGTAAATAGTTAAATCAATAAACAGCAAATATTAATGTCAAAAACTGCACAGCATAAAACGGCTTGTAAAGACATCAATAGCCACGTCGTACAAATAAAACACCAAAAATCAACAAGAGCCCCTGCTGCCACTGACAGACCCACGTGACACAGAGGCTCAGTGCATGCTAAATATTCGGTATCGCATCATATGGTAATCAAACCTTTTCTTCTACTCGGCCTAGCTGCTGAATACAGATCTAGACGGTGGCTGTGATCAACAGTTGTCTGACGACCATCAAAAGTTTACGAGACACTCACTGGCGAACTAAGTTGACAACACCTGAGAGGATCAGCCGTTCCAGAGATATGGTTGGTGCCCACCAAAATCTAAATGGTTCACGTGACCCATCCACATCCCCTTCGGGGTGATTTGCCATCCATGTGCTAGCATTTGCTACAGACAACATACCTACCAAATTTCAAGTCTAACTCCACTCACTACGAAGATATAAAAGGTGATACAAAATATCATAAATGGGGTAGTTTGGGTCATTCACAGTCACTGGAAATAGTGCCATTCAATAGGGCGCAAACAAGTCCCTATTAGTGTTCCATAGTATCTATGTCCCTATTTTGCACCGTTTCTAAGATACGAGATGTTGGTCAAAAATGGCCAATTTGAACCTACCCCACATCTATTTGGCGCCCTAGCAGGGTGTGACCCCGTTGGAATTTCACCGAGATTTTTCCCATCAGAAAACTAGAGTCCCTGGTCTATGATATGGCATTGTTTGCATGATCCTACTTTTAGCCGTTTTGGTACAGCACCGGCTTGTGAGTGACAGACAGATAGACAAACAGGCAGACAGGCACACGATGATAGCATATACCGCGCTAGCATAGCGTCGTCCGGTAAAAAACACACTGACTATACCGTGATGTGGTGCAAAGGCTCGCCTTTTTGATTCTGGCTGTTTTAGTTGTGTGATGTAGCCACTGTCCTTTCCAGTCATTCTAAACTGTGAAGTTTTTGACATATATACAGCTAGCTACCAGTAAATCACTGCGTAAGGTCAGGTAAACAGAAGGAAACGTATTCAACAGCATATTACTGGAATACAGACCTAATCACACAATACACATGCACAATAACAGATCACAAAATGTAATATGTCAATGTTGCTTAATATATACAATCACAATACAGCATCAATCTTTTACTACACTTTAGTGAGCATACAAATGCCCACATAAAATATGGGAACTAATATGTAGCAATACAATTTGTTTTACCCTATTATATATAAATCTGGGTTACTCATTATCACTACGTTTGTTATCTGTATTCAACATCATTCTTATTACCTCCCCCAACCGAAGGTGATGGCAGGTTAAGTTGTCGCCCTTGTAGGTAGACATATAGGTGTAAATGCTTGTGAACAACTTCCTGGCGCCAATTCAAGTCCGATTGTCACCAAACTTCGTCAGTCATACCCTAGGCCACAGGGGACGAGGTGATTAAATTATGGAAGGTCGGTGTCAATGGGGAGAGGCATGCATTCTACCGAGCCCTTCTAGTTGTCACTGTCACCACCATCAATTATTGTTCCCTACTATCAGTCTGTTATTGCTAAATCACAGCACTAGAAGTTCATTATTGACAGGATGCACACAGGGTACATGCAATATTTAGACAACTCAGAGAGTGATTTTGAGCTTCACACTGTTGCACGTGACTGCTCTACACACTGTTCAAATACTCCTTTTTGACTTTTGCATCATCATAGATTAGCTTTGTTACAAAGATGTGTCACATGAGTAGTATTTTTTTACAAGCCAGATGCACTTCCTGACACCCAACCAACAGTGAAGCAAGCACCACACATACACACACACACGCACACATGCGCATGCACCGGTTTAAAAGATGTCCACATTTTAAAGGTAATGCTCTACACAATATGCAATATGTATTATCTAACAAACTAATTACAAATGGGCCAATTACAAATATGGCATCCTCCAAAATAATTAGTTTGTCTGAAAACTGACTGTTAAGTCATAGAACTATGGCACCAAAGATCATACGCATATGGCAGCAACTTGATCACACAAAAAATGCGACAAAATATTTTACAATGCAACTGAATGCTGATGCTTTACAATTCACAGAAGCCAATTCAATGCACAAATCACTTCAAACTATTCCTGCAAATAAATATATCGGAGTCACAAATTGAACATGACGTTGACTACTACCAGCAAAGATTACAATGAATACTCAACGAACTCTCAACCACCGATGACATGAACCTCAACATTAGACTTCACCCTGCACTGTCATTGATGTCAACTAGATACCATCGGTGGATTATTCCTTAACATTGTTGCCAACAAGGCAAGTTGACAATGATGGGGACAGTTTGTTGTCAACAGGATTATGCAGGACGTTATGAATGCATTTTTCTGAAATTTTCAAAAGCAGTATGACTAGGAAAAAGATAATCAAATGAATTTTAGGTGATCCCTGTTCTTCATGCTGGTTGAAGAAGAAGTGAGCATATCATATATTGGCATATATGATGTGTATGTCAAGTGTTGGCCTTATAGTTGTATTAGTCGATGATGCGGTGTATTTGTTATTCGTGGTCATCTGGCTCGATGATGAACGCAGACAGAGCAAATATGATGAAGACGAGACCGCCGACAAAATGTACTGCAACATAACACAGCATGTGACGCTGAATTTGGAGACGAGTCTTTCATTCACACTAACAACCAAACTCACAGCATCAAAGGAAACATTTCACTGACTGAGTTAATGTTGACATGCCTGACTGATCTAAGGTTCTACGTCCCAGTTGACACAGAATAGCTCATTTCCTATATGTTCTTCCCAGCCAATCTATTGGCCTAGTACTGAAGAAACTAAACTCAACATAACACATGAAGCCACCGAGGAATGTGTTAGCATCACACTGAGGAATAAAATGATCTAAGGTAACATAAAAACACAAAATGCTAAACCAAAACAAACACAAAAACAAAATCTAAACCTAAACCAACATACAAATTTAAGAACTGTTCATATGTGCGTGTGCATATCATTGTGCACGACTGTTGCACACAATGCAGTCGAGATAACTGGATGGCGAGTCACACCTGTTTTGATAGAGATGTGTTGTGATATACAACGACCACCAAGCACAGCAAGACTTGTACAGAGAGCATGGCCGAGTGTACCTCCAATGATCACACCAATTACTTCCTGCATGCCAACAGATATACATCCAAGGTACACCCGCAGTCACATTACACACACATACACCATACAATAAGGAAAGATAAATGCATTACGACAATACTGTAGATTGAACCTGATGAATTGACACAATATCTAAATCAGTTAGATTAGCTCACAAACAGTAAAAAAAAACTGCACAATAGTCACATATTTGCCAGTTTCGCAAATATCAATTCATCAGTTTCATACAAAACTTTGTCTGCTGACTGATGAAGGAAGTCACAAGAATACTAATAGAAATTATGACATACACATTTATATTGTCAGATGCTATGTACCCTGTGACAACTGGAAATAACTCAATGAAGTATATTCAGCCCAGTGATCTTCTTATAGAGCACTTAAAAATTATTATTAAAAATTAGGAATTGTTTAACAAAGTTGTGATTTACATCAGTCTTATAACACCTTTACATATCTGTGAGGGTGTCATAACTTAACCACGAGTCTAATTTCACGTACTTTGTAGGCCATATCGCCTGTATGCAGTGCATAAGATGTGCCCTATTGCTACAGATGTCACATGTAGCGTAGTCTGTGTGTTCGTCACAAGGGTGGGCTGTGCAAAAATAAACAGTTGTACCGAACAAAATGCAATTTGGAGGACTGACTCATGTTGGTCCGAGGAACCATGCACCAGATGGGGGTCAAGATCGAGAATCGAACAAATCCACTCGCAGCGACGGGTGACAAGTATGCGATG
>Ga0209363_1000213_pt1 | contig 20009 bp, 8 predicted proteins | sample WorMetexBAHAMAS3_FD_187385 | JGI IMG/M metagenome (GOLD analysis project Ga0209363, IMG submission 187385) | Marine gutless worms symbiont microbial communities from Max Planck institute for Marine Microbiology, Germany - Inanidrilus exumae... | ecosystem: Host-associated > Annelida > Digestive... | reverse complement strand
ACAACTAATAACGCAGAAGCTATACAAGACAACGTTAACATCACCCAGAATTTGCTAAAAATGGTGCATTAATAGTAAGTGCTGTAATAAAGACCAAAAAGAGTGATTATTACCCATGCCGACAGAGGTTGCGGGGTAGGGTTTTTAGCTCCATTTGTCTGTGCGTCTCTTTTTTCTGCACGATATCTTAAAACTGATGCAGCTAGAATCACCAAACTTGAAACAGACATGTTCCAAGATGAGTCATAAAAACACATTTATTTTGGGACAATAGGTCAAAGGTCAAGGTCACGAGTCACATCGCCAGCGTGGGTCTTTGCACTTCTGTGAGTGCTGGCTTCTTTTAGTTTACTGGTGCAATCATTTTGGTGAGCAACTAGCTTAGCTCCGAAAAGAAGCTGAATACACATTAAGTACACTTCAGCAGTTTAAACACCAAAATACAATGTTCCTATGATAGGTTGGACCAGCTGATATAGGCGTCATATTGCCACATCTTCAATCTTCACAATTCTGCACTGCTGTCATTGATTGCTGAAGGCTGAAGCAACTTTTCCAGTCAATTCTGATTGCATGTGAAACTGCCTAGCAAAGAAACATCCTGCAGAGTTATTCATTGCCTTCGTAAACATATTACAAATGCATGGCACTGTTGTATACATCATGTTATCAGTTGCAACAGATATCATACAATGCAATACAATACACGAATGCTAACTGACAGAACCAAAGTAAGTATAATTAGAAGAAGCCAGCACTCACAAGAGTGCAAAAACCTACGCTCTGCTTGCATACAGTGCATAAATGAGGCCTATTGCTACAGCTAGATGTCGCACGTAGCGTGGTCTGTGCCCGCCAAACAATATTTAGTGCATTTTGGGCTGACAAATGCTTCTGGTGAGCAATATTAAGGACAGCTAGAAAGTGCTAGTGTGGCCTGTAGCAACATATGGCTATGAAAGCTGAACACTCAGAAAGAATGAAAAAACATGTTATGACACCTTTGAGATGAAAGGGATGAGAATGATTCTGCGGGTTTTGTGGACAGCAAAGAAAACAAATCAGTGAGTTCTTAACAAATCTGGAGTAAAGAGGGAACTGTTAGACACTGTCAAAGAAAGGACGCTAGCATACGATGGTCATACCATGAGGAAACAAGGAAGTTGCCTGAAGAAAGAAGATAATGCAAGGAACAATGTCGGGTGCACGCAGGAGAGGAAGACCACTCAAAAAAGTACTGTTTGTGACAGTCTGGTCTTCATGGCTTGACTGTTTCTTTCATAATACACAGAGTCATCTATCGTTTATCATGTATCATTTATAACATCTTAGGTTATAAAAATCTCTCACACATTTGATAGCTATTTCACCAATCACCATTTTTTACTTTATGAAGATTGTTACAACGTGCAAGTCAAGTTATTAACTACTTTTGCATACTATCTTCAGTTTTCTAACGTCCATTTATTCTAGGACAGAAAGTTATTTCACCGGGAATTAATCTAGTTAACTTGTAGCAGTTTTACCCCGTCTGTCTGTGTTTCCACGTATTTGAATTGCGGACGGGGAGGTGGGTGAAGTCTGCTATCCTCGATTGCTTGAATCCTAAAGCGTTTAGCTGATGTTTGTCAAATTTTTTTATATGAACACGAATAAATAAATGATACATTATAATTTCACAACAAAAATACACAAACAGTGATCAATTATAAATCCACTTACACAGCACATAGACGTCTGTATCACAACCTGTCCGAGGTCAGTTGAGAGACAATGGCAAGTCTCTAATGCTCAGACTCCAAATCAAATTACTTACTCCTGCCAGCAACCACACAAATAAATACCATGCTATGTCGTAACTTTCATAATTTTTAAAATGCTCATTACACAGAACCACATTTCAAATCATTATGCCACTGGTTCTCTTCTGGTGGATTCAACTGCGTCACCATAAAGCTACCAGACACTTATACTTAAAACTTAAGCAAGAATCGTCCACTTTTAGTTTTTTTGGCAGAAATGTTACTTGGAAATTAGGCAATCAAAAGCTAGTTTAAGTTCCCATCTTAATTAACTAATGCCTGGCACTGAGATTTTGATAACTTAAAAATATTTTCATAGTGAAAACTGAATAATAAGTATTAATAACGATAATGATTCATCGAAAAACTAACTATAACTAAAACTCAAATAATCCCTATGACTAAACGTTTAGTTATTTACCACGTGGATGAAAGTGAACCATGATTCACTTGTTGAGTGTGTTGCCACGGGAGTGTGAACACGAACACTAAGCAATGTCAGGGATGCGTTCAAAAACAGCATCTTCGAGTTCAAGGCCAAGGCCAAGGCCAGGCTACTGCAAGACCAAGGCCAAGGCCTCCGAAATTTGTCCTCGATGTACCCATCCCGTTTACATATCGAACAACATATAACACTGAACAACAGGAACTGCCTAATCATCAATTCTTGTAAAGCTTACTGCCTGAACGTAGCAGCAGGCTAGAAAAATGAGTACAACAGATCTCCTTGAGACCAAGGCTTCAAGCCAAAGGCAAGGTAAGGCTTCTTTGATGCCAAGGCAAGACCACTTCAAGGCCATGGCCTAGGCCACCAAAATTTGTCCTCGAGGTGTCCTCGAGTTCAAAGCCAGCCCTTGAAGACCACATTCCTGAGCGATGTTACTTCTGTTTTGTAAACACAGACAGAGGTGCATTTTTGACGTGCTGTCTGCTATAATCACAATCTTTAACAGCATTAACAAAATTATAATATACAGACAGTTTCTGAACCAAAATAACAAAACTGCAACTAAATAACAAATCATCAGCTAAAATTATCTGAAAACTAAACAACGACTCAAATGATTGCTTTTAGTTAACTATTAACTAAATAAAAGAAAAATGATTGTTTAGAAAACTGACTAAAACAATAACAACCCGTTTAACGGCCCTTTATCCAGGACGACCCCGGTAAGCTGGTACCAAAGAACCATTCATTCACTCACTACCTATCTTTGTGGATATTACACAATATTATTAATTAGCTTTCACCATTTACTACGATCAACCGCATTCCTTGCAAAGTTGTTGGATCTGACATTCTTCTGTGAAATAAAATAAGAAATCGCATGTTTGCATTTAAACGCTACATGCTGCTATGCCATATCACACAAGAACACAGTGAAATTGTCACCCGTTCACAGCTGAACCACCGTCCTGTCGTAGAATAATGCCAGGTCCGGCAACCGACAGCTAGCATCAGACAGCTAACACAAAGGCATCAACTTGGACCCTGTAATCTCGACTTGGTCACTGACTGATTCCCTGCTTGCAATTACTGGAACAGCATCTGGAAATGCAATATTTTGCAAAAATTAACCCATCAGCATTAAAGATTCACAATCATCGGGAAAGTTCATCGCCTCTAGAGTCTTTGATTACTGGCGCTATACAAGCTAGATTATTATTATTATAAATGGCCATTGAACTGTCATGTATCTAACTTACCAAAAATTTTCACTTGTTAATGGCCCTACTGGTCCTGTACGTAATACAAAACGATTGTGCCTCAAGTTTACTTACAACAAATAATTTTGAATTTGGCAACATTCCATCAAATAATAATATGATCATATAAATACAGATATGAGAACACAGAATCAACCCAATAATCCAGAGATCAAATTAACTGCAAAATGCCAGTAAGCTGAAGCTGATACGTCAATGACGAAACTGTCCTAAGCTGGCATATACCATGTAAACAAACTGGCAAGCTGACATTAATTATGCCACAGTGCTGATAAACCAGGCTTTAGTCTCCAAAACATACAACCATAGGTCTCGATGTCATTCTTCAGAAACCACATGCTGTAAAAAGGACCTTTTTAACAGTATAGAAGATCACAATCACATGTTGCGGTTTGTCTGAAAGTTGTAAATTTCACACCATTAATGTAAAGCAAGCATTTCACAGTGCCATAACATCCCGTCAGCCTGCACTATTTATCAGTGACATAGTACTCAGGCCCAGCTACATACATGAGCTGGACTCAAGTCCATATTTCTCTGGACTCAGACTGAGTGGACTTGACTACATCGAGTACCTGCATTGGCTGGGGGTGAAGGCGGGATTCTCACCTCTGTCGGGTGGCAAGTAACACTGTGAGATCCCATATGACATGTGAGTTTCCCGCAGCGGTGAGGAGCTAAGTTGATGCTAAACTGCTATACACTGTTTACTTTACTTACTTTTTACATCAACAGTACTGATAACCGAGAATTTTCTTCATGTTCTGCCACAAATGTAGACTATAAAGCGGAAGTAACCATTCAGATGGCTTGGATACTACAAAGTATAAGAAAACTATCTACTTTATGGTTTTATGGTGTCTGTTATGGACTGCAATAAACGTATCCAAACTAAATATACCTATGTTACACGCTTTTATTACTATTCGCCCAAAGCTCGGGTAAATACTGCAAATATCCAATGAGCCAAAAGAACGATCTTCACGCATTCAGCTATAACTCCACCAAAAGTGAACCAATTTGGATGAAATTCGGAACAGTGTGAGCCAAATGTTGGGGGCTGCCCTGGCAGATTTTGGGCGCGATTCGCGCAGTAGCGACAGCTTGAGGGGGAGCCAAAATTTTTTTTATCCGGTAAATAAAGCACAATTTCATCGATTTTCCGTGGAACAAAGTTTATGACATTTGAACACAACAACGTCAATCAGTGTCGCCATGTAAACTTTCGGAACAGAATTATAAAAATTTTACCATAAGGGGTCGTTTTTCCAAAAACCCCACAAAAACTGCTAAAAAAATTTCCAGGACTTACGTCCTCACGACGTCGTAACTCCACAATGATTACAAATGCCGAACACTCACGGACAAATGGTCCTAGGGCATGTCTTATTTCCATTTTTACCGCTAGAATTAATTCAAAGTTTCCCCTGGGCTGTACGCTGCATATAAGAAAACATTTCCGGGAAGGATTAGCGCACGTTTACAATACAGCATAACGTACGTACATAGAGTGGCCTGATTACGTCGTGAGATCATGGCCAGGTCATCCAATAAAATAATGCAAAACTGGGTCAATGTGCAGAAAAACAGACTAAACTGGAAACTGAATGTAAGTAACATGGCAGATAACAGTGGCATCATTCAGTCGCTGGCACGTAAGCCATGCAAAATTGGCTGAAGCGATCAACTACTCTGGTGGGCCCAGGGAAACACCTGTTGCATACAGTGGACCGCTTTGGGCGAATACTGTATTGTGTCCATTCAACACAATACAGCCTTCTAGTTTCCACTGTGAATATTAATTCTGTGCTGGACTCCGAAGACTAGAAATAACTGAACTGGAATTCGAATGAGTATATTTAAACACACCACTATCGTTTACCATCATTACTTAGTAACTAGCCATTTTCAATATTGTCATCAAGGTCTTCAGCAATAGCTGGTCTATTCAGAGTGGTTGCAGAATAAATTATGGATACTGAATATCGGTGTCAAGCAGGCATCCAAAGAAAGATCGATGACAGGTAGACTATTGAGTCACCACAGTGTGCAGTAACACTGATTAAACAAACATATCGTATATATGCACCTTCATAAGCACTCAGCAGGTTTACTAGTTTATTGCGACACAATGGAATATGCAACATCAACACAGCATTTCAGCTCAGACCTGCTGTAGACCTGAGACCGCAGAGGGTAACGAAAAGTGGGGGTCGCAGTCGGAATAGCTGACAAAAACTGGGGGTCAAACGCCGCATGTGGACCGCGTACCCGAAAAAGTGGGGGGTCAACTGACCCCTGGACCCCGTGGCCTCTGCTGTAGACGCCTGAGGTTCCAAGCTGCTTAGATAAATGAAATCGTCTACCGATTCAACAGCGTTGCCATCAGCTACAACATGCGATGGTTTGTGGTCAGAAGCTGGATACACCTGTCGACTTTATTAACTCACAACGGATCACATTAATGAAAGAAAATAGGCTGTGCTGTCACTACAAATAGAATGTCAATGTGCTCAGATACGATTAGAAAGGATCAGCGTATTTTCTCATTGGAACATTATGCATCATGTTTACAAATACAGAATTGGCTGTGGACACATTCAACATGCTGAAGAGTTACGGCACAGCAACTAATCAATGCATAGCAGTTGCTGCAAGCACTCACCGAAATGCGTGTATTACACCAGAAATTCCGCTGTGTGATGGCCCCGGAACAATTGTTGGCATTGTTGACAACTCAAGAAATTCCAATGGTTATTCACAGAATCTGTTTTCCTATAAATGCTATTTATTTGGCACCTACTATTGTTGCTTTCGTACGGTTCAACATAATTGCACTGTCTGGAAAAAGAGTGCCACTATACTCTTGCCAGTAACTTTGCCAACTGCTGACTGATTTCCAAAATTCTTTCATCAGCAGACTTGGCAGTAAATTAGTCATAAACTGATATTTAAATCTCATCCATCACTACACTACCTTATGAAGTGTTTGTGTGCTAACATCACCATGCTCCAGAACTGAGTGAAGCAAACTGCCATTTGAAATGGTGCTAACATATTTGTCCATTTTATCCACTAAAGAAACAGATATTTACAGTTGCCACACCAGAAACCTCTCAGAATGATTATATGCATCGGTAGCAACTAAGAAAAATTAGCCCCGTACGAGGACTGATGGTCAACTCTTCGCAACTGACGTTTGTGCCAAGTTCAAAGTCACGTGACACCAAAAAAACTAGGCCAAACATCAAAAATCCAGCCCGAACAACTTTAGACATTGTGCCATCCATGGTCAGTTGCCAGCTCCCATTGTAAATGGCGGAGGAGAAAGCTTCTGAGAACGGCCGGATTTCCACTTTTGAGGGCTCGTGACCTTGACCCTGGATCGGGTCATACTGCATACCGTCATGCATCACTTATCGACCTCTACCTATAGGCCGTATGCACGGACATTTGAGACCGGCTTTATTAGGTCGACTCTGTCGAAGGGTCGACCTAATAAATATGTTGCCAACAGAATACCTGTGCACATCTGACAGTTGTCCATCCCAGACATGAGGCTTATTATCACAATGAAGTTGTTACAACAGTTCCTGTCTGCTGTACGTCACATCTCGGACAAGTTCGTCTTTCAGCTCTTTCACTGCTCTGGCTCGCACGGTACTAGAAGCGATCAACTTCCGTGTCCGCAACTTTGCTAAATGTTAAGCTAATTTAAAAATTCTTTCGAGAAAAGTCAACGCTAAATTTGTAATTAAGTAGTGGTGAAAGGTCCCATCACACCCTAAGCATACCGCTACACTAGTGATTTATCATTAATCACCGTTATGTTTCAGGGCAATGTTGATTTTTCTGACATTAATATTTCACAAGGTAGCGTAGCAACGTGCAATTATCGCTTTTCTAGAAATTTACTGCTAAATCTGGCGATTAAAGAATTTTGATAATCAGTCAGCATTTAGCACAAAAAGTTGAAAAACTCTTTTCTGCTGGTCACGATGCAACAGGACTCGGTTTGTGTCATTGTTGACTACTGAACACAGTGCAACTTACCTTAGAGAAATTGAATACGTTAAGGTATATTATTCCATACACGTATCACCTGGATGTAAAATAATATGCCAATAACCACCAGAGAAAAGCAACGATCTGTGGCAATAAACACCACAACAGTAAATTAAACCATGCAGTCAAACACACACACAGACACACACACACAAATATACGCTATCACACTACTACTAGCTAATGTAAAACATGCAACGTCTGTTTCAGACCACACATCTGTCCAATAGACAACAACAAATGTTTGCAAGAAACATCAAATAGAATCAACAGAAAAAACGTCATCAAACTCTTGGCACTGCACAAATCTGATATTTCAGCAACTGCCTCGGCCCGCTTACCAAAATGATAGTGACTGTTAATCATACATACAGATTTACCTTGTAACATATAAGTACAAAAACCCGGTCTCACCGCAATAAATACGCTATACAATTGACAAAAATGGGCATTTACGAATGACAAAGTGTGCAGCAATCCACAGGGTGAAACAAAAAATGTATAACTTCAAAACTACATGTCTTACATCAACACTTGTCTGAATTTAAGTTCAAATTTTGGCTCATTGCATTTAATCACAAAACATCAGCAAACTATCCTCGGCGCTTTTATGTTAGAAATTCAACATCTTTTTAACGATATCCTTTCAGAATCACGTACATACATTGACACTGTGCTAATGCCCTATCTCTAAACAATCTTAATACATCTGATTCTTCCACTCGTCTTGTTCTTTTCTATCAGGTAGTGGGTTCTATAAAAGCAAACCCTGTCAAACTGCTAACCATTTATGCAAATACACGCATTTTTGACAGATATCAGAATGAGAAAAATAGGTTAAGAAAACGTAACATGTCTTTATGGTGAGCAACTACGTTATAATTCAAAACAGAATGTCGCAGTGATGGCTAACAGTATTGTCGCTGCACTGACAAACGGCCGATTTTAATGTTCCACTCTGTACATCGTGAATTTTGAGATACTAAACACCAAATTGTTAGTACAGCAAAATACTAAGGAAGAGATGTTATACATAGGGTGACAGTGACGTAATTTTTCATTCCTATCTATGCCATCTGTTCTGGCTGCAACGGCAAGGCAAGAAAATGTGAACATGTTAAGTCGTGTTAGCCTGGTATTGCCTTCTTTATTAAGTTAAGCCACTGATCGTGTCTGCGCATTGTTGTGCTTTTAACTGCAGGAACCGAAATACAGTTACTGTCACGCAAATGAAGGGAATATAATTTTTACGGAATACTCTGAGATGCCCCACTAGATGGACATCGTATCATGACCACAGATTACTATGATGTCACTTCACCCTATGTATTAGTAAGCAACAACAAAGCCTGGTGTGTACATACGAAAGGAAAGGGAAAAGCGAAAAGTTCAGTAAGCAAGCAAACGGCAACAGACGACGAAGAGTGATACTGATGACTGTCCAAACTGCTGCGACGACGACGACAATTACGGCGACGACGGCGCGGCGACGACGGCGCACGTCGGCGGCGCTCACGGATACTGCGTATAGAGCTGCGGTGCGGCCACGCTCGGCGTCATAAGCTGAGCGGCCTGCGGCAGCGCACCGGCAGCACCGAACGCGGCGACGCCGGGCGGCGGCGCGGCGACACGCACGGCCGAGAAGCCACGCTGTGCGGCGGCGGACGCCGGATCGCGCATACCGGCGTACGGGTCGACGGACGCCGTGGACAGACCGGACATCGGCGCGGACAGACCCGAAGCAGACGGCGGCATCGGCGCAAGACTCAAATCAGCCATCCTAGAACCATCGAGCAAGTCACACAGAACACTGATCACACCATAAGCTACCAGACAATAGATATCATCGACTCAATATTATAAAGGGAAAAAATGCCACATCCTATAGCGGAGCTCATTTCAATTCAGCCTTTAGCTGACTATATTGCCGAGTATCAGATGCATCCTTATGGCTACTTTCCTAGCAAAAAAAACCATTACCATGGGCCTGTACTGATTTCCCATCCAACTGAGGCTGTGAGGCTGAGTAGGCCTTAGTATCTCATTGCATACCAAGGTGGCAAGATGGTGTACCCATGCTTGATGTAGAATAACTTTCTTGACGAGTGCAATGTAGTTACCACTAAGCTAAACCATCATCTATTCAATACCACACAAAAGCACAATTTTTTGATCCAATTAAAAGTGATTTAATCCGCAAATTTTTCCCGAAGCACAGAAAACAAGATAACAAAATAAGCAATCATAGCACCAGCAATTTATGAGCCATTACGGAAACCCCGAGATGATCAACGTCATAAACAATGCTCTCACCTACAGTTTGTATCAACATTATCCTGATAATACTATTGCTATCAACCACGTATGGCAACAGTCAATTTCTACAACTGCTGGAGAATACTGATGGTGACAAGCATACGTTCAATGTAGAAACCACAAAGGTTCTACGGCAACGCTTGTAACATAGTAATAACTTCGACATTCAGCAGTCAGCACAGCAAACCATACCACCAAAGTCAAATCATACAGTTCAAATGTGTCAACTTTACAATCCAACTACATAAAAAGTGAAGCAAAAATATCATAACAAGAAGCTCTGTTATCGCCGAGAAACCTGCACGACGAAATATAGGTGTACTGTTGTACGAATAACGCAAACAGATCACGTGATAGCCTGAGGAGCACTTTCAGCAACTGCCATGTTTTATTGCGCTAACTGCGTAGTTTTGTACACGCAATAGGCACAACTATTGCAATGCTGTGCGTGTTATCAACAGACTTCGTTACAACCAATCTTAGTGATGTCAACTGGACCGTAACTGTGATCAACCAACGCCGACTACCACCAGGGTTGTTGACGCCACTGCGTATTACTCCACCAGCGCACCATCATGGACACAAACTACCATGGTTGAAGCACTATGAGCGGATATTGGTCGAAACTGTTGTGTTCGAAGTGGGGTGGGTCAATTTGAACGCAAATTTCAGGGAGGAATGGAGCATGGAGCGTCACCCACCAAAGACTGTTGGTGTCAGAAAACTAGAGTCCCTGGGCTATCACGTGGCATTGTTTGCATGATCCTACGTTTAGCCGTTTTGACACAATACTGGTGTGTGACAGACAGAAGGACGGACGGACATATGATGACGCCTAATACCCGCACTAGCATAGCGTCGTCGCACAGGTAAAAATGAATGGAACGTTGTCTCAATCGTCGTTGTTGAAGGCAGCATGCAATATGACGTCAGTCAGCTGAACGTACTGTAGACAATGCAGACCACCGGTGAACTCAGCTCATGGACAATCACTGACCATGTGAAACGTCATCATTGAGACCTCACCACACGAGCTACTATCACTGACTAATAGGCCCCCAAAGTTTTCTGGAGGCACCATAGCAGTCTTGTGATGTGTGAAAACGATTCAGCAGAAACCGCTGGCATCAGGTCAGATAATGATCCAAGTCATAACTGTCACACAGTGGAGTTATCCACCGCCGAACAACGGACCACTTGTCATGTTATTAAGTAATGACACTGATAGTGAGACTATTACACCAAAGTGGCTTGTAAAAATTCAGGTAAGCAGGAGGTTGAAGAATGCCATAACAGAGTGTTGCATTGCCTTGTCTACTAGTGCTGTGCCAAATTCATCGCACTGCCAAATAGCTCTCAAAGGTGCTATTTAGCGTGCACAGTTTTGCCAAGTCTCATTTGCACATGTAATAACTACTAACTACTTCTAAACGAATCTTAACCTGCCATTTTGTGGTTAGAATAAACAGGGTTAGGGTTAGAGGAAATAGCAGGGTGAGGGAGAGAGCTCAGACTGGGCTTATCAGTAGTTGGCAATGCGAGAAATTTGACACAAAACCAGTGCATGTGCTATGGTTCTGTCTCACCTGGATTACAGCAACTTGCTTCTTTCTGGTTGTTCAGTCTCCAATATAGCAAAACTCCCATGCATACAAACCACTGCTGCCCATATTTTTCTGAATACACAACGACTATGCTCTTCCCAGCAGTTGCTCTGGCGTTTGCATTGGCTGCCCGTTTATTTCCACGTAAACTATAAAATGACAACTTAGCCTATAAGGTTCTCACCTTTAACCGACCACTATATTTCATTCATTTACTCTTTCCTTACACTCCTGGCCTAACTCTTCATTTGCAAGAGAAGCACTTCTCTCACAGCCTGCAGTTTCTACCATCATAGGCAGTCGAGACTTCAGTTATGCAGCACCTTCAACGTGGAATGGAATTCCTTGAGAAATTCACAACAGCTAACAGCTCTTCATTTGCCTCTTTCAAGAGGAATCTCAAGTCATGCTGCTTTTCCCGTGATTTCTGTCGTCGCACCATCTTCCCCCTGGCGACTGCCCACCATGCCTCAGATTTGGTCTTGGCTGACTACACGTACATCACAAATGTTTTTTGCTGTACTGTATTGTTGACACTTGACATTAAAAAAACTGGACAGTTTTCAGTGTCATATTCATTTCATACGTCAAACATCAAGGTCACAAAGCTCCTTTAAAATGTCCACTAAGTGATGTATATCTGCAATATCTTGAAATGGAAAATACTATTCTACAATTAATAACTTTCAAAACAATAAAAAAAGAAAAAGTGGAAAAAAACAGCATCAAAATTCACATACTTTCTCATCTGACGGTGTAAATATTATCATCTGAAAAACAAGAAAATAAGAACTGTCACGAGAATTAGGACAATAAGTGTGAACAAAAACAACAAGAAAATGATTAACATCCACAGCAGAAAAAAATTACCTTGTTCCTACGTTCTTTTCATAATAATCTCCACGAGCGATCGGTCGACAATACAGGTCCTCGGCTGATACGACGCTGACGCTCTCAACTGGCACTCCGAGGTTCAGAGACTGCCGGACAACTGGGTTACGTGCGTATGCCGCAAAAGCTGTCGGGTTGGTCGAGTACAGCTCCAACAGTTCGCGTGCAAATGAGTCCGATCCGACAGTTGCTCGCTGATACAGCGCCGTCGCCGCCGGAGTCACGTACGGCTCTGCTGCTACGTACGTCGGTCCACCTGTTGCGGCTACAAATGTGTCGACCGCAAATGGTTCAGCACGGCGCGGTAGCGATGCTGATAATGCATAAGGATCATAGCGCAAGCCGAGTGTACTCCGGACTCCTCGCCTGTTCAGTCAGACGATACATTAAACACTGCAATCACTCATCAATCTACATTTGCACACAACTTTCTCGCACACCTGACATGCACAATAAAACCTCGTAAAATATAAACTACAGGTAATACTGTGTACTATATGTACTATCCTGTTGCAACAATGTCAAAATACTAACATAACAAACAGTCAAAGAGTTTTGATAAAAGGCCACATCATAGGGATGCAGATTTACCAAGGACGACAATGCGATGTGACATCAACCCGTCAGAAGCATTGCAGTCGGTTGCAGCAGTCTCGCTGTCATGCCGTTATTGAGACTAAATGATCCCTTTTGCTGCATACAAAGCAGCAGCGACTCCCAATGCTTTTCAATGGGCCGGATAACCTCAAACATTGTCTGTCCCGAGGTGGGAGCTCGAACCCCGTCTCATCCTTGGACTCACGTGCACTAGCACCAAACAGTATCTAGATTGGTTTAGCCATCTTGCACAGCACACCCATGTGACCAACATACAGACAGACAGACAGACACACAAACCACACTACATGCGACATCTGTATTCCTATGCAGCTTAAAAATACTGCGGGATGATTTAAGCTGTATATGTGAGAACAGGTGATAAAAATAACAAAAGACATCTCATTGTTACAGTACACTCCAATTACACTCTATACCATGTCACGAAACTGTGATTTTCCATTATTTCTAGTGCTGGTTGTAACACTTATAGTTTCCCCAGAATTCCATAATTTTTGCTTTTTCATGCTTCTGTCACTATTTAGACAATAATAATTAAATGCACTCGTACGGCACTTTGAGATAAAGAGATACATACGGACTAAATGGAAGTGAACGAATGAAAGAATTTAACTGTCATTTAAATGCAGAATGATACATCTTAGCAGAGATATCCAGACTTAGGAAACTGCAGTGCAGAAAGCATGCTGAGTCAGTTCAATAGTAGTCGGATACAACACTTGACTTTTTATGAAATATAAATATGACCAATGTAAGTAGGACAAGAAAAATAGTAAACTAACATAAGTTTGCATCGAATGAAGAAGCAACTGCTTTTAAAATGAAATTTCTGAAGTACATTTTACCTTAAATTGATCTGCTTTGCACAATATGGCATGGAGAACACACCTGGGCTTCACTTGACGGTACCGTAACTAATTTTGGAAATGAAATAACCAAATAAACTACACAATTTTAAAGTATTTTGAGTGGCACGATGTCAGGAAGGGCCCTGTGATTTAGTGAATCAAAACAACAAACTACCTGCTTTGTTCAGCTATGGATTATGCAACTTAATTCACAACAATAAAATACTCATAACAGCAACAATAAATAACAGCTAGATGACACTCAATAAAGTACGTACCTCTTCCAAAGTAAGTAAGTAAGTAAACAGTGTATAGCAGTTAGCATCAACTTAGCTTTCACAGTTACGGGAAACTCACATGCTATATGGGATCACACAGTGTTACCTGGCACCCGACAGAGGTGAGAATCCCGCCTTTACCACCAGACAAAGCAGGTAGTCGATTTAGCGACCCCGGAGGGACGCAACACTGGGTTGACCTATGTTACGTGAAAGCGGACCAATCGGGAATTGAACCCGCGACCTGTAAATCCCAAGTCCAATGCCCTACCGCTAAGCCACCATGCAACAAAGTGTTATTACCAGCGACCAGGAGGTGCCATAACCACAACCATAACCTCGCAATATTTAATCGACTTTTTTTCTGATCCACAGCCTACCAATACCCAAACTGTATGAAAATCAACCCATAAGGTTTTCTCGTTATCCTGCTGTCAAACAGACAGACAAACAAATGGCAGTGACAACAGCACCACTGCCAGAAATGGCAGAGACAGAGACAATACAATGAGCAATATGCTACTGTTTTTATCTTAATTTGCAACTGGCTGACGATAAACAGAGTATAAAGAAACATACGTGTCTCTTTCACGAGCTTTTCCTTGTGTGGCACTTGTAGAAATCTGCAACAATATGTGACAAGCAGCTCAGCTATTACGATGGACTGCATGACATGCTATATCAGTTGAAATCTTGTCAACTGTTGTACATCATGCATGAAAAACTGCACTTGAAAATGCCTGCAATAAGAGAGAAGGTCACTCAAGGAAAGAACATCCAAGAAGCAAAACTAATTAAAAATAACTAGAAATACATTCCGTGGAACGTGGCATCTGCAAGTCACAACGACCGAACTAATAAGAGTTATATTGTGTATTTTATTTTTCACTGCGCATGTGCAAAACAACTAAATTTCCACTTACGGTCTAAAATCTGACATCACTGTCGTGTTCCTCAACTCTGATTTCCAGAAAGATGCCGGAATGTCAGCAATATTCCGCCATAAACAAGGGTTATATTGCGCATTTTTACTTTGCATATGCAAAACGGCCATATTTCCACTTCCGGTCTAAAATTTTACGTCACCATCGTGTTCCTCAAGACCTCTACCCAGAATTCTTGTAGGATGCGGGAATTTCGGCAATTTGCATACATTTAATGCAGTTATAGGATTGTTATTAATATTTGTCGGTATGTTGAGGACCTCTTTGCATGAAATAGGGCTTTTTTGGGGGGGCAATATGGGAGAAGGGGTGGTGTAATGTTTACCCCAACAAACTCGTTTTTACTATTGGGTTTTTTTTTACGTTTTTGCCAATTTTTGTGAAAATCCACCAAGAAATGTCAGCGTGAGAGTGCACGCAGATGGACACATGTACAGAGGCAAACTGGTTTTATAACCTGCCCCATGCTATATGCTATAGCTATACAGATAAAAGTAAAAGAAATTATAAGTGAATGGGGTCACTTGATGTCATCGAAAATGTCATCATTCAATAGACAGCATGACTTCCTATAGTATATGTCTATCCTGCATTGTTTTCAAGATATAGTGAGTTATTTGTCAAAAGTCAAAAATTTTTACAACCCCACAAGTGTTGGGCACCCTCACTGGGATGACCTCACTGGAATTTAAAAATTTAAGAATTTGGCAGTCCCTTGGCCATTATTTGGCACAGTCTGCGTGACGTACTCTATGCACTGTTCTAAGTTTTAATGCTTGAGATGTGAAACAGTTATAATAACCTCAACATTAAGCCGATTTCCATTGAGGATGTGTCCATTCAGTGACCGTATTGCCTTCAGAGCATCCTGCTCACTTTCCATGTGCTGAAACACAGCAGGTTACGCAGCAATAATTCAGGAATGTGCACAAATAACATTTTACATCTACACTGAGTACTGGAAATGGACCAGCCAGTTAAAGATAGTTTGTCAGCCTCTTTGCTCATGAGCCTGTTTGTGCTAGTGGATGATATCAGTTCCCATCAGTGGTGTGATGCTGCTAACTGCAAGACAGAAAGGCATCTATCCAGTGAAAACTGGCAGCATTAATCTTCAAAGATACTCTTTTGGAAAATTAGAAAAAGATAAATTAGCCGTGTGCAAGACTGGCGGTCGACTCTTCACAACTAACGTTTCTCCCAACTTCAAAGTCACACGACACAAAAACTAGCCCAAATATAAAAAATCCGGACCAATAAAATTTAGACATTGTGCCCTAGTTTAAGAATCAGTGATCAGTTGTCAGCTTCCATTGTAACTGGCAGAGGAGACAGTTTTTGAAAATGGCTGGATTTCCAACTTTAAAGGGCTCGTGACCTTGACCTTGGATCGGGTCATACTGCATACCGTCGTGCATCACTCATCGACCTCTACATTCCAAATTTCATTGAAATCAACAAAACTTTTTTGTGAGTGGATGGACGGATGTACAGATGGACGGACGGATATCTGAGCCCAGCTTTATTAGGTCGACTCTGAAGAGTCAACCTAAAAAACGGGCGAATGGTGATTCGTCTGCAAACTTGCTGTTAAGCAGCGAAGTGGGTGTTACATTATTTTATGACAGTATTATCTAAATATTTTTTAAAACTGTCGCAGAAAAAACAGTAAATTAACTACTTACAACAAAACCGAAGCCTGTGAGGACATCACACTCGGCAACGCCACCATAGCATTCGAACAGCTCCCTCAGCTGGTCAGACGTCGTGCCATCGCGAATATTTCCAACAAAGATTTTAGTCGAGCCAAATCTATCACACAATTGAGAATAATCACAATACGTTAATTTCCTTGCAGTTTACAAATGGCCGACAGTTAACAGTTAATAGTTCACACATAATGAGTTAAGACAGAGACAAGGAACAGACGATATAATTATAGTGGTACATCAAAACATGCTGAGTGATATGGTATGGACAAGCTGATCCGTTATAAGAATAAGTGGGTGAAGAAAAGCACAGAGTACAAAGTGGATGTGTAAGAACTAGAAGCATACCACGGAAAACCTGGATAGAGGTTGTGGAAAGGAGTGTCAAATACGATAATTAAACAAGGATGTTATAGACCATAGTATTATTAGTATATGGAGAAAATTGAGTAACCAAGCCTAACTATCGTACACAGACCCATGTGCTGCTCTGTATCAGTTAAAATGTTGGTCTACTGTAGTACGAATAATGCAATCAGATTGCATGTCAACCTGAGGAGCACTTTCAGCAACTGCTACATTGTATTGCACTACCTGTATAGTTGTTACCTTGCGAGGCTATGCTAGCCCCTATATGCTGTCATCGTGTGTCCACCCGTCTGTCTGTCACAAGCCTGAACTGTACCAAAATGGCTAAATGCAAGATCACACAAACAATGCCATACCATAGCTCAGGGATTCCTGCAATTCTATCTCTGAAACAGCTGAAGCGACAGTTGCTAAATTTTGTTTGCTGGTAGAATATATCAAATGCAAGCCTTTGGATGACAAACTGGTCCTTAATGGGCGTGGTCTGTGTCATGCGACCCGTTTTTTAATTTTGCTCCCAATCATATCTTTGGAGTAGTTGAAACTAGGCACTTCAAATGTAGTATGCTAATTGGTACAGAGGTCTAGTGCATGAATGACAAATTACCCCCCGAAAGGGATGTGTTCAGGGTCACGTGACCTCTTTAAATTTCAGGAAATAACTAATAATATCTCAGAAATGATGCAAGATAGAGAAATGGTTGCAATGGATGTCTAATAACAAATTGTATATGGCATATCATATGACACTATTGCTAATGCTCTTGAATGACCTTGAAGGTCACTTTTGCTGTTTGAAACTTTTGTAGCTCCCATACCTAATGAAACATAGCACGAATTTACTAACATAGGGCGTCGTGCAGTCCCTGTGATAGCTAAGCTGCTTGTGTGCATGCATCATTGCCGTAGGCTCATCTACTGTACAGTGAGCATACAATGCTCCATGTCACACACACGCTGAGGTGAGCCATCCGTGTCATCAACAGACTTCTGTACAACCAACCGTGTTGATGTCAACTGGACTGTAACTGTGATCAATGACCTTTAACTGCCACCAAAGTTGTTGATGACCACACGTATTCCAGCATGCTGTAGTGGATGCGAACCAAAGTGGTAAATGGACACAAATTTTCGGCAGTAAAGCATTTGAGCTGGAGACTGCTTGACCAGTTGAAAAACACAATTTTTGCTTACCTCACCTGCAATTGGCGCCCCCATTGTGTCGCCCTAATGGGACGTAACTGTACTGGCCTGTCGTACAGTGTCAGCCGCTCGACTGCCCAGGTGACTGGCCGCCGGCCCATCGGCCCGCTAGCAGCGTTATAGACGACGACAGACGACGACAACGACAGAGGCCAGCAAGCAAAACAATACTGGCTCATTAGGTGGGCCAGTAATAACACATCTGGCTGCAGTTTCACTGGAAACTTAAATAATTACCGTGTAATAGCCTTGCGTTTGCCTTGTGTAGATGCTGTTGAAAGCTGTAAATAATATCGCATTTATCATTTAAAATGTACAATACACATAACTATGTAAAAGTCTAAATAACAGAAGGTGATAAAGCTGCATCACATAACTGATATTGAATCACATATCTACCATATTAGGTCGAATATAATATGCACACTTGTATAATATGCACCCCAAACTCTGAGGGGAAAATTGTGGGAAAGCTTTAGTTTAGCTGCATCTGTTCTACGCAACCTGGTACGAAGTTGTTCACTGACGCAAATTGCTTTACTGGGCGACAACTCCGGCATCACCCGGCAACCACGCACGTCTTAGTCGGCACAGCACATGCGAGGCTCTTTTGCTGTTTGAAACCTTTCTATCTCACATACCTCACGATATAAAGCGTGTATCATCTATGATATGTTTATGCGTGAATTGGAAAGCACATGTTGCTTGTAATTTCAACTATCTTTTGGAATACGTAGGACTTCTCAAGGTCACAGCCAGTCACATACACTGTATACGTGGTAATATCTCGGAAACGGTGCCATTGGAGTCACTGACCACTACTAGTAAGTGATATATGGCCTATCAAATAAAGGTAATTACGATGACCTTGAGTCACCTTCAAGGTCATTCCCTACTGCAATACTTTGAAAGGTAATTTTTCTTACAGACATACAGCATTTGACAAGATTTCGACTGACATAGTGCATCACGCGGACCATTTGCAATAGCTGAGCTTCTTGATTTCCCACTGTAATGCTTGAAGTGTGAAAGAGTTATGATTAGTGATGGCACGATATGGTCGTGGGGGAAAACGATGGATACGATACGATACTGCACAAGATATCGCGATACGATACGATACGATATACGGCCCCAAAACGCTCTGCCATATGTAACGGTCAACAGTCCGGGATTAATGCAGCGTTCTCACTGACGCGTTCGCATGCGTTCAAACGCCATCGATGGTAGACGGCATTCGAACGCTGTCCATAACCTTCGGCAGCGTTCGAACGTGGGGGACGGTACTGTATCAAAAATCTAGCATTAATAGATTTAAGTTGCATTCAAACTCACGCCGTCCACCGCGGTCGACCGCGATCGACGCGTGTCGCACACTGTCGAACGCCTTCGACGACGTTCGATGCGTGCGAACGGTCTCACAGCACTGCTAGATTTCAGTAGTGTTCTCATGTGGCCGTCCATGGCCGTAACAAGCCCGCAATCAAACGTGTGCGAACGCGGGATATAGTCTTAAAAATTAGCATTAAAAACATGCTAGCTACGGCCGCAGTGAGAACGCTACTTAACAAAGCCGAGTCTGGGAGGAGGGGGTGAGAGTGACCAACTGTGGGAGCCGCCGGTGTGCTTCACTC
>Ga0209363_1000212_pt1 | contig 20014 bp, 13 predicted proteins | sample WorMetexBAHAMAS3_FD_187385 | JGI IMG/M metagenome (GOLD analysis project Ga0209363, IMG submission 187385) | Marine gutless worms symbiont microbial communities from Max Planck institute for Marine Microbiology, Germany - Inanidrilus exumae... | ecosystem: Host-associated > Annelida > Digestive... | reverse complement strand
ATCTGAGTTTGATACTGAAAATTATTAAAATCAGTATTAGTGTCTTATCAACGATACGGACATAGAGGCTCAGAAGAGCCTGCGTTCGTCAACAGCATTGACTTGACTTGACTTGACTTGTGCGGACGGCAAGCCTGATAACCGCAGGACGGCAAGGAGATACCGCAGGAAGTTCTCACACAACCGCAGGACCCTCAAAGAGAACCGCAGGACGGTAAAGAAAGAAAACCCAGCAAGTTCTACCAGAGCTGCTCCACCTGAATGCGGATCGACAGGACGCGGTGAAAGGGTGTTGATAATTACCGAAAGCACATGAAGCCTACTGACATCTTACCGATGGCTAGTCGATTGATGGCACCTGTCCTTGTCCATATTTTTGTGTCATCAGCAAACATGAAGTAATGAAATTTGGCATGTAGTTAGAGGTCGATGAGTGATGCACGGCAGTATGCAGTATGACCCGATCCAAGGTCAAGGTCACGAGCCCTTTTAAGTGGTAAATCCGGCCATTTTCAAAAGCTGTCTCCTCCACCATTTACAATGGGAGCTGGCGACTGACCACAGATTCTTAAACTAGGGCACAATATCTAAATTTGATTGTTCTAGTTTCTGTGTCACGTGACTTTGAACTTGGCAGAAACGTCAGTTTTGAAGTGTCAACCATCAGTACCGTACGGGCTAATTTAAGTACAGTTTGTTACAAGACAGTACTGGAGAGCTAACGAGATGTAACTGTAGTTTGCTTATTGATGTGTTTAATGTTGTTTTTACATCTGTGATGCTATGCTAGTTGCCGTATATGTTCTGGTCTGGCTAATTTATTTGAGTTAGTCTGCAACAGCTGAGACTTGTTTGTTAATGTGTTAAAAATCACTATCAGGCAACACCATGAGGTTTATTATATAACAGTTATCTGTTGTCAGTATTGTGAAATGCCTTCATGTACTATTACTAGCAGTACCACATTACTGATGACAGAGGATGACTTATTAGCTTATTGTGTTTTCCACATTAAACATTTATTGTATTAGTTAGGTTTGTTTTCCTCTTGTCTTTCTGAAAGCCTATGGCCTATATGATAGATCTGCTGTGCCCCAGTGTCAAAGTTGGTGTTGCTTTTCTGTATATGTTATGAATTATAGCTTTTTTGTGTTTGCAGTGGTGCATTTTCCGAAGTTTTACTAGCTGAGGAAAGAGAACAACCTGGATCATTTGTTGCTATCAAATGCATAAACAAGAAGAGCATCAAGGGCAAGGAAGAATCGTTGGAAAATGAAATTGATGTTTTGCGAAGGTTTATATAGTGCATACTTTGTTATTTATGACAGTAGTAAGAGAATAGCTTTGAACTCAGTGATATTTTAGAGTGAAACAACAACTTGATTTTATTGATTACTTACTGTATTGACTCTAATTTACAACAACAGCAACACCTAGTTAACGCACCTTTTACAGGACAGCCTGAGGCAATTGGTACCAGAAAGGCAGATCCATTCTGGATTTTAATAAGCAAGAGATGATGAGGTTGCAGTCACGCAGTGGCACCAGCCGTACCTTATGCAATCATTTGCACTTTGCCGCATACAGATAACCATGCCAACAGCTTATCACTTGATTTTTACAGGCCGGATGCTCTTCCCGACACCCAACCAACAGTGTCAAAGCACTGAAAGCAATAGGATGCTGATTTGTTTGTTCATTAACACCAGCTTCAAGCCTCAAGGATGTGGACATTGATCTACAAATTGTTGCTGTATATCGACAGCCTTTGCTAGGGTGAAAACCTAAACCGACAGTCAACTGTAACAAGAAACTCAGCTACTGAAGAGGCACAGCGCGATGCGCTATGTTAGTAAATTTGTGCTATGTTTCACGAGGTATGGGAGCTATGAAGGTTTCAAACAGCAAAAGCGTGACCCTGAACACATCCCTTTCAGTGGTAATCTATCAGTCATGAAGATGTGGGAAAAGTGCTTTAGTTCATTTTTAGTCAGTGAGTTAAGAGGAAATAGCCATTAGTACATCTGATGACATTTATGGTTGTTTGTAGATTAAAGCATACAAACATTGTCCAGTTGTTAGATGTCTATGAAGATAAAGCCTTCAAATATCTTGTAATGGAGTTGTAAGTAGTTTTTTTGTTGTAATTTTACGGAATTTAATTACTTGCAGTGTTATCATAATGTGCTTAAATCATGAAATATTGTGATAGGTATGTAAATATGGATGCTATATACTGTTTTTATTCCACTGATACTGTTTTTTTGTATTTGAATACATTATTAGTTTTATTTACCCATGATGTGACTGACGGTCGTCTGATGAAGCGGCAGGAGTGAGAGACCGTGAGTGCATTCGATCAGCAGCAGGGTGTTGCCACCAATGAGTGGAATAACTTTGATAAGCACTGATGGGCACCTGTTGACAACAGTTCAGCCGTCAATGTACTGGATTGGTAGCATGACACTGAATCAGTGTATCCTGCGACGGCTTATGTTGCCCGCCATTTCGTTAGGGTACCAACAATTTCAGTGCAGTCGGAGAGGCGGTTTTCAGCTACTGGGAGTCTTATCAGGAAACCGAGATCGCGGAAGCTCACGGTCCAAATCGAGTTGTGATCGAGTCCCGTGATTGGCCGATCGAGACTTGGGAATGAGATATACTGAGAATTAACATCCCTTCTAACGAGCGTCGCCCTTCTTGCCTGCAGACTTTAGCATGGCCCCTAATACGGCAGTCTGATATACGGTCAGCACTGATGACATTGTTTCATCGTTCGTCTGGACTCCCAATTGAGAACTCTGCAAGATACACCGTAGGTCGTTCGCTGCGATGCTTGCCTGCCCTCAATGAGGCGGCCTCGCCCACTGCCATGCCCTCTTGCCGCTGGGGTATGAATAGTCTCCGGGACACATCAAAGGCATGGTACACATCACAAGCGACGAGTCACTGCCAGCCACTGAAGTGGCTCCGTCTGTTGACAGTGATGGTTCATGTAACAAACACACCTGCGTGTTCAGGTAGATGGACAGAAACTTGGGCTTAGTTGATGCAGTCTGTTGCTGGTAGGGAAGTCGAATCGGCGATTTTTCGGAATCGATCTTTTATTAAAAAGCAAAATCGTTAGAGCACTAGATAGTAGCTTATCATTTTATTTCATACTAATGTCCAATATGCTACTAGATAGTAGCTTATCATTTTTTTTCATACTAATGTACAAGAAGTCAATAGGTGTTATATGCAAGTTTAATTTATTAACTTACAGTTATGTGACTCATCACGTAACTGGTAGTGCCAAAGGTCTGGTGAATTTTAAATATATGTGATTGGAAGTAGAGTTATGCGTGACAGTTGCTTTGTGATTGCCAGAGTTACCGGTGGTGAGCTTTTTGATCGCATCGTTGAGAAAGGCAGTTACACTGAACGCGATGCCTCTCACTTAATACGACAAGTCTTAGAAGCCGTTGATTACATGCATGATAAAGGAATTGTGCATCGAGATCTGAAGGTAAGCATCGACAGTTTTATGTGTTTAATGCAAACAAAATAAATGGTAAAGTTGCTAAAACCATTCTGGAAATGCTGATTGCTAATCATCATCATCATCATCATCAGACTGGTATTTATAATGCACCTATTACTATAGAACAAGAACATGGGCACAGTACAATACAATACAGATATGCAGTTATTAAAATGGCAAACCTACTGAACATTGAAGGCGATATTAAAAAGATGAGTTTTTAGCTTGTTCTTAAAAACAGTACTATCTGATATGGAGCACAGTTCTGCAGGAAGACTGTTCCATGAAGATGGGCCAGCAAACGAGAAAGCACGTTCTCAGATGCGGTGTGACGTAGCTGGCGGTATTTGAGGAAGAACGCAGGTCAGGACAAGTTACTGTAGTAGACGTGAACTGCAGTATATCGGAGAGATAATGTGGAGCCTTCCCAGCATCGATATTGTGCATCACAACACATAGCTTGAACGTGATTCGAAACTGCACTGGCAGCCAATGTAGCTGAATCCGGCATGGCGTCGCGTGTTCCGTGTCATGGTATAGCACATGGATGAGTAGATTATTGCTGAAAGTTGAGATACAGTGTTAATCACGGCAATTTGTGTATGGTGAGATTTTACTGTGATTAATATGATTGATTGAGTTAAGGTTTTACATCCCACTCGACACAGAATAGGTCACTTCGGAGACATTCTTTGCAGCCAATTGGCTTAACACTGTGATTAAGCACATGCACGCACAAACTGTTTTACAGCAGTTATACAGTTCAACCCGTTGGCTGGCACCCCCGGTTAAGAAATGCAGGAATTTGTTGGAGCAGAGGTTTACTGCCTGCATGCCCTTGTCATTGTCAACTAATAGATTCAAATTAGGGAGAAAATGCTGGAATTCTTAGCTGTGTTACCTGTACCCATCCCTGTACCCTGATTTTTGACCAAAGAAAACCTAGACAAGTTTTGTGGGCAAAGACTGTCATACCTGACAACTGAACGAGGATGCCGTGGACTGTAGTAAATTGAGGAAATCAATGACAGATATTGGATGATGTCCACAAAGATAGGGAGTGAGTCGGTGAATGTTTTTTGGTACAGTACAGTCTCACCCGGGTCGTCATGGATGAAGGTTATGTTAAAGAGATGTCGTTGTTGTCGTAAACATATATCGGTAACTGTCCAGTCTGTAGCCATTTGTAGCATGTGTGCAGTTGTTGTTATTACTCCATATAGCCTTTGTTGTTCTATTCACTTGTGTGTTTTAAATCAGCCGGAGAATCTTCTGTATTTCAATACTGCAGAGGACTCAAAAATCATGATCAGTGACTTTGGTTTGTCAAAAACTGAAGAATCTGGTGCTATGGCTACTGCTTGTGGTTCCTGGATATGTTGGTAAACATCAGCTTCTGTGTATTAATTGGTTATTTTTAGGCCACATGACATCCAGCGATAGCAGCCTGTTGCTGCACACAGAGTAGCGTGGTCGGTGTGTGTGTGTGTGTGTGTCTGTCTGTCTGTTATCACGTCCATGAGCCTGCAAAAATGGCTGAGTTGATCGAGATGCTGTTTAGGATGGTTACTTGTGTGGGCCCGAGGAACCATGTATTTTGGGAATGGGCAATTTTTGGGGGGGGAAAGTGGTGGCCTGTTATAAAGTATAGGGATACTATGGTTAGCTGTGAAAAAACGGCTGAAAGCTTACGTCTGTGGAATGAATCAATGGAACACTCTCGGCCTCGGCAATATACAGGTGTAGTTTGTTACAAGATCAACATTTGCGTCTACGAGAAATCAGTGATTTACATATTTTTGCAACAACATGCAAGGAAATTTGCCTTAGTGCAGCAAATGAATGTCTACATGCTTTAGTTGTTCGGGCGTGATGCTTCAACCAATGAGAGTGCATGCCTAAAAATAGCATGCACAGGCTGCAAACGATCGAACGACTGGTGGATGGGGGCATCCCATGCGTTGGGTATATCATAACAGTGTGTACTGATAAATACGCATTGTGTTGCTTGTTATCAGTTTATGCAGTATTTGTGCACGGCACGATGTGGCTTCTTGTTGAATTACTTTGGCCATGTGTTCATAATTGTACAGTCTCAGTCCATTTTAACCATGCGATGCTATGTGTGGCACATTGTTGTCATGGGTCACAGGGTGTGATGCCGACAGTTTGCTATCAGATTTCCATTTGGAGCTTACCACTGGATGTAATGAAAGCTGAAAATATGTTAGGCAGTCATAACTTATAAATGATGTAGGCACTGCATCTAAAAGGCAGTAGCTGCCAGGAGCATACATATTGCACATTCTCATCTGATGAGCCACAACAGTTTGTGGGAAGTACACCGTTCATAGTGCTTCACGTATATTGCTTCTCTAAATGTGTATTTGAATCTGAGATTAATATTTGCTTACAGTTGCATTTGTGTTGTACGTACGCAGCACCAGAAGTACTTGCACAACAGCCGTACGACAAAGAAGTTGATGTCTGGTCAATCGGTGTCATTGCATATATCCTGTATGTCTGTGCTCTCTTCTAGTGTCTGTTGTTTTGAGGCGTCGGTGTGTATACAGGGTGTGTCTGGTGGGAGAGCACTTTTTGATGAGCCGCTATGCATAGCTGAACTATCAGCTAGTGGACTCCCCACAGAGCAGCTATGACCCCTAGCTTGCCAGATGACACGTAGTGCTTGCCTAGCATCCACAGATGTTGCTACCTTTGGAGCAGCTATGTGCAACATTTTTTGATTGCTATGCTTTATCTGGCAGGGTAGCTCGCAGGCGGCTACGCCACTATGTTTAGCCGTTCACCCGCCAGAAGCACCAACAGTGTTCATAACATTGTAAGAAATGGTTGTCATTGTTGTAATGTGTTTTTTCATTTACGTTGTAAGCAAGGTGAGTTTCTCAAGCCATTGATGCAGTTAGGTTGACTCTTCGACATAGTCGACCTAATAAAGCCGGTCTAAAATGTCCGTCCGTCCGTCCACACAAAGTTATTCGATTTCAATGAAATTTGGCGTGTAATTAAAGGTCAATGAGTGATGCACGACAGTATGCAGTATGACCCAATCAAAGGTCAAGGTCACAAGCTTTTCAAAGATTGAAATCCAGCCATTTTCAAAAGCTATTACCTCCGCCGTTTACAATGGGAGCTGGCAACTGACCATGGATTCTTAAACTAGTGCACAATATATAAATTTGATAGGGCCGGTTTTTTATATTTGTCCTAGTTTTTGTGTCACGTGACTTTGAAGTTGGCAGAAACGTCAGTTGCGAGCCGACCGTCAGTCCAGTACGGGGCTAATTTTTTGCATGAATTTACATGGTTTACTTGATGTTTGCAGTGTCGTATTTCGAAAGTCATAGCTTTGGATGGATTTGTTACAGTTTGTGTGGATATCCACCGTTCTATGATGAGAATGATTCAGAACTGTTTCGACAAATACTTAAAGCTGAGTACGAGTTCGACTCACCATATTGGGATGATATCTCAGAGTCTGGTTAGAATTATGTTGTTTTTTTAATTAATTGCTTTCGCAGCTAAGAAGCCTCATTTCTTTGCACTGCTTATATTCTAGTAACGGTGATGTGTTAAAGTGCTGCATCACATTTTAAAGTAATTACTGTTGAGAAATTGATGGCTCGGTTCCCTCACCGATGAGACATCTTGTGTAGAATGCTATATATAAATTCAGCATTAGCTGTCCACATTGTAGAGTGATTGCTGTGCTGCAGTATATCTGTACATCAGTTGTGTTTTCTATTTCTGCTTGAACACTGGAACAGTACTAAGCTATATGACGTGGAACAGTTTCAAGTGTCTTATTTAAATTTTGAAAAGATACATATTGTGGACAAACAATTAAACGATCTCTGCTATCTCAGTCTGTATAGTCTCATACTGTCTATCAAAACACTACTACCACTAAGCATGATCTTATTGCTGGAATGATTTTCAAGGATTATTGAACTATTTTTCCAGACATTGTACTATTTACACATCTAGCCTGATACACGTGAACTTACTTCTTTGTCTTGTATTATCCACAGTTTCGTTTTAAATCTTTCTATATTATGCTCGGTTGCAGTCTGTCAACCTCTGTTGAAGTCCTGTTTGATTTGATATGATTGATTGAATGTCATTGAGTTATAAGGTATATGTGGCTTGTTAATATTATGTGTTGAGTGAGTTTTGGGAAACCAGTTCTTGTTTATTTGTGTTTAATTATAAAATCATTGTTATATTGATTGGTTCTGTAGCTAAAGATTTTATTCGCAATTTGATGTGCAAAGATGTTAAGAAGCGATTTACCTGCAAACAAGCATTGGCCCACAGCTGGTAAATTGTTCTGACATTTGTGTTAGTATAATGGGTTTATGATGTTCACACTGATGTTATCGTTCTTTTTAAAAAAGATAGATATATAAATATATATACTTTTTACGTATTAGCACTAACAGTTGCCCGATGTCGTTGATGTGAAAAGATTGCACTGTTGCAGTTCTAATTGTAGGATCAGTGGCAATGCAGCACTCAACAAGGACATTCATGCCTCAGTTTCTGCTCAGATGAAGAAGAATTTTGCCAAATCACGGTGGAAGGTACATGTGCCATAGTTTTGACTTTTTAGATTCACTTCTCTGAGTCGACCTAATACAGTGGGTCTCAAATGTCTGTCCGTACGTCCGTCCGTCTGTCCACAAAAAAGTTTCTTTGATTTAATGAAATTTGGTATGTATGTAGAGGTCGGTACCCTGCGTGGGGGAGTCATGCATGGCGGTATGCAGTATGACCCGATCCACGGTCAAGGTCACGAGCCCTTGAAAGTCAGAACTTTGGCCATTTTCAAAGGCTATCTCTTCCATTTACAATGGGGGATGGCAAATGACCATGGATTGTTAAATTAGGGGGCAATACCTAAACCTTATTGGGGCCCCATTTTATTATTTTGTCCCAAATTTTGTGTGATGTGACTTTGAAGTTGGCAGTAAGTAGGAGTCAACCGCCAGTCCCGTGTGGGGCTAATGTATTATGCATTAGTGTTAAAATTTATGTCCCTGCACTGCTTAGAATCTAAGTAAGTGCTAAACAGCAGAATGCTTACAGTACATGAAATTCTTACTCATGCAGTAGCAGAAGTTCCATGTTGAACTACTCGGTCAAACTGCATGCGCCTCTGATTCGCCTGCGATGTAGGGCGCTATATAAATTCGTTTTGATTGATTGATTGATTGCAGAGAAGTATGATGGGTAAGTGGAAGCTTGCAGGGTATCTGGTAATAATGATAGTACTAACAGTTGCAGTAGATGTTGTAGAAACAGTTAAAATGTCTGTTTATGACCAAGTTCTTGTTTCTGGCTTTGTACTCATGTGGATTGCTGAAAGATCTGTGGAGCTGCCAGACATGCATAATATAGCACTACTTTTAGTCACACATAACAACATTTGAGTGTGATATGGATGCCATCTTCAGTTCTTTGGTGTTGTTGGCTGGGTGACAGCAGTGGCATCTGGCATGAAAAACTTGCTCCAGTTATACTTAGAGGTCCTATTTTGAAACAGTTGGACGAAGAGAATCAAGGATGTGATCCACTTTTATAATGCTGTGTGATACGGATGCTATCTTTCCTTTTCACAGATTGACTGCACATATATTACCATGTATCGTGTATCGTGTTGAAATAACTTATCATTTCTGCATTTTTAGGCTACATCACGTGCACACAGTGCATAGATGCTCTCTGCTACAGATGTTACATACAGACCACAGACCATAGTCTGTGGTCTGTATGTCTGTGTATCTGTGTGCTGTGCAAAATGGCTATACCGATTGAGTTGCCATTTGGGGGAAGGCTAACTCATAAGTGAACCATAAAGTGATGAACTGGCTCTCGTGGTTTCTCCCAATGTAAGAGCCAGAAAATTAAAAATGTTGATTTGTCATATGTTTTCGGAAGGACGCTGGTGAAATATGTAAAAATGTAACTCCATGTCGGGCGTGCATTTTGCATAAGTAACTTTTTCACGGATTACTTTCACTTTATAATTTGGTGCACAGAAATGTTTATTAAAATTCGCAGGCTCTTCAGCTGAAAACGAAGTTTATGTGACATAAAATGATTGTCTTTATGCTTGATTTTTGCATTTACAGCAAGCATACAATGCTACAGCCGTCATTCGACAGCTGCGGAAGCTGACAATGAACAAGGAATAAGTCGTTGGCATGGAGATAAATGCTTGTCTCTGCTGAGATTTTTTTGGCAACGTTTATTATGCAGTTTCATTGGTAGCAGCTGTGCAGATGAGTTTGCTGCCGGTGTGTTATTGGTGATATGGTGATATGTAGTCTCTACTACAACATTGTGCATTTTATGGCGCCATGTGCATGACTGCTGACATCATGGACACATCATTCGTTCTTTTACTTCTGTTGTTGTTGTCGCTGTCGTCTCGTCATTGTTGTCGTTGTTATAACTGTCATTAACAGTTGCTATTTCTGTCTCTATAACGTTGTGCTCAGTGCACCTGAAAACGTTGGATCTTGTGTCACGTGTGGCTAATGTATCCCGTCTTTGTTATGTTCCCAACATGGTCTTTTGCACATGTAAAAGAGGTTAGGAAATGTGCTGTGTTGAGTGTTGACCTCCTTTTTCAGAACATGAATTAAAGTGCCTAAGTGCAGTTGATTCTTTAAACATTTATCCCTCGTGACCAGTTGTCAGTGCTTGTGCCGGGCTGGTGTTGCAATCACTTTTTTGTCGCATTTGTAGCACTTTGACATTAAACATGTAGACCAGCTCATTCACAAAACGAGTTGACAATGTGAACACAGTTGCTTTCCGTTGTCAGCAGTGTCACTGATGTGTGATTGTCATGATGTTAAAAGTCACATGAGGTGAATGTTGCACTGGACATCAGACCAATTTGTGTGGTTACAAAATTAACAAGAAAGCTCAGCTGTTGCCATGGTACCGAACGATGCTCTGTCAGTTGGAATCTTGTTAACTGCTACACACCTACAGTGTATCTCAAAAAGTACATTTTATTTTTTGGAATGACTTAGTTAAAAAACTGATTTGAACAATTTATGCTACACAGACAGAATCTTGGAGAAATTTCCCAAGTGTTTATGAAACTGTCCACCGGAGCTGAAAAGATGCCACTGCTGTACCTTGTGAATTGCTAACTCATGTACTTGATCAAAGTTGCATTGTTTCCCTCAAAAAAGTGGATGGTTCTTAAATAGCCACTTCTATTGTCACGTGGCATCTTAAATTTCAGACAAGCAACATCGCAGAAATTGTTAAAAGTATCCATCTTTTGTGTTGATGTATGCAGGTTATTTTCGCCACCAATCAGTCACATTATCCACCATGCCCTACTGGAATTTAGCCCATTATAATTTTGCTGAAAGTGGGATGTGACGCATGCATAGGACATGGCTAGCACATAGCCATGTACCTTTGTAAACATTCAGATATACATGCTACATTTTCCAAGGTATTGGAGTTGGAGAGATTTCAGTAAGATGAAGTGACCTTCAAAGTCATTGATGTTAGTGTTATTTGATAGGCTTCATCTGATCTGTCACTGTTGCACTGTAACTATGTTTACATCTTATACTGTTTGATATACTACATGTATATTATTAGGCCACAACATCTCAAAATGGCACACTACACGATACAGACATGGTTGGAATTGTAGACTGACAGAAAATTCTATATAGTTTATTGAATGGCACGTTGAGTGACTTGCTGTCTGAAGTCTTGCTGTACCTGTGTTAACTTTGTTATGTTTACACAAGAATTGGAAACTGCACCGTGGCTTGTAATTTTGACTGTCTTGTCGAAATTGGAGGACTTCTTAAGGTGACAGGCAGTCACATACACTGCAAATGTGGTAATAACTCAAAACGTTGCAAGATAAGACACACTGTTACCAGTGATTATGGCCTCTCGAGTAGTGGTACTTCCAATGATGTAGATTCACTGTCAAGGTCATTCTTATATTGCAAGCCTATTCAAGTGCAATTTTTCATACATTTGTGCAGCTGTTGACAATATTTTACAACGGACAGAACACCACAGCGTTCGTTCCCACGGCTGTAGCTGAGCTACTTGTTAACTGAGAGACATCAACTTTGCATCTTGCATGAGCTGTCATCTGTTAACTCTTTTGTTGTGTGACCAACTATTGAAATTTTATATAGTTTTCTTTCCCATTATGTTTTGTATATGCAGTAGTTGATTAGAATTTTTTGGCTTGTTGATTTGTGAATTATGTGGCGCGAACTAATGTTACTCTTATGCCAAATTGCTTTTTTGTGCTTTCGCCACGTGACTGTGTCGGCAGTGGTATGTTTTAGGCTATCCATTTGTTACATTCATTCAGCTGTTGTTACCATGATATCTCATGAATTGTTACTGGCCCGTCCAGTAGGCCAGTATTGGCACACTGTCGGCGTCGTCGACCGTAACGCACGTGGGGTGGTCGGCTGCCGCCGGGCCGGGCGCGTGGCCGGTCCGGCGGGACAGTATGGTTACATCCTCTTAGGGCGACACCTTGTTTGAACAATTTTGATGAAACTGACAGGAAGTTGGAGGTCAAAGGTACAAGATACCACGTCGGTGTGTGGTTACGAGGGCATCCACATCAGTGCTGAGGAATTAAAACTCCATCTCCTAGTTTGCAGTTACTGAAACTTCTGCAATTGTTTATGTAATGATTATAAATCTTTTTATGATTGAAAGTTATTATTACCTTATTGCAAACAATGAACTACTTTGTCACAGTGGTGACTGCTATGGTTTATGTGAAGGTTGTATGATAAATATGTGACACGTTACGTTGACGTTGACCTTAATTCACTGCACGTCTTCAGTTCACCATTTGATGGTTAACTCACTCGACTGCATTTCAAGCCACCGGTGGAACATGTCGTAGTTGGTGATGCGGCAATTTAAACTGCTGACCGGTTCACTGCAACACTGGCATTATGTTTGCAAGAAAAGGTTTAATTAATTAATTTATTTATCATGCACTTATGTACATTGTGAAAGAGGAGCTTTTGTACTGCAGTTCGTGGTGTACACAGTTCATGTGTTGATGTAAGTGGTATGTGTAATTTCTGCGTCTTAACGTCAACTGCATATCGATGGTGGTTTTACACTTTTCTATGTCCGTGTGTTTGTCTATTTCTTGTGGACTTGTTGATGGAACAAGTCTACACATCTTGTGTGTAAACAGTTGGTTTGTAGAATTGCTGAATGATTAGAATTATTATAGACTCGAAGAGCCTATATTGTAAACACTCTATGGGGCAAAAATGGTTTTTACACATTTGGAAATAACTCCGCCAAAAGTGAACCGATTTGGATGAGCCATATGTGGGGGCTGGCCCTGGTAGACTTTAGCACGATCCACGCAGTAGCGACAGCTTGAGAAGGGCCGTTTAAAAATGCAAAAATTGCTCGCAAAATTTCCACGTCTTGCGACTTCAGGCCATCATAACTCCGCATTGATTACAAATGCCGAAAACTCGCGGCCAAATGGTCCCCCTATGGGATGTCTAGTTTACACTTTTACGTTAGAATCAATTCAAAGTCTTTCCCCTGGGCTGTGCGCTGCGCACCAGAAAGGGACTTACGCAAATTTTCTGCAGCGTCCGTTGTCCCATATTGTCCAATAGTTGCCGCAGTGCTGGTACGGCCCAGAGCCATAGATATGGCTCTGTTGCGGCCTAATGAGCGATATGTTAAAGAAAGCAGAATGAATTGGAAACTGAAAGTAAGTAACACGGCAGATAACGTTGGCATCACTAAGTCGCAGGCACGTGACACTAGGTATCGTCGAATGCAGAAACTAAACAGCTAGTGTGTCAGTAAATCAGTAAAGAGTTGTGTCACTTGTCGAGTATGCTGGTGGTAAACACTGTCTTTGAGCCTATATTGCAGTGTGTCTCCAGATACACTGCAACCCGTCTAGTTGAGTTTGTGTGCTTATGATTGATCACATTATTGATTACATGTTAATTGGGTAAAATCCATTAACATTTGCTGTCAAATGCTATGCTACTGTGAAGGTTTTTGTTGCTAACAACAGGTGCATTACTATTCCAAGTAAGAGTATCGTGAAGGCCGAGAAATGTCATTGGACTGTTTACGAATATTTTTAACACACCATTCCATTGCACTTTCTGTTTTAGTTTTTCTTTGTTATGTGTATGGCTGTAGTAATAATAATAATAATACGCACATTTCTTTACTATTATAAATAAGGTCGCAACTTCAGAGGCGGTGGTTCGGGGGTTCATTTTACATCCAGTTAATTACTCATGACGACGGCAGTTTTGGGGGTATTGTTGTTACTAAGGCTGTTGAGCGATTAATTTTTTTGTAATCTCGTTAATGGCAGTTTTAAAGATGATATGCAGTGATTTTTTGGTTGTTAAAGTAAGTTGCCCACAATATGTCTTTAATATAAGCAGATCTATTTGAATATTAAGGAACATCAAAAAATTAGGAAATTTTTGAGAAAATCGCCAGAAAGTGCGCACCCGATGATTTGTTTACTTTTGCAAGTGATGACGTCATACCAGGAAAACAAACAAGGGAACAGGCTATTGGAGTGTTGAGTGAGACATTACACAACATATGGGCATAACGACGTAGAAATAGGTTCTTAAAACAAAAACTGGTAAAAAAATAACTAATCTCTATAACGCATAACAGTGCAAACAAAACAAACGTATCCTGGTATGACGTCACACATGACGGAAATAGCGGAATAATAACTATACCAAAAAACGAATAAACTTGTATGTTTTAGCATTTTACGGCATACTTTGTCAAAATTTGTTACACAGACGGGTTTATATTGCAATAAACAGCTAGAAACTGAAGTCTTTTAGTTCATACTTTTACCCTTTCTTACTCGATTCATCTATTTTCTTGCTTTTCCATCTTTTCGCATTCTACCAGAATAGTCCCACCCCGGCATCTAGCTGTTTATGGGTTTTATATGTATAGCATTAATATTTGTTGTCGGTGCATTCTTTGCTTACTGTGATTTGTTTGGTGTTGCATTCTTTGTTAGCACATGTTTATGATATTTGTCACTCCCATGTGGGCTCGACGGCGGTAAGAATAGGCTTGATCCATTTCCAGGCCCAACGTCGTAACTTGGCTTTAGTTTTTATGTTTATTTTGTTAGAGTATCTTTTGGTATATTTGTTCATGTCTGTTTTCGTCGTGTTAGGTTTAGTGTCAAGGGTCAAAGTTTCTTTTTGGCTAAAACAAATGTGAAATTTGGAAAACAGTGACTGCACGCTGCAGGCTGAGATGGCCATCCTGTGACTGGAAAGCAGACCTGAATTGGAAATTATAATTAAGCAGCAGGCCGCTCAAAATTCACGGTTGGCCAGAGATAAGGCTTGTGATCACCGATGAGGGCTTTCTTGTTGGCATGGTGGTTCACCTTGATCATATCTAGGTCAAGGTCATTGGTCGGGGCTCAAGGTAACGGGTATTTGTGGCAGGAAAAACATTTTTGGATACGCGTGCATGTTACATTGTGAGATGAAGGCACAGTCAAATGAAAAGTAGACCTGAATTTGAAACTGTAAGTAATAACAAAGTATTTATTGTGATCTCTAGTGAGGACTTATTAACTTTCTGGTCATACACAAGACATCTTTAGATTTACGTATATGTATTCCAACATGTTTTAGCAAACAATCTATCAGTGATGTTTTTAATGATTCCTGTTGCCGATGCAACATTATTGTTTGTTTTGTGATATGATTTTTCTCTATTGTGTTATGTTGTGCAGTGCTTTCTCATTTGTGATATGTTATGAAACTGAGATGCACAGTAATGTTTTCATTTTGAAGGCACTTCAGAGTCTTTTTCTAATGTTTTCACATTTATTGTTTGCACTCAAAGACGTTTAGAATAGTCTGTTTATTTTCATTCCCATTACATTCAGTCATAGGGTTTATTTATGTGGTTATGCATGAAATGCAGCATGTTTTTAATGTGTAACTGACAGAGATCAGTCAAAAAGTATGTTTAATTCATCATTTCTGGTTATTAAATTGTAATGTATTAAAATTTTTGTTTTTTACCATAGACATGTTGTATTGAGATAGAGTCGATGGTGAACTGTGTTGTCTGACGATGTTCTGTGCCTAGTTTTGGCTTCAAGGGCTGTAAAGAGATGATCTCGCCCATTATGTTGCCGTTACCACATAGGGTAACAAAACCACCAAGCCAGACATGGCAATATTAACTTTAATTGCTTATTTTGTCTTATTTGTTGTGCTTATATCTTTCTGCTAGTGCTGGCCAAAGGATTCGGTTTAAAAGAAGATGTTCACACCATTTTTTCTTCTTTTTTTTGAATTTAGAGTTATGTGCAAAGTGTGTTAAATATTCCATGTCATTGCGGCCTGTGAATGTACATAACGTTATATCTTTTGCTGTCGCATGCCATTTTTTGCATTGGATTTGTGAGACCTTGAAATTCTACAAAAAGCTAAACATTTGCCGAATTTCCATAGCTATTTAGCAAATACGTTTAAGCAGATTAAGCAAATCGTGTCATGTGTTGATGCATGCTAATTAATAAGTGACGTTCAAGTGTTACTTTCTGCTCATTTTGTTAGGGATTCTGGTAGAAAATGTGGCTCAGTTTCCTGGTAGATATTTTATGCAGAAAGTATAAACACTTTTTGTCTTTTAAGAGGTCAGTACAGCAATATTGGCAAAGGAAACTGAGAGTGTGTTTGTCAGCACAGAGATTTGTTGCACATTGTGTACAGTTTTGTATGTGTATTGCACAGTGTTTTCTGCTACAGTGTGTGTGTGTGTGTACAGTGCTCATTGGCCATGTCTTTTATGATGGTCTGACAGCTACACAAGCCCTGCAAAATTAGCTAAATATCTTACTGGACATTTATCATGTTGTATACGTTGTTGCTAATTTGATGCTATGTTTCATGCTCTGAAAATTTGTCACACAGCATGAAAACCTAGGATTTTTTCTCATTTCATTTCAAACGTGTGCATTTTGTAAATGACAAAAACAAGATTTTAAAGGCGTGATATGACCTACATTGTGTTTAAAGCGCCGTTGAACTCCAACAAACCAACCGTGCTATTAATTTGTGGATTAAAACGTTAATATACATTGAAGTATTTTTAATGTGCAGTTTTGTTCATCCTGGCATATCAATAGCTCAGTGCTTGCTAGATGTTAAAATAAAGAAGTTCACTGTTACAGACACTCTGTGTTTGTTGAATCTTGTCAAGAGCTGTACGGCTGTACGAAATATTGCAGTACCCTTTTCACAATTTACATTAGTTGAAATATAATTTTACGCAATTTCTTATTACTTATGACCTAGATTGTGTTGAAAGTGCCGTTTAATCCCAACCAACTATCCAACTGTATGAAAAATCATATTTGAAAGCTTGCAATATGTGAATCACCTTGAAGGTCAGTGAACATCATCAGAAATGATGCTGTTTGATAGGTCATGTGTCACTTAATAAATTACTCATGTGTAACAACAATGTTGTTTTATTGCATTGTTTTCAATCTACAATGTGTTGCAAAAAACAGTATACCACCCCACCTTCAACGATAATTTTAACAGCGGTTGTCCGATTCCAGTGATTTTTGGTACAGTTATTACTGAGTGAATATACCATTGAAAAGTGGTATAATTTCCCACCTCACCTGATTAATGTACATGCCTTACTTTGGGAAACTTTAAAAGACTTATTGTGAACTTGTTATAGGACTGAAAAAGCTATGGACAAATAAAGTGTGATTATACCACGGTTCGATCGTATATTCTCTCAGTAATAACTGTACCATAAATTACTGGAATCAGACAACTATTGTTAAATTTTTGTTGGATGTTGGGTGGTATACTGTTTTGCAACACAGTCATGACTGCCAACAGTGTTATAGGCCACATAAACTTTTTGATTCACGTGTAAACATAGCTGACCTAAAGCATGCTATAATTTTCAAGCTGTGGGAAGGTATGGGTATTAGAAAGATGTCAAGTTCATCAGCACTTTCACAGTTTGATAGGGCATGTTAGAACATAAATCGGAAAGTCTATGTTGCCTATAATTTGAACTGTTGTATTGAAACTGCAGGACTTATTGAAGTCAGAGGCAGTCATTTACACTGTAAAAATAGTATCTGGCAAATGTTACGGCAGACCACTAATATGAAATGAACTACTCAGCAGCACCATTTTTGACAACTTTGCTTGACTTTTAAAAGGTCATTCACTTGCTGTTTTAAATGAGATTTTTCGTGCAGTTGTGACATACTGAGACACGGTCCTCTGCAATAGCTAAGCTTCTTGTTCGATGTTATTATTTGTATGTGCTTCCATAGAGTTGTGAATTTTTACTCGCGTGACGCTATTCTAGCGTGGTACCTGCCGACATCATGTGTCTGCTGTCTGTCTGTCACAAGTTGTTGTTCTACTAAGAGAGCTAAACCTAGAATCATGCAAACAGCGCCATACGATAGCCAGGGACTCTACGTTTTTATGTCAAAATCTCGGCGAAATTCAAGAGGTCACGCTCAACAGGGGGCGCCAATAACTGGTGGGGTAGGTTCAATTCGGCGATTTTTAGCCAATATCTTGCTATATCTCAGAAACAGTGCAAGATAGCGACAAAGTTACTGTTGAAGACTAATGGGAACTCATATGCGCTCTGTCGAATTGCGCTATTTTCAGTGACCTACGTCACATTTGGCATTTGGGTTGACTGTAGAAAGTGCTAACCCATGGATGACAAAGCATTCCTGAAAGGGGCGTGGTCAAGGTCACTTGACTCATTTAAATTTCGGTGGGCATCAACCATATCCCTGCAACAGCTGCAGCTACAGTCGTCAAATTTTGCACATAGGTAGGCTAGATAAAGTTCTGGCTTTCAGATGATAAACCACTTCTAAAATGGACATGGCCATGGTCGTGACACATTTTCAGTTTTGACGCCCGCAGTCATATCTCCGGAATGGCTGAAGCGAGAGTCACCAAATTTCGTACGCAGGTAGAATATACCAAATGCTAGCCTTGAAATGACATGCTACCGCATAATGGACGTGGTCAGGGTCACGTGACCCGTTTTTTAACTTTGCCTCCAATTGTATGCTTAATTGGTGATGCTATGCACTTCACATTTCGTCTGCTGTTCGATACAGAGGAGTACTGATGCATGCAGGATTGATTACTCGTAAAGGGATGTGTTTGGGGTCACGTGACCTCTGTCAATTTTGGGAAATAAGTGTGAATATCTCGGAAACGGTGCGAGATAGAAACACAGCTGAAATAGAACCAACGTGACCTTTCACGACCTTTAAAATCACTTTGCTGTTTGAAAGCTTTCTGTCTCGGGAAATACAGCACGTATTATCTACAATATGCACATGAATCGGAAAGCGCACTTGGTTTGTAATTTCAGCTATCTTTTTTGAACACAAAAAGATAGTTGAAAAAATAAATAAATAAATAACCTACCTAATTTCAATTTACTTATTTAATCTAAATCTACTGTTATTGTTATGTTTTTCTTTTTCAGCTATCTTACCCCCAAGAATTAATACTTATTGAAGTTTAATATGTATAATATAGTTCTACCTTAAAGGCACGATATGACCTAAATTGTGTTGAAAGTGTCGTTAAACTCTAACCAACCAACCAACTGCTAATAGCAAGTGATATATGGCCCAGTCACTAGAGACAATTCCGATGATGTTGAGTCACGTTCAAAGTCATTCCCTACTGGAAGTCATTAAGCCGTCAAATGTAATTTTTGCTCGTGCGACGCTATGTTTGCATGATATTTGCTGCCATTGCCTGTCCATCCGTCTGTTACAAGCTGGAGTTGTACCAAAACGACTACATGTCGGACCACACAGACAGCACTGCAGGATAGCCCAGTGGCTGTTGTTATTTTGATGCAAAAGATATCTACGATTATCTATCAAATTCCGACGGAATCACCCCAAATGGGGGCCCAAGATGCAGATGCGTAGGTAAAATTTGCGTTTTACGACCAGTCCATAATCCAAAAATCTTCGTCTCACATGCCTTACCATGGAAAATTTGTGTCAATCCGCCACGATGGTCCGCATCCGCAACAGTGCGCTGGCGGGAGAATACGCCTTGTCATCGACATTTGACTTTGATGCTAGTCCAAATCTGATGATCACAGTTACGGTCCCGTTTACATCAATATCACGTCACTGTTAGGTTCTTTCTTTTGATGGGGTTCAGTGTTGTGTGGAGTGGAACTGGCCGGTCATCATACCATTGAGAAATCCCATACAGCCGATGTCATGTCATCAGGTGTGATACACAGCGCATCACGGTCTTGCCAGGTAACTGCAGCGGCTGTGTGCTGTAGAGTTGTTGGTAGGCCGTTGAGGTGAATGGTCGCAGAAGTTATGTG
>Ga0209363_1000211_pt1 | contig 20018 bp, 15 predicted proteins | sample WorMetexBAHAMAS3_FD_187385 | JGI IMG/M metagenome (GOLD analysis project Ga0209363, IMG submission 187385) | Marine gutless worms symbiont microbial communities from Max Planck institute for Marine Microbiology, Germany - Inanidrilus exumae... | ecosystem: Host-associated > Annelida > Digestive... | reverse complement strand
AAACTCTCCCGGCTGTCGACGCTGTAAATGATGAGGAAGAGGTCGCCTGCAACATCAGATAAGTTTGAAATTGCCATTGTCAAGAGGTAAGTAAAACGAAACACCGTTTAAGACGCACACACACTTCTAAATAAATTCTGTTTACTTACTTGTTGCTTCAATTTGTTCATATTAATATTCTTGATTAACAGCAGACCATTTAGGGTTGCCAGTTCCGCAGTTTTCCTGCCCAGTTGGGCTGGTTTAATACCCTATGCGAGGGAAAATTAAGCTTACCGCCGGTGGCGGGTTTTTGGGGCTGGTTTTGATTTTGTCCTTTTTTTGGATGCAGCGTTTCTTGTGCACATATGCGTGTCAGGCACTTGATGCAATAACTTTCAGCCAGTTTTCAGCCGTCATTTGATATACTGTCATGTTTCACTTTCCAAGAGCACGGACAGTGATGACGACATATTGTCAAAGGATATTCACATGTAGATTAATGTTCACGTATAGTTGTACTTACATGAACCAGTTTAAATTGTTTACGGGTATATGCTGATGGTGGTAGTTTAGTGATTTAATATAACTCATTGATTACAGTGAATTCAGAGTACACAGAAGTTGGGCTACTTTTGGGCTAGTTATCCACGCGGACCTGGCAATCCTAAGACGATTTTGTGTAAATGAATGTTGCGAAAACTTTGACAAAACCTCCGTTATGGTTTTCATTAATGAATATATAACGTGCTTATAAAAGTCTTGCATCTCACAACAGTCTGTGTAGATCGCCAATTGACGACGGAATATTCCAGAAAATAACTAGAAAAATAATAGCTTAGAACTAGAAGATGATACCCCAGCGCCTACGTGGTTACCTTTGCCATCTCGACGGCATGCTGTGACCTTCACCTTTGACCTTGGACCTCCAGAATCTAATCAGACGAACGAACGACCGGACGAACGCGGTGGACTGACATCCCGAAAACATAATGTCTTCGCCGACAACGTCGGGTGTCGAAAGCATAAAAAAGACTGCGGAAATTACGCGAGACGGGGGCGGTCGAGCGGAAGAAGGAAACTGGCCGGCACGGCTGAGAACGTTTCATCAGTTGACGGGTTGGGTCAGAGTCAGGAAAGCCAAACACATTCTCATACATCGTTCTGTGCGTTGGCCGAATTTCTGCAGAAATACTGGTCATCGTCCGGCAGCAAGTCGGTCAGTCGTGAGTACACAACGTCGACAATACGATACAGTACATATAAATAATAACAGTTCTAGTGCCCAGTCTACAGTCATACAAAAAGATCTACTGTGCATTACAAAAATGTCACTCAGAGATTAAGAACTAAAAGCAGTGCTAAAAAGATACGTCTTAAGCTTAGTACTCTTCGGAATGCGGCACGATCGTCGATAATAGTAGCAGGGAGACTGTTCCAAACATCCCGGGGCTCGCAGCAAAAAAGCACGTCGCCCGAACTGCGTTCTTGTGCGACAGACAGACGTTGGAAGTCATTGACGCAAAATGTAACGAGGTCTTTAAGGTGTGGCTGAGAACGTTGATGGATAACGTTGTGCATAATCGTAGCAATTTTGAACATGATTCGGAACTTGACCGGTAGCCAGTGGAGTTATTGAAGAGCAAGAGTGATGTGGGATAGTCGACTAAGACCGAGAACAAGTCTAGCGACTGAATTCTGGACACTTTGAAGAGGGCAAAGTGTTGACGCTGGAAGTCTAGCACAGAATTCAACTGCAGTAGTCGATACGGGACATCACGAGAGACATCACTAGCTGGATCAAGAGTTCACGGCTGAATCTGGCGTAGCTTTCTCGACGAACTGAAGCAGCGTTTACTGCACGTTTGACATGGCGTGGACCGGAGCATCATTGACAATGAAACTGACGAATGACTTAGGCGTCTTCGTACTTGTGTGCGGGCTTGGATGGACACTTCAATCCACTGTTGTGTAAGCCTATCCATCCATCTACATGATGCGAAACGTTTCACATTCTGTCAAATACGCTGTTTTCTAAAGTTTAGGCTACATCCATGATTTGCGGTACATTTTGAATTTTAGCTTCCCCAAAGAAGTGCAGCAACATATTTAGGATTCGGTAGAATTTGTTACATGAATTTTGTTGGAAATTTCCTCCTCCTTCCAGCAGTTAATTTTGAAAATTGGTTGAGGTTTGACAGAATTATTGCCGTGAGTTTGGTCTTTACCTTTTTTTTTGAGATACAGTGTAGCTGAGATGTGTTGAGTACTCTTGGTGCCGCACTGCGCGTTGCCACAACGCAACGCATCAGGTGTGAACGCACCTTTATGTTCGTATCACAACTGAGATAAAATGTTTTAGCTATAAAACATTTTAGCTAAATTGTTTTAGAAATTTTTTTATCTCAGTTGTAATACGGGCATTAGTGAGCGTCTACTGTGCATTGTTGCATGAGAAAGCAGAGTAGACCTACATTGCTGACAGTGCTGCCTGTAAGACCGGACACCGACCGTCCGTGGACACTAAAATGTTTGCGTCCGCTTATTTCTGATGCATTCATTGCAGAACGCGTAGATACATCAGCTCGAACAGCAATAGCGAATGCATTGTAGGAATGGAAATAACTGTAACCGGCGCATGGTATTTACAATTCAGTATCGTCCTTATCGCAATTCTTAGACATTTCAGTAAGTACATCCTAACATTCGAATGCAACCATTATGAATTACAATCTCGCCAATTTTGTGGAATGTTGAGTCCGCAATACTGCCCCTCCAAAGTATTGACAGGAGCGGAGCGATTGCTCCATATGTCCCTGTCTCGCAGCCACTGCGCATGAGGACGAGATATCTTATCATCTCAGTCATTGTTAATCAAATCAATCAAATTAAATAAGGCTGCAACAGAAGCTGACAAACCGCAACCATACAGAATAATATATAGAACATGTAGAGATTCAGATTCAGATTTTATTAGACATAGGGTAATATACAATGAAGACGCTTGCGTATGAAAAGAACATACACCGTTGACCATAAAAACGTGTCACTATATTTTTCACTATAACTCCCATATTTTTATGGATTTTTACACTTTATACATACCATTTTATACAGTAATAAATACTCTGTACAGAACAGGTATAAAATTTACAACTTTACCTTAGCTTATTCTTCACGTGCTACAATGGTATATACAGTTCAGGATGACCATGGCCGACGGCTTCTTGTAGTACGTTTGATCGAACTGATTGTGCACAACTTTCGCAAAACGCCGTGTAATATCTTTACAGTTTTTGTTGGGGTATTCCTTAATAAGTTTTCGGGCAGAAAATCTTTTATATTCCCGTAGGTTTTGTTCAAAATTTTATCTTCAGAACTCAACATATTCCCATATTCCATTTTATTGCATTATTATTACGCTCAGAGTACATCAATGAAGTGAACGTTGCAGTGTGACACAATTATTATAACATCATCAGTCCGTTAAATAACTCCTTTGTAGAGTACTGTTTTCCATTGGTACAAAAAGAGTGAAAAAATCCACCAAGATGTACGGAGTTATAGTGAAAAATAAAGTGGCACGTTTTTTGTCCACGGTGTATAAGTACAAAATACACAACAATACTGTGGAAAGAGCGAAACTGTCAATAAACATCTTTAGAAATCATTCTAGTAATAAAATCACGTTTGATAATAGCATTGTTCTTGATGCTAAGCGTAGGATTATGGCGTAACTATGCCTAATGTGGTAGTGGATTTCTGTAGTACCAGGGAGGAAGGTGTATAAAAGAAGACGGATATTCTTAGTTTTTTAGTCAACATAAAAACATCACAAACATAACCCGCTTCGAATTCAATTAATGTAACATTATGACGTCTTACTTTCAAAGAACAAGTGAGGTTGAGTGTTCTTTGCCGAAATAAAACTACGATGTGTTAGTTGTTTAGGGTCGTTTTTCATCGATTCAGGCAACTTCTATCGACAATCTCATAGTGTGAAAAGATCACAATAACTACGTTCGTTATTCTCTTACAGCTTCAGGTTACTCCGTAATCTTGCTGATATTTTTAACACGTACAGAACGAGTTTCGGTTGTTCAGATGTGCAAAATTACACCATGGGTGTTGACTGATCAGTTCTGTTGTAGGCTGCATGTTGTGAAACGGTCAGGGGTGCCGGGCGCCAACACGTCCTGAATTTTAGGGGGTCAGGCAATCGTCTCAAAAATCTCAGATATATATTGCTGTCTGAGATAATTTTTGGCCTACATGCCTACGTCGCAATTAGGTTCGCCAGTACTGCTGTAGCTAAGACATCGCAAGGCTAAGTTATCGCAGCAGTTCTTGTGCAAATCGTAAAAATGTGAAATCAGAACGGCATGTTAAATAGTACGTTACATCATCTACATGAATTGTCTATTCGCACGATGCACCAAAATCGTTCTTTCTCGAAGAGTTTAGTGAAATAAATTCCTCAACAAAGCCCAGTGTCTCACAACATGTAAGCCTCGGGATAGTGGATCGTGTTCTCCAGAACCAGAAAACACAGCATTTGCGGTAACTAACCGATTAATACTAAAACAACTCGTAACAAACCTTTAAACACAAATAGTCTAAGAAAAATTCTTTGGATGTGCCTACAATTTTATGGGGGCCAAGAACCTGGTGCAAAAATAATACACGGTCCATGGAAACGGTGCGTGATAACTTGTAACTCTAGATAGCCATTATCCTTAAATGCATCAAGCCAATCCATGCAGCAACCGCGGTGAAACACTAAAATACATTAACGCGGAGTATCGAATAACTGCTCGGAGCGTTTCGAAGCCATTCTAGTTTATTCTGTCTGATCGCCTGACGTCGCCCCGAGAACGCACGCACCTGCGAGCTAGCAGCCGATGACGTCATAAATCCTATGTGCGATAGTATAATGCCGTTGGATACGTCGGAAATGGCCGACTGACGCATTGAGTCTGACGTATCGCCGACGATTGAATAATGCACTGTGTCGATCTGTGCGCTGCCGATAACGGAACACGACGATTGATGTGTAATTGGGTCTCATTATTCTAGCAGCATTAAGAATACGGGATTCCTGACGGATCTAGCGTAGTAGTTCTATGGTGTACATATTAATTAATTTGGAGTATATGCGTTAGGAAACTGCATTCGGACGGTGGAAAATTGATTCGTACGCAGTATGAGGCTCATTCTAGAAATGCATGGGCCTGAAACAGTATCAGGTAAAAGTGGACATGTCTGAGCTGTCGCAGACGAAGCCGCGCGACGCGCTGCGTCACGCCCAACGTGTTGTAAACAAAGGTGGACACTCACTCAGTGTGATAAACTAGCGACGGTCGTCGGTCGAACGAAGTTGACGACACTTGTGACGATCAACGCGTATTGGCGATAAAAGCAAAAAATTTGCTGTTTAGAGTTTGTTACAACGTTCCAAGAGAAGTACCCTAATTTTGTAGATAACCGAATTTCCTAATGTACGATAATCCGCGGTTAGCCTCTTTGCCAAAACCAACTGTATCCGTTCTGCCGTTTTAATAGAACTACGACATTTAACAGACAGACAGACGCAGAACCATAGCACTAGCAAAGCGTCGCGCGGCAAAAATGAAATCTCTGTCGTTGTCATACGTACTGTGGTACATAACAAAGCATGACAGTTATTTTTTAATTTTTCGAATCGTGACGACATGTTCCCGCACTGCCCGAGAATGCAGTAACAGTTAACACTCGAGAAGTCATGTTAGCCTTTTACAAACTAATGCTGTCCGCACATGTAAAATAAATGCTGCAATATATGTTTCTTGCAGCATTTTATTTTACATGTATGGACGGTTTAAGGCAAAATTATTTTCGTCTTAACTACTCCAAATATGAGGCGATTTTCGTCATTCTTTCGTTGTCGCGCGAAGAATAATTTGCATATAAATTTACTGAAACTTCCACGACATCCACGCCTATGCCATCACCTTACCTTGTTAGGTTGGCCACATTTGACATTACTATAAAACCCCGTCCACACCAGCAACAATGTCAAAGTAACATTGTCACATGCTACAACTCTACAAGTTGAACAATTCTATCGATAAAGTAGAATGTTGCTTCGACATTGTTGCGGTTTTTGGCAACAATGTTGAACGCCATTTGTTCTTTCCACAAAGTCGAAACAAATTGAACATGTTCAATTTGTTTCGACTTTGTCTAAAAGGAAAGGATTCGACTTTGTCGAAAGGATGATATTTCACGATAAACTCGTTCGATATTGTTGCCGTTTTCGGCAACAAAGTTGAATGTTGCTTTGACAAAGTCGAACGTTGCTTCGACATTGTATGTATGTATGTATGAGAGCATTTGTAACGCGCCGCTCTTACAGCCTAAGCAGTCACGAGTGCGCGCCCGAAAAGACTGTGTCTTTAGCCTGATTGATTGATTGATTGATGCTACAGAAAAAGGTCAGTGTCAGTGTTGGATCACGAATTGGCGGTGGCAGAGAGTTCCACAGTTTTGGAGCACAAGCAGCAAAGCTGCGTGGTCCTAAACTGGTAGTGCGGCAGGCTAGCACTTGCAGATTGCCACGAGCGGCAGAGCGTAGGTGGCGACGACTTGTACTAGCTGTAACGGGTACGCACAGCTCCTGGAGGTACTGCGGAGCTGTTTGATGACGACACTTGAAGGTGATCATGCAGAGCTTGAAAACTATCCTCTCTCGAACTGGCAGCCAGTGAAGATCATCTGAAAGTGTCGGTGTTATGCGCTCAAACTTCCGCTTTCGCACTATGAGTCGTGCGGCTGAGTGTAAAACTGACTGGAGGGTCTTTGTGGCAGTGGTGTTTATCTGATATAACACACTGTTACAGTAGTCTAGACGACTGGCTATCAGTGCGTGTACCAGAGTCTTGGCTGAATCAGTTGTCAGCGACCGCCTCACAGATCGTAACTGCCGAAGATGGTGCTGGTGTGGACGGAGTTTAAGTCAGTATATAAGAGGCTCAGCTATCATGAAGACCGCGCGATGCGCGGCGCTCTGTCAGTTGAAATTATGTCAACTTCCGCACACATGTAAGAGGAAGAGCATTTCGAAAGGCATGCAATAGATAAAGGTCACTCATCGATCACCCGTACAAATAAAATGAAGTAGACCTGACAGACTTGGTGATGATCCACAACAGCGGTGGCGGAAAAAATCCCGGTACAAAGCCGTGTTGATGGATTGGTGAACTGAAGGTCAACATTGGTTTAGATGCTGTATGCAATACAAATATGACTGCATTAAGCTGTATTGGCCGCCGCCACTAACATCATGCATTATATTAAACTAGAAAGCGGGGCAGAGCCCAACGTGTAACCCGCCCGGCATTAGCATTGTACGACGGAGCATTTCTTAATTACCTACAGACCACCGAAATATAAATAGTTATTTATCTATTTATAGTTCAGTGCTACAGACTGGCTATGCTACTGCCACCTAGCTGATGACCTTTAACTAGTACAGTGCGTGTATTAGCCTCCCTGCAGTGACCACCCATAAAAATGAACCACAAGATCTCAGGGGTTACTGGATCAAAGTTCACCAAATTTTTAGCCGTACAAATCTTTTCATCGACGGTATTAACGCAACAATCCGACAATCTAGCATAGCCGAACGCGTGAACGCCGCCTAGCTTAGAGTCAAATAATAACGTCATAATAATATAATATTTATTCGGCTCGAAGCTAGGCTTCAGCCGAATATTGGATTCACTTAACGGCGCATTTTGAGTGTTCACGCGTTCAGCTATAACTCCGCCGAAAGTGAACCAATTTGGATGAAATCTGTAGCACTCTGACTACGTTGTATAGAGGGCTGGCCCTGGCAGATTTTGGGCTCGATGTGCGCAGTAACCACAGCTGGAGAGCCAGGCAAAATTTTTTGTCAGGTAAACAACGCACGATTTCACCGATTTTCTGTCGGCGAAATTTCACGAAATTTGAATATAACACGTCGATCGGTGTCGCGATGAAATCTTTAAGAACAAAATTTTAAAAATTACACTGTAACGGGTCGTTTTTACATAAAACCGCAAAAAAATCCTAAAATATTTTACCGTCTTGCGACTTCAGGCCGCCATAATTCCGCAATAATTACAGATCGCCGGAAATTCACTATCACAATAATCCTCAACGATTTCTAGTTTCCATTTTTACCGTTGGAATCAATTCAAAGTAATTCCCCTGGCCTGTATACTCCGTAATAGAAACCCCAAATTTTCTGCGCCCTCCGACGCAAGTTGACAACACAACTGATAACGCTGACATCACTCAGTCGCAGGCAGCCAATCACCATCAACTATTGAGTCACTTGACAGTAAGCCTCGTTGAATGCAGCTTGTGCTTGTGCTTGTCCGCAGATTGCCGAGCGCTTCGATCTGAATACTGTATTGTGGGCATTCCACATAATACAGCCATTAATACAGCCATGTAGGATAAATTATAAAATATCATAAAGCCTGCTCTATATTTGCTGAAAGTTTGGTAGACATCAGTCCAGGAACACCGGTGAAAACAACACAGACGTGCTTATTTTTTACCTACGTTCACCCACGGCCATTCACCCCCGGAAGATATCGGAGGTTACTGGACCAAAGTTCACGAAATGTTTATCACACATAGAAGAATCATCGGCGGTGTTAATATAATAATCTGTGCTGCGATGCTCTCAACAGCTGTCGAATGCCAGTGGAGAGAATGAAGACGGGTGCGTCAATTTTCGCCAACACGCACCACAAATTGGTCACCATAGCAACGTTCCTTAATCTAGCCGTCGAATTTTAATATACTGTTATAAAGCCCACTAATCGCTCTACATTTGCTGAACGTTTGGAGAAAATCAGTCTATACATTCTGGTGGAAACAACGCAAACGTGCGTATTTTTGCAAATGTGCATCCACCCACTTTGCAAACGCGCCACAAGATCTCAGAGGTTAATGGACCAAGGTTACAAAATTGTTTACACGATGTAGAGGAGCAGGCATAGAGGGTGTTTTTCAAGCTGGCAGTGACAGCTCACCGGTGTCTGAACGGCCGCGCACCGCTCGTAATAACCCGCTCTATAAATTTACTTACTTACTTACTTTACTTACATATCCAGGGTCTTCGACTATCCGTATGGATAAGGTTTTGCGATCTTTCCAACCGCTGTAATTAAATGCCAGCACAAACAATGAAGGCGCTTCATGCCAACTTGTCGCCGTTTCGCGCCTAAAAATTGGTTGCTGTTGGCAACATTCCTTGACCAAAGTTCACCAAATTTTTAGCCATGGGAATTTTTCATCGACGGTGTTAACGCAACGATTCGCGTTGAGATCCGTGCATCCGTTGTTGAATGAGATTGGCGACAGTTAAAAAAGAAAAGAAAATCGTCGGTAAAACATAAGCCCGCCGGCGGTATCGCGATGCCTGGCGAGCGGGCTAATCAGAGAAGTAAGAAAAGACTACGATTCTGCAAACAACTGACAATCGACTGCCTTAGTAGTTCTGTCAGATCGACATGATTTATTTGTTGTAACCGGCATCGACATTTGCAAGGTGGTCTTTACTACTTGATTAAGCCTCGTGGGCGTTGTCCGTCGACATTTATCTAACGCTGCGCTTGATAGGTAAGCCGATATGTGCACTAAGCCGATCAGTGCTATGGCTCCAACAGATCACTTCTCCCTGCAGGCTTTTAGCCTCACCTGTTCAATCGTCGTTAACTAATATAAGTGACAATACTGCTGCATTGGTCACCAACATGGGCGGCGCCACCAATAGGAACTGAGGGACAATGTCCCCCGCTTCTCGAATGTGCGGGGTACACTAGATATACAGTGTGAGTCAAATACACTTGAAATGTAGACCGATATACAAAATTCTTTTACTGTTATATTCCCGTGGAAACTATCTATGTAACGATTACATGATATTCCATTTCATCTTAACTATGTTGATACACTACCTTGGGAGATTCAAAAATCTAAAATAACGGCTGAACTTTAACTCATACCATCAAAATTACTCGGTTTTATATGAAACGTAACAAACTTAACAACATTTTAACGACAAATGCTACAAAAATCACAGTGATAATTTACTTATTATTTGTGCAATAGCCTCCCCCTCCCTATAGGAAGCACAGAATGCAGAACGTTGGGAACTTGGGAATATGTTTTGACGACAAACTCGTGAAGTATATTCAACGAATGACTTCTCTGATGTCTGAAGGTGACAGTAGTGTTTGTAATTAATACCTACTGCAGTCCACCTACTTGATAAATAGTCTGAAAGTTAATGCAAGTACTAAAAACGTCCATCTCAGATACAAACACAAGCTCGCAGACATTTACGCCATTTACTGGTGTGAGCTTCATCAATGACTGTCTGATGCCGCACATGTTACATGTCAATCATCCACTGCTTCAGTTGGCTGACATCACGGATCCTCTTTTAAGCACTACTGCATACTTTTCAAGATTTGATAGTCACAGGATTCAGACCTGAGCCGTTAAGGGGGCCTCATATCTTGCAAGATGAATACTGAGGTCCCTCATGCAATATACCATTGAAATCGGCAGCAATTGTAATTTTCAGGATTCATAAGGTAGTGTAGAATATATTTTAGGTGAGGTGGAAAATCTTCATAATATATGTGTACAAAATTTTCTCAGGAATCTGACAGTGAAAGAATTTTGTAAATCGGTCTACATTTGTTGAAGTTATGATCGGAAGTCAAGTGCACTTTTTTGACTCACAGTGTAGAAAGTATTAAAAGAACGCCCAAGCAGTTAGTATCATTCTCCGGCCAGTTATTTGAGGTCATACCTGTGGATGTTGAAAGCCTACGGCTACTTCAATAATTTTGTCGTGTCGACTGTTGCATAAGCCTATTCTGCAAATGTCTGGCCAGTCTTGGCTATCGTTCCACGTGTCTTCTGTAGGCCGAGCTAAGCAGAAATGTATCTGTAGCCCCAAGGTCCCTTTTAGGATTTCTTTACGGGGTGGCGAAAGCCAAGACGCAAATTTTTTTTATTTTTTTCAACGAAACTGATGTATTTTTGTGTATTCTAGTATGCCTTTATACAAAACAAGTAGTCAGTGACCACATACATGCAGTCCTTCGTGAAGTAATTCTCTGCCGTTGATAAAACCTGTTAGTGAGTCTCACTAGAAACAAGTCGAAAATGAACTTTGAATATTTCCATTTTATGTGAAATTGGATTATTAGCACAATGCAAAAGCATGATTTATTCAACAATGTCGAAGCAACATTCGACTTTTTCGAAAGAGTCGTTCGACTTGAGCATTCGACAATGTTGCTTCGACATTGTTGCTGATGTGGACGGGGCTTAAGTGTCATAAACGGATGACAAAAATTAAACATACAATCAGCGATGTTGACCTCGAGACCACGGTGTTGCTCTTGAGGAGCTTCGATGACAGATAATAAGGCCTTGGTCTTGAAAATAATCTTGTTTACATCACTAGTTACAATCATATTGACGTGGCCCAGATTTCGAGATTTGTCCAGAAGAAACTGATTGGCAATCTTGCATGTTTGATTAAAATTTTTACATAGCCATTGCGACGTCTTAACTTCGATCGGCATCGACATTTACATGGCGGCTATGCGATTTTCAACGTCGAAAATCAACAAGCGACAACTCGGGACACGACGGGTTGCCACAACCATGTGGAATTTTTTAAGGATGCCGCTTCACGCAAAAAAGTTGGGAACTGCTGCTGTAGTCTGTAATGTCATTGTTTCCTGGACAATTTCTACCAGAAAACATACGTACAATAACCACAGCTTATATTTATTTTAATTTAGTAAATGACCTTGTGTACCCCTACACCGGCTTATGGTGACGGGTCAAAATTTTTTACGCTCGCTCCGATCGCGAACCTGTTCCCGCCTTTGAACGTGAACCGAAATACATGCGTTATGTTAATCAACTAAATTCCGAAATAACTTTGATCTTCCAGTGACTTAAGTAGCGTTCTTACTGACGCGTTCACACGCGTTCGAAAGCGTGCGAACGCGACAGTGAGAACGCTACTTTACAGTTAGCTTCACTGTTGCGCACAATCAACACATGAACGAATTAAAGTAAGACTGTTTTTAGCCTGAACGAGTTCCAAACTGGTCGGAGCTCTTTATCTAGGACAAATTCTGTCTCGCACCCACCAAAACGTGGTGCAGGGCTGCAGTGTAATCTTCCAACGACAGCTAAACAAGAGTTGAACACAGGTAAGATGTATCCACGGTTTGCACTACTTATCTTTATTTTGCCAAGTAAGTGATGCACAAAGTAAACAAACTGAACAAGAAAATATTGATGTAACTTAAAATAACTAACGAAAATAATAGGTTTAACAAGAGTATACAGTATTAATGCAACTTGCATAAAATAAAGGCTGAAATTTAACTGTCCTTTTAGTGACTTTAGCACTCGACAATTCAAAAATGAAAAAAAATCGCTGACATTACCTAAGAGTTTTTGTGTAATTCGTTTCAAAAGTGTCATAAACAGACGATCCGTAACAAAGTCCAGAGTCCTGAAATCAGACCTTTTGACATTATATAAAAATTTTAAAACATTTTCCTTTGATGAGTTGAGGACGCATTCCTCGGAAGCTATCCTGCCAATCTTTCCGAAAAATGAAGTTCGCCTCACGACGGAAGAAGCCTTTAGAATTGGATCAATTACGAAATTTTTATGACTTGGACGAGTCGAATCCGGTTGAGTCCACTGTCAACAATTTCTAATATACATGCAATTTATACATAGTTAAAAGAAAACAATTATTCGTTTGTTGTGCATGCAGATGTTGACTCGGCGTGTGCGTTTCTAGTAATTTATAATTTGCTGCGAGGTTAAAATTAGCAGTTGTTTGTGACAACTAAAGTCTTGCTAAATGGAGCTGATCAAGTCGAGTCCAGAGTTCCGTTTTAATTTCGGTCGGATAATGCTATGGTTTGGAGGTGGGTTGAGTCAAGAAATTGGATTCATGTCCAACTCCGTGTGAAACGCCAGTGACAGCGCCAGAGTTACATATGTGGAGGCCTGTTCAACAAAATGTGGTGGCGGTGCCTGCACTTACGTCATTCTCTTTCACTTTCCGCTGATCAAAACTAAAACTAAGTAAGTAAGAAATGTTTACACCTACCAATGGATTTGCCATTGCCTTGACATCGTTTCGTGGTCTTGGACTGCAGAGTAGCGATGCACAGCGATGCAGGAAAAGTGTTGAGACGAACACGAAAATTGCATTTCAGAATGTGGGGCCCTACATCTGTGGGCTAAATTCGGCTAAACTATCTGAACAGTCTTCCGTCCCGCGCTGACACCAGCCTCTGTTCGTATACCGCTGGTTATACCGACAGTGTCTCAGCAAATCCAGTTCCGTGGATCAGCGTTCAACGGCACATAATCACTCCGCATCACTTCGGCAGTACCATCGCAGCCCGAAGATGAGAGTGTCATGACAGCTAATTATCTTTTTACTATCGGAATACAATCCGACTGTGCCGTCGCCACTACTTCCATTTCCAGTAACTTGATTAATCTGCCACGACTTCAACCCGAACAGCTTAGCCTACGTCAGGCACATATCAGTTGGTCCAGCTAACTATGTAATGAAGTTTCACACGTACATGTCCGGAAGAAGGTGCCACTGAATTTTTATTCGGCTGGAAGCTAGGCTTCGGCCGAAAATTGGATTCACTCTACGGAGCAATTTGGCGGTGTTTACGCGTTCGGCTATATCTTCGCCGAAAGTGAACTGATTTGGATGAAATCTGGAGCACTCTGAGTGCATTGATGGGGGCTGGCCTGGCGGATTTTGGGCGTGATCCGCGCAGTAGCGACAGTCTGAGAGGCAGGCGAAATATTTTTGTCAGGTAAATAACGCACGATTTTACCGATATTCCGTCGGCCAAATTTAACGACATTTAAACAAACAACGTCGATCAGTGTCTCGATGAAAACTTTCGGTAAAGAATTTCGAAAATTTTAACCTAAGGTGTCCTTTGTCCCAAAAACGCAAAATTTTCCACAACACTAACGTCTTGCGACTTCAGGCCGTCATAACTACGCAATGATTACAGATCGCCGGAAAATCACTACCAAATGATCACTGATGTCTAGTTGCCATATTTACCGTTAGAATCAATTCAAAATCATTCCCTGGACTGTACGCTCCGTACACGAAACCTACCTACCGAAATTTTTGGTAAAGTCCGATGTCCGATATTGGGTAAACCAAATACTGACCGATTTTCAAAATTCTTGCACCGACGAACTTAGCAGTAAATTTGTAGTAAAGCAATCATAAAATATCCCACCACTCCTCAAATGCGTCGCTACATTAGTGAAATGTTTATGTCAGATAAACAGCAACAACCTGAAACGTGTACGACGATTAACGATAAATCACAAGGTAGTGTAGCAACGTAATTTAGGAATGGTGGGATCTTTTATTAATAGTTTGTTACAAATGTACTGCTGAGTCTTCCTTAAAAGATTTTGTAAAATCAGTTTTTGATATCTGGCGAATTTATTGGAAGAAAGTTGACTGCCTAAAGCGTCATATGCTGCAGGCATTGTCTTACTAAATGATGAAGAACTCACTTGAGATCTAACGCATGGCGGGCAGTAACTGTTATAACAGCATCATGTTACGATAGAAGCCCTCAATAACCTCGACTCAGTGATTGACAAGTATCAAACTTGTGTTTTCTCGACTACTTGTGACGCGCCGACTGATGCCGTCAGTGACTGTCTGACATCTTTCTTCTTGGTTGCTGCAGTTGGTGATTCTTTGGGTTTTTCCGTATGACCACTGTAAATATCTTTTCATCAGTTAACAAAATTGTGTCAACATCACTAGATGAATAGTTTTAGCAACTTTTTGGAATGGCTGAGTTTTGTATAACAGTTCGCTCCACTCATTGTCTTACTGAATGATGAAGAACTCACTTGAGATCTAACGCATGGCGGGCAGTAACTGTTATAACAGCATCATGTTACGATAGAAGCCCTCAATAACCTCGACTCAGTGATTGGCAAGTATCAAACTTGTGTTTTCTCGACTACTTGTGACGCGCCGACTGATGCCGTCAGTGACTGTCTGACATCTTTCTTCTTGGTTGCTGCAGTTGATGATTCTTTGGGTTTTTCCGTATGACCACTGTAAATATCTTTTCATCAGTTAACAAAATTGTGTCAACATCACTAGATGAATAGTTTTAGCAACTTTTTGGAATGGCTGAGTTTTGTATGACAGTTCGCTCCACTCAGCTCTGAAGCATGGCAATTTTTGAGCACAAACATTTCACGAGGTAGTGTAGCGACGCATTTAAGGGGTGGTGAGATATTTTATTATCAATTTACTACAAATTTACTGCCAAGTCTGTCGATGAAAGAATTTTGAAAATCGGTCAGCATTTGGCAAAGTTAACAGCAAAAAAATAGTGGCACCTTTTTCCGGACACGGTGTGTATATGTATACTGAAATACGTATGTACAAAAGCATTAGATTCGTTTAAAATACTGTTAAAATCTGCAGCGGATTAAGTTAAAATGTTCCAGTAAAATGTTCCTGGAAAGTTAGCGAAGAATAAAAATGTGTTTCCTCATTAAATCGAGGCTTAGCTAATAGCTATCACTGTGCGATTGTGTCGTCGTTTGCGCAGATTGCATCAACTCTCCGTGCTTCGTCAGCGGCAATGAATAACGCTTCAAGGAGTGTCCGGAGTGTAGAACCAAGCCGTATGCAACGCTTAATGAACTTGTCTAGTCGACTGCGAGTAGCGCAGAGCTAAAAGAACAGCGTGATCAGCGGTCGCAGAGGGGAAGACTGCGACACGACGCTCGGTGTCACTTGAAGATTTTGTGAAGTTCATCTTACGCGATGTGACGGTTGATAACAACAGTACTTGTCACAGTCAAAGTCAGTTTGTGTACCACGTACACCCATACACCCATTCTAAGAATTCAGAGGGGCCCCAAATCTAAGACAGAAATATGTAACGTATGGGATAATTTGTCATCATAGCTTGTACTTAAAATAATTAATCTGCGTACAGTACTGCACATGAAGTGCTAAAATTTAATCAGACGTCAAAAAGTGAGCGCAACTACCTTTTTTGGTAAAATTTGTTATAATTTCGTTAGCTTTTAGCTTCACTCATTCCAAAGACAGGAAGAAGGTCCCGTAATTTAAAACAATGACGATTAGAGGTCGCCTGGAGTCAGTGGAAATGGTACCGTTGACAAGGATGGATTTGACTTCCTATTAGCATTCTATAAAAATCTGTTTTTCATAGTATGGTTTACTCGAAATACCGCATATTTTGTTAAATAAGAGCTTTACTTGTCCACACGCTTTCCACTGAACGCATCCGACGAGCAAATCCCTAAAGATATCTGCTTCTTATTGCGTACAAAACAAACATAGTTCCTGGGCTATAATCCGGTAGTGACGGATGATGATGGATTCAGCCGTTTTGAAACGATACAACAGACTGACAGGTAGATAGGCGTGTCGCTACAAGATATACCGAGTAGTCGATATGTCTTGCATACATGTATGAGTTGCGCATTCACCGACCACGCTAGTCAAAGGAGGAGAATGCTGCACATTACAGCCGCAATGTACGAAGATATAACTGCTAAATTTCAAATACCCAGTCACTGAGGATCTGGGTCCGATTTACAAAAAAAATCTTAGGAAAAATCCTAAGTTTAGCATAAGTTTTTCCTAAGTTTATCCTAAGTTATAAAGTTAAGGTTTTCATGGATTTTTACATGTAATTTACTCAAGCACTCTTAAGACTTACTAAGTACGTCCTATATACATGCAGACGATTCTGTGAAAAATGTTAAGTTATTTTTGAGAAATTGCATTTTTCTTATTAAGTTGATCTTCAGTTTTGCGTAAGTTCATCCTAAGTTTTTCTTGAGATTTTCCTAAGTCACACTTTATTATAAGTTTTTCCTAAGTTTGTCCTACGATTTTGTTTCGTAAATCGGGCCCCTGCATCACAGCGCTTTTGTACATAAAAATGGGCCATTGCCATAGCGTTTGTGAATAACGGATTTCTGCGTTTTTTATTTATCAAATGTCTACGTAATATTTCTGCCAAAAATTATTAAAATCAGACAAGGTTACAGATAAAAATTTCGGGGGTGTTTTTGAGACACCGTGTAGCTTAACCTATCAGATGACATCTAGTTTGCTGTAAGAAGGAAATCGAACACTGCAGAGTAAACATCCGTCCATTACTAAGGTGTGGGTAGTTCAAATTAACGACAACACTTGAAAAACTGTCTTCGATCGAGGATCGAGGTCAGACCGACCACGTTACAGCGTTTGACTTTGACCTATGATAGAGTGGAAACAAACGGACAGGCGGACGGACGCTATCGGTTGAATTATCTTACCGGCTAACGCTGTTGGTAATTAAGCATGCTGTTCAACAGGCGTAGGCCTTAATAGTCTAGACATTAAACTGGTGTTGATAAAGGCCGTGTAAGTCAAAGCGGCTTCGGTTGAATGTTACATGCGGTCGAGCCGCTGCTGCGTCCTGTCTGCTGGTGACAGGATGAAAGCTGCTGCCGCTGAAAGACAGTGAAAGGCATTAATCGCCGCGAAACCTATCGAATTCCAGTCGCGTTCGTTGCCGTGTATCCATCCGTCCGGCCAATTGCCCGGACCGAGCGATCGGCCGGCACCGGTTCCGGCCACGAAGCCGCGTAGACGAATGATTGCGACTGACGTTGGCGCGGACGCCTGTCGCGAAGTCATCTCGCCGCAATGACTGCTATTTATAAACGACTCGACCTGGCAGCTCGGCGGCGTTTTGCGTCGGCGACGGCGCCCGCCTGCATTTGATACGCGGTTTCATTCGTTGGGATCTAGTCGGTTATCTGCAGCCGAGAAAACCGATTAGTTATGCGCGTTATATTCAACCGATTCCGCCAAGTCTAGCAACTCTTGTGCATTCGGGAATTACTTGTACATTTGGACAGTGAGCACGCCGTTTCCACATTGCTAACGGAAGCCAAGTAGATACGACAATCTGACAATGCCATCATCGCATCAGGAGTTTACATCTATCCAACTTGTCACCAACTGAGCTAAAGTTGGCATACGAAAGAAGAAATCGTCGGAACTAGGAATGTTCAATTATGTTCCGCATGTGTTTTTAATGCACGTAGCCTCGGAAATAAATTGGACGAGTTTCACCAATTACTTTATAGTAACAGTACAACATTCTTTTGTGTTACTGAGACTTGGTTGCAGAGCGGTATTTCTAGTGGTCTAATTGATCCTAATTCTGTCTATTCTATATTAAGTAAAGACAGAGCAGCTGCTCGTCATGATGACTGATGTGGCTGCATTTACAGCTCGTCACTTGCACTTCGTTGAAATCACAATTGACGAAATATTCGTAAATTTAGAGCTGCTCTGCTTTGACCTTGTGTTACCTACATGCAAGTTATGTTTTTTGTTGTGTATCGTCAATCGAATTATGATCAGGCGGCTATGATTATGTCACAGCATTGGTCAAGTAGCAATAATTACGTAAACATTGTGGTAGGAGACATCAATTGTCTCAAGATCAAGTGGATGAATAGCACTGCACCAAGTGATTATGTTAATCAGTAAGTCCTAATCTGGGCAGTTAATTGTGGTTTTGTGCGACATGTTAACTTTGTTACTCGTGGACAAAATACACTCCATCTTGTGTTAACCGACGATGAATTAATTGTGAGTCATGTTGTGGAAAGTGCGCCAATTGGTCTCAGTGATTATTACATTGTTGATTTCATGTTAAATGCAAAATGTTGTCCTGACATCATATGGTCGACAATAAGAAAAGATGTAAGTGGTTCAACACTGACTTCGAAGGGTTTGGACAGTACTTGAACTTTGTAAAATGGAACGATTTCATTTGTTACAATCCATCTGTTGAGTTGGGTTGGTTGGCTTTTATTGACCTTATCTGGGATGCAGTCGATTATTTGGTGCTTAGTTTTGTCAGCCCTGTGCAAGATAGCAAATTCAAACCATATTGTCGTCAGCTGCGTAAGTTAATTACAAAGAAGCGGCACTTGTAAAAATGGCGATAAAACACATCAAATGTAGATGCAGAATAAAAATAATACCGCGATTCTATGCATCAGTATCGCAATGTATGCCAACAGAAGAATAAGTCAGATGAACTACGAATAACTGAGGCTAACAAACGTGGCGCATTTCACAGGCATGTTAATAAACGGATTATGCACCGCGATTCAGTTTCAGCCTTGACTGATAGTAGCTGACGATGTAAAAGTTTACTTAGAAATTACTGGACATGATTGAAGATGTTGTACGACTACAAAAGGCTATGGATGTAATAGCTACGTGGGCTAGTAAATGGCAGTTATCTGTATCTGTCAGCAAATGTAATCTGCTTACTGTTGGCCCGTCTTGTTATGAAGTTGATTATTATAGGTATTAATGATACTCAACTATCCAAGTATGCCTCATGCCGTCATCTAAGCGTTAAAATTGCGTCTGACTTGTCGCCAACGCAACATATACTAAAGGCTCATCAAAGAACTAACCATATTATTCGTTGTTTCATTTCCGGTGACACAACTCTGTTAGTTAAAGCATTTTTCGTGTACGTACCTCCAATATTGGAATATAATTATTCGCCCGAAGGCGAAAATTGCAAATGCTCTATGGGCCAAAAGAACGGCCTTCACGCGCTCGGTTATAACTCCGCTGGAAAGTGAACCGATTTGGATGAAATTTGGGACATTGTGAGCCAAATGTTGAAGGGTGGCCCTGGCAGATTTTGTGCGTGATCCGCGCAGTAGCGACAGTTTGAGAGACAGCCAAAATTTTGTTTTTTTTTTCTGTCAGGTAAATAACGCACGGTTTCGCCAATTTCCCGTCAAACAAATTTTACGACATTTGAACACAACAACGTTGATCGGTGTCGCCA
>Ga0209363_1000209_pt1 | contig 20101 bp, 8 predicted proteins | sample WorMetexBAHAMAS3_FD_187385 | JGI IMG/M metagenome (GOLD analysis project Ga0209363, IMG submission 187385) | Marine gutless worms symbiont microbial communities from Max Planck institute for Marine Microbiology, Germany - Inanidrilus exumae... | ecosystem: Host-associated > Annelida > Digestive... | reverse complement strand
TATTATTATTATTATGCTATTTTTACTTTTGTAACATGAAAATTTCGTCTCTTTTGTTTCAGCGCATATTTCCGTTTTGCTGTTTGATTTCGAAGCCAGCAAACGACTGTACTTTCTGAAACAGCTCAAGAGAGCGGGGGTGCGGGGTGCCTTACCAACAACTTCTCCACTTCTACGTCATAGTAATTCGTCCTGTCCTCGAGTATTGCACCCCATTCTGGCATTATGCCATCACTCGATCACAGGCTGAACAATTGGAGCGGCTATTTACATCACTTTTCGTGTTATGTACGTACGTTATGCCGTATCGTAAACGTGCGCTAATCCTTGCCGGATTAAAAATGGCAACTAGACATCCCGTGAGTTTTCGGCATTTGTAATTATTGCGGAGTTAAGCACTTTTGCGTTTTATTTTGGAAAACGACCCCTTAATGGTAAATTTTTCTAAATTTTGTTCGGAAATTTTTCACCGCCTCACCGATCGACGTATAGGCTAAATTTCTCCGACGGGAAATCGCTGAAATCGTGCGTTATTTACAGAACAAAAAATAAATAAAATTTCGGATCCCTCAAACTGTCAACAATATTCCAAATTTCATCCAAATCGGTTCACTTTCGGCGGAGTTACAGCCGAACGCATAAAGGCCGTTCTTTTAGCCAAAATCAATGTTTTGCCCGAATAATAACGAAGTATTAGGCACAGGAATAGGCCAGTTAGGAATAAAGAAACTGGTATGAGGTTGACGAAAAGACAGTTGATTCCAGAGACACGTACGGTGAAGCCTAGACCTATCGATAGGAGCGATCAGTGTTATTTTTATCGAGGACGAGCAAAGGATAACGACAGGTGAAGAGCGAGAGCTGCGGGGAAGTTGAACAGAGAATAGATGAGGTTATGAAGGTTGGGTGGTTGTGAGGACTTTATGGGGAAGTGACAGGAGCATGTATTCGATGCGTTCAGTAAATTTTAATCGGTGGATACAGCGTAGTATGGTCACATTACAGGATTGATTGATTGATTGATTGATTGATTGATTGATTGATTGATTGAATGATTGATTAATTGATTTAGGAGCTTTCACGACTTGCAGCACGTGCAAGACAGTTCTGAATCTCTTGGAGACAAGTTATTTGAGATTTAGGGATCTTATAGTAAAGAGAATTACAGTAATCCAGTTGGATGCGGCAATGTAAAGTAAAGTAAAGTAAAGTATACGTCGATTTGTATAGCGAATTTTTACGCAAACTGTCTCAAATGCGCTCAGACATGGATCACACAGTTTTACCTGCAAATTACACCATGCCTGCCTTTACTCCCCAGCCGCAGAACATCACCGCCCTTTGGCTGGTACTCATTTACCGTCCCACGGAGGGTAGAAGGCTGAGTCGACCTGGGTGATTGGTTACATACGTACTGAAATAAAGTGCCGCCTCCGGGAGTCGAACCCGGACACGGTCACCCATCCCAGTACTAACCGGGTTCAGCGTAGGTTAACTTCGTTGATCTAGACCATGCAACGACGCTACCACTACGCCACGCAACCACACCACAATGGTACAGAGATACGATACGGTAGATTAACGTGCGCGCAAATTACGGACGAGATGGCCAGCTTAATCTAGCGCACGGCCCAGAAACAAAAAAATAAGGAAGTTGAGGAATGAGGAATCCAGGTAAGGCCAGATACATGTAGGTTGATGAATGTGATAATAGCAGGCGCTGGCGAGAAACGAAATTTGGTCTCAAAAGCAGGAAGACGTTAAAGCCCAAGACCGAGACGAGACCGAGACGTTGACCTCACCAGCCGAGACGAGACTTTTGTAGGTCACGAGACGTCACCGAGACGTTAAAATAGGCCTTGGCCCACAGTCTACACGTTATAATGATTGCAGTCGTAACCTTATTTTCACGTCCATTAGTAATAATGATAATAATGCATGATATTAACTTATATAAGCACTATAACATGGAGTCTACTTCAAGCATAAACTTCTTGTTCATTCAAACTCAAAAAATCGGTGCAATATTAAGTTCAGTTTCTTCAAACTAATATCGGCAAAATAACATCTTGGACACGAGATGTAAATTGCCGAGACCGAGACGTTGAAATGTTTTGTCGAGACGAGACCGAGACGAGACGTTGGTGCGTCTCGAGACCGTCTTGAGACCGAGATGTCGAGACCGAGACCTCATGCCTGCTCAAAAGGTCATTGTGTTCAGCGAAGGCGAAGCCACGGGAGCAGAGTGAGTGACTGAGTGACAGATTTAGGGCCTAATCAAAAACAGTTCTTCCGCGTCCACATACCGAGAGCATTTGCCAGCTTTCTGACATTCGTTGTAGACAAGAGTGTTTTCTTCTGCAGCAAATCGGCGACAATTCCGGCAATGAGATTCATGATCCACATAAACACGAACGGAGCCCCGGAAACCAGTCCATTCTGCCGTGAAAACACAGACGCTATTTATCATGTTAGTTCAAGTACTGTACCATTAGTAAAAAGCACTTCTGATAGATTCATTAATATCAGTGCTGGGATATTTACCTTTCCAAAGTGAATGATCAAAATAATGTAACTAGTTACTGAGCAAAAAAATTAGTTACAACAACGAAATTAGGCCCAGGCCTACTGCAACGTAAAAGTTGCTAATTACTGGGCGTATTGGTTGCCTGTCTGCGTACATTTCGGCGTGCCACAACGGACAGTTTCCCCTGGACAATCCCCCTCGGACATTTGCCCCATACCCTGCTCGGCCCACTACTGTATGTGCTTCAGACTGCTGAGCTGGACGAGATCGTCGCGTGCCACGGTCTACGTATACATCTGACGGCTGGTCTGATAAAAGAAAGGTGTTATTACTTCGCTCCCGGCACATTGGCGAAGTGATTGACTAAGTTACGGCTTAACATCCACTCTACACAGAATGAATAGATCATTTCGGAGACGTTCTTCCCAGCCAGTCTCTCAGCTTGGTACTATATAGAAACTAAAAGTAGCACTACTAAAGCAAGTAACACAGGAATAAAGTTAACCTAATCTGTGTTGCTTGGAGGAAAGCTTTGAGAAGGGTTTGGAATTTGCCCTTTAATACACACTGTGATATTCTGTTTGGATTGTCTAATGCTCTCCCTGTATACGACGTTATATGCAAACGAGTGTTATCTTTTATTACCAAGTGTGTTCATAGTGACTGTTACATTGTTAAAGCAGTTGCTCGACATGCAATTCTACATGGTCACATGACTTCACCAATAGGGCGCAGTGCTTTGTACTGTGGTTTGCGATTTAAGTTTGATATTGGTCGTCTTCTAGACCCCAGATTCGATTGTTGTAATTTGGTTTGGAATAACTATCTGTCCAGTGTATCTGCCGAACTATTAGCAAACGTCTCTGTTCTAAAAGACTTATTATTGTTTAGAGATAAACCAGAACTTTGTGCCGAAATGTTCAGTATGGATGATATCTCGTGTTTTATTACGGCTCTGTGCACCGGCTGATTACGTGATTCGTCTTTTGGATTTATTTCTGATTCTTCTTCTTTTTTTATGTGTGTGTCTGTATTTTTGTGTCTTTTTTGTGTCTGTATTTATTTTCTTTTTACTTGTACTCTGTGTACGATTTTAATAATAAATAAATAGTAAGAACTGCTCAAATGTGTGTGCATATTATTGTGCACAAATGTCGTACACAACACAGCACAGAGCAATTCTGATTCTCTTCCCTTGTATCCTCCAGACCTGCACCAAAGCTTGGATGCTGTCTATTGGAGGGAAGGGGGTGATATAGGTAGTCTGTAACATTCTTGTACGTCTGCACTCATAAGTATAACATGTCATAAATATGTCTCTCAAATGCAGGAATTTCTCTCAGGCTTCACTGAAGTTTAATGTTTCTGGTCCAAGTGCATTTTAATTGTGTCTTTTGTATGCTAACTTTACGTAATTGCAATTGCAGGCAGAAATGTTTGGAAGACTCACTCGTTGATATGTCAAGTAAAGTGAAGCGAATGAGCACAGCACAACACATCAGCCATGTAGCTGATCACAATACATTGTCGAAAGAAGCAACAAAAGTAGACCGGAAAATGAAACCAGAGTCGTCAAGAAGTAAGTCTTCGAAGGAGAATATGTCAAGTCCAGTGATAGCAGCTGTGGAGGGCGGGTTTCACACGCAATTTCTCTTGTTTACAAGGAACGATGTTGTTTCAGCTTCAGCTGCGGCAAAAGCAGCATTTCTATTGAAGGTTTACTCTAACTGCTGCTGGGACAGCATTCGACCTCGCATTTTGGAGATGATTGCAAGGCGTTGTCCTGATAACACTGTATATCCGCCACTGGAGCAGATGCACATTGATGGCTTTCTCGTGGAGATTCTGCCAAAAGACAGCGGCCCTGAAATGCTTCCTCCCGATGCTCAGAAGAAGCTGATGTCTCGAACACTGCATGCAATTTGTGTTCGTGTGACAGTCGACCATTCGGTGATAAGCCCACCATTGCGTACGTCACTGGCAACTGGCTTATCTGCTTTTACCAAACTGAAGATGAATTTTCCATCAGAAAAATCATACAGAAATATTGAGTCGTCGCATAATGCTGTGGAGAAGAGGGGAGACATGCTACCGCAGATGGCTACATCTTCTTCTTTTGGACCATTTCTCAACAGGCCTCTGAAGTCAGGAACCGTTAGCCAATCTTCACCTGCATCTGTCACTAATGGTAATCGGGAAAAAAATCGGTTGCAAATGGCAATACCCACAAACTCAGTGCAGCTGGAGCCAGCTTCGTCACAGTCATTGGCTAATAGTAGCATTCGCTGTAGCAAAAAGTTTGGTTTCGCAACAACTTCTCTGGGTTATACTAAACCACAATTGAGTGATGTAACAGAATGTGCACAACAACCAGTTCCGATAGTAATTTTACCAGTCACTGAAGTGTCCACTAGTACAGCCAGTAATGTGCAGTCATTCACTGCTAGTGATGATACTTCAACTAAATTGCATTCTTCCATGTGTAGTGATGTTCCTGCACCTGTAATGGTTCTGCCATTGTCAGCATACTCATCAGAGTTCAGTTCATCTCCAACTACAAACTCTTATAAGAGTCAGAAAAAACCAAAGAGCCTGCTGTTGCCTATTGTTAGAGTACCTAAGTCTGAGAACATTACTCAAAGTAATTTGTGTTCAGATTTGAAAGATGCCAGTTGTAGCAGCCAGATGTTGAAGTCAATTCCTGCATCTACCATTAGTCAGACTGTCCGTGAAGTGAAAGCTGAGGTTATAGTTGTTGAAGAGGGTGACACTTCTGCAGTTCCGTTACCAGCGCGAGATACTGGTATAACTATTCCGTGTGTTCAGTATAGTTCAGAACAGTTGCCTGCTTCCCATTTGCAATCTTCAGCTTCACATTCATTCAGTTCAGTTGATGTACAGAATGTTAGCACTCATGAAAATAGCACATTGCCAGATCAGTCAGCATCTGATGTCCCTATTTCCGATGTTGCCACACATTCTGTCTCACTTGCAAGTATCAACAAGAGCAGTCTTTTTACTGATCCTGTGATACCAGTCACTAATACTGCTTGTTTGCAGTCAGTTTTGCGTCAGCAGTCTGTTCTGAAGGACTTCCCTGGATGTGAGCATACTGCTGTCAAGATGGAACAAGTTGCAAAAAGTGAGCCAAGTGAAAATGTAGAACGTTCAACAATTGCCACTGAACTAATTTGCACTGGCCTGCATCTAACCGAGAACAGTTCTTCTACCCTGTTTCCAGAAGATACGGAAACTGATGCTGAGGATATTCATATGCGTCGGCCTGTTGTCGACAACACTGATGCCAGTTTATTAATGTGCTGTGAAGAATTGTCGGAGGATGCCGATAATTTCTCCGTGGCTCAACAGAAAAATGCAGACAATAGTCAGCAAAGCCATGATGTAGAATATTTGTCTGTATCTTCAACTGATGCTGATGTGGTTGTGAGTGGAGCAGCCAGTAGTGGACGTCAGTTGTCATCCCAGATTGATGAAGTAATGCCTATGGACCAAAAGGAACATTCTTCTGTCATTGTCAGTGGACTTCAGCAGCTGTATCCAGCTGATTCATCTGATAAATCAGTGCTGGAGGATAACATTGTGGAGATTGTTCAGTCTGACGAGGTACGTACAAGTTGGGTTGGCAGTACTCTCACCTTACCAACACGCTGTCTGCTGTCTAGCTGCTGTTTACCCGCCATGCACCCGAGCTTCTGCAGTCTATTTCTTCTTACTTTTCTTCTGCTATCCTAGCAGATGTTATCGACTCTCAAAATCTTGACCTTTTTTGTTTAACTGGCATAAGACTTAACACAACTTCTGCCGAACTTCACCTAACTGCACCAGTACTAAGTGTCCAATGTGATCACTCCGGCAACGTCTCTTCCTCAGATGGTGGCATCAGCTTCCTCGTCCATGAATCCTTTACACACTTACCTGCCTGTCTTTGAGGAGTGATTCATGTGGGTGCAGGAAACCATGTATTAGATGGGAGCCCAGATCCCCCATAGGAAGGGGCACTTTTGGGGGACATGGATGACAAGACACCGATGCTGCCTTTTGCCAAATTGCTTCGGACACTGTTTTTAGTAATTTTTTATTTTTCCGTTTTTGGTACTGTGCGGTAGATTCGTCAACTTTTGAGTGCACATCGATATTTCGTGTTTATAACTTTTTTGCTGTGTTTTCAGTGCCACATTTGGCGGTCTGAAAGTGTTGCTCATGAGGCCGTGGTTATGCTGTTGTCGTGTACAGGATCATTTATCGTCGGCTAGTGACATAGACGTCACATCGTGTGATCATATAAGCATTGATGATGACGATTCAGTTGACGTTGATATTGTTTCTACGCCAACTCCAGATAGTAATAGCACAGACAGTGCAAGTCGTAAGACTGCAGGTGAACGTGCAAAGAAAACTAACGGAAGTAAACGGCGGAAACAGCTTCTAGCAGTGAGACCTGCATCTGATGAGTTCTTGGATGTAAGTTTGTACCTGTTTGTGTAAAATACTGCAATAGTACAAACTAGCTAGTTACTTTAATATATATGGAACTGGAAGAGACTGAACTGAATGGTAACATTGGTAAAACTGACTGAATCTATGAAAAGCTGATGCCCAAGTAAGGAGTCCGGTGTTGTAGTATGATATTTGTGAAGCAGTTTATTTAAGATTTGTTGCAGGCTTGATCAAGGAAACGTGCGATTCTGTTGTCTTCATAAATTAACTTCAGAGAGACAATGATAAGTTTTGACCGCCATTACTTATATAGTGTTGTGTGACGCTTGTGTATGCCATGTTACCTACATGTGTCTGGTGGATGCAAATGCGTTTATTATTCTGAATCCTAATGCGAAGTCCTACACCATTTTGATGACTTTAGTGATCTTTAACATTTGGCTGAGTGAGCCTGAAGGTCACTTCTGCTGTTTGAAACCTTTCTATCTGCCTTGGAAAATGTAGCGTGTATTACATTACATTAGAGTTATTTAGAGTGGCCTAAGTACAAGACGTTTAGCGCCACGGAAGTCTTTTGACATTCTGGCGCTTTACAAATCGGATTATTATTATTATTATTATAAGACTGCTAAACCACCACAATACACAGCATACAGAACTAGAAACGGAAAACAGTTAGCTAGGAAATGATTGGGAGAAAAGGAAAGTTTTGAGGCGATTCCGAAAAACAGTCAGCGTTGGAGCTGAGGTAACGTCAGGCGGCAGACTGTTCCAGAGGCGGCTACCCGCCACCGGAAATGCTCGATCGCCGACGATAGACAGCCGTGTACGTCGAATCACCAGCTGTGAGGATGACGACGACCGAAGACGGCGGCGGTTAGAGTCGGTGACGCTCTGGATGTAGTTGGAGAGATATCGTGGCATACCGATATGTTTACACATCATACACATGAATCGGAAAGCACATGTGGCTTGTCATTTTAGCTGTCTTTTTGAAACTGAAGGACTTCTGTAGGTCAAAGGTCACAGGCAGTCATGTACACTGTAGATGTGGTAACATCTCGGAAATGATGCAAGATAGAGTAGTTACTACAGACCAGGAAGTGAAATGGCCTGTCGAATGGCGACAATTCTGATGACCTTGAGTGACCTTCAAGGTCATTCACCTGCTGCATGCCCTTTCAAATGTGATTTTTCATCCAGCTTTGTGGCAGTTGACAAGATTTCAACTGACGTAACGCACTAACGCGTCATGTGGTCTGGTCCCTCTGCAATAGCTGAGCTTGTTTCTGCCGTGAAAACACCTGAACTTCATGCTGTATTGTTGTCATGTATAAAACTTAGTGTGTGGTTTTCATTAAGTTAGAAATATTTCATTGTTACACTATTACGTACTACTAGAATAGAACTGATGTTTACTGAATGCTTAGCTTGTCACAGTACAATTTATTCATCCATTCATATTTTTATTTTAGACAAATGTCCATCTGTAAAACTACTACAGAATTCAGGAAAATAATAAAGAGAAAAAGTCTAAAACCATTGAAACATTATTACAAATGGAATATAATACAAAATAAATTAGCCCCGTACGGGACTGGCGGACGACTCCTACTTACTGCTGACTTCAAAGTCACGTGACACAAAAAGTAGGACAAAAATAAAAAATCCGGCCCGGATAAGCTTTACGTATTGCCCCTAATGTAAGAGTCCGTGGTCATTTGCCAGCCCCCATTATAAATGGAGGAGGAGTCATGAGTGATGCATGACGGTATGCAGTATGACCCGATCCAAGGTCAAGGTGAAGGTCACAAGCCCTTCAAAGTCGGAAATTCGGACATTTTCTGAGGCTGTCTTGTTCCCTATATATAATGGGGGCTGGCAAATGACCACGGATTCTTAAATTAGGGCACAATACCTAAAGCTTGATTTTTGTCCTAGTTTTTTGTGTCACGTGACTTTGAAGTTGGCAGTAAGTGGGAGTCGACGTCAGTCACGTACAGGGCTAGTTTATTTAATATTTGAGCTGCTGCTTATGAACTTTGTGTTTCGTAGGAGCTAGACCCGATGTCAAAAGAGCGTGAGAAGATGAGGCACTCGCCGTCGCTTTATACTAATGATGAACTCGTTAAACTTCATAACTTCAGGTACATTTATTTGAATCATACTTACATTAAATGGTAAAGGCTTCCCATACTCGTTACGAGAGTTGGGCCCGGAGCTGATCCCGGTGTACAGCAGTCAGCCCGCAGGTGACTTAAGTCATCCACCCGGTGGTAGGCTGCCATCACTTCCGCCAGGCCTGCGGTTACCTTCCCAGTCGCAGAGAACAGACAACTGCCCTTTGGCTGGTACTCATTTTACCGTTCCACATAGGGTAGTAGGCTGTGTCGAGGTCATAAAAATAAATTTATGTGTCAGTAACTGATTAAATCAGAACCCTTACATGATTTAAATGCAAAAGTGAATTTGTAACTTAAATATTTTATGTTTCAGTTTGATTGTGCAAGATGCATTCCATGTTGTTATTTTATTATTGAAAAAAAATATTGAGCTGTAAACATTGAAGATTTCCTGAAAATCACATGATTCCTCGTTTTCTACAGAAAACAAAGACTAAGCAGTAAATCAGCGTCCAATTTTAGCCAAGAAATATATTACAAAGAAGTTGTGACGTTTTTGCAACTATGAAAAACACAAAATAACAGTAACTGCTGAAGTGTGTCTCTGCATATTTCATACCTTTAAACTTGAAATATACATACTGATTTTTCTGTGACTCTTTTATCTACAATTTCAATCCACAGGCGCTAGCTATTTCATTGATGTCAGTCACTGGCCTGTCATAAATGTAAAAGCTAGCTTCATCATCGTGTGTTAACAACGTGTGGGCCACAAAGGCCTCTTACAGTGCACAGGCACAACGTTACAGCAGCGCACACAGCAGTAAGTAAATTTTACAGATTACAAAACTAGGATTACTAAAACAAGATGATACAACACAAATTACATCATATATAAAACTGTTGAACAGACTTTACAGTGTTGCAGTGATTATTACTGGCCCGCCTAATGGGCCAATATTGTTTTACTCGCTGGCGTCTGTCGTCGTCGTCTGTAACGCTGCCTGTGGGCCAGTACGGTTACGTCCCGTTAGGACAACACTTTGTTTTAACATTGATTAAGATTGAAAACTAATAAAAGATACAAAAAATCAGCGTCTGTGCTTAGATTCGAGATATTGAGTTAATTTTATTCCCTACTTACGGGTCGTGTCACGACGTGCGCCGTCCATATTACGCCTTTTACTCATGTAAACATAGGAAACACCCGCTAATGTTCATCACAATGCTGTAGAAGTTGTGGTGAATAGGAAACATAGACATGGGAAAACCATGGCAGGAGTTAGATTTCATCTCCAACATACAGACAGACATACAGCAATGTGCCAGTTTAATCACATGAAAACGTCTACGATGTTTTTGATTTAGTAAATTTTATTTGATTCTACAGAATTAAGTGATATACAAGAATTTAAAGGTACTTAAAATGTTTTCCTTCGTGGTTTCTATTGTTTGTGATACTGTTTTATTTTTTGTTGCACTTTTCACGTTGTATGTATTCTAGTTTTTGAAGATCTTTGTTATTCCCCCCACTAGCTAGGCAAAGTATTGCAATCAGCATGTCTCTATGTCTGTCTGCTCATGTATCTCAAGAACGTCATTTCCAAATTTCACCAAGTTTTATGTACACAGGTAAGTAAGTAGGTAAGTTTGTTTCAATAGCAAGTTATAAAAACCGCTAGATTTCAGTAGAAATAAATAGAACAATAATAATACGAAAATTTGCAATACATGAAAATAACAAAAAAATAATAAAACATCAAACTCACAAATGACATCGGTTACTGATAATGTAATAAAGAATAGTTGATGAAGGATGTGTATCATTTCGTGCGTGTAACCGGACGTGGATAGAGAGATGCAGCTCGCAATCTGGAAGTGACGTCATGGTTCCTGGGGATAGGAAGTATGGAGGAAATGCAAGAGGAAGATATAGATCTGAAAAATTGTCTATAATAGCTGTGGCCGTGGGTTAGTCCTCCTCTGACAGCAGTGCTATATGTTGGGTACTTCCGGTTTTGTGGATAACGTCATGTTTTCACGTAGTGGAGCGAATGGCCAGAATCAAAGACGACGGTGACGGTGCCGCGCCTGGCAAACTTAACGTTGTTCGGTCAAGTTCGCCAGGTAGCGGCACCGGGCTCCAAGTCTTTGACTGCATCTTGTTTCTGTCGTGTTTGATGAAATGTTTCATCATTGTTATTTTTTAGAGAGCGTCACAGACGTTCAAAGATGCAACGACAGTTTCATTATCTGTGGAGGGTGCTGGCGGCTACTGAATGTGAGCGATATCGTAAGCAGAAAGTGAGCAATGTATATATACTCAACTGTGTAAGTTTCTGATGTTTGGCCTTTTTGCTTCTTTTCATACTCTGTTCGGCGTACACTGTTTAGAAAGCCTCGGAAAGATTATTTTCACTAATGACATCAGTTTAATGTATAATGCAGCAGAATTACTTATTACTTCATTTGAAAACAACTAGAAATCCTCAGCAGTGCCACATTATTGCAAAATTGGCAGGGTAATAATCTACACATCCAAAATTTTTAATTTGGGGGTTCCCATACCCAACCGTTCACCAATCATGGCAAAATATGGTGTGCAAGAGTGAGTTTACAGTTTGCTCTTCCACACCAAATTTTACCTTGATTGGTGCATCACGTCACACTCACTTCCGAGGGGCTAAAAGCGTCAAATTTGATCATATTTTCTAATTTAGTATTTTGTGATGGTACAGAGATAAAGTTGAACATGCATGCACAACTTCAAACTATTCCTAGCCAACAACATTGAAACCATTTCAAAATTCAAGTAGCTTAATAGCAATACCATTAGCACAAACTTTACCATTCAAAAGCTGGCAGTCAAACAAACAAAAAACATGAACTTTTCGCCCTCCCCCTAGCAGCGTTCGAAATCCGAGCCCCACCATACTCACCGTGGTGATGGAGGAGGTCTGTATGATCTTTTGCACCTCCATAATTTTTTTCAGATCCATTCTATAGTTTTACCACTAGGGGGAGCTGAAAATTTTGGGGAATGCACCCCCAAGGTAAACTCCCATAACTTTGGAACCACTTGAGCGAATCCGACGAGATTAAAAAGAGGAATCCATTTCCACTAACTCTGGAAACTGATAAAACAGAGAATCACGCAAATGATACGTGCCTGCATGGCATTTATATTCCCGGCTTTCGTATAATTCTCAGTTTCCGTTTTTTATGGTCCCCACACCCCGACTTCTGCACCGATGAAGGTGAAATTGGGAGTGAAACGTCGAATGGTCGATGCTTTCGCGTCATGTTTCACCCTCATTAGTGTAATATGTCGCCCCTCCATGGTGAAAAAAAAACAAAATTGACCTCTGAATAATGTAAATCCAGAGTTTGCCCTGCATGCAATCCTGTCAGTGAAGATTATTTTCAATGTGTATGTTGTTTGTTGAAAGGCCTGTTATATGTATTTGTATGTGTGACACTGTAGTTACTAGAGATACTGTTACATTAATATAGCATGTCACATTCTTATCATGTCAGTCCTTGAGATTAGCAAATGATGAGCACAGACTTTGCAGTATGACTCTTGTAGGCTTGTTTGGACTAGTTTTAATATCTAATTTGACCAAATATAAGTAACTTTGGACACGGTTTTTCTGTTCATTTTGTTGAACCTGGTACATACCAGTAACATGTTGATAACAGAGCAGCTTCAGCACAGCATAAGAAATGAACAGGGTTGTTAATATTGCAATATTGTATTGGTATTGACAATATTGCCAATACTTTTTCAGTATTGCTGAAGTATTGCAATACTTTTTCTTAACAGGTATTGGTATTGGCAATACTTTTTTAAATATTGGTAACTTATTTCTACTAATACCAATAGTCAAAACTTTTATGGAGCAGATTGATATGTTTCTTTCTGATTGTTGATATCATGTTCCCTTGCAGAGATATGTTTGGTCAGAGTCGGTCCCAAAAAAGTGTTCTTTTTGCCCCACCCCGTGTGGGGTAATGCCTGGGAAAGTGGGACCAAATAGCAATGCCAATTAGCAGTCATAAGTGAATATGTGTCCAAGTTTGGTTGAGACCGTTCAGTGACCTGAGAGACTAGGCGTCGAAAAGACAGCAAGAAAAAAGAAACCACAGCAGTAAAATATAAGCCCTTCGGCATCGCAATGCTATACGGGCTAACAAGGGTCAGTTTAGCGTACAGTAACAAAGAATACTGATTGCCTTCCGACGAATCAGAACTGGAACCCACAGTTAATGGTTCTTCATGGAATGATGTTTGTAAACCAGTCGTGGACGATTGTGTTACATGTAGGTATGATTGTGGTGCTGTTACTGTTGTATGCAGGCAACTGAGGTTGTTAGGTCATTGACAAGGAAACACGAGCAGTTGTTACAGGAATATTATCAGTTGCAGCGACGAAGTGATGTTCTCCGACATTTAGGTACGTTCTGTTGTGTACTGTGGAACTTTGTAACTGCGTCAGTTAAGTTCTGTCAGATATCATCTCCAGTAGTGTGGAGAAGTGACATAGTGTGAGGAGTTGTCACAGTTTTATGATGAATAGGTCCATAGTAGATTGAGGTCTATTGGTATATTATTGTGTAGCGACGTGGGTAGAGTTGAGCAGTGCCTTGTTTGCCTTCTGATTTGATGACAAAAATGGTCTGTTGCTGTGTCATCTTGCCCCAATGATCTTGAAAAGGCTGTTTGCTTAACGTTTTATTACAGAGGTTGTGTCACATGTAGCTTCACCTTTTCCCTGTTTTTGGAATGTTTGTTGTTTAGAATCCAGCCAGCAGAAGCAGTCAGTTTTGCAGACGTGTTCTACAGGAGCATCTTCAGTTGTTGACGTTGATAGCAAGACAACAGCTACTGAAACCTCAGCTTCTCCACCAGCCACTGCTGCAGTCAGTGTTGTTGCCAGTATGCATTCCTATGCCAGGCCGGAGTATATTGGTAGACTGACGAGCGTTATTCCAAGACATAAAGCAGTCGGAACAGCATCCCGTGAAGAAGCCGGTAATCATGAATCAGAGGCTGGATGCACTGTAGAACATATGGTAAGTGATTGCTGTCTGAACATATCTTTGTACTGTCCGTCTATTTGGAAGGGTACTGAGTTATTTTTTGTTCGATTGGCTTATATTTCTATACACTGTGTTAGAAAAAGTTGCCACTCTACTCCTGCCCCTAACTTTACCACATGCTGATCGATTTTCTGATCGATTATCGATTTTCAAAATTCTTTCACTGGCAGACATAGCAGTAAATTTATGGCAAAGCAATAGATAATGTCCCACCACAACTCAAACGCATCGCTAAACTACCATGTGAAATGTTTCATGTCGAGAATCGCCAAGCTCCAGAGCTGAGTGAACTGCAATGCAAGACTCATCCATAGGCTTGTGACAGATTTTGAATCCAAATTCGCCACAGCCACAGGGGGTAAAGTCTGCCGACTCTGACTGCATTTTGTCGTTTGTTTACTGTACCAGCCAAGTGCTTTGCTGGAAGTCTTTCATTTCCTGTTCTTGTTGTTATACGTCCAAGTACGTTGTGAGTTAACGTACACCGTATCTAAACAATAACGAGACACTTCATTTTGATCATAACTTTGGCAGTTGTAGACTGATTTTCAAAATTCTTTCACTGTTAGATTCCCGAGGAAACTTTGTACATAGACTTTGTAAGATTTTTCATCTCACCTGAAATGTGTTTCTACACTACCTTGTGAAATTTGAAAATTTCCAATTGTGCAAGTTTCAGCAGCGTATTTGCTAGAACACGTAATTTATAAATATTGTCAGATATGTGGTCTGCCTCGTTCTCAATCCTAATTATTATTATTATTAAATGATTTGGAAAACAATGCAGCAGTGATTAGAAGAGCATCTGCTCACACTGGACTTTTCCAGCATATGTAGTTTTTTCAGTTTTGTTTAAGTATTTTATAACACGACTTTGGCATTAAACTGTTAACATTATTGCAAAACGTGCTGACTGTTGCAGTTGGACTGCAACAGAAGTGAGAAAGATGACAATGACGGTTGCACAGCTGATGAAAGTCCTCCGGGTAAACACACTACAACAAGTTTCTGCTGTACATTGTAATTCCATACGTGTTCTATCATGTAATTTTATTAAAAGCTTAGTGAAGGTATGATTTTTATGCCTTTAAACCCAACAGTGTCGGCGAGTACATTGTTTTCGGGCTGTCCATCGGCCAGATTTGTCCGTTCGTTCGTCCAGACAGATCTTGTTACCACGATATTTAGCACTATCCCCATATTGCTTTCCGTGTGTATTTACGTATATGTTTTTGTGCTTTCATTCATTGTTCATTTTACATTTTCATATTGTCTGAGTTTTGTATATATGTAATTGTACCTTTATTCAACTCTGTAATGTAAACTGTCACTGTGTAGGCCTACATGCGTGTATTAGCCTTTACTAATAGTAATCACTTTGATTTTATTTTACTTTTATTTATTTTTTTATTGGGCGGCTGTAAGAGCTGTTTAGCCTTGTTCGTCCTGTTCCATTGTTCTTTTCAATTGTTATGCTTTATTGTTTCCATGGAACAAATAAAGATAGATAGATAGATATCTCATGAATGGCTGAGCAATCTCAATAACACCTATAGCCTTATAGGGAATATTCACTAGCCCTCTACTGATGACCTGATTAGATTCTGGAGGTTAAACGTCAAGGCCACAGCAGGCCATCAAAGTGGCGACGGCATCCACGTCGACGCTCACGCGTTGAAGTCCATCTTCAATTGCATTGTAATATCAAGTTGCATCGTGTGAAACGTGCATTAATAATAATTAAAATTGGTTTCTATATATAGTTTGCACCAGTTAGTGTTTATCATGGTCTGTTATACAGGCAGCAGCAAGTCGCTGTCGACTAATGCAAGCAGGAAAGCAGAAGAAGCGGTCAAAACAGGTCGATTGGTTGTCACTGGTCAACTGCTCGAGATGCTGTCAAACAGTCAGCGTCCTCGTCCCGCTGCCTGTATGTCTGGCATCGACAAGACAAGAAAGGGACCACTTTCATTGAAATTCCACGATATTTCCTTGAAGGACAGTACTGGGAGTGGTATGAGCAAACCTAAGAATAAACCAACTGTTTATGTCCCAAAGTTGCAGACGCAAATAGGGATGATGGACAGAACTGTAGAAAGTGTGAAGCTGGAGTGTGCTGATGAAGATAAAGCAGCTACAACTGCAGCTGCTGATGCTGTGACCAAATATACAGCCTCTAACGACTCCTTTTGTCCCGTGATAACGAGTACTGTAAGTCTTAAGGACGAACAGTGACGACATCAGACAAGCTGCTACTTGAGTGACTTCCTAGTCTTGCATTGTGAACGCTCTTGAATGTACATGCTCACATTATCATGTTCTGTTTCAGGTTGTGAATCCTTTTTTTCCACAGGGGTCGACTTTCATAATTTATATTGCTGCCCCCAGTTTAAATTATGTACAGCTGAACACATTTCATTCAGCATTGTGATTGTGATAGAAAACGTGTGTAATTGTGATAATTTTAAAATGCCATCTCAGTTGTGCAGATATCTGTGGCAATTGGCACTCGTTATTGAACACCGTGATGTGCATAAAATGTGAAACATTATGCAGTCTTCATAATGTTAACAGTATTTAATTTCAGCCTGTCTTTCCCTATGATGAAACTACACAGTATCCAGAAAAAGGTGCCACTATATTTTTGCTTCTAACTTTGACAAATGCTGATTGATTTTCAAAATTTTTTCACGGACAGACTTAAAAGTAAATTTGTAGTAAAGCAATAATAAAATATCCCACCACCCTTCAAATGCATCGCTACACTACCTTGTGAAATGTTTATGCTCAAAAATGTCCATGCTCCAGAGCTGAGTGGAGAGAACTGCCACGCAAAACTCGGCCATTCGAAACCGTTGGTGAAAAATATTCATGCAGTGATGTTAGCACGATTTTGTTAACTGACAACAAGATATTTACAGTGGTCACACTGAAAAACCCAAAGAATCTCCAACTGTATGTAACTCCAGCAACCAACAAGAAAGACGTCGCGATAAAATGCTTACACACATGGTCAGCGTTCAGACAGTCACTGATGGCATCAGTCGATGAGTCACAAGTGGTCGAGAAAACACACAACTTTGATACTTGTCTTTCACGGAACCAAGACTATTGAAGGATGTTATCGTAACGTGATGCTGTTATAACAGTTACCGCCCGCCATATGTTAAGATCCAAACGAGTTCTGCATCTTTCTGCACGACAGTGCCAGATGCACACGGTGCTTAACTGAGGCAATCAACTTTGTTACGGATAGGTCGGATGGTTGGTTATCGTTTAACGGCGCATTCAACACAATTTACAATTAATTTTTTACCGATAACTTTGCCAGACATGACTGATTTAAAAAATTCTTTCAAGGCAGGGGCAGATCCAAAGGGGGGGCCACGGGGCCATGGCCCCCCCAAACCATGGATGAAAAATTAAAACTCAGCTGCCGCGCACACATGTTGGTACTGCAGCTACCATTAATGACCATAAAACAGCTCATAAACATAGCAGTTTAGCGCCATTTCAGACATATGACAACACCAAAAAGCGTTCAGCTTCAGGGGGGCATCGCCCCGACCAGGGGCCCTGCCCCTGGACCCTGCTGGGGGCACAGACCCCAGACCTCCGCGCTCGCCATATGGCCCCCTCCAATCTCTACTCTTGGATCCGCCCCTGTTTCAAGGAGTAAATTTATTTTCAGCAGTAAATTTATAACAAAGATCCCACCATTCCTAAATCAAATTGCTACACTACCGTGTGATTAGTCACCACACAAGATTCAGGTTTTTGCTGTTTTTCTGACATTAATATTTCACTGTAGTGATGCATTTGACGGGTGGTAGGATATTTTATCATCGTTCGTTCGTTCTTTGTGGGCAGGGGTCCAGCCTACTCTAGACCCTAGCGCTGAGACCTTTATGTCGGTCCAATGCGCCAGCCCAGGGAGAGGAGGGGAATTGGTAGGTGTGTGCGGTGTATGTGCGAGTTGTGTAGGGTGGAGGAAGGGTTAAGTAGGCGTGAACAGCTTGTCAGGTATTTCTAAGTGCACCCCCTCTAGGCGTGGCCTACTGTCTGGTTAAGCCCGGACTGGCATTTCTTCAGCGCCTAGCCAGGGGACTTAGGCACATCTATCTGCTTCGGTTCTCAGGTCAGCGCGGCTGACACCTTCGAACCCTCTTACTTGCCTGGGATTAACTCTGTGTTCATTATGTGCATAGGAATCATTAGAAATAATTCTTTGGTAGGCGGACGTGCCCTGGCTGAGGCGCAAACCTCGGCCACTGCGCGCGTCACGCTGTACAGCACATGGCGACCTAGCGCGCTGACCACTCGGCCACATGGGCAGGTTTTTATTATCGCTTTACAACAAATTTCCTGCTAAGTGTCGGTGAAAGAATTTAGAAAATGGTCAGTATTTGGCAAAGTTAGAGGAAAAATAGAGTGACACCTTTGTTTCTGGACACGGTATATATGCCAACCATCGGCGTCTCTGGAACATTTAAGTCAATATTGCATCGAGACTGGAACACTTGCCATCCTGCTATTTCGCAGTGGTGCTAACAAATACCAGCTCAATAGTCTGGTAATGAACATGAAACTGACTTCAACATGAAACAGAATCAGTGTAGGTTTTAATTTCAATCACGTTGATGCTCATTATACACAACTGTTCACGGCGTCAGCCGAGTTACTTCTGGCATATTTCTACAATGAGCTACAAGCCTGTAAGCTTGCACTCCCCCCCCCCCTATGTTCACGGGTGGAATATAATGGTTTATGATCAGAAACCATTCAGCCTACACAGTGGTACAAAAAAACCCGAGACGTTGCCAATGATTACTCAAAAAGATACCAAGTATTTCACAAGGTAGTGAAGCAACACATTTACAGCATCGTGGGATCGTTAATGATTGACTATGCTTTAAAAATTGGTGTTGATTCCAGTGGTGAAAGAATTCGATAGTCAGTCAGCATATGGAAATAGAGAATTATGGCACCTTTTTGACTCACAAGTGTTCAACGGCCCTTTTTAAGCCACCCTGCATAAGCATAGTCTGAATATCTGTCAATAATCTGTAGTTAACGCTTGCACAAGTAAGTAACAAAGTAGCGAAAAGTATAATAATGCAAGAAAAACCATAAGATTGTGACTTTTGAATATGTACAACTTGCAAGCATTAATGCATGGAATACAACTAATCAACAATTAAAATACCTTAAACCATGATGTAATAAACTCGTTATATTGACTGTACATGTGACAATAGAATATTTCAGTCATGCTTACAAAATGCATAACAAAAACATCACCGTGCATTCTGAGTCAGTGCTATAAAATTCTATATACAGCCAAAACCACCAATTTGTGTAATTCTTTAGCCAGCGTGTGATATTTAAAATGCGAAAGATGTTGGCAAAATAACTATGCCTTGTAGAGGAAGCAACAATCCCCGATGCAACAGTGCGTGACTGTCGCATGATACAAACCAATCCGATAAAAATACAGTCGAATTTTGGGCAAGGCTATGGGAGAACTACCCTTACACCTCTGGGACCCAGACTCTTAGTACAACAATGTGGACTCAATCAAGCACAGCCCCTTCAAAATAACTCGCAGAATCCACTCAGCCTTTTCAGCACAATTCACCCAAGAATTGCACAAAATTTTAAAGTTTTTTTGGATGTTCCCTGGCCTCAAAGGTGAAAGGAACTACAAAGTTTCATATTCTGATGTAATACGACTACCTACAAAACTAGAAAACATAGGCAGTCATATCGACATGCAGACCCAAGCCGGCAGCCGCATAGCAGCACGTGTCACTAGCAACCGTGACGGTTTTCGTAACCGTGTGACCTTGAACTTTGGGTCAATGCATGCCGAGCGACTACTATAGAATAT